>Ga0207695_10000456_pt1 | contig 89131 bp, 78 predicted proteins | sample KBSC54metaG_FD_184354 | JGI IMG/M metagenome (GOLD analysis project Ga0207695, IMG submission 184354) | Corn rhizosphere microbial communities from Kellogg Biological Station, Michigan, USA - KBS C5-4 metaG (SPAdes) (version 2) | ecosystem: Host-associated > Plants > Roots > Rhizosphere > Soil... | reverse complement strand
ATAAAGCGCGATATTCCTTGGCCGTGTTTCAGTCCCGCCAAAAGACCTCGACTCGCCTTCGGAAGCATTTCTATTAAATTGTCCGCCGCGCATCGTGTTGCCTTTGTTGTCATCGGTTACCCCATTCGGAATGTGGTGAGTATGGCTTACTAAAGTGTCGGCTTGAAACGAGCCAACCTGCCGGTCTCCCCAGGGATCGCCGTTCGCGGACCGGTGATGATTCATTCCGCGAATAAACACACCCCGGGCATCAGGCAAGGTTTCGCACTGAAATTCGAGATGCAGGGTTGAACCGGGAAATATGTCGGCGCTCTCCTTCGAAGCGCCGCCGTCCATTAATATCCAGCCCTCATTCAGTTCCATGAAGACTTTAGGTTCAAGTATCGAATACCTGACATCACCGATACTCTCCCCCTTTTTTCGGGGTGTCCAGACAAATGAAAGCGCGCCGAGTATGGCACAGGAAGCCAGTAACCTTTTTGCAAAGGAAGACAGATAGGGGTTCATTGTTATTGTTTTTTGATTTAGGTAGGATTCATGAGGAACGGTAAAGGGTTCGCAATTACACCAATGAATATTGAATGTAAATTAATTTTATTTCAAAACAAAATCTTTGGAGGTAAGTTTGAACTGAAAGCATTGGTCTGGATTCAAAGCCTGAGCAACCAAAATGTACTCTCTTTGATTTACCTAGCTGGACCCCGACTTGTCTTGATCCTTGGTGCTGGTAGTGCATTCGGTGCTATTGGAATTGAACAGGCTGACGCCGATGCCTACGTCGATCCACATCTTACCCAGATAGATCCAGCTTTTTTCGATGCCGCAAGTCTTGTTGATAAAATCCCAACCGATGCTGGCCACCAGATTGATAGTTGTTCGACCAGGCAGAAAGAATCCTAGGAAGGAAAGACAGCCACGATTATACCATATGAATTACAAAGACTTATAAAATACCGTCCCTTAACTAAACGACATGGGTGTTTTAACGGTATTTATTGGCCTTCATTGATAATATGGTAAATATTTTTAAATTCGTTTCGGCTCTATCAATACTTTAAACTATATAAATGAGCGAAAGTGGTTCGATACCGGGAGTGTTCATTATAGAAAGCCTAAAATTGCAAGATGAAGAAAAGCAGCTTTATGAAGGAAAAATCATTTCAAATATTCTCGATCTAAACCAAATAAAAAATAAGTACTACTACATCCGCACTTTGATAGAATTCAAGGAGATATTAGTGTTGTTTCAGAACTCAAGGTACAGATACTTGCATATATCTTGTCATGGAGCTGATGGCGCAATTGCTTTGACTATCGATAGAATCACATATTCTGACTTAGGCGATATCCTCAAGCCATATCTTCTAGACAAAAGGCTGTTTCTTTCAGCATGTTCTTCCGTAAATAATAAAAATGCTGTAGCGATTATTCCGAAAAGTCAGTGCTATTCCTTAATAGGACCGCTACGGGATATTGAATTTAGAGATGCTACAATTGTATGGGCCTCCTTTTACCACTTAATGTTCAAACAAAACGCTAGTTCTATGATTCGAGAAAACCTGATTAAAAATATGCAAAAAGTAGTAAATACCTTTCAGGAGCCAATGAATTACTATTCAAGAAGCAAAAGCAAAGTAGTAAAAAGAAAGATTATAAAAGTTCAGGAGACGACAACAACCCTAACTGAAGCCGCTCAAATAAGCTAAATATATTCTTTAATTCACAAATAAATCTAGATGGATATTCTTTTTGCTTGTACTATGGATCAACTGATCGCAATATCACAACCGATTATAGGGCTGCTACAATTGGTAGCAATCATATTTATAGGTATTTGGACTATTAAAACATACCACAGAATAACTGAGATATCCAAAAATGCCACTATCGAAGCCGCTCGCTTAAATGATAAAAGCAATCGCTTCAATAAATTAAATTCCGACTTGGATAAAATTGTTGAGTACAGCATACAATATCCATATTTTGAAGACGAGGAATATCCAACGAAAAATTATCGGTCCGATTTAAATTCTGGCGATCTAATTAGGCGAGAGAAAGCGCTTCGCTACGAGTTGTTTGCAATTATGAATTTTAATTTTATTGAAGATTTGTACAAATACTATAATGGTAATGAAGAGCAGATGTCCGACCAAACTAATTTTACTGAAATGATCGAATCACATGCGGAATACTGGAAATACAAAATAATTGAAAAAAATGAGAATGGATATAAAATAATAAAACCGCTGGTAAACAGAACTCTTAATATTCAGCAATAGAGTCATTAGAAATTAATAAAAAATTAATCAAAATAAATCTGTGGTTTGAAAAGACGAGCGCTAATTATTTTCTGTGACAATACTAGTAGTGGACCTTTACCCGGTCCTTCATCTGACTTCGAAAATTACAATACTTACCTACAAAGTAAGACTGGCGGGGAATGGCATCCAGATGAAATTATGGGGCTTCATAATCCGAGAATTGCACAGGTCAAATATGCTGTTTCAAATTTCATGGCTGGCGCGAAATATGCTATGATCATCTTTACTGGCCACGGATGTATCGATGCCGATAACAAATCATGCCTTGAAGTTTTCGATGGAGAGGTTAGGATTAAAGATATAAAGCCAGATTCGCCGCGTAAAACCATTGTAATTGACGCTTGCAGAGAAAAAGTGGCTCCAACAACAATAGAACCTGAAACGAGGATTTTTAGCAAAATGATGGAATCGGTTCTGGAATTACCCTCTACTAGAAGCCTTTTTGATAGATATGTGCTTAGTGCTCCCGAAGGGCTATCAATTTTATATGCAGCAAGTGAAAACCAATCAGCTTTGGACACACCTAATGGAGCGGCATATTTGATTTCATTACTTAAAGTCGCAGAAAATTGGAGGGATTCCGGCAATACGAGCATGGTATTAACTATTAAAGAAGCACATTTGTTGGCCGCCTCCTACTTAGAAGAAAATTTTGAGGAAACGGATCAAATTCCCAAGATATTGTCCGAGAAACGAACAACATATTTTCCTTTCGCAGTTAAAATGGTGCCGCTTAATTCCTGAAATGGTTACCTTAACTAAATAGCACGAAATCCTGGCATTGGCCTATCAATATGAATATCATTAGCATTTTAATATCTTCTTTTGCTCTGATAATTTCAGGAGCTACTTTTTGGTTGACAAGAATCAAAACAGGCACTATTAAAATGACTAGACCTTCAATGATTTGCTTTGTTCCGAACAATGGAGGAGACCCTCCAAAAATATTTATTAGAACTTTGCTATATAGTACATCAGAACGTGGACAATATGTACAAAATATGTTCATGCGATTACAAAGACAGGGGCTAACCGAGAATTTCGATGTTTGGGCTTATGGTGACAAGCAAATAGTAAGGGGCAGTGGCCTATTTGCCGACAAGAGTGGGGTAGAAACCTATCATCACTTTCTGTTGCCTAAAACCCGGGGCGAATTTTATTTTTCTCCAGGGGAATATACCATTATGGTTTTTGCTGAAACTGTAGATAATAGCCCAATAAAAATATTTGAACATAGCTTATATCTCCATGATTTACAATTGGGGTATGGAGTTGAAATTTATTTCGATTGGGAATCTGATAAACAAAATTATTATCCTCATGCTGATGCGGGTGGAGGCCTTCCAAATTTAATTTCGCCACGATGAACATAATAATATAACTAACCTTGAAAGATCCCCCACATTTCGCCCGCGGAGGTCTAGAGAAAAAACTCTAACTGAACTCATTTTTCTACAAGGTTTTAAGGTTCATTTTGTTAATTAGATCTTCTTTAATTATAGCGAAGTTTCTCTCTGAAAGTATTTCTGTAGTTGCGGTATTTATGTCACTCAAGATGGGGAGAAGGTCACGAATGTAATTTGCTATAGCTTCAATCCTACGGTGATGTTGTTGGCTATATGAAAATTTATTTACAAGGTTTCTAAACTGCGACTCTCTATTAGCCCAATACGATAAATAGCTCTCAATTACTGAAGGATCATTCAAGTTTAATCTTTCAACTCTTATTGGGTATATTTTTTTTTGTAACTCATTAGCGTCGAGCTTAGAATTTCTGTATAATTCAGAAAATTCATACATACAGTTATCTGATCGAAGATATTTGTCACTCAGTGCGATTATGACAAAGTTGCCTTGCCCAATTGTCTCCATAAACTGTGAAATTCGTTGATTATAATCGATATCATTTTTATCTATCGACACATTGAATCCATCTCCTTTAAGGCTTTCATACAATTTATTGACTAATATTTCACTAGCCTCGCTCCATGCGTATGAAAAGTAGACAATGGCTTTTTTTTCATCGAATGGTTGCGTGCTAATTTCCCGTTTTAGAATATTTTTTATTGATATTTTTTCCGAGAATCCATTGTCCACGGCCTTAATAAAGTGTAGACACCTTAATGCAAATTGATAGTTGCTGTAGCTTTTAGGATGATTGTCGAAAAAATCTTCATATCCTGAAGATGTTGCATATGAAGGTGTGTCGATATTGTTAATCCAAATGCATTCAAAAGGCACATTGATGCTTAAAAACCCGCCTTTGGGTGTTTTAATGCTTACATTTTCAGATTCATTTTTAGCAAGTTCCGACCCGCCATATAGCCAATCGTTATATAAATCAATTATTCTTTTTGCCTTCCGGATTAGGTCCTTTGTTCTACCTAGGTTTATTAGTTCATTAGCTTCTATGAAATTTTTAAACGAGTTAACATCAATGATTTCTCGGTTAGAAACAATAAAAAATGTTTTGGATATCTTTTGAGAAACTTGCTCGTTTATCTTTTTAAGCGCGAAATCTATATCCCATTCTAATAAATCTAATGCACTCAACTCACTATCCTTATACATGTTGTTTGTTTTTTGAAGTTGGATTCGTGATTTTAGATAAGCCATGTAGTCATTAACAAATTCATAATAGTACATTTCGCTTTGATAGAAAGCTTGTCCCATTATAATATGATCGGGGTTTGACGAGCCAAAATCTGGCATTTTGGGTTCGGGCAGTTTTAAATAGATTAGGTATCTCAGTTTTGCAGTATCGGTCAAAAAGCCTATTTTCTTCTTAAGGCCATGCATTAGTTGGATGCAGACATTATAATTTTCTTGTACAAAGTCCCTACCTATTTCTCCTTTAAAAACTTTTATGTCAAGTGGTGGCGGGGCATTAATATCCATTTCTTCGAATAGTTTTATCCATTTGTTTCTTGACATATTCTGCGTTATCATTTTAGCGGCCAATAATATAATTCGGATAAATATAAGATTTTGTCGCCGGCTACTAGCATAATAAATATTTTTAGGAGCCTCCTAAATTACTCCTAAATATCCCTTGTCCGACAGTATATATTCGCTTAAGAATTCGAGATATATGGAAAAGAGTAAGTCACCGGCCTTACAGTCAGGAAATAAGATTTGCAGGGACCAGTTGGTTACACTAGGAGATTTGCAGGAGTTTAAAGATGATCTCTTAATTTCCATAAAGGCCATCTTCCAAAGCAGTTCATCCCAGCCGGTCAAGAAATGGTTGAAATCCTATGAAGTCAAAAAGCTGCTGGGTATTTCGAAAGGTACGCTGCAAGCCCTTCGTGATAATGGAACCTTAACCTGCACGAGGATAGGACGCCCTTTCTATTATGATGCCGATGACATTCAAAAACTGTTAATCGAGAGAAAACAAAAATTTCAACCTGGAGGTAAACTGTCCCTGAGACGACGAGCTATTTCTTAAAATCATATTTATGCAAAACGAGCTATTATTTACCGGAACAATGCCGCCGACCATCCAGGAGGTAAAAATCTATTTCAGCCAAAAAGGTATGCCGGACCGGGAAGCGGATCATTTTTTCCTATTCTATGAGATAAAGAAATGGAAGAGCAAAAAAGGGCGACCCCTCAAAAGTTGGAAGAACATAGCCCGGAACTGGACTATGTCCGTTTTGAGTGTCAAGCCCTGGTTATTCAATAGGAACATTCATTGACCAATTTCAGCGGAGCCTTTAAAACTACCCTGGAGTGCAAAAATCGAATTATGTACTTTATCTGTAAGTTTTCCGATTCATGGTCCATCTATGATGGAAAAAAGAATACTAGTCGCCCTCTGATCCGGGAGGAGATCGACTGCTTGAAAAACCTGTTTCCTGGATTAACCAGCGATTCCGGTAAAATCTTGACGGCGATACAGGTTTCCAGTGTTAAACCTGGAAAGCTCGACCAACTGATCAACGCCGATACCCCACCGCCGGGAAAAAAGTGACTACAACCAACTGAAACCTATACTAAAATTATTTTATGTACTTCATCCGTAAATACGCCAATTGTTGGGCTATTCACGACGACGATTCGGGCGCCAGCAGACCGCTGAACTTACAGGAGGTTATAGCCCTGTCAAAGGAGTTCCCTGCCCTTGCTGACGAAGACCTAAGAACTGTCTTCACGGATACGATCCTATCTATTGACGTCAATCTGCCTCCTGGTCACAAGCAAGGATGGAAAGACCAGACCTATTTTTAAACGTCAGTCATAGTATCGCAGCTTATCCCTTACGGGAGTGTACCACCGTGCCTTGAACGCACGGAGCAAGATGTATAGTTGTGCACAACTATGAGGGTGCTTTGCCTTTAACGAAGGCTATGGGAGATCATTTATTGGGAGATATTAAAGCCTGAAATATGGGAAGACAGAAGGTGCCAGAAGAACAAGCGTTGCTGCATGAATTGAAAACCCGAGTAACCAACCGTAAATACAATGAATTGCAGCGCATCCTTGCCCAGAATCCCAATTTAGACATGAGCAGCCTATTAAGGGATTTTTTGGAAAGCCGACCCATTAAAGTTTTCACCCATGACCTGACCCTGGATAACCTGATGGAAGAACTGGCGAACCTCCGGATGGAGATCAAGGCCATCGGGGTCAACATCAACCAGATCACTAAGAAATTCCATACCTATCCGGAAACTCAGCGTAAGGAGTTTTACGCCAAGACAGCCTTTTCGGAATATCAGGCCCTTCAACCCAAGATCGAACAACTACTAACAATTATTACAAAACTGGCAAAAAGATGGTTGCCCGAATCAAAATAGGAAAATCTATTAAGGGAATACTCAACTACAACGAGTTGAAGGTCCGGGAGGGAAAGGCTGACCTGATCCTGGCGTCCGGATTTTCGACGGAAGCAGAGGATCTAACGTTATCTCAAAAGCTCCGCCGTTTTGAAAAGTTGATCCAACGGAATGACAGGATCAAGACCAATGCCGTACATGTCTCCCTCAATTTTCCGCCGGGCGAGAATCCCGACACCGAGACCTTGCAGAAAATAGCCGCTGACTATATGAAACGGATCGGATTCGGGGACCAGCCTTATCTGGTATACCAGCATAAAGACGCCCACCATTGTCATATCCATATCGTCACCACCCCTATTCGTGCAAAAGGCCGGCCTATCTACCTACATAATATTGGCAAGGAAAAGTCAGAGCCGGCGCGGAAAGCTATCGAGCAGGAATATGGTCTCATCCCTGCTGAAAGCCGGAAACAGGACAAGGCATTTGCCCGTTCCCCGATAGACCTAGAAGTCGCCGAATATGGTAAGGCAGAGACCAAACAGACTGTTTCCAATATTGTCCGGGAAGTCACCGAAAACTACAAGTTCACCTCCCTGGAGGAATTGAATGCAGTTTTGCGGCAATACAACGTGACGGCCTATCGGGGAGCTGTTGGAAGCAGACAGTATGTTAACCGAGGATTGACCTATAGCATCCTGGACAAAGACGGCTACCGGATTGGAGTCCCAATCAAGGCAAGCTCTATTTATGGCAGTCCGACCCCTGTTCCCTACCGTCACCATCATCATCATGGAGGTATTCATTAATAAGATGCGCCGGTTGAAAGGTGTCCGCAAGATCATATTGATTGAAGAGGCTTGGAAGGCTATCATGCGCCAGGGCATGGCGGAATATATCAAGTACCTCTTTAAGACCGTGCGAAAGTTCTTTGGCGAAGCCATTGTTGTCACCCAGGAGGTGGATGATATTATCAGCTCGTCGATTATCAAGGACGCGATCATCAACAACTCCGATTGCAAGATACTCCTGGACCAAACTAAGTACATGAACAAGTTCCAACATATCCAGGATCTGTTGGGATTGACCGATAAGGAAAAGACCCTGATCCTATCCATGAACAAGGCCAATGACCCGACCCGAAAGTATAAGGAGGTATTTATCTCCCTGGGAGGTCAGCTGAGCAAAGTTTACCGAACAGAAGTGAGCCTGGAAGAATATTTGGCCTACACCACGGAAGAAAAGGAAAAAATAAAGGTCCAAGCCTATGCCCAGCGGTATGGGAGCATCCGAAAAGGCATTGCGATGCTGGCTAACCACTTGCGGGCGAATCAATAAGCATACTAAAAAGTCAGGACAATGAAAAAGATTTTCAAATTCACTGTGGTATTTCTACTAAGTGTTGGATTAGCAGCCGCCCCTACCAGACACTGCCAAGCCCAATTCACGGACATTTTAAAAGCGATCATTAAAGCGATGGATATCGCTGTGCAGAAGGCCCAAAATGCCACCATTGACCTGCAAAATGCGCAGAAGCAGATAGAAAATGCCTTGTCTAAATCTGAACTGGCAGACATTGCCAGCTGGGTACAAAAACAGAAGGACCTCTATCAGGATTATTTCAATGAGCTATGGCAAGTCAAGACCGTCATTGCGTATTACAAGCGTGTGACAGCCGTGATAGAAGATCAAAAGCAATTGGTGAAGGAGTATAAGCAAGCCTATGCACTTATCCAACAGGACAAGCATTTTACGGCCATTGAAATTAGCTATATCCGATCCGTCTATGCAGGGATTATTGACGAGAGTGTAAAATGCCTGGACCAACTGCTGGATATTATCACTTCCTTTTCCGTTCAAATGTCAGATGCGGAAAGGCTGAAACTGATCAACCGGTGTGCGGATGACATAGAGCAGCAGATCAGCGACCTCCACCGGTTCAATAACCAGGCCATCCAGATCAGCCTTCAACGGGCGAAGGACCAGGAAGATGTAAATATGATCCACCAACTGTATGGAATATAAAATCAGAGGGTATGAAAAAGCTCATTTTTATTACTGTTTGTATGGTGATTGGTGTCCCTGTTTTTAGTCAGATTCAGACACGGATTGAGCAGATCATTAAGCTCGAAGCCTACCTGGGATGGTTGAAGAAAGGCTACGATATAGCCAGTAAAGGATTGACCCTGATCAACGACATTAAACACGGTGATTTCAACCTGCATGATGATTATTTCAATTCGCTCAAGCAAGTCAAAGGACCCATCAGAGAGGACGCTAAGGTAGCCGCCATGATTGCATTACAGGCTCAAATGTTGACAAGTTACAAATCCTATTATAGTGGGTTCCGAGCGTCCGGCGTCTATACCAACCAGGAGTTAGATTATATCTACCGGGTCTTTAGCGGCATATTGGAGGATGCCGGAAAGGACATAGCGGCATTGACAGCGATCCTGGCGAACGGAGACTTGGAAGCTACCGACGACCAGCGGATCATACAGATTGATCGGCTGTACGAGCATATGCACCAAAAATACGAGGTGCTATACGGATTTGGTGATGCAACGAAGCTCCAGGCCATACAACGAAAAAAAGAACTGGAAGAGATTAATCACCTGCAAAATCTTTATAGGCCATGAAAAAGATATGGATAGGATTTATTTTCCTCCTTCTCATGTCAGGCACGACCATAAAAGCCAGGGCACAGGCCCAGGAACTGGAAGAACTGGCACTGGACATTCAGAAGTTGGCTACCCTCAAATCCATTCTAAAGGAGATGTATGAGGGATATAAGATACTGACCACCGGCTACAACGCTGTAAAGGATATTTCTCAGGGTAATTTCTCATTACATAAGCTCTTCCTGGACGGCCTGCTGTCTGTGAGTCCCCGGGTAAAGCAATACAGCCGAGTTATAGACATTATAAAGACGCAACAAACGATTGTGACGGAATACAAGACGGCACTGGCCCATTTTAATAACCTGCACCTATTCAGCAATTCGGATATGACCTATTTGCAGAATGTCTATAACAATGTATTCAACTGTTCACTCCAAAACCTTGATGAACTGCTGATGGTAATAACGGATAACAAAATCAGGGCCAACGATGCCGAGCGGTTGACTGCTATCGACCGGATCTATACTGATATGGAAGACAAACTGGAATTCCTGCGCCATTTCAATAACAATGCCGGGTTGCTGGCTACCCACCGGCAAAAAGCCCTGGAAGAAAACCAAGTCTTGCAACGCCTGTATGGAATTCAACCATAAAACGATGAAAAAGAAGCTTATTACTATTCTCGCAGCCTCCGCCGTTCCGTTCCTGGTACAGGCACAGACCACAGCGGACGATGTGCAAAGCCTGCATAACGTTTTGCAAAACGTCTATGATCAGATGATGCCCCTTTGTTCTCAGCTTATTTCAGTGGCAAGAGGAATAGCCGCATTTGCAGCAACCTTTTATATAGGATACCGGGTATGGCGGCATATCGCCAATGCGGAGCCAATAGATTTTTTCCCATTATTACGGCCCTTTGTCCTGGCTATTCTTATAGGCATTTTCCCTAAAGTTTTAGGAGTAATGAATGGCATTTTGCAGCCCACGGTTACGGTAACGGCTGGCATGGTAAAAAATTCTGATCAGACTGTAAAAACCCTTTTGGCACAGGGAATTTCCGGCATGGGTATTACCACATTGGACCCCTCTCTAGGAGCGCAGGCCGCTGCTGCCGGTATCCAGACAGCGAAGACCCTGCTTAGCAAAAAGGTAAAAGCTGTTATTGTGACGGTAAGGGCCGGTCACAGGGTATTGTTGCAGTCAGCACGTACTGGACATTAATTCTTCACACTCTAAAATATTTGGTCATGAAAAAGACAATCTTATCTGCTTTATTAATTGCTTTTATAACTGTAATTTCTTTTGCACAATCTAGTCTTAACCTACCCCTTACTTCGGCTATAACTCACTATAAATTATCTGTTGGATATAACACAACCACTGTTTTGATCTTTCCTTCGGCAATTGTACAAGCGGATCGCGGGGAACGGGACTTGATGGTACAAAAACAGCAAGGTGTCGAGAATGCGTTGAAAGTAAAAGCTGCACGGAGAAATTTTCAGCCTACCAATTTGCACGTTTTTACCGCGGATGGCCGTATATATGGTTTCGACGTAACGTTCATCTTATATCCAGGTCAGACCACCTATGATTTGACGGTGCTTAAATCTTATGATAGTACAGACCATGATTCAAAAACTAAAATCGAATTTTTGCCGAAACAATTGGACAGGAAACAAATAATCAATGATGTAGCCAAGGTCAAGATGATGAAGTCGTTTGTGTCTTCAAAAACTCATCGGTATAAGATGGAACTTCAATTGCAAACCATTTATCAGGTTAGAGACATAATGTATTTTGGATGTAAAATTACAAACAAGTCGAATCTTCCTTGTACGTTTGATGCTGTTAAGCTTTATATGAGGGAAGGTATGCAAATGAAACGATCCTCCATGCAACAACATGACGTTATTCCGCTCTACAATGATAGTATCTCCTATATCCCTGGTAAGTCAGACATGCAATTTGTCATGGCTGTCTATCAATTCTCGATACCTGATCGCCGAAAATTGGTTTTGGAACTAATTGAGCGAGATGGAGGCCGAGACCTGACGTTGGAAATAACCAATCGGCAACTACTTAAGGCTAGAAAACTTTAAAATAACGCTTGCAATTATTCCTTAATCCGTTTATCTTGTTGAAAATTTTAATTGCTTATGGCAATACTAACAGTACCTGCTAAACGGAAAATAGAAGGTCCTTGGCTGATTGGCACGGAGGAACTGGAATCTCTTAGTGATGTATTGGAGGCAATAAATAATAAGTTAGCGACCTCATTAGAATTAGAGATTAACGAGACCATCCGAATTGAAAATGAAAAAGAGCGTTTGTCAGAAGATTCAATAAAAACAAAAATTGAAGAAGCAAAAGTCAGATATTCATTTGAAAAAACTAAGAAGAAAATTGTTCTTAGCTCCCTTAATGATAATAAACTTTCAGATAAAACTTTGTCTGGAATTTTGAGAGACCCTAAGATTGCAGACTTTATTCCAAGAGAACTATCCGTAGACGTTGAACACGGAATAAATAATACTTTCAATTTAAAAATTTCAACTGCTTCCAAGGGCAAACTTAACTATCAATTAAAATGCTATGATCAAGAAATCGAAAACGAGATCAGGTATGAGATTGATAAATGGATCGACAAAAATCAGCCAAGAAGAATTTTACAGATTTGGTCTAATCACAGCGATATTCTTAGCGGGGTATTTGGTATAACCGCATTTATAGCGGCAATTTTACTTTTCCCTACTTCCGTTGACTCTTATAAAGAAGAAGCCAAGAAAAAGACCCAAGAGCTGCTTAAAAGCGGGGTTAAAAAAGAGAATCAAGAGCAAGCAATGGAATTAATTCTTGCTAATCAAACTAATTATACACCGGAAAATTATGTTGCTACTGCGGTTGCAAATAAAGACATTAAACAAAGAGTGTTTGTAATATCGTTGGTACTATTCTCATTTTCAATTATCAGACCTAAGACTACAATTGGAATCGGCAGAAGAAAAAACCTTTTTAACTTTTATAAGATTTGGTGGAAGTTAGTTGTTGTTACAATTCCGATTACATTTATACTAAATCCTATCACTGAATATATTAAATCTAAGCTTTAGTCCAAATGACGCCTATATTTCATTCTCTTTGATTGCTTCGGCGATATCATTTCGAACTTTAACCAGGCAATATTTAATATAGTTCATAACCTGATCGGAGTATTTGTTTTCAGCGATAACCTTCTCCAGAAAAATTTTTCGTTGAGAATCTTCTACACATGGTTGACCTTTGCCTCCTTTCGATTTAAGACCAAGATTGTAAGTAAAGCCATCTCCAAAAATAGAAGGCACGTCAACCGATTCAGAAGACAGTGCACTGATTTGTTCAGTAATCTTGCAAAGAATATCGAGCCATGTTTCACTTTGAAACGAAAATTGGCGCATGAATCTTGCAAGTGATGTCAACTGACCCAGGTCAGTAGCAGTCTTACTGATTAATATAGCAATGGCTTCATATAACTCATCTGTGATAAAAGATGAGGGTTTGAAAAAACTAACCACATAGTCATCTATTATTTCGTCCTGCAATGGGTTAGATATTTTTGAAGCAAGCACATTAATAAAACGATTTATGTTTTCTTGTTCGGATAAATTTTTATTTTTATAGGGTAAACATTTTTCTAAATGATACCAGCCTTTCTTTTGATCGTGAAGTTCAACTTCTATTTTTTTATTGACAAATTTCAAGAGCTCATCGAAGCCAAATTCACTATCAATGAAGGACAATATTTGGTTGTCTTCCAAGTCCTGTAAATCGATCTTGCCAATATTGTCATTAAATAGAGTATATAGTTCACCTCGATAGTCTTTGGTATAATTACTTTCAGGGTCAAATATAGAAAAAATCAGATGATAATGTATTCCGCCATTCTCCGTTTTAATAAACTGGTCAATTAAATGAAACGTTCTTTGTTTGTCAAGAAACGCATATCTAATTAACTGACTAGAAATTAACTCAAACGTGACGCTCATTCTATTGTTAATCGCATATTCATAATAGTCTAAATCACTTTTTTTACAATATTCTTTTTCCATGACTCTCGTATTTCCAAGTATCCAAAAAAAAGAATAAGCAAAATCGTCCTTTCTTTCCCATAGCCAGTCTAAGATTGAATCAAAATATAGAACATCCCTATGTCGCCCAAAAACTAAATAAAGTGCTTCAGGAATCAAAGACAAGTGGTTTGTTTGTATTTTATTGAACAATGTTTTTGCGTTATTCGGAAATTGTTTTCCAATAATGCGAAGGACTGAGGTGAAATGCACTGCCGAAGCACCAATAGTTGATTTAATCTCAATAAGATCATCTTCGAATTTGCCAAAGTCTGAATACTGATCTATTATGTAAAGAATGCTTGGTTCCAAATTGTTTCGAGCATCAAAGTAGTTAGAGTTACGTAAGGCCATTTCCAAAGATTCTCTTGGAGATGCATATTCGGAAGCTTTGTTTTTCAAATATTGAACCGTCTCGTTGAAAGGCTGTCTGTATCCAGCAAATTCATATTGAACTATTGTGTTTTTTATTCTTGATTTTTCAATGGTAGTTGGACTTGATGAAAGTAATGAGGTAAAAAATTTAAATACTATGTCGATTTCATTTGTTAGGTCTTGCGGATGTCGTTTTGAATGATTAACAGAAGCATAAAAGAAATATGGTAATAAAAGGGTCATAATACTATCCAGGACGGGTTTATTTGTAGTAGTTGGATAAAGTTTAATTAAGGCCGCAACTACAGAGGATCTTATTTTTTGCACATGAATACAGTCAGGGACATGAGCATGCCCAAATGAAAAACTGCCTGTAGCACGTTCATATATGTTTTCCAGGTCAAATTCGAGTTCGAGAAGGATGGCAGCACCCGCCAATCCAATACTCACGTCGTCATCGTTTTTGGCCTCGTTCAAATATTTACAAATTATTGTAGATAAGAAAATTTGCCGCTGAGAACATGTGTGTGGATCATAGCCATACATACAAAGGTTCCATTCGTGGAACCCGTAACAGGCCTTCAAAATACCATAATTTTTAGTGCTTCGAATATATTCATCAATTAAGGCATGAACTGCTTGTTTGTTGTCATATGAGAATTTCGTGTGATTGCAAAGGGAATAAAATATTTTCTTAATAATTTCATCGATTTGCGATATATATTTCTTACCATTCCAACTGTAAGCTTCCGGATGCAAAGGATGGGATACGTCTTTGCATAAGAGGAGGTAAAGTTGAATTGCCTTTACAGACATTTGTGGTTTAAAGTAAGTTATCTTCTCGACGAATTCAAAAATGTGAAGAATCTTTTTGTTAGATGTTTCAGGATCGGATATCAACGTTAAATATTTACCTAGTAGCTCGTCAATAAACAGCGTTTTATCCGGATTGGAGATGGCTGCTTCAGAAAGGTTCATCAAAGCATTTTCAAAATACAGTTCTATGTCAATAGATGCAATAATTCGATCTATGTACAACTTATTGTTTTTTATTGTATCAGCTAGAATAGTATCACTATAAGTATCTGGCGCGATGGATAGAATATTTTTACTTACAAATAATCCAAATGCATAAAACTCATTAATCAATAGTTGTATATGGTCGGCGCGTAGATCAAGAATATTTGACAAATACGTCAAGCTATTAGTGTCATTTGGCAGGGGGGCAAGAAGTGTTATAACCTTAATGAATTCGTGTGTTTTAATCTTAGGAATTTGATGCTTTGTTTCTATTTCATTTAAGATTTCATTCAAGATTTGTTTGACACTCTGACTGAAATCGGCTTCTTCGGAAATCTCTCTTGGATTTTTTCCTTTTTTGATAAGACGAATAAGTTCTAGCATTACAGTCGGGATACCCCTAGAAGTGTCAGTTAAGAACACGATGTTTCGATGCTCTAGTAAAGGCAATTCGGCTTCAAACATTGCCTTTCTCGCAGCTGGCGGAAGAGCTTCAATTGCCAATTTTTCAATGCCTTTATTTAAAGAGGGTAATTTTAGTAATATATCCCCAAACAGTGCTGGCCGAGTGGTAAGCATAAGTTTATCTTTCCCGCCCGAGTTATCTATCAATCTTTTTACTTCGCTTACCATTTCTGGAACATCATGCGCATTATCAATAATAATTACGAATTTTCTCTTTGTTTTTAGTAGATGTTCAAACTGATGCGGATTAAATCCAGAATGTGAGAGGAACAATGGAATCCAAATATCGTCGAGACAAAGGGTCTGTTTTAAAAATTCAATAACTGTTCTGGTCTTACCATATCCCCCATTAGCAATTATGGCAACAGTTGTAGTTGTCGGTGATTCTAAAAAACCAGTTAATGCGGTAAATAGCTCCTCTCGTCCAAAGAAAGTATTTGTAAGCTGAGAACGTGAATCTATGTTGGAAGCAGACAGTTGATATCTGAAATACTCTTCATAGGATTGGAGTAAAATGGTTCCCTTTGGCCAAAAAAAGTGGTGTACAATGGGATAATGGATTAGTAACGAGTCAAGATGTGCTTGGTGCCATATGAATACCTCGCAATTGATCGCTGCCAGTCGTTTAATTTCTGCTTTCGCGCTAGATAGAATTTCTTCTTTTTTGGTTGTCGTAAGGTTTACATTAGTAATAAAAACTATAAAATGTTCATTTGAATAGTTGGATCTTATATCTTCTACCACGTCTCTTTTAAAAGCGGAAATATCTTTGGTTTTATTTCCGGAGTTATGAAATTTATCTTGAAACCTCCATTTGCCTTTCTTTCCATCATAAGAGCCATCATATAACTGGTCTATTCCCTTGTCTTTACCTTCAGCAGTGAAAACTTCGGCGAATTTGGATACTTCAAAAAGCAATAGAGAACCGCAGAACAGTTGAAATCTTTTACCATCGAATTCTTCCCATGAAAGTGTATTCATTTTCTTTGTTGAGTTAATGTGGTGGGAGTTAGATTAAATGCTTAATGACTGCTCCTAGTTACAGGGTTTACTAAGGTAAATAGATTTCTGAATAAATGGATTTTGTTTTATGCCTATGATCTTATACTTGAACACACTTGTTTTAAGACAAGGCTATATTAAATCCAAGTAAAAATAAAAATCTCCACAAAAAAAAGGCAAAAAGCGGCGCTAAGGTACAAACCGAGCGATTCGCTCCATTACAAAGAGGGCTTAACGCCGCCCTGGTTGCACGAATGAAGAGGTCAGTTTGTGGTCCGGCGCCTTTCTTTTTTGCCCTTTTTTCTTTGTGAAAATTTTCGCGCCGAGGGCACAAAAGGTCACAAAAACGTCATTGTATGCAACCTTTCACCCTCAAGTACCACCGCCTAGGTGCCGCAGCACCTCCTTCCGCATTCTTCATCCTGTCGCGTGGCCCCCATACTGGCCGGCCAGCTTATGTTCCCAGCGTCAACTCTTTTGTGTTTACGTGTGCTCCCCAAGATTTAACCGGCTATTACTGGCTCGTCTATTCCTTATGGTATACTCATCAATTCAAGGAAATATTAAAGGGGTCCTGTATTGAGTTCGCCAGGGTGAACGATGTGCGGCAATTGATAGCGGAAAAGGCCCCTGATCTCCCACACATGGAGGGCGTAGTAAACAGCCTCAAAAAGCTCCAGGAAACCGAAAGCAAGATTAAAAGGCAGTTGGCCCTGGTCCAACAGGCAAGACGTAGCCTCCTGAAAATTGGCTAAGCCCTGCGTGTTATTTCATCACCATATAACGGGGGCGCAGCCGGAAAAGGAGCGTATGTCGATATGAAAAACAATTTTCACGAAAGACGGCAAAACCGGATATCCTATGCCCAGGAGAAGGCCGCAAAAAAACAACGGGCATCTGAAGACCTATACAAACATGCCAAGGAAATGGCAGCTTTTATTCCCTTCGGACAGCCGATTTTGGTAGGGCATCACTCCGAAGGGAAGGACCGCCGATTTAGAAAGAGGATTCACGACACATTCGGTAAATCCTTTCAAGCCCAAGAGCAGGCAGACTATTACAACGACAAGGCGGAAACAATAGCCAATAGCCGGCTATTTTCTCCGATGATCCCGAGGCCATAGGGAAGCTCCGGGAAAAATTAGCAGGTATAGAGTCGGCACAGGTTTACATGAAAGCTGCCAACAAGTACATCAAAAAGGGTGACAAGGAAGGATTTTTAACCATGCCTTATGCCACAGAGGAACGATGGAAGGAGCTAACCACTCCTAGTCCAATGAACCGGGTGGGCTTCCCGGCCTATGCCTTCCAGAACAATAACGCCGAGATGCGCCGGATAAAAAAGAGGATTGAGTACCTGGAATCCCTGGCTTCCCGGGAAACCACTGAACAAGTCATTAATGGGGTCCGTCTTCTGGAAAATGTTGAAGCTAACCGCGTACAGCTCTTCTTTGACAGCATTCCCTCAGAAGAGGTACGGAAGAAGCTAAAGGCAAATGGCTTTAGGTGGTGCCCATCTGAGGGAGCATGGCAGCGCCATTTAAACCCCCGTGCTGCATGGTGGGCTAAGGAACTATTGAAGCAATTATAATCACCTTGACAGGGGGCGCAGCCGGACAAGGGGCGTATTTTTCATATGACTACGACATTAAGGAATGTTTCATTTAGCCAGGAAGCCAGAGCATTTTTTGCAAGGACATTGCCTGTTAACCCCCTTCCTTTCTTGTATGCCCTTGCCGATTCCACTAAGGAAAAGGGAACCAATTGGATTAGCACTGACCAAGCAAAGGCGATCTTATATACCCTGATACAAATGGCTTACGGACAGAATTTCCAAATAGACGGACTGGCAGAATACGACCGCCTCCGGGACCTGATGGAGGTTAATTGAATCATATTGTAGGGCTAAAACGGAGCGCAGCCGGTGAAGTGCGTAAGCAATTATATGAACCTTGCAGCTGTAATAAACATATCACGCCAGGAATTTGCAGATAAGGGGTACGAGAAAGCCCAAAAAGCCGAAATAATAATGCACTTTCTGAGAGACGAGTTAGGTTTTACGCCCGATAAGTTCCAGGAGTTCTTGCAATCCGGATCTACTATGGTCAATGGATCACCGATAGAAGGGACAGACATGGGGCGTTTTTTCTTATGGTATTATATCAATTATATTGTCCACGATGTTGCCGAAGAATGCTGATTTTCCGGCCCAGGTGTATCAAATTTCGTACCTTTGAATAAGAAAGTTCTTTCAAAATATCGGCGCACGAGGAATAAGGTGAGTGATTCGCGCCATTGATTATAACACGCTGAATATCCGAGAAGTAAAGTTATACGGAGCGTTCTGTCTTCCCGACAAACACGACAATCGATGCCTCCAGTTATGGAGGCATTGTCGTTTCAGCGCGGAGCGCGTCGAGCTGGCTCGGAAGCGCGCAGCGATGAAATGACAAGCGCCCGAAGGGCGATCGATTGTCATGTTTAGGCCGCCCCTTTGGGATCACCGAGGACGGCGCAGGCCGCCCGGAGGTAATCCTGTCTTCCCGACCAAAAGGAATACATTCCAACTTAAAGCCCGTAAACATCACTGTTTACGGGCTTTTTCTATGTTTTTCATGTCAATTGGTTGCAATCAATATCAGCTTTCACGTGAACAGCACGGTGAACAAGTTTTTCAAGCCGGTGAACAGTAATTTTGTTCACAGAATCGACTTAATGACTTAATCATCAAACGTTTCCATTCGTGAGGTTTGATACAGTTTAAGGTTTTTTGAGTTCATTTTTTATCCGTCGTAAAAAACGAAAGTAGAGCTAGTCTTTATCTATTTTTACCTCGATCGGTTCTGCGCGAGTGAAGGCATTGCTTGCACAACTCTCAATATTGACATCGATAGTTTCTCCTTTTACAAATTTGACGTTAATAGAGCCGTCAGGATTTACCGGAATCTGTACGGTCTTTTTATTCGCCGTATTCGCATAAGCAGACGGTAGTAAGCCAGTTGCCGCCAATGTGAGTATAACAAGGCATACTGCAATTACAGTCAGAATTCCATTCAAGTACTTTAAGCTTTTCATGTTTTAGCGATTGATGGTTATAAAAAATATACTTTTAAGCTAGTTGATCATATGTGGTTATTTCCAAATTGTCATTCTTCTTGGTATACGCTAATCTCTTCTAAAATGTATTAATATACGATTGCCATTTGTAAGCGAAAATCGTTCGAGCGTAACAGGTTGTTTTGACTCTCTCCAGGTCTGATGAAATACGATAACGGCAGCTTTAACGATGACATTTTTCATAACGTCAATTTTGGCTAATTTTTAAAGGTAGGCCAATTTCGACTGCCGGAAACCGATATTACTGACGATAGCTACTAACCTTCTTTCTTTTGAAGTATTTTTGGCAATCCAGCATTTTCAATCGTTACGCCCCATTTCAAACCCTTTCAAAGATGAATAGAAAGCTTTTATTCTCGTTCGCGCTTTCCTGTCTCTCTCTTATCTTAACCACCTGGATCAATATATCCATTGCCAAACATTACCAACGGACCAATGGAAAGACCCGCGCTCTATTTGGGATAACTGAATTGACTTACGGATTCCAATACTGGGTGGCTATTTTTGGCATAGCCGCTTTAGTTCTCAGTTTATCATCGAGGTACCGATCCCGGCTTCGGCTAGCTTGTATAGCCGTTTCATTACTATCGATTAGTCTTGTTTTCGTTCGACTATGGAGGTTGTTTATTTGATAACCTAAAATTGATTTCAATTTAATAGTGCGAAATTCATTAATTGACTAGACGACAGCCCTTTCTCAAATTAAAAAGGGATGACGCTTAACGTAAATTCTAAATAAAAATTTTTGATTGCTCCAGTTTGCGCGCGCCCATTGGATGCGAAGATGGGGAATAACTTATTTACGACATTTTTTCCGGATAAAAAAACGTATTTTAACGGTTTTTTATCCGGAACCAAATATTTATTTTTACGCCCCTGATTAGTAACTTCTGGTAGTTTTTTCCAGCACCCTGTTCTTCTCTATCATAGACGCAGACCTTCTTTAAAGCAACTTCGATTTAGTTCCTTATTCATCGTAAGCAATTTTTTTTATTATCTCCATTAAACCAGTTACCATGGCTACAACTGCATTGGGCCCCACTATGGCCGGCGGTATGCAACCCATCGTCAAGGATGGATATGAATTGCAATATTACCCGGACGTAAATAACGATGCCTTACAAAGCGAAGGCAAGCCTCCTGTATTTTACTGGCTTCCTAATTATGTTCACATCGCCCGAAAGGATGGGCGTGAAGACGGTGATCTTATGTTCCTCATGATCAGGTTTGCCGGTAAGCAAACCAGCGAAGGTAACATCGGCGTTTCCCCCGACCAGGATGGACGTGAGGTAGCCGGAGGAGTTCTCGGTGTCACTACCACCTGCGCACCTCCCGATCATGTGCTGATTGAAGGCCAGAACCAGATCATCGAAATGTACCAGGGAAAGCAGGATTTTTTCTGGGGTATTCGTTCCAATGTCAAGCCTATTTTTCGCCCTGCTGTCATCGTGTCCAACATCACTTGCATCTCCAACCTCTCGCCCGGCTCCGACGGATCCGTCGTTACGCCGGTGCCTTCTTCCGCAAATCCTTCTCCTGCCAGTGCACCGGGAGGTAATGGGGCACCCGCAGCCCCGGGAAACGCGCCGGCTGCACCCGGTAAAAAGATCGAGTTCAGACGCGTCGCCGTGCCACCTATGATCAGCCGGCAAGGCTTTTCTACAAGAAATTTCGGGACAAAAAAAGACTTCCAGGGGAATCTTGAACCCTGGTATTTCAATATGCAGGGCCAGGGCAATGGGTCTATCGACCCAATGGGGCAGGCGGCCTATACAGGATTGATGGGTGTATACCCGGCAAGCATCCTGTATCAGGCCTTTAAAATGGCCTATACTCCTGTAAGAGTATGCCAATCGATGAAAGTGAAGTTCTGGGTGCCCATCATCGAAATTACCATACGGGGCAGCTGGCAAAGGATCTTTGACCATTTCTCGACGGCAGCCAGCGGACACTTCTTGTGGTTCTCTGCAGACATCAAAGCCGAATTCAACAATCTGCGTATCAGCGGAGGCATTGATGTAGACATTAAAATAGACCCCACCATCCCCGGCGCCGATAAGATGCAGGAATACATCGATAAGAAGACCGATCTTATTTCGGATAAATTTATGGAGCTTGCCAAGAATGTCATCTTCCAACCCGCACCCACCGTCCCACCAGCTGAGGCTCCTTCCTCGGGAGGGCTCTTTGGCTTGTGGGGAGCAGGACTTGCCTTGAAATACCGGCACGACAGCACCACCGTCGATCTCTACTATCATGAAAAAAGGCAAATGGCCTATCTGTCGGACCATGTCATCTCCAGTAACCTGGAAGGGGTTTATGACGAGATCAAAAAAGATCCCGAGGCGGAAAAGAAATACTTTCTTACTGTATACATGGACGACTGGCCACGCAAGCTGGCACGCATCGTTAAGCCCGTCGTCAACTGGCCTCAGCCGGCGCTCAACTGGGCTGGTGAACCCGTGGCCTTCCTCTCCGTACAGGTGGGTTATCCCAATACATCGGGCGAAATCAACTGGGTGGGACACACCTTTGACAGCAATGATTCCAGTACATCCACCTGGAGGGTAGAGACTACTCAGAAACTCGCCGAAGATGTCAGCCATGCGCCTGCAGGCTGGGCACCCGACAAGACCTACATCAAACGCAAGGTACACATGCTGGAACCACCGGATCCGGTTGCCAATCCGTTCGTACGCATACAGATCGAAGACAATGAGATCGATCTTGACCCGGGAGAGAACGGTTCGCTCATCAACGATATCACCCTCGAAGTAAGAGCCGACGATGCCGGCAGGATCCGCGTAGGCCCCATCGGACTGAACGTGGAGCTTGAAAATAACAAACAGCTGGTGGAAGTCACCTTCCAGGCCACCGACGAAAATGGGGCCGATCTTACAAAATTCCCACCGCAGAAATTCATCTGGAATGCCACAGATCAGGAGACGCCACGTTTCTGGTCGGTATACACCTCCGATGATAAAGTGAGGTCCTTCTACAAATACCAGGTACGCGTGATCGTTAAAGGCGGACTTTTCACAAAAGGAATGGAATGGACGGGCCCCTGGGTCAAGACGATTGCCAACGGACCTATCACCATTTCGGTACCTTCCATGGAAGACGAAGGAGTAACAGTGAAAAAGAGTTTTGTATACAAACCTGCAGCTACTGCAGGCGGGGTCAAGCCTCCTCCTTCCAAAGTTGTCGGCACACCATCGTCCAGGGAGATCGGGTACAGCTATTCCGATAAGGACATGGCTTCCCGCATGCCCCCTTCTTCCCGCGTACCCCTGTCCCGAAAGATGACGGCAGCTGCAACACCGAATGGTGACAGCTGGAAAGAAGTATAATAAGGTCGTCATGCAACAATTAGCGACACAGGAAAAACAGTCGATGCCCGCCACGGCATATCCGCAGACTATACAAATATATCCTCTCCATCATCCCGGAGAGGATATATTGACCTTTTTCCTGTCCGGAAAGCCGGCATCTTCCCAGGATGCCCTGCGTCCTTATCTTGAAAAAGGACACCTGCGCCTGAAGCTGAGCTACCCGATAGACGATCTTTCAAAAGAAATTGCTCAACCACTCGCCATATTAGAAGTGAAGACCCGGCTGATCTTCAGAAAGGGGCGGGGCCAGTCTCTCATAGTCTCCGAAAGCTCAGCCGGAGATATGGTGATCCTGAGCACGATCCTCAGCGTCGACGCGTGCGACGAAGCCTGGCTTGCCACACAGGACAAGCCGTCAAAGCTGTCTGTACACTCGGTGTTAAAGCTGCGATTGGGGAGTGACATCCTGTACCTGGAAAACAATATGCGGCTAGATGACCTGCTCAGACTGCAGGGTGGTGATGATCGCGGGTACGCGTCATCGCTGAAGATCGTTTATAAATTTTTCGATGTCCGCGCTGGCGATTATCTGGACCTTCCTGCACGGTATTGGGTTGACGGCAGCTCCCGCGGGATAACGCCATCGGTCTCTTTCGCCGGAAAGAACAGGATCAACAGTGCACTGGTGGCAGTGGCGCCTGTAAGTCCCGCGCATCTCCCGTTGGCTTCCGTTGCGACAGCAGGGAAATTTGATACAAACATCCGTCTCAATATAATAGACGACTGGGCCATCCATCTTTCGACCGATCAGTTGCTGCAGGACCTCCCCATCGTCAACGATGCCACCCAGGATTTCTGGGTCAATCGCAAGAACGACAAAGAATGGCTTGCGATCCCTGAGTTTTATGTCGTCGCTCCTGCCTTGGACCAGACATTCCAGGATGCCCCTTTTTCCTTTGTATTTAGCAATCTGGGCATGGACGTTGACGGCAGACCTGTTCTTGAAGGTGCTGTGACCTTAACCATAAAACAACGGCTATCCGAGAGCGTCTGCTCGGCAGCAGCCAAACTGGATCCTGCCAGGGCCATTAGACCGGTGACCCTGCAGACCTCAGGCTTTAACCTTGCCATACCATATATAAATAAAGAACAGGCGATGGCGACGTTTGTGGTTGCCGCCAGCGAGGTTAGCTCCAGCGCAGATGCCACCCGCCTGGTCTTCAGGTTGAACAACGCAGCCATCCGCATTTGTTACAATAGCATCGGCTCTGATCCATCCCAATCCGGTTACCTGCCCCTGCAGTTAATGATGGACATCGGCTTTTCCGGTTATACGGCCGTGAATCAAAGTAAGATCAATTGGGCGAATATCATCCACTCAAGGATTTCGGCCATTCCTATCGTACGGCAAGGCCCATCCGCCGCGACTGGTAACGATTATTTCAATGCCACGGCCAACCGGCTGGTCCGGCGGAACGGGCAGGAGATGACCTATCGTGATGTGGCCACGCGTCCGATCACACCCATAGTACATGCAGCGGCCCTACCGGTGGCAACAAAACTTAACAACCCTTATAATTCGGTTATCATCAGACCGGACGTTCATTTGCTTCAAACAAGCGTGCATCATTTGCCGGATAAGCAAGACCCGGTTATGTATAAGATACAGACCTTTCATCGGGCGCTTGCGCTCGATCTGGGCTTCCCCTGCAATACATATGGCAGCTTCTACCAGGAAGACAACGCCGGACAGTACACCGCAGTAGGCTGCCGCTCTGCTTATAAGTTGGGCGAGCCACCACAATACCTGTACTCGGAGATCCCCGAATTACGCGACCCTATGTTTAGCGTATATCAATCGACACTGTCGCCCGGACAGTTCCTCATCTGCCCGGCACGTTACATCATCGGAAGACATTCCCCCACCGGCGATGCAGCCACGGACCATAAGCCGTGCATCCTGCTATACTCCACCATCGACGCTGTCAATAATACATCCACCTGGATGCTTGACTGCACCTTGATGCCCGATATTGATTTTGCCCGTCGTATAGAAATGGAAGAAGCATTGAAACAGTTTACTCCCTATACTCCAGTTATTCATTATGTGACGGAAGTGCCTGCTAAAAAAGCCGAGGCTGTTGTTTCGGTTTCCGGAATGACAGGCACTTCCCTTACTGCCTATCCGCTGGGCAAGGGCATAAGGATCACCATTGAAGCAAAAATAGAGTCTATCCTGATCCTTCTGGATATGCTGAAACATTCCTCTCTCGATGGTACCTTCACATTTACACTGGAGGACGGTTCGGCCTTTTCTGTACAGCTCGCTCCCAGGCTCGATCGCATCGCCGGCCTGTGGGAGAGCGGCCATGTGGAAGAGACGCAAGAGGCGGGAGCCAAAGCAATGCTTAACATCGGGGAGAACCCGCTCGTTCTGACAAAGATCCGCTATTACAAGACGGAAGGATATGATGAGCAAAGTCTTGCAAATACTCTATCCCCCGGTTCAACCCTGGCTTTCCCCTCACCACCGGAAAAAATCACCCGCTGGGCGGCTTATTATTCTGAACAGAATCCTGCGGAGATCACCCTGCAGCAGATCAATCGGTATATAGAAGACGTAAAGTGCCAGCTGATCTTCATCACCATGATGGATTTCGCTGCAAACAAGATAAAGGATGTACAGGTATCCTATCGCCTGAAAGACGGTGACACGGCGTTTATCGCCATCCTCGACGCAGCCAACAATAACTGCGAGAAGCTATTGCTGATGCCCATCACTAACTTTATGATCCAGCGCATAATAGAGTTCAAGGTCAGCAAAGTCACGTTGGAGGATGGTTCGTCTCACGAAGCAACAAATGACTGGATAGCGCAGGACCTGGCCTCGGAAGGGAATATCATCAACATACAAACCAATCAAATCACCTTCAAATAATCTAATTATGGCTAGAGGAATATCTTTGCATATAGGTCTCAATCATGTGGACCTTTCGCAATACCCCGGATTCGAGATCCCCGTTCTTAAAGGATGCATCAACGACGCTAACGCAATGCGGAATATTGCAAAGGCTACGGGGTTTGCTACAACTACCGTCCTGGTCGATGCCCAGGCCACCGCTCTCGCCGTAAAAAATAAGATTACCGAGGCGGCCGGGCAGTTGATGGCCGGTGATATCTTCTTTCTCTCCTATTCCGGTCACGGAAGCCAGATTCCGGATGAACAGGGCGATGAGGAGGACGGATCTGATGAAACGTGGGTGCTCTACGATCGCCAGCTCATTGACGATGAGCTCTATGACTTGTGGAAGAATTTCAAACAGGATGTTCGCATCTTCGTGCTGTCGGATAGTTGCCACAGCGGCACGATGGTCAAGCTCATCATAAAAAAATTCATACAGAAGCCGGGACGCAGGGGGCTGCGTGACTTCGGCACAGCTGATATTTACCCCTTGGTTGACTTGATCAGCCAAGCCAGATTAAAAAAGTCGGCGTCCAGGGCGATATTGCCGGAGCAGCGTCGTGTCAAAACAATACCCGAGAACAATAGCCTACAGAATTATGTAATGAAGAAAGAATTGTATCAGAATATCCAGCAGCTCACAAGAGGCAGCAAGAACAGGAGTGCGGAAGAGATCAAAGCTTCCCTGCTATATATATCCGGCTGCCAGGATAATCAGGAGAGCGGGGATGGCGCGGTCAATGGCATTTTCACTGGCAATTTGCTGTCGGTATGGAATAACGGCAACTTTACAGAAGGCTACAAATCCTTCTATGAGAATATCCTGGCGTTGATGCCTGCCGATCAAACCCCTAACTATATGAGCCTTGGCATTAATATACCCCCCTTTGAAGCCCAGAAACCTTTCACCATACTGGCTAGTACAGGTCAGACTGGTATAGGTGGGACTACCGCCCCCTCAGACAAGCCCTCCATTACGGGACCGTCCACGTGGAATAGCGATAGCCTTCCTCCTTCCTTCACTATCAACAAAGGATCTAATCCTTATTATTACATAGAAGTGGCGACGGATTGCGCCTTGTTCAATAACAAGGATAATGGTAGCCGGCGCAGTACGGAAAACTTCTATGCTACATGGAATGATGCGTCCACAGGGTACCAGCTATACGATGAGCCGCAATACCAGCTTCCGCAGACAGTCTGGGATGCATTGAAGACAACCGAACGTTTATACTATCGTGCAGGCACCACCATCGATCAAAATTGGAATGGCTGGGTGGTTACGGTAGATGATGAACACAATGGGGATGCGCCATATATCAGTGTCGTGCAGAAGGCGGAAAATCCTTCCGGAGATGTACCTAACGCTGGTGATTCATCACAGGGCAGCGATCAGCCATCTGAGGAGGTCAACACAGACCAGCCGGCGGAGCCAGTGGAAGCATCCGATGACAGCACGAAAACGATTCTGGCCTACAACTAGGCCAGTATGCCGGGTGGTAAAAAATCGTCTTCCATATTTTACTTTCGCGCGCCTGGGTCGTCCTCAGAAAACAACTGGGCAATTGTTGCAATAGGCAGGAACATTTTTCCACTATCTGGAAGGAGGATAAAATCGTATCTCTCATAAAACTTTATCGCTTCTTCATCCAGAGGATCTACTATTACTGCCATTGAGCCGACTTGCATTGAGGTGAAATAGCTTCTTTTTAAGGCATCCATTAAAATCATTTCTCCCAATCCCTGCCCTTGGTAATTTTTGCTTACAGCTAATCGGCCTAATAATATTGCAGGCAGGTCACTGTATGAAGGAGGTAGCTTTTTGATGATTTCCTGAGGTAGCAGCCTTCTTGCAACAGAAGCTGTAGAAAGCGTGTAGTATGCTTTTACTTCATTTCCTTCTGGAAGAATGAAACAAGCTGAAAGCCTTCTTTTAACATTCTGTTTTGCCTGCTTATGCAAATAAGAATCAAGCAAGAGCTTTCCACAGTTAAAATTTTCCTTATTGTGTGAAGAGTCTAAGGGAACTGTTATATAGCTCATTTCTGCTTTGCCATCCTTTTATATTTCTTTGCAGCAGCAATAAGTCTTTTGCCTGGAGCAGACGGACTCATTATGGCATCAAAAAAAATTTTCTGATCTCGTTTCGATGCAACAACAGAACGATGTTTTTCAACAATTTCATCAGCCTTGTTCTGCACAGAAGTAATAACGAATTCTGTCAGAGTCCTATAACCGCCTAAGCTTGCTGCATACTCGAAGAACTCTTTCTGCTCTTTGGGGAGTCTTGTATCAAACCTGGCAATACTTGTTTCCATGATAAATAATTTTCATTTCAAATGTACGGAAAATACCCGTACATCAAAATATAATCTGAGGGTTAATTTCGTTTTTATTTGCATGTGATTGATAATCAATTTTTAATCATTTGGGGGCATATCAAGCGAGGCTTGGTCATTTCGGGGCGATGAATTCAATAGATCACCGTCTCATCTACCATGCCACGCATTTTGATTTGCCGTATGTCAAGGAAGTATATGCGGATAAATTATTTATAGTCAACGTTGGTGAGAATGGCGTGGTCGATACCATGAACAAGGAACAGCTTATGGCCTTTATTCAGCACAGGTTGTCAAAGAATCATCGGTAGTACGCAGCTAGATTGACCGCCGGGGCGCCGTCCGCGTGCCGGCGGTAATCCTGTCTTCCCGGGGATTTGTATTCAACAGATCATCAACAACCTATTCTGTCCAGGTTTTTCCTTTGGTGCACGGTGAAGACAAGGAAGAACCTGACTTTCAGGATGATCAACCGCCAACCTCCATAGATGACCAAGGCCTAAGCTTATTGGACGTGCATTAGGTTTAGCTTGATAGTGCAGATCAAAGAAATGTTCACTTAAGAATGATTCAAAACCTTCATCTGCTCCATGATATAGCTTTTTTAGTTCATCACGTATTTCTGGCATAAGTACTTTCTTTTCGCCTTGTGAATTTGGCAATATTTCACTCGGCTCGCCATAGTAAGTGCATAAAAAGGTATCGATTGGTATAGGAGAGCGATCTACATGAAAAGAATATACATCGGTTGGAAAAAACGGGTAGGCATCATCCCGATCATAGTATTTGATCACATTAAGGATTGGCGATGCGCCATGAGCTTTCAATACCTTCAAGTCATTTAAAAGAATTTCACGGGCAAGTTGCCCTTGTTCACTCAACTGAAGATCACGAAGCTCCTCTTGTTCAATTGCCGTTATATTTCCGCTTAGCTCTACCTTTTTAACAATCTCGGAAAAATCACCTATTAGTTTACGAGTCCAACAAATCGCATTAATTTCTCCATTAAATGGCGTAGAAACAAGGTCTTGAAAATTCGTGACACAGAGGATTTGATTCTCAGCATGAGATAAATCTATCATAGGTTGTATGTGTTAGAAACTCCTGAACTAAATCGACCAGAATCATCCCACCTCCTGTATTCAGGTGAACTCCATCTATGTGAAACTGCCACCCATTCATCTGTGCAATTTTATCGAAACTATATCGCAGAATAAACGGCCTCTTCTTTAACTCGGCTATCCAGTTGAAAGTACCCCTGGCCGCCGTTGTGCTGGAGCCGAGACAGGCTATTGTCGTATGAGTATCTTGTTGAGACATCCAGGTATAAATTTACGAAAGGCACATATTATTGAAGCCAGCCGGAGATTGCGGATTAAATTATTTACCAGCTAAGTGTTTTCATCTAATACATCTCATAATTTTCTTTAATATCAAAAGATAGCTTCCCATTTAGAGAATGTTTTCCCTTCCGCAGCCGTTCGTCATTAAATATCCAAAATGAAGACAGCCATCTTCTCTTACCACAACCAGCAATGGCGGACACATGCCAATAATCATATGCTTAACCAGTCGAAAGTGAGCCTGGTAATGGCCCTTGGCGATAAAGCTGCTCTTCAACCGGCTGATTTTTACAATCGGCTCCGCGCCGACTATCCTCATGCCGAGATCGTATTGTGTTCAACGGCAGGTGAGATATTCGATGACAGCGTGTATGAGGGCTCTGTATCTGTGACCGCGGTTGAATTCGAAAAGACCACGGTGCGGTCAGCGATGGTGAATATTGCAGATTTTGACGGTTGTAGTTTTGGAGCTGGAAAAGCTTTGATAGAGCACTTAATGGCCTTCGAAGCGTTGTCTTATGTCCTGGTCCTCTCAGATGGTAGTCGCGTCAATGGAAGCGAACTGGTTAAAGGTATCAATAGCCAGGTACAGGAAAAGATTCCAGTCACCGGGGGATTGGCTGGCGATGGCGCTTCTTTCAAAAGTACCCTGGTTGGTCTTAATGCCAGCCCCGACGATGGCCAGATCGTAGCTATCGGCTTATACGGCAGCCACCTTGAGGTTTCTCATGGGTCGATGGGTGGCTGGGAATCCTTTGGGCCGGAAAGAAAGATCACCCGCAGCAAGGGCAACCAGCTTTTTATGATCGATGAGGAATCTGCACTTGACCTATACAAGAAGTATCTGGGCACCTATGCAAACGAACTGCCCGGATCAGCCTTGCTATTTCCGCTGATGGTAAGGCTTTCCGATGAGGAAGAGCCGGTAGTCAGGACGATCCTGTCGATAGATGAAGAGTCAAAAAGCATGCTATTTGCAGGCGACGTTCCCGAAGGCGCCGGTGTTCGATTCATGAAGGCTAATTTCGACCGGCTTGTGGATGCTGCGAGCTCGGCAGCGATGCAGACAATTGCTGAGCGTACAAGCAGGGAACCATCATTTTCAATTCTCATCAGCTGTGTAGGACGGAAGATCATTCTTGGAAACAGGATCACTGAGGAAGTAGAAGCAGTAAAGGAGGTTTTCGGAACTAACACGCTGGTTACAGGGTTCTATTCTTATGGGGAGATCGCTCCACCTCTTCCCCGGACGCAATGCCAGCTGCATAATCAAACGATGACCATTACCAATATCTCCGAACGATGAATCTTCGGAACTTCGACTATAACAAGTTATTGGCCAGGCAGATCAAAATGCACTTGCCACAGGAGCTGTGGGCAGATGAAAAATTGTTACGCTTTATACGGTCGGTCAACGATTCATATAACGCTTTTGAAAAGGACAAGGCGCTTGCCGATCATGCTTCCCAGCTGAATGAAGAAGAATACATCCGGATAAATGCCAGATTGCAGTCGGAGGTGCAAGTCAGGCGGCAGGCGATAAAAACCCTTAAGGAAGCTATCGCCCGCATATCCGACCCGCATGATGAGCGCACGACCACAGTGCAGGAAGAAAATAACCTGAACGCTACCCTGTCTTATTTAGATGAGCAACTTGCCCGCAGGAAGCAAATGGAGGCTGACCTGAAACGGCTTTCACTGGTAGCGAGCGCCAATGAGAACGGAGTAGTTTTTATCCATCCTTCGGGCGGTATTTTATGGGCTAACGAAGGTTTTTGCCACATGACAGGCTTTCCAGCTTCGGAAATATACGGCAAAACGCCTATCGAGGTTTGTATGGGCTCACACTCCGACCGGAAGGTGCTACGTCAGATGGTGAAAGATTTCAAGCAGGGTAAAACCTTCAGCGTGGAGGTGATTTTGTACCGAAAGGACGGCAGCTGGTTCTGGGGAAGGGCCAAAGCCCAGGCCGTCCTCGACGACGAGGGACGTGTGATCCAGCAATTTGCGCTGATAGAGGACATTACCAGAGAAAAGCTGGCTCAGGCAAGGATCAATGAATTCGAGCGTAAGTTTAGGACAACGTTCGAAAAGATCGGCGATAACTGCTGGGAGCTGGATTTTCACTCAGGTAAAATGTATTTCTCGGGGTCCGAAGATCACCTGAGGCTCGATGAAGTTGGCGGTGCGGTGCAGAACCGGGAAGAATGGTGGGACAGGATACTCCCTGAGGATCGTTGGATGCTCGAAGAGAGGCGACGGAGATATGAAAATGGGGAAGTCGATTATGATGCCATTGAGTACCGTGTACACGGTGTGGAAGAAGATGCAAGGTGGATACTCGACCGTAGCGTAGTCATCGAACGTACGCAGAGCGGAGAGCCAACGAAGATCATCGGCACACACACCGATATATCACATATTAAGCATACTGAGCTTGAACTGGAGCAAAGGGTAAAACAATTCCAAAGCCTTTCGGAAAATATTCCCGGCGTGATATTCGAATACGAATTCAGGGAAGATGGCTCCGAGGGCTACCGGTATATCAGCCCGGCGATGGAAAAGATATTCGGGATAAACCCAGCGAATTTTCGTTCCATTTCGTACTACATGCAGCCCGGCGAAAAAGCCGACTTTGACCGGTTGAATAACGCATCGCGGGATACCCTCACTCCATTCTACGTAGAATCAAGGCTCGTAGTACCAGGAAAGGAAACCTTTTGGTGTGCCATATCCTCATCTTTTTCCTATTATTCTAATAAGGGCGCCAAGGTTTTCACCGGTATCATGATAGATATTACCTCGCAGAAAAAATTGGAAAGGGAACTCATCGTGGCGCGTGAGCAAGCCGAACAGTTCGCCCGGTCGAAGGATAATTTTCTCGCTAATATGAGTCATGAGATCCGGACTCCGATGAACGCTGTGTTGGGAATGGCAGCTCAGCTGGCCAAAACCAATCTGGACGACAAACAGCGATTTTACCTCGACACGATCTATTCCGCCTCGGAGAACCTGTTGGTGATCCTCAATGACATTCTCGATCTGACAAAGATAAAAGCCGGAAAAATGAGCTTGGAGAAGCTTGGATTTCAGCCGATGGATGTACTCAACAGGGCCTCGCAGGTAATGATGCACAAGGCAGAAGAAAAGGGATTACTCCTGCGTGTGCGTTCTTGCGACCCGGTCCTTTCCAGGGTATTGATCGGTGATCCCTACCGGCTTAACCAGATCTTGCTCAATTTGCTGAGTAATGCCATCAAATTTACCACGACAGGCAGTGTGGACCTTTCATGCGAGGTCCTTGCAGACGAAACTCAGTCACAAAAATTTACTATCGAAGTAGCCGATACCGGCATGGGGATGGAGGAAAGCTTCATTCAAACCTTGTTTGAAAAGTTCACACAGGAATACGATTCCGTGACCCGTCAATATGGGGGTACAGGTCTGGGCATGAGCATTTGTAAAGAACTGATAACGTTAATGGGAGGTGAGATCCAAGTTGTGAGTAAAAAGGGGGCCGGGACGACCATAAAGCTTATCATCGAGCTGCAAAAAGGCAACGAAAGCGACTTGCCTTCGCGCGATGATGTCCCCGTCAACATGGAGAATTTAAAGGATAAAAAAGTGCTCGTAGTGGATGACAACGACATGAATCGGCTGGTGGCGACCACCATTCTTGACAATTACGGCACAGTCGTATACGAGGCGACCAATGGAAGGGAGGCCGTAGATTTTCTACACAGCCAGTCCGTAGATATCGTCCTGATGGATATTCAAATGCCGGTAATGAGCGGCCTGCAGGCATCCATTGCGATCCGGCGTGACATCGACCCGAACCTTCCCATCATCGCTTTGACCGCCAATGCCATTCGTGGTGAAAGCGAAAAGTGTCTGGCGGCAGGAATGAATGACTACCTATCGAAGCCCTTCCAGGAAAGCACTTTGATAAAAATAATCTCTGACTGGCTGATTAAACGACCCGTTCAGTCCGGCATTGCATCAACCATCACGCCGTCCACCGACTCCCAGCCAACTCCCGTCGAAGAGCATCAACCCCCTCTTTTTTCCTTCCACCGTCTGGAAGCCGTTGGTCATGGCAACGATGTCTTTATAAAAAAAATGATCCGGCTCTTTCTCGATCAGGCACCTGCAACGGTAGAAGAATTAAAGGCTGCCGCCGCCAACCAGGACCTTAAAACAGTTTTCCAGAAGGCACATTTTCTAAAACCTATGCTCCATAATTTTTGCGTCGACTCCCTACACGATGCAGTCAGAGAGCTGGAAAGCCTGGCCCTTTCTCAAAGGCCATCCGGGCGTATCGACGAAATTGTTCAAAGCTTGTCGAATGTGATCAGCGAAGTTGTGGCTAAACTGAAATTGACCGGTGATTAAGATTGTGGATCTGACAGGGTATGAGGACGTAAAGACATTCAGGATGATCTTTAAAAGGCTAACCGGCCTTTCTCCCCGTGATTACCGGAAAAAGTATTCGAGGAAGGAGAATATTCTATAATTTAAAACTGGAAGTAAATGAACGTGCTGGTGCTCTCCTGGCTCAGGATCAGCAGGATCAACATGCAAGCCCAAAGACTGCCAAGCGCCCACCAGGGCAGGCGGTAAATGATGTCGGTCAGCTGAATGTCCCGCAGCCGCCAGTGGAGGATGATCAGCGCGAGCAGGATCACTGTTATTTTGATCATAGCCAACGTGGTCAACAAGGGCCGCCCATCCTGGACGAAGCCAAACATCGAGCTCAGCATATGGCCCGCACCGCTGAAGGTGGCGGACCGGAAAAATACCCAGGTGATATTCACCAGCAAAAACGTGAGCAGCACATAGGGAAGACCGCCCAGGAACGGTTTTGCTGACCTGGCCAGTTTCGCCATCACCGGCGTATTCTCCGGAATGCCATCGCCCGTGGCCGTCGGCACCACCAGCATGGGAGTTATTTTCTTTCTGTCCGTCAGCAATTTTTCGACCCACAGGTACAATCCATGTAAGCCACCCCAAGCTACAAAGGTCCAGTTAGCGCCATGCCAGAGACCGCCGAGCAGCATGGTCAACATCAGGTTCACATACGTCCGGGTCTGTCCTTTTCGGTTGCCCCCCAGCGGGATATACAGGTAGTCGCGCAGCCAGGAGGACAGGGTGATATGCCAGCGACGCCAGAAGTCGGAAAAACCAATGGCCCCATATGGCCAGCGGAAATTCAATGGCAGCACAAAACCCAGGCACAAGGCCACCCCAATCGCGCAGGTAGAATAGCCGGCGAAGTCGAGGAAGATCTGGCCTGCAAACGCCAGTGTGCCCATCCAGGCATCCAGCGACGGCAAAGGACCGGAGGCTCCGAATACCATATTTGCCGACGCGGCCAGCATGCTGTCAGCCAGGGTAACCTTCATAAACAATCCCAGGGACAAAAGGAACAGGCCCTCAAGCAATTGTTGCTTTGTAGCACGGCGAGGCGATTGAAATTGCGGGACCAGCTGTGGCGGCCGCACGATCGGGCCGGCCACCAGGTGCGGGAAGAATGTCACGAACAGGGAAAAATCCAGCAGCGACTGTACGGGCTTGCTTTCCTTACGATACATGTCGATGGTATAACACAAGGTGGTAAATGTATAGAAAGAAATCCCTGCCGGTAGAATGATATTGGGTTTCGCCGGATGATAGGCGACTCCGAGGGCGTTGACCAGATGCACGAAATTATCCAGCAGGAAGGCGCCGTACTTAAAAAAGCAGAGCATGCCCAGATTGCCGAGAAGGCTGATGACAAGCAGGAATCTCTTTTTATGGACATTGGTCTGGGTATACAATGCCCTGCCCACGAAATAATCCACTACGGTAGAGAGCCACAACAGGAGAATGAATGGAGGATTCCAGGCGGCATAGAAGATGTAGCTTGCCAGCAGGAGGTTGATCTTCTTCACCTTCCATGAAAAAGGCAGATTGTGCAGCAGGAGCACCATGCCAAAGAAGAGGATGAAAATGTAAGAATTGAAGACCATAAGCGGGGTTTATCGGGTTAGAGAGCCGGTTCGGCAACCATCAATGTGCAAACGACTCCGGCAACAGCCGGATCAGCGCACGAGTATATACTTTCGCATCCGAGGGTGACAGATGCGACCATTCGGGACAAATAAGTTGAGCTGTCGCGGGATCATCCGCGAAGTGGATGCCCTTACACTGTGTAGCAGCAAGCAGCGGTTCCCAGTATTTTGTCCTTGGAAATCCTCTTTCTTCGCCGATCTCCATGGGGCCGCTTGCGGGCGGGCGCACAAATACGATCTCGCCGCCCCGAGACTTTATTTTGCCCACTGCGGCGATAACCCGCTGCATGATCGCCGGCGCCGGGTCTACAGGATGCTGGGACATATACGCCATACCTGCCTTTTTCATGAACACCCAAATGTTTTGTACTCTTCGTTGCAGGCTGCTGTCTGCCAGAAACCGGGGAGACATCTTATCCTGCCGGTCAAACGTTACCCTGGCGAAATCCAGTGGGAATATAGGGGGCATAAAGACATTCGGTCGATTGGGGATTGGCAGCTCATCCAGCTGTGCATTAAGTGAAAGGCCTTCTTTGTCGAGGAAGACCAACTGGGACTCCAATGCGCAGTCCAGCAAAAAGCTGGCCCGTTGGGCAGGGGTGCGGTTCCTGTAATAGCTGATATTTTCTTTTTGTTCATGCCTTACCGGTGCATCATCGGCAGAAAAGAATACGGGTTCCGTCACATCGATGACCAGCTTTCCCGCAAACCGGGGATCTGCAGCCAGATCCTCAAGAATCGGCACCGGGGAATTTCCCTCCATGGCCAACTGAATGGCCTTGCGTCCGGTCAGCTTTTGCCAGGTGTCAATATCGAGATCAAATTTGATACGAGAGCTACCAATGAATACAGTTGCCATGGCAGGAGATGTATACACCCTGGCCCGTTGGGCAGTCCATAGCTCTTTGCCTTCGTCATATGAGATGGTTACGCCTGAACTGCGCAAGTAAAATTCCCATCCGGCAATAAAGACAACGACAAGGATGGCCATCAGAATGGCCGCCTTTGTGATCGGTTTCATTGTAAAGGTTTATTGATGATGATCGGATGGTCTGCAGGAAAAGGCGGGCAGGAATTATTTATTGCACATTACGAGGATAATAGGGTAAGCTACACTATTGTTTCAACTTATGCAATACCCAATTCTGGGTATTTTTGAGTTGCTGATACAAGCGCGGTCCGCCATGGTGGATCATCAGGTCGCATCGTTCTGCCATCGCCAGTCCTGGAGCAAACGGAACGCATTGAAAATTCTCCGGAGGTGAGGCCAGAGGACCAGATAAATGCGAGACTGTAAAATGAATTGTGTCAGAAATTTATTGATTTTTTATCTAAGAACTGTTTCAAATATGCACGCCCCTTGTCAGAAAGAGACAAGTTAACTCTCCAAAGGTATTTGTCATCAAGGATATCTGTTATAATTTCATCCGTCTGGTGATTGCTGCCGTTCTGATTTTGGTAATATTCTTCCTTTTTGTAAACGACGCGTTTGGGCCCATGCCCCCAATCTTCAAGTGTCAGCGTTGCGCAAACCAATTGATTCGAGCGATAATAGTAATTCTCGACTCTATACATTAACAGGTTGTCGTTATAGTTAATTCGATAGAGGGTATCTCCTTTCCGGTTTACCGTTGTATAAATGCTGAAGCCGCCTGAGTAGTTGCTGGTGTCAATGTGACCAGGTCTATCGGCCGTAATTGTGCTGCTTATTGGCCCCTCGGCAATTCCCTGAACTATAAAATCAGGCTCGGCACGAATCAGGGAATCAATCTCACTAATATATCCTTTTATCCCTGCGACATACGCACTGTCAATTTGAGCAAATACTGGATTATTCATGCAGGTTGCGGAAATTGCAATTACTGCTAAGCGCATCAAATATGCTTTCAAGGAACATCCAGAGGCGGTTGAAGGAAACTTAAGGGTCTTCATGAATCTTTTTTGTAAAGTACCTTTTTGGGTAACCATGAAAATTGTATTGAGGCACATCATAGTTGAATCCTTGGTTTTTGAATCAAATCAATTCGACGATTATGCCTATTTTCTAAAAGATGCCCGGCTTGCCAAAAATACACATTATTAATTTTCGAAAATTGACGCGTTACTTTAACCTCTTTGCCGTTGGCCGATTCATACTCTTTAAATAATTCCCTCCTTTTCTGTAAGGATGCTGACACTTTAGGGTACTACTTGACTAAATAACACCGACGTGACCGAAAAAGAACAACTGGATATACTGAAAGAATGGCTAAAACTGCATAAAGGGATCATCTTTAAAGTAGTACGAGCATATACAGTAGCAGACTACGACGATCTTTTCCAGGAAATAATCATCCAGGTATGGCATTCCATTCCCACATTCCGGCAGGAGGCTTCCGTCACCACCTGGCTGTACCGTATTGCACTTAACACTGCCATCAAATGGACCAAAAAAGAAAAAAAACATGCCCGTGCCGAAACTCTCGACAGCGTACAACATCTCCTGCAGGAGAACAGGATACAGATGGATGAACGACTGACCTGGCTTTATGGGGAAATATACAAGCTCGATGAGATAGACCGGTCTATCACTCTATTGTTGCTCGAAGGTTTCAGCTATAAAGCGATGTCCGCCATACTGGGTATCAGCGAGTCAAATGTCGGCGTCAAGATCAATCGTATCAAAAAACAACTTATTGTCAGATCAAAAAATTATGATAGCTATGGAATTTGATGAAATGCAAAAAATATGGGATACCCAAAATGACGAGCTCCCTTACGTCATCGATGAAAAGGCGCTCCAGAAACGCATTCAAAGGAAAAGGCACAGCGTTCTCGTCAATATCAGTGATTGGTTGTCCATCATTGGTTACCTCGTCTCCACAAGCTTACTGGCTGGCCGCCATCCGTTCACACCGGGAGCGAATATATTTTTATACCTCGCAGCTGTCTGGAGTTTTGCTATTGTTGTGTATTTAGTGGTAAGCCATATCCGCCGGATAACGGTCAGCCGGCGGTTTGACCGTTCTATCCATGGCGATCTCGATCATGCCATTTACCTTATCAGTTACCAGATGCGCACTTCCCTGGTACTTCGTTGGCATTTACTTCCCCTGGGAGCGATTATGATCTTTAGCTGCTGGAAGGCTGGAAAATTATTTTTTGTAAGTGCAATAATAAGTGTAATAGTATTGGTTAATACCGGCGCCTTTTATGCTTCCGTAAAAAGCTATAGCGCAAACAAAAGAAGAAAACATAAGCTACAGGTATTAAAAGAAAAACTGGAAAACTCATCTATATGAACAACATACTTAGAAAATCGGTTTGTCTTGCCCCCATTATCTTTTCATGGCTGTTCATCTGCGCGCAGGGTATTACCGGTGTATGGAATGGTACCCTGCATGGCCGATACCGTGACATACCGATTGTCTTTCATATTGGCTGCGACAGTACCGGTAAATCAATAGCGAGCTTTGACAGCCCTGCAGAAAAAGCTTTTGGCTTCCCCGTAAGTGAAGTGATTATAAAAAAGGACAGCGTCATTTTAATGATGGTGATGGTAAACGGAAAGTATGCAGGTGTTCTAAGTCAGGATAAAAAAACGATCGATGGCATGTGGTTCCGGGGCAACGCTGCTTTTCCATTAGCAGTCACCAGGACCAGTGATTCCGCTACGGTATATCAACCGCAACGTCCGCAGACACCGAGGCCGCCATTCCCTTATCAAGTAAAAGAGGTCGAATATTGGAATGCGGACAAAAGCATCCATTATGGCGCTACGCTCACCTGGCCGGCGGAAGACCCGGCAAATCCCCGTAAAAAAGGCTTTCCCGCCGTCCTCCTTGTAACCGGCAGCGGACCACAGGACAGGGACGAGACGATGGCGGGGCACAAACCCTTTGCTGTTATTGCCGATAACCTTACAAAAAGGGGATTTTTAGTCATGCGTGTGGACGACCGGGGCGTGGGAAAAACTACGGGAGATTTCAATCAGGCCACCACCCTGGATTTTGCAAAAGATGTGGAAGCAGGGTTGGACTTTTTGGAAGCACAGCCCGAGGTACAAAAGCAAAATATTGGCCTGATCGGTCATTCCGAAGGCGCACTGATCGCTCCAATGGTTGCTGATGAAAGAAAAGAGGTTAAGTTCATTGTACTCCTGGCAGGTCCCGGGATCCCGACCATAGACCTTATGCAGCAGCAGTGGGAAGCGATCGCCGTTTCAGAAGGCCGGACTCCGACGGAGGCCAGGCGTATAAGCGGGTTCCTGCGCCTGATATGCGAGGAGGTCAATAAAGAACAGGACACTGCCACTCTCTTCAAAAATGCCAGGGCAAGATTCGATGTTTGGGCCAAAACCCTGGACACGACGGAGACATTGAAGATCGAAAATAGGATGGGGGACTCAGCAGAGTACTATATAAGAAGGGCTATGCCCCTCATGACCTCCAAATGGCTCCGCTATTTTATCACCATTGATCCCCAGCCTTATCTGCAAAAGTTACAGTGTAAGGTGCTTGCCTTGAATGGCAGCAGGGACATACTGGTAATTGCCGAACCCAACCTGGCAGGTATCAGGGCTTCTTTACAAAAAAGCCACTCCCCTGAGTACGATGTGATTGAACTGCCCGGGCTAAACCATCTTTTTCAAACTTGTATCCGATGCAACATGGAGGAATTCGGTGACCTGGAAGTAACCATTTCGCCAAAGACGCTTGAGATAATGGACGACTGGCTTCTGAAAAACGTACAGTAATGGGACAAGATGAATTATCCCCGGCGGTCTGCAATATGCTGCAAGGCGTCGTCGATGAACCGCTGCCAGACGGGATCGGGCTGCCAGATCTGCGCAATAAATGATTGCAATTCTTCCCTGGTGAGTTCGGATTTCGCAAAAAGGTAAAGACCCGTGAAGGCGGTTGCGCGGTAGTTGGCAGCGCAGTGGACGAAGACCTTTTTAGCCTGCTGCTGGTCCATGATGGACCGAAAGGATTGCCATTCTGCTATCTGCGGGTTATCGAACAGTACCGGGATATGGTAATAGGAAAGGCCGAGCCGGGTTACTGCATCTGCTTCATCGGGCAGCGCATATTTTCCATCCGACAAACCGAGGTTGATGACTACTTGAAATCCCCGGGCGGCTATTTCAGCAAGTTGATTCTCGTCGGGCTGACCGGCGCAGGCCAGGCGATCGGAGATCGAAAGGAAATTTTTTATTTCGGACATGACGTCAAGGTAAGGTGTTTTTTCGAGGAGGATAAACTTGCAGCGGATTTTTGTATTTCCGTCGCATTTTACCCCAAAATTGTCGCTTGGACCCCTTTTCAGACTGAAGGCGATCTTTTACTTTAGAGGTAGAAAATAAAATTAAACTTTAGTCAAATGAGGAAACTTATTTATGTAATCAATCTTTCCATCGATGGCTGCCTCGACCATACCATAGGGGTTCCCGATGAGGAATTATTTGACTTTTATATCAACCTTGTACGAAATGCCGGCATGTTTGTGTATGGGCGTACCACATACGAGCTCATGGTTCCGTATTGGCCCGATATCGCGAAGAACCCCGCTGGTAAAACAAAAGCGGATGTTGAATTTGCGGAGGCATTCGACGCCGTCGAGAAAGTCGTTTTTTCAAAATCGCTGGAGAAGGCGGAAGGCAAGAATTCGAGAATTGTTCGGACCAAAGCGGAAGACGAAATACGAAAGTTGAAACAGGACGAAGGCAAAAATATTTATGTGGGCGGCGTGGCGCTCCCCTCCTATCTTATAGGGCTTGGTCTGGTCGATGAATATATCTTTACCATTATGCCGGTGATTGCAGGAAAAGGAAAACGGTTGATGGAAGGCATTAGCATGCAGGAAAAATTGGGGTTAAAGCTCGTCGACACAAAGGTTTCTAAATCAGGATCTGTCATACTACATTACGTGAAACCCTGACACGAATTTGAGAATTCAATCAATAATTCTTTTGCCAGCGGATAGATCAATTTCATATACCGCCCCGGCGATATATTTGATAAAAATATAACCGCACAATTACTCTTTCGGTTAACCAGAATGGAAGCGCCATAACCTCCGGTTCCTCCATTGAGTCCTTGCATTCGGATATTTTCAGGTATGATATGGAGTTCGTACCATCCCAGATTACAACTTTCCAAATGATTTATTGGAAATGTTTCAGCTGCCTGCAGGTTAGCAGCCATGTTGTCAGGATCGCAAGTCATGATGGCAAACTTTGATAAGTCTTCTGCCGTAGAAATAATACCCAGACAACCATTGAGGATTCCCCCGTCCCAGTGTGAACAAAAGTTGTTTTCCTCATCGATTCCTCTCACCATTTCAGTTTGTATTTCACGGACGTCGAACGTAGAGCGGTACATCTTCAAGGGAGCAAATATTCTCTCAGTTACAACTTTCGCAAAAGGTTTTCTTTCGATCTTCGATATAATATAGCTCAATAAGCCTGCTCCCAGATTGGAATAAAGATGTTTCTCTCCAGGCTGGCTATCCAAACGCAGGTTTTGAGTAAGATAAGAAATTAGTTGATCCTCCGTATAGTTCCTAAAAGGGTTTGCCTTATCGAAGTTTGATTGAGTGTCGAAATCGTGCGGCATCCGCTGAAGGCCGGAGGTATGCATAGCCAGATGTTTTAAGGTAAAGGCCGGCGAATTTAACAATGGAAAGGGAAGATACTTCTGGGCAGGATCGTCTGGATCGACTTTTTTTTCAATTATCAGTTGCGCCAGAACATTACCGGTAAATGCCTTGGTAACAGAGCCAATTTCAAAGGCCGAAGAACAATTGTCGATTTTGTCAATATTTCCATTTTGCCTGATCATCCCATGATAAGCTACCTGCTTATTCCTGACAAGTGCTATTGATACCTGGGTTTTATCCGGCGTCCTATTTAAAGTATCCGCTATTTTTTTTAATACCATATTGCTAAACTTAACGTAATTTTCTCTATTCTAATAGTATCATTCGTGACCAAGCAGTACTTAGGATCATATTGCTAAATTATTGCAATTGATGGCAGGCGGTACTTTAATAGTTCGGTTTGTATGCCTCCTTTAACTTCATTATCATCTTTAAAACTGCATTATTGAAGTCGTTGGAGGAAGTGTTCTTATCCCATCTTTTTAGCTCCTGCACCATGAAGGGCAGGTATATGAAACCTTTTTTGAGGTTGTCCTGCAAAATACTGACGGCCCTGGTACTGTCTCCTATTTTCCCGGCAACAATAACCTCACCTGCTCTTACAAGGTGCTCATACAGGCTCATCAGCCAGATAGTATAGCCTTGCTTTTTCATTTCTGCTTTAATGGGCTCATATAGGTAAGCCGTTTCAGTAACGAGCGAAGAGGGAAGGCTGTCGATAGCGGGATTGGCAAAAGAGTGTCCGAATTCATGTGCCGCCAGCGCCCTAATTTTCACGGGGTCATCAAAGCCCATATCGGGGTGGCTGCTATCAAATGATTGGAAGGTAAAAGGCCCAAAGGCATTATAAATTTTTCGGGTGGATTGGTTCATAGTACCAAACCCCATAGCCGTAAAAAGATTGAGACTGGGAACGAGGTTATACTCGTTGAACTGTTTGCGATAATACTGTTCCATGACCGGCAGGAAGTCGCCATGGGGGACGTTTTTCACAACTGAAGCGAGGGCGAGATCATAATATGGTTTGAAATTGGTCAAATGGGCATCCAGATCTATAGACCGGGAAAAGGAATTTAAAGCATCAAGGAAGTCTGTTGCTTTTTGCCTGGCTTTAGCCATGTCTCCTCCAGGCGAAAAACGAGCGATCTGTCGTTGGTCAGTAGTGCCATTGATCCGGGCAAATGGGACTTCGTCTACCTGCAATAAAAAACCGACAAAGAAATCGTAGAAAAAGCCTTCTGTTTCCATTTTTCGGTAGATATTCATAACGCGGCAGGTGTCAAAAGCCTTGTATCTTTCATAATTTCCAGGCACCATGGCATACCATTGTGCCGAAACAGCCCTTCTGCCATCGAATACCATCGTATCTTTTTTCCTGAATATGTCCGGACCATCGTCCAGCACCATCATCAATCCGAATAATTCAATATTTCGGTTGGTTTTTACCTGCACTGTTTTCGGTGGTACTGTTTTGTAAGTGATCCCAAAATTACCGGCGGCTTTTTCGCCACTTACGGTAATGGTGTATCGGCCGTTTGAAGGCGCTATCAGATGATATTCTGCGGTGTCGCTTGTTCCGGCGACTTTTTTTTGCCAGACGGCCACCCCCTTATGTGAAACAGACAATGTAATATCTCCGCTAGTGGCAGCCAGAGAATATTTCACGAATAAAATATCGTTTTTGGCTAAGTCAACCGTGTGCCTTTCTTTTCCATTGAAATAATCAAAAGAAGCGGTGAATTTTCCAGGCAGGTCCGAGCTTTTCCAGTTCGAGGTCGTAGTGGCACAGGAAGCCAGTAATGTTCCCGCAAGTATGCTGATAACTATAAAACGCATAATTTATTGATTAAACATACAATGATAAGGACACGGGCAGGAATAGCGCTTGTATAAAATTGTGCATTTTTGAAGTTTCTTGATTCTGGCCATTTTTAATTCTGGAATTTTTTTAATAACCTCACCGCCGAGGTCACGCGCCGGCTGGTGATGAGGGAAGGACTGGACAAATAGCCGAAGAATTGAGCATAGTTCATTTCTGCGATGGTCTCAAAAGACATTTGGACAGGCGCGGGAGGGGTGATCACCTGGCCTTTTAGTTTTTGCGCATTCAACGATGCCAGCAGGGCTTGAGGATGATGAACGCCTGAGTCGGGTGAAGAATAAATATAGAGATTGACATTCCCTGATTTCCATTGCGTCTCATAAAAAGTAGGGGACAGGTTATTGAATTTTATAGAGAAATTATCGTTTTGGTAGGGAGTAATGGTATACCTGGAAGGGTCCGGGAAGAGAAAATCCGACGAGATGGCACTGCCATAGCTGTAGTAGGTCACCTGCGTGGAATCTGGCGCTGAGAACGTCGCATGCACCTGGAATTTCTGTACGTATTTGGCTGGATATTCCATGTCGGCAGTGGTGGGAGTATAGGGCGAAAAATACAGCATGATTGACTTCGAATGATCGGTGGTGTCCATGATCCCATTCAGTACACAATAACATTTACCATATTGAGAGGGCCGTGGAAAGTTTACCTGGCGCATGGTGTCCATATGCGAAAGGTCTACTGTATCTGTACCATTTGTCCAGTTTTGAACATGAAAATTATATAATCCCAAAGAGGGGATAAACGAATATAAATAATTGCTGCCGGCAAATAAGCCGTCGACAAGGATGCCGTCGGAGGTAAATTGGGTGGCGGAGGCAAGAGACACCGGAAGATCCTCATCAGAGAACCAAACATAATTGTGGTTAAAGGTGGGCAGCGGAAAGCCCGGAACATGTTCAACATAGGTTTGATGTGAAGTGAAGGTGGGCGAGGGAGAAAGGACGACGAATGTATTGTCGATAGGTAAGGTCTGCCAGCTGGAAGGATCGACGCCTAAATAGGATATCACTCTAAAGACCGTATCGTTCGTACCCCTATACACCGTTGTGACATTGACCAGCATATCGCTGGTGCGGAGGGTAGCCACGACAGGCGTATTCACCGGCGCCAGTGTATCCAATAACAGCTTTCCGCCGGACTCCTGGACCAGCAGCTCGAAGTTTGGAGGTGGATTTCGGGAAGTGTCGGCATAAGTCAGCGACAGGTTCAGGGAATCGGTGCGAATGGGTTTTTGAGGGGGATTGTTCTTGCTACAGGACTGGCTCAACAGGAAAAGAACAGGGAAAACTATTGCACGGGGTGTTTTCATGACAACGATAGGCTTTTAAGAGCCCTGAAAATAAGGAGAATATCCTGTCCTGCATAGCCGGTGAGCGTTTAATCTATATTCGTGCAGGATTGAAGCATAACTGTGCAGTTTGACGCCATAAGTGTGCAGGTACATCCACTAAAAATCGGCGCCCTTAAGGAAATGGGGGGTAGCTATGCTGAATACCACTGAAATAATGATTCCCTCCTTCATCGTCGAACTCTTCACCAATAGATAATCCCGAAGCTGAAATTAGCGTTCTGTATTGCTCTGCGCCTAAAGACCTCGAGTCTTGTTCTGTCATTGCATCTTTCCATTCAACTTTGTCAAGGGGAGCAGTGAACAATAATTTTCCTCCGGGATTCAAAGCCGAAGCGATTTTGAGGATCAACGCCCGTTGAGCTTCTTCAGAGAGCAGAAACATCAATCCGACGGAAATAATGCCATCGAAGGTGCGATTAAAAAAGGAAGATCGCTCAACTGATTCACAAGCAACAGGCACATTGGGAAAATTCTGCCGGAAGTCCTCAACCATTTTCGGGGACGCATCCACTGCATAAGCATTTAACCCTGCCTCAAGCAGGATCTTAGTGACCGGGATGCCTGTGCCGCATCCAAGATCGAGAACTACGGAGCCTGCCTTTAAAGTTCGAGCCCAAGCGCGGGCGGTGGACGAACCTATTCCATTAACCGCTCGCCCTCGCCATTTAATATATATTTCTGCAATGCTTTCGTAGCCATTTGATTCGTCAATCATAGTTAGATTTTAAAATTTAAAAGGCCGCCTTCTTCGCTGCCAAAGCACCTCCCCAAAGAGAACCAGGGTTCGCGCGATCGGGGTACAGCTCCAGCATCCGGGTATATAATTCAAGAGTGGTGGAAGTCGCGGCATTAAGCCGATCAAAGTCTTTCAGGTATTGTCGAGTGGCCAATAAGATACCGGGATCATCGGGAAGAGCGGGTTTTTTATGTCCCGCAACGACCCACTTTGGATGCAATTCCATTAGCATGTCCAGCGAATTTTTCCATTCCTTCCGGGTTTCCGCAGTGGTTTCTGCAACATAAAGGTGAACTCCGTTATAGGCAACATCTCCTGCGACGACAAGGCCTATCGATGGCACATACAGACTGGTGGAGTCGTGGGTATCCGAAAAGCCGGTTTGCAGGACAACCAATTTTTGCCCCTCCAGTTCAAATTCACTGCCCTGCATGGCTTGCGGCACAGCCAGCTTTTCCGGTATTTGTCCGGGGAACCGGGGCGCCCAGAAGCTGTTAATGACTTCCGGCCGTACTTGTTCGGCACAGTCCTCCGCAACGGCCTTCGTAGCTATTGCGATGGCGCCGGGAAAGCGATCAAGTATCAATTGCAGTCCGTAAAAGTGATCTCCGTGGGGATGGGTAATGTAAATATATTTAAGTTTCTTGCCTGTAGCGGCTATGGAGTCCGCCAGGGCGTTCGTATGCTCGATCGCCAGGAAAACGTCCACCAGGACTGCGTCGTTTTTGCCAAATATAAGGGTTGAGCTATTGGGTACCCATTTCAGGTCATCCAGGCCCGGAGGTGTATTGGGGTCACGGTTCAGACCGGGTCGCGTGGATGTGAAAACTGTGTAATCAAGGACTTCTTTCATAGCACAAAGCTACGGCTACACAGCCCTCGCCGCGATACGCGGATCATGGTAAAAAGTACGAAAATCAAAGAATCTTCTTTTTCCGGTAACCCAGGGGAGTCGTGCCCGTATTCCGCCTGAAGAACTCATTGAAGTGATTGGGGTATTCGAAGCCAAGGCCGGCCGAGATATCGGCGATGGTCCAGTCGGTATGGCGAAGCAGGACCTTTGCCTCTGTGATCTTTCTGGCTGCGATATGCTGAGTGGTCGTTTGGCCGGTGACTTTTCGAACCATCGCGTTGAGATGATTAATGTGGATCGCCAATGGGCCGGCAAAGTCTCCTGCTTTGCTGAGCTTCATCGGCCGGTCCGGCGACTGGATGGGGAATTGCTTTTCCAGTAGTTGCAGGAACTGACGGGTGATCCGGCCGGCCGCTTCCGATGGCCGATCGGGCATCGATTTGTGGGTCACCTTCATTCCTTCGAATATCAGGAGCTGGATATAGTTAAAGACCATCTCATTGCGGAATGTGAATTCGGTTTTAACCGCCTTTGTCAACTGTTGGAACAGCCATTTGATGACAGCCAATTGTTCGGGTCCGGGAAAGACTATCGCGGCATATGCCGGGTCCAGCGCCGGGACGGTCCCGATCTTACCGGAAGGGTCGTTGGCTGTAAGAAATTCATTGGTGAATATACACCAGTAGCCGGACCGGCGTTTCTGCAGGCTGTCGTAGGCGTAACTGACCAAGGGGTTTGCAAAGAACAAGACGGGCTCGTTGCAAGTATAGATGTCATCGTTGACGTGTATGCGGCAATTGTTCTCTATGAGCCATATCTTGTAAAATCCGTTTCGGCTCAGGGGAATCTGCACCCTATCTCCTTCGTACTTGTATTGCCTTGCATTAACCGAATAAGAAGGTTTTTTTACGTTATGAGTAAAGAGTTTTGGCGGCATGGTCAAAAGTACGAAATGTGAGTTTTACCCGGAAAACTCAAGGGCAGCCGCCAGATCTTCTATTGCGAGCAATCGTAAACGTAGGCGGTCTTTTCAAAAAAGGCTCCGATGGCTTTGGAGACCGTTGCGATCCTTCCCGAATTATCGAATGTGTAGTTGAAATTTATAACACCCCCGGCAGACAGAGTAGATTTGATAAGGTGCTTGTTACGAACAATGGGCACTCCGTAGGTGGTAGTCTCCCTAAATCTGTAGGGATCACCGACGGTGGCTAACTTGTCGGTATAATAGCTGTACGTTGTGAAGTTTCCTGAGTTGTCCTTGCTGGAAGCCATGTCGCCGTCCGACCAGACGTAGTTGGTTATATACTGCTGACCGGCGGATGTGTTTGTTTTTTGTGTTCTCGTCAACACCTCACCCGCGGCGTCATAAGTGTACAGCGTATACGTAATATCATTGTTGGACTCCACGGAAACCACCTTTGCCACCCGGTTGCTGTCGTCCAAAAATATCGTATCTGCGGAGCCCGGGTAGTACTCCGGCGTGACGTACGTATAATCGGGGCCATAAGTCCATATCCTGCTAAAGGTATCGGTGGGCGGTAGTTGGGACTGGTGAATGATCCTGCCCTGGTAGTCATAATTAAACTGATAGGAATAGGTTCTCATGGTACTCTCGCCGGTGATGGTGGCGCCATAAACAGTGTCGTACTCGGCGACGATCCTGCACGGTTTTGGGACAGCGTCATTATGTTTTTTGCAGGAAAACAGGGATACGGCACAGGCAATGGTCGCCATACCGGCAAAATAGAACAGTGCTCTTTTCATGGAAATGCTAGTTGCCCGCAATATAGGTAGGAGCGTATAGCTGTGAACGTCCATTTATCCGTTGGTGACTTTGGTTGAGCCATTGACGGCGGCCTATAATGGCTAATTGATAGCCTGTCTTACTTTAAAGCGGAGGTATGAACCGGTGCCGGATCAGATGCCACTTATTTGTTCGCATATCCATCCGGTAAATCTGTTCCGCGTCCCGCACTCCTGCGCGCTGATATGTTGTCAATGTCTTTCTCACCTTGTTGAAATAAGTCGGAACGATCGACATGCTGTCGGTCAAAAAAGGATCCAGCCTGAATAATTTGTCTTTTCCCTGGAGATAAAATCTGTAATAGGTGCCGGAATTCTCTTCATCCGATTTGATAGCAATGTCTTCTTTCGAATCGAAATTAAAATCTGCTACAACAATATCTCCAAAATCCGTGTCTGTGACTATGGCGTTTCGGTTTTTGCCAGTACTATAGGATCGTACACAATTGCATTTGGTAAAACTTTTGTGATATAGCTCAGTCGCTTTAAATGAGATCACCTGGACGTTTTTTTTACTTGCCTTGTCGATGATCGTGACTTCAATGGGAACCTGGGACCTCAAGATACTATCCCCGGGCTTTCGCTTGGTGACGGTGATCCGCAAGCTGCTGGAAAGGTCGTCGTGAATACAGGTCTGCCCGAAAGTTGAAGTAAGGAGTAATGAAAATAAAATTGTCAAAGGAATGACACGCATAAGGCATATTTAAGGAGTAATGACCTAAACCTACAAAATGGTCGGTGTGTATCAATCATAGTAGACAAATTTCTCAATTTCCTCAATAAATCTGTCCTTATTTGTTACAAAAGCGAAGTGCCCGGCATTTTCTATAATTACCAGCTTTTTCCTTGGAGCTGTTATCTTGCTAAAATAGTTTCGGACAGGTTCAGTTGGCGTAAACAGGTCATCACTGCCTTGTATAACTAAATATGGTAATTTAAAATTCAATGAATTGGTGGAGAGGCGCTCTTCTAATTGAAATGGTAACAAGACCCGGCCTGAAAAACGCATCCCGCTATCCAGATTATTAAGCTCTTGTTTTTCAAGTTTTCCTGCTTCTTTTCTCAAAGCTCCAAACCATGATATGTCTGCAGCGTCCAGGTAATTTCTTCTTTTTCCCGTAAAATGAAAAAATTGGTCAGCATTCTTCGGGTCAGGAGTGCCAATTTTATTTAGCTCGTCTAACAGTAAACTGTCATTTGATTCAATAGCTTTACTTTTCATAAAACCAAAGAGCCATTGGACTGATTCAGCCCAACTGGCAATTTGCCCAGTGCCTACGTAGGCCTTAAAAAGATCAGGCTGTTCAGTAACCATACCGGTGGCAATCGCTGTTCCAAGTGAATGGCCTAAAATAATCAAATCATTTCGCGGAAAACGCTTTTTCAGGTACTTCGCCAGTTCAATGCCATCGCTTACTAATTGCTTTATTGTAAGATTGGGCGTTTGTTCGCGGTATCTGCCATAAGTTTGACCTGCTCCTCTTTGATCCCATTGTACTACAATAAACTTTTTTTCATATTCAGCATAAACATCCGTAAGGCATGACTGTGCGTCTCCGGGGCCTCCATGCAATATAAGCAGCAGTGGTGAGCTTATTTGTTGTCCACGAATTGTAATCCACTGCTCAATACCGCCAAGTGTAATAAATTTCGCTTCCTGAATGCTGTTCTGTGCACCTAAGTGCTGAAAAAAAGACAGTGTGAAAAATACTGTGCTGAAAAGTAATTTCATTTTTTGATTTTTGACAGTTCCGACAAAGACAATATACGAAACATGTCGTAAATTTCGATAATAAGTGGCTTATATTAAAGTATTGTATAAAGCGACCGCCTGTTTGGCTGGTGGAAGAAGGAAAGATCAAAGTGGATGAGCCTGCGGAAACCTATGTGCCGGAGGTCAAGCCCCCGGTGAGCAATTCTCGTACTCGAATGTCGGTTTTGCTCTCCTTGGCCTGGCGCTGGAGCGTGCCGCAGGAAAGCCCTATGTTCAACTGGTTCAGGAGCGGATCTTCATACCATTGAACATGAACAACACCTTTTTTGCCGTGCCCGGCGACAAACGCGACCAACTGGCTCCGGGTATCGAGCATCGGGCGGGGGTGGTCAATACACAGACACCGTTGCGGCAGGTAGACGGTATGGGATACAGGGTGCCTAACGGGGGTATCTGGTCGACACCTGTTGACCTGGCCAGGTTTGAGATCGCATTTATGAACGGCACGCTGATCAAAGCATCCTGTTGCGTAATTGCCGGCCAGGCAATACAGACCTGATAAACGCGACAAGAGAAGTGCTGCGGCGCTTATAAAATACCGCTCTCATTAATTAAAAGCCTTTCTGAACTGAAGTGGAGACAAGTTGGTCTTTGTTTTGAACAATTTGCTGAACGATTGCGAATGCCCGAAGCCTAATTCGTATGCCACTTCACTTACTGTTAAATTGGTGGTGGACAGTTTCTCTTTTGCTTTTTCAATAAGTTTATTATGAATGTATTGCTGTGCATTTTGCCCGATGAGCGACCGCAGCATATCGCTTAAATAACCTGGTGAGAGGTTCAGATGTTCCGAAAGGTACTGAACAGTCGGCAATCCCTGATCCAGGGATATTTCATGATTAAAATATTCTTCTAAAAGGTCTTCCAGCCTTTGCAGCATATCGTTGTTCACAGCTTTGCGGGTAATGAACTGGCGTTTGTAAAACCGGTTCGCGTAGTTGAGCAACAGCTCGATCTGGGAAATAATGACGTCCTGGCTAAAATCATCAATCCTGCTATTCAGCTCTTCTTCGATCATTTTAAAAATTGAGATGACGGTTGCTTTTTCATTTTCCGAAAGATGCACCGCTTCATTGGCGGAATAAGAAAAGAAGCCGTATTGCCTGATCTTCTTTGCCAGGGGATAACCCAAAAAGAGATCAGGATGTATCAGCAGTGTGTACAGCGAACATCCTTCTGTATGGTTATCCTCATCGTTATTGCTACCGATCAATTGATTGGGGGAAGCGAATAATAACCCGCCTTCATCAAAATCGTAATAGTGCTGGCCATATTTTAATTTTCCGCTGAGTTTTGGCCGGTATGATATTTTATAAAAGTTCAGGACATGAGATCCGGATGGTCTGTGTACTTCCACCTGGGGATTTGCACCATCTATGAGACTGATCAACGGATGCCGGGGCTTTGGTAAGCCAAAGGCCCGGTGCGCATCCGATATGGAATCAAACTTATGGTGTTTAGTTTCCTCTTTTTTCATGTTCAGCCGTTATAAGTGACAAATTTACTTTATTTGGCCTTGTGCTGAGGCGGAAACGGATTGCCACTCTTCCCAGGTGGCTAATCGCTCAGCATATACGGCGCGCATGGCGGGCAGATTGTGGCTGCCGAGGAAGAACCGCAGCGGTGGATGCTCAGCATCAACGACTTTGAAGAGCGCCTCCGGCGTTGCATTCGGATCGCCTCTTTCAAGGTTTCTTAACGACCCAACGAATTGGGCTTTAAAATCTGTGTAGATGTCCAGCTCTGCAGCAAACTTCAAAGACTCCCGGCTTCCAAACTCAGTGGCATAGGCGCCAGGTTCTATGATCGTCACCTTAATGTTAAAAGGTTTAACCTCTGCCGCAAGGCTTTCATGGATCGCCTCGAATGCCCACTTAGAGGAACAATAGTAGCCGATCACTGGGGTTGCCATATGGCCAAGGCTGCTCGATGTCCCAAGGATATGACCGCTGCCTTGTTTTCTCAGCAACGGCAAGGCTGCCCGGATCACTGAAAGCGGGCCGAAAATATTGGTGTCATAAAGCGCCCGGACGTCATCTGCGCTGGCTTCCTCGATGGTGCCGACAAGTGAATAGCCGGCATTATTGAGGACAATATCAAGTCTTCCGAAATGTTGGTGAGCTTGTGTCACGGCCGCCTTCACCTGGTCGGGTCTGGTTACGTCGAGCTCCAGCGTTAAAACGTTTGCCCCGTATTTTTCCTTGAGGCCGACAAGACTTCCCTGGTTGCGTGCTGTAGCTGCTACCTTGTCGCCACGCTTAAGCGCGGCATCTGCCCAAATGCGTCCGAAACCCCGGGAAGCACCGGTGATGAACCAGACCTTATAATTTTCATCCTGATGTACCATATTTATAACTTTAAATTATTTGATACACCAAAGGTCTGGATAAGCGATTCGTTAACTGTAGCCTAACTGGGGGCTTTTGTAGCCAAAATGAGAGATAGGACTAAGTGACAACCCTATGTCAGCAGGGAGACGGAAAAACGATAAGGTCAACCGTTGGTAAAAAGGCGTTTGACGATGCTGGTCACTTTTCCTATCTTTAAAAGGATACGATTCCCTTTTACCAAATCATTAAACACTGTCAAATGAAAAAGCTCAGAGCTCTTTTTATCCTTCCTTTACTGGTCGCGGCACTACTGGTCAGCTCGTTCTCTCCCAGGCAAAAGCAACAGGCTAACATCCAGAATTATGCCTGGTATACGCCTGCTGGTCAATTTGTTGCATGGAGTACGCTGGCAAATGCATTGGTTGTTTCCGGAGATGACCTGAATCCAACGAACGGAGTGCTGGACCTGGAAGGCTATACCAGCGGAGGGCCAGGCCTGCCGCCAGGAACGCTGGTGTATAAATTATATGCACATCCGTAAGGAGGTGCGGCGGATAAATCGGGCCGTGGTATATTTTGCCACGGCTCTTGATGTGACTGCTCTTGATGTAAATGCCGATGACATTCATAACTTCTTAATAAAATTTGTAATTTAACGGCCCAACATTAACCTTCCCTATTCCATTTTATTTATAACAACGGTAAATTATCAGGTCCTTTCATCAAGTGCATTCAAACCAGAAATACGATGAAAAAGAGCTGCTTATGCGTATGGCAGAAGGCGATGAGCCGGCATACAGGCAGGTGTTTGACAGGTATTGGAATAAGATATACCAGGTAGCATTGGGTTTTTTAAAAGATCCGGATCAGGCGGGCGAGGCTGTTCAGCTTGTTTTTATCAGGCTTTGGGAAAAACGTAAAAAGGTTATTCAAGTAGAAGACTTCGACGCCTGGCTTTTTATCATGGCGCGTAATACCATTCTCAATTTCCTTATCCAAAAGGCAAGATCGGCTGACAATGCCGGCTTCAGCCAGGACGTAGTCCCCGAGGATCTGCTGACCCCATCTGCGCTGCTGGAATATAAGGAGACCTTATCCATTATCCAGGAGGCGATCAAGATCCTGCCGCCACAACAGGCGCGTATATTTCAATTAAGCCGTAATCGCGGGCTCACCTATGTGGAGATCGCTGCCGAGCTGAATATCGCTCCGGCCACTGTAAAGAGCCATATTATCAGGGCGTTGAATACCGTCCGGGAATATGTCCGTAAGCATGGAGGGGATTCAATGGTGGTGGCCTGGGCACTTGCTGAAATTATTTTTTAAGGAATTTTTTTCAGCAGACTGCACCTGTTTCTTTTTACCGCTGTCTTTATATATGTACGTCAAAATTAAGCTATCGATCCCATGACCGAGTTCCGGCAGCTAATGGATAAATACCTGACCAACACGATTGCGGTGGAGGAAAGGCAGCGATTGTTCAGCCTGATCGAAGGTCAGCAGCATAAAGATGAGCTTGAATCGATGGTAGACGAGGCATTTGCCGGTGCAGTGGATATGGAGGAAGACACAGAGCTGCGTGAGCTGATCTTCCAGGCTATCAGGCAAAGGCGGTCTGCCCGGGTGGTTAAAATGCCGTATCGGTGGATCGCGGCCGCATGTATCCTATTGATTTTTGGTTTAGGCTCTTATCTATGGTTATCTCACAGGACGCCATCGCCGGCGCCGGCGATGGCCGTTCAAACCCCTGATCTGGCTCCAGGCAGACAGGGTGCAGTTCTCACCCTTGCCAACGGCTCGAAGATCGTATTGGATAGCTTAAAAAATGGACGGGTAACCACGCAGGGGAATGCATCGGTAAGCCTGGACAACGGTGCGCTGGTGTATGCCGGCAGCGAAGGGGAGATGTTATACAATACGATGTCTACACCCAAGGGACGTCAGTTCCAGCTCAGGTTGTCCGATGGGACGCAGGTATGGCTGAATGCGGCCAGCTCCATCAGCTATCCTACCGTGTTCAAAGGGCAGGTGCGCCAGGTGGAGGTAAAGGGGGAAGCCTATTTTGAAGTGGCAAAAAATACCGACATGCCGTTCCGGGTGAATGTGAACGATAAGGAAGTGGTAGAGGTGCTGGGTACGCATTTCAATGTGAATGCCTATGACAATGAGAACAGTATCAATACCACGTTGCTGGAAGGTGCCGTCCGGGTCGTCAGCAGGGGAGTGAAGGGCGATGTCGTTCTCAAGCCGGGGCAGCAGGCGCGGGTGCCGGCTGGGATGATAGATGGAACAGGGGTAGGCGTGATGGACGGCACAGGGATAAAAGTCATCAGCAATCCGGATATCGATAAGGTCATGGCCTGGAAGAACGGAATGTTCAGCTTTGAAGATGCCAGGCTGGATGAGGTTATGAGGCAAATGGAGCGATGGTATGACATCGAGGTGGTCTATGAGAAAGGGGTTCCCGACATCCAGCTGATGGGGAAGATGACCAGGGATGTGTCGCTCAAAGGATTGATGCTGTTCCTCGAAAGATTGCGTGTGCACTGCAGACTGGAAGGAAGAAGGCTGATCGTTATATCGCAATAAACTTTTCCGTTCAATATTTTCACTGTCCCGAGCCCTGACATGGGCTCACAGGGATTGGTTTGCCTGCCCAAGACCATTTTTATTAACAACCAAACTATCTGCTGAATTATGCAAAAGAATTGCTTTTGGCTATTCACAACCCTTTTATTCACTATCCTGCTGAATGTTCGTGCTGCCGGTCAGTCCCAGAACATTACGCTTTCGGGGAAAGACCTCACCTTAAAGCAGGTGTTCATGGCAATCGAAAAACAGACGGGGTATGTGCTCCTTAGCAAGAAAAATATCTTCGACCAGGCAAAAAAGGTTTCCTTCTCCGTATCGGGCATGCCGCTGCGCGATTTTCTTAACCTGGTGCTTAAAGATCAGCCGTTGGAATATGTCATCGAGGGGAAAACCATTCTGGTTTCCCGAAAAGAGCAGGCAGGCGCTTCGCCCGGGCCTACCGAATCTACACCATCGTCTGTAAAGATACGGATAGTGGACTCGCTTGGCGATCCTCTCGAAGGGGCTTCCGTCCTGTTAAATGCCAGGAGGGCGGGCTTTACGGATGGGAGTGGCATGTTTACAGTCAGTGCGAATGAGGGCGATGTCGTGGTTGTCTCTTTTGTGGGTTATGAAACAAGGAAGGTCGCCCTTACCGCAGCTCAAATCGGGAATGCATTTGTCAATATCAGCCTGCGGCAATCCATCGATAATCTGAGAGATGTGAATGTCGTGGTAAATACGGGCTATCAGTCGCTGCCCAAAGAAAGGGCCACGGGGTCTTTTGGGGTCGTTACGGCCAAACAGCTGGCCCAGGTGCCTGTGGTGAGCGTGCTGGAAAGGTTGCAGGGGATGGTTCCAGGCGTGGATATTTCCACGAGAACGACGGCGGGGCAGAGCCGCAACGGCACCGTCACCATCCGGGGATTCTCCACGATCAAGAGCAGCTATACGGTGGTGGACACAGTTCCGCTGCTGGTCATCGACGGGTTCCCTTCCCAGATGTCCATTGCCAAGGGGGCATTGGATTATCTCAACCCCGATGATATCGAGCAGATCACCTTTCTCAAAGATGCCGCCGCCGCCTCCATATGGGGTATCCAGGCGGCCAACGGGGTGATCGTAGTGACCACGAAGAAGGGTGTGCGCAATGCCAGACCTACGCTGGGTTTTACCACCACGCTGGGTACGAGCAGCAAGCCGGGAGCAAAGTACGGCACGTTGATGAACATGAAGGATTACATTGCGATGGAAAAGGAGCTGATCGACAAAGGCAGGCTCTATGATCCCACCCTCACGACTTCCGGTTTTTACCCTCCCAATAACAGCCAGGCACAGGCCATCTACTGGAGCTACAAGCGCGGGGAAATCACCCAGGATCAGCTGGATCAAAAATTAAATGCGCTGGCGGCCATCGACAATGGCGACCAGATCGCCAAATACATGCTGCAGTCTCCTTCGACCCAGCAATATAACCTGTCCATTTCCGGAGGGGGAACCAACAGCTCTTATTTTATCTCCGGCTATCTTTACCAGGACAAGCGGATCTACCGCAGCAATACCAACAAAGGCTATTCCCTGCATGCGGGCGGTACTTCCTCTTTTTTGGATGGCCTGATCACGGCGTCTTATGATCTCACTTTTGGCAATACCAGGGATAAGATAAATTCGGCGGCGGTAAACGCCATGAGCGTCGGTGATCGCGGCATGCGACCGTATGACCGTCTGATGGACGATTCCGGGCATGTGGTGTATTACGATGAGGTCCTTGTTCCGGCCATTGCGCGCAATTTGGAAAGCAAGGGTTACCTGCCTTTCCGGTATTCTCCTATTGACGAGCTGAACTACTCCAATACCATCCAGAATAACAATAATTTCAATTTCAACGCCTCCATTACCGGGAAAATAACCCCCTGGCTGAATGCGGTGGTAGCGGGCAATATCAGCCGGACATTCACGGATAGGGAAACTTACTGGGAACCGGATAGCTATGATGCCCGGCTAATGGTCAATACGGCTACCAGCCTCAATGCCACCGGCGGGCGTGTCTACGGCATTCCCCCCGGAGGAAAGGATCAGCTTGGCAATACCCTGGGAAGGGGCTATGGCGTCCGGGGTTTGCTGAACATCAACAAGAATTGGAAAAACAGCCATCAGCTGAGCATGGTCATCGGGAGCGAGATCCGGGAGAATTACAACAGATCATCCGGCGAGACACGTTATGGATTTGATAAAACGATCAATGCCTTCTCATCGGTGAACCCATACGTGAAATATGTCGATATATATGGGACCACGCAGTCGGGTATCGGGCCCACGTCGCAGCCCGTAGCGGAGCAAACCATCCGGTCCATGTCCTATTACGGCAACGGCGCTTATACATTCGACAACAAATATACCGTCTCCGGCAGTGCACGATTTGACGACCAGAACCTGCTGGGCGTAGAGCGTCGTAAAAGAGCCATCCCGTTGTGGTCCTCCGGAGTAAAATGGAACATCGGCAGGGAAGACTTTATGAAGCACATCGGCTGGCTCGACCGTCTTGCCTTCCGGTTCACCTATGGCTTCAGCGGCAATGCGCCGCAAGGGTATGCGCCGGTGACCATCGTCAACCTGAACAGAGACTACTACACCGGTCTCCGGACAGGCAATATTTCCACCCCGGCCATCAGCAACCTGGCGTGGGAAAAAACGCGTATGATCAATTACGGCATGGATTTCTCCTTATTCAAGAACAGGTTTTCCGGTTCCCTTGAGTATTACAAAAAATATACGACGGATATCATCTGGCAGCTGCCGATCAACGGTACTTACGGCTTTTCCACCCTTGCGTTCAATACCGCCAACCTGCATGGCAGCGGCATCGACATCGGTCTCAATGTCATTTCGTTGGAAGCAAAGGACTGGAAACTGTCCCACTACCTCAATATCTCCTACAATACGAATATCATCAGGGATCTTCGTTTCAAGAAGCCTACCCTGTCATTCGATCGTGAAACCCTGTACGATGGATACCCTACGGATTACCTCTTCTCCTTTAAATGGGCCGGTCTGGATAGTACCGGTCAGTCCCTGATCGCCGATCCGAAAATAAAGGATAAAACCTACACCGTATTGGATTATCCTTATAAGGATATCCGCGTCTACTCCGGGCGTACCACCTCTCCCTGGTTCGGCAGTTTTGGGAATAGCCTGAACTATAAGGGGCTTGAGCTGAATGTACAGTTCCTGTATGCTTTTGGCGGTGTTTTCCGCAAACCATCCGTCAGTGACGTCGGGTATTCGAACAATAATTATGTCGGCCGGAGCGGCGATCTCGAGCATCGCTGGAAAAAGCCCGGAGACGAAGCGTTTACCAATGTCCCCGGTCTGGAATTCGGTCCTGGCACCGTCTATTACACCAGCCTGCAACGTTACACCCAATCCACTTACCTGATCCGGAGCCGCAGCAATATCAAGTTGCAGCAGGTGATGCTTTCCTATCCGTTGCCGCTGCGCTGGGCGCAAAAAATGGGCGCCAAAGGTGTGTCGTTATCCGCCGTCGCGCGCAACCTGGGTATGATCTGGGCCGCCAATAAGGAGAAGATGGACCCCGACTATCTGTATACGACGGGCAACAACTACCAGATACCGCCCATTGTCTCTTATTCCTTTAGGGTTTCCATGAATTTCTAAAATGAAAATGTACTATCATATGCATTCAAGAATAATCACGATACTGCTGTTTGCTTTTTCCATGGCCTCCTGCCGTAAATATGTCGAGGATGTACCCGTTCAGGGGCAACGGGTACTGGTATATACGGACGACTACCGGGCCCTGATGGATAACCGGGATAAACAGGAAGTGGGCCTTGGTTCTGCTCCCCAGCTGAGCTGCGACGATCTCGACATGGCAGATACCGCATTAGCGAGCTATTTCGGCAGCGATGCGATCCGGCTGGCTATATACACCTGGGCCAAGCCGTTCTTGCAGGTAGATCAGCAGGACTATGACTGGAATTACCTGTATACCGCCATGTATGTCTATAATGTCGTCATCAACGGAGTGCTGGACAGCAAGGGAGGCAATATGGCTTTAAAGAATGATCTTTTGGGTGAAGCATTGATCCAACGGGCCTTCAACTATTTTATCCTTGTCAATATGTATGCCCGGCAGTACGATGCATCCACCGCGGCAAAAGACCCGGGGGTGCCCGTCCTGCTGAAGCCGGAGCTGTTTGTGGATCTCACCAGGGCTTCGGTACAGGCCACCTATGACCGGATACTGGCGGACATCCGCCAGGCGATACCGTTGCTGCCCAATGTGCAGCAGATCAATTCCAGGGCCGGGAAAGCTGCGGCCTATGCGCTGTTGTCGAAAGTATATCTCAACATGAGGGATTTTACCAACGCAGCGGCCTATGCGGACAGCACGTTGGCCATTTCCGGCAGCCTGTATGACTATAATACCGCCGTGGCGTCGACCCCTTATGTTTTCCCCACACAGTTCAACGATCCGCAGGTGATCCTGCGTAAAGTGCCCCGTCAGTTGTCTGGCACCCCGCAGCTCAGCCAGTCCCTGCTGGACCTGCTGGGTACAAAGGATCTGCGGTATGCGCTTTTTGTACGCACCGGCAATACATTCTATCCCGCTTTCTCCGGCATGGGCTTCTGGTCGAGGGACTACTATGGCGACGGGTCGGCTGTGGGACTCACGGTGAACGAGACGTGGCTGATCAAAGCGGAGTGCCTGGCGCGGAGCGGAAAAAAGGATGAAGCCATCGCTATGCTCAATACCCTGCGGAAGCTCCGTTTTCGGCCTGCGGACTATGCCGATCTTACGGCTGCCACCGCCGACGATGCTTTACGGTTGGTCATTGATGAGAGAAGACGGGAGTTCTTTGGCGCCGGTCTGCGGTGGTTCGACCAACGGCGGCTGGATAAGGATCCTCTATTCGCAAAGCCGATGGTGAGGATATTGAAGGGCAACACCTATACGCTTGCACCGGGCAGCAACGGCTTTGTTTTCCCACTTGCGCCTATTTTGATCTCGCAGAACCCCGAGATGAAGCAAAACCCCTGATCATCGCCCGGTAAATGAATAATTGAAGCAAAATCCATAATGAACAAAAGCATAGTAAAGATTGAAGGGCTGTCCCATCGATATACGGCCAACTGGGCCATCCGGGACATTAATATAGACATCGACAGGACAAGCATCGTAGGGCTGCTGGGTTCCAACGGCGCCGGGAAATCCACTACCATGAATATCCTATGCGGGGCGCTAAAACAGACGGAAGGCAATGTTTATATCAACGGGATCGATATGCGGGAAGACCCGGCACTGGCCAAGAAGGAGATCGGCTTTCTTCCTCAAAACCCGCCGTTGTATATGGACCTTACGGTGGACGAATACCTGCGCTATTGCGCGGGTCTGCGGCTGATGCCCAGGCAGGCGATCCCGGCGGCCGTTGCCGAAGTAAAGGAGCGCTGTGGTATCGCCCATTTCAGCGATCGTCTCATAAAGAACCTTTCCGGGGGCTACCGGCAGCGGGTGGGGATAGCGCAGGCCATCGTTCACAAACCCCGGGTCGTTGTGCTGGATGAACCTACGAACGGGCTGGACCCCAACCAGGTTATCGAAGTAAGAGCATTGATCAGGGAGATTGCCCGGGAAAGAGTGGTGATATTTTCTTCCCATATCCTCTCCGAAGTGCAGCTGTTGTGCCAGGAGATCAAGATGATAGAGAACGGCAGGATCGTCTTTTCCGACACGATGGATGCATTTAACAACTATATCGAGCCCAGCAGCATGCTCGTCCATTTTGGCAACATGCCGGCTGCGCAGGACCTGGAAAAGATCCCGGGCGTCATCAATACGCAAATGGTGACAGAGCGGCTGGTGCGTGTCTTCTTCAACGGGGACCAGGATATTACGGAAAGGGTAGTGACGGCAAGTGTACAGCATGGCTGGCGTCTCCGGGAGATCAACCTGGAGAAGAATTCCGTGGAGGAAGTATTTAAACAATTATCCCAACATTCACGACAATCCTAAATGAAGACCATATTTCGAGTCGCAAGCACAGAATTAAAGACGTTATTTTATTCGCCTATCGCCTGGTTCCTGATCATCATTTTTTTTATACAGGCGGGTATTCCTTATATATCCACGCTCGAGTCCCTTGCGCGGGACCAGGATGCCGGTCTGAAGCTTAACATCAGCTTTATAGACGTAATATTCTTTGGCAACCGGAGCGTATTCAGCTCCGTGATGCAAAACCTTTATTTGTACCTGCCGCTGCTGACCATGGGACTGATCAGCCGGGAGACCAGCAGCGGGACGATCCGACTGCTGTATTCTTCACCGATCCATGTGAGGGATATCGTGCTGGGGAAGTTCCTTTCCATGATGGTCATGTGCCTGTTGCTGGTGGCCGTGGTAGGTATATTCATCGTGTCCAGCTATTTTACGGTGCAGTCACCGGACACGGGTCAGCTGTTGAGCAGCCTGCTGGGGCTTTATCTTTTGCTCCTCTCCTATGCGGCCATCGGGCTGTTCATGTCTTCCCTTACGAATTACCAGGTGGTGGCGGCGGTTTGCACCTTCGTGGTCGTATGGGTATTGCAATATGTCGGCGGTCTCTGGCAGGGTGTCGCTTTTGTGAGAAGCCTGACCTATTTTCTTTCGATCTCCGGCCGCACCGGCAAAATGCTGGAAGGGCTTATCACCAGCAAGGACCTGATCTATTTTATTTTGATCATCTATCTTTTTCTTGGGCTCGCCGTGTATAAGCTGAGAGCGGGTATGGAGTCGACGCCTGCTGTCGTCAGGGTGGGGAGATATGCCCTGTTGTTTGCTTCCGTTCTGACGATCGGGTATGTCAGCTCCATTCCCCAGCTGGTGGCCTATTTCGATGTCACCCGGGATCAGAAAAATACGATCACTCCTGCGGGGCAACGGATCATTGCCGAGTTGGGCGACGCACCTCTGGAGGTGACCGGTTATGCCAATATGCTGGACCAGTTCTTTGAGTTCGGGAGTCCGGATGCATATAACAGCAACCTGGCAAAATGGGAGCCGTATATGCGTTTCAAGCATAATATAGTTCTGAAGAATGTGATGTACTATGATACCATCAACCAGACCAACAACATGATGAGGTGGTATCCCGGGAAGAACCTGGGACAGGTGGCCAAGCAGGTGGCTGACAGCAGGGACCTGCCGCTGAGCGAGCTTAAGAAGCCGGCGGAGATCCGGAAGATCATCGACCTGTCGGATGAGCCTGGCTGGTATACGATGCAGCTGAAGTATAAAGACAGAACGACCTTTTTGAGGGTATTCCCCGATAATGAGCGATGGCCCTCCGAAACAGAGGTGTCGGCCGCCTTTAAGCGGCTGCTGCAGGCAAAGATGCCAAAGATCGTATTTGTCACCGGGCAGCTGGAAAGACGCATCGATAAAATGGGAGACCGGGAGTACCGTATGATCGCCAATCTGAAAAGCTTCCGCCATTCGCTGCTGAACCAGGGATTCGACGTAGATACGGTATCGCTTGAAACAGACGTCATACCTCCGGGCATTGCCGCCCTGGTGCTGGCAGATCCCAGGACTGTATTGTCGCCGGCGGCGATGGGGAAGCTTCAGCAATACATCGATCAGGGAGGCAACCTGCTTATTGCAGGAGAGCCAGGTAAACAATACATCATCAATCCACTGATCAAACAGTTCGGAGTGCAGCTGATGGACGGCACGATCATCTACCGCAGCAAAGACCTTCAGCCGGAGCTCGCTGTTCCCCATGCGGCAGAAGGAACGCCGGAATTGTATCCGGGTCTTGAGCATAGCGAACATGAAAAGGCGGTGGTCACCATGCCCACGGCTACCGCCTTGTCTTATGCGGGTCAAGCGGCAAACGGAACAAAGAATGAGGGGACGAATGATCTTACCATCAAACCGCTGTTAATGACGGATTCAGCAAAAAGCTGGCTCAAAAAGGGGAGAGTGGTGACAGACTCCGCGGTAATAGAATATATGGCGAAAGAGGGTGACGAGCGTAAAGACCTGCCGACGGCCGTGAGCCTTACCCGCAAGATCAACCACCGGCAGCAGCGCATTGTTATCGCCGGCGATGCGGATTTTATGGCAAATACAGAACAGCAGCGGTTCAACGTCCGATCGATCAACTTCGCTTTTAATACCGGCCTGTTCAGCTGGCTCAGCAACGGAGAATTCCCTGTCTATAGTTCGAGGCCGCCGGCCATCGACATCAAGGTCCTGGTTACAAAAGACCAGGTGAAAATGCACAGGATATTTTACCTGTGGGTGCTGCCGGGGATATTGCTGGTGTTTGGGACGATCTTATTGCTTCGCAGAAAAAGGAAATAGTCGATCATGGCATTTACAACGGACAAGCAGACGCTGGATGACCTGAATGTGTTTGGAAAGCACGGAGGGGAGGGTATATTCCAGCTCTTCAACCGCTGCGTCACAAGGGGTGGCACTGTCATGCTGGAGGAGATGTTCAGGTATCCCCTGTCCGATGAAAAGGCCATCAATGAACGCAGCGGCATCATAAAGAGATTTGCGGCGGCCGGTACAGGCTTCCCTTTCACCATCGCCTATTTCGATGCGGTGGAGACCTACCTGTCGAACACCGACGAACGCACCAGGCTTGATGCGGAAAGCGTTTCCCTAAGCCGCAGATTAAGCAATATGGTCGCGAAGGATACGGAAACTGTACAGATCAGGAAAGGCATCCAGGCTGCCGTTTATTTGCTGAGAGAATGTCACGATTTTGTTATGTCCTCATGTTTGACCCTTGAAAGCAGAAATCCACCGGAGATAGCAGGGATTAGCTCGGTATTGGCTGATCCTTCGCTTCTCCAGGTACTTGACTGCCAGGATGAAGTTCCGTCAACCTCTTTTGCACCTTTCGATGCGATACTGAGGTTCCGGCACAGGGAGCTCATCCTTCAATTGCTTAGTCACCTCTACAGGCTGGATGTTTATGTGTCCGTGGCAAAAGTGGCGGCGGAACGTAACTTCTGCTTTCCGAAAGCGATAGCCGGGGGGCGGCAGGAAGTAATGCTCGAAGGGGTTTACCACCCGCTGGTAAAGCAGGCGGTTGCCAATACATTGCATATTACGCCGGCGGGCAATGTCATCTTTCTCACCGGCGCCAACATGGCCGGCAAATCCACCCTGATGAAGGCGGTGAGCATTGCGCTATTGCTGGCTCATATGGGTATGCCCGTTCCTGCCACCGGGATGGAGTTTGCTGTACTGGATGGCATGTACACGACCATCAATCTCCCCGACAATCTTGGCCTGGGGGCCAGTCATTTTTATGCCGAGGTATTGCGGGTGAAACAGATGGCCCGGGAGCTGGCGGCAGGCAAAAAGCTATTTATCGTTTTCGATGAACTTTTCCGGGGTACCAATGTCAAAGATGCATATGAGGCAACCATTGGCGTTACCCGGGGTTTTGCCTGGAGAAAGGATAGTCTCTTTATTATATCCACACATATTATAGAGGCGGCAGGTATATTGAAAGCGCAATGCGGAAATATCCAATTCCTTTATCTGCCTACCCGCATGAACGGTCACTTACCCGTTTATACCTACCGGGTCGAGCAGGGAGTTACGGACGACAGACATGGTATGGTCATCATTCAAAATGAGGGCATACTCGATATTTTAAAAAACGGAAAGAATAAGTGAAGATCAGCGATGAATAGTTTCATGACGGATAAACAGACGCTGGAAGACCTGAATCTTTTGGGTAAGTTCAAACCGCAATCCATATTCAGCCTTTTTAACCGGGTGCATACTGCCGGGGGTGAGCGGCTGCTGGAAAAAATGTTCAGGAACCCCTTGACGGATCATAGGGCTATCAACCGGCGGAGCGAGCTCTTCCAGTATTTCCAGGACAAGGGGATCCAATTTTCTCTGCCATCTTCCCTGTTCCGGGAGGCGGAAAACTATCTGGCGGCCTCAGGAGGCGGCCGGTTGCCCATGATCATGTTGAACGTAGCGCGTAAAAAAATAGCCGGGATAGCCGTCCGGGATGAGCAATTTGATCAATTGCTGACCGGCATAACAGCGGCTACGGCTATGCTACAGCAGTTCTCACGGTTGCTGGATCAATTGACGGATCATCCCCAACCCGGAGAGCTGGAACCTATAAGGAAAATATTTGCAGATGAGCGCCTCCAATGGCTGAAGCATTGGCATAGCGGGCAGCGTTTTTCTTTTATGCAGGTTGTCAGGTACCATTACCTGCTGCATCAGGTATTCCGGGCGGCAATGGAAAAGGTCCTCGATCTTGCCTATCACATCGATGTATACATAGCCGTAAGCAATGTGGCGGGCGCCCGCCAATTTTCCTATGCAGTGGCGTTCCCAAAAGAAGATACGGTGTTCTATGCCTCTGCATTAAGACATCCCGGTCTTTCCAATGGTGTATCGAATACATTGTCGTTCGGGCAAAGCAAGAACCTTTTGTTCCTCACAGGAGCCAACATGGCAGGGAAGTCTACGCTGATGAAAGCGTTCGGTATTGCCGTATACCTGGCCCATATGGGATTTCCCGTTGCCGCGGGCGCTATGAAATTCTCTGTTTCTGATGGATTATTTACTTCCATCAATGTACCTGATGACATAAGTATGGGTTACAGCCATTTTTATGCGGAGGTACTGAGGGTAAAACATGTGGCGCAGCAGGTGAGCAACGGGCATAACCTGGTAGTCATATTCGATGAATTGTTTAAAGGGACCAATGTAAAGGATGCTTATGACGCGACGCTTTCCGTCACCAGGGCATTGGCTGTTTACCGGAATTGTTTTTTTATCATCTCCACCCATATCGTTGAAGTAGGAGAAGCGTTGCCGGAAACAAACGGTAACGTCCTGTTCAGGTTCATGCCAACCGTGATGACAGGGAATGTGCCCCAGTATACTTACCGGCTTGCAGAAGGTATCTCCAGTGACAGACAGGGGATGTCGATCATCGAGAATGAAGGCATCTTTGAGCTGTTGGAATCGGGGAAACCCTGAAAACCCTAGTCAGGGTTTCTATAAAATATCCGGAATTTACGATTATATGAAACTAGGGGTATACACCTATCATTCCTAAAACCGCCCCCTAAATCCTCTTTTTTAACAATTTTTTTTTGGACTGGTATTCTTATTCCGTTATCAGCTGAGCCTCAATTTTTGCAACCGATGGCAACGCAATGTAAAAATTTACAATGTAAAAAAATACCATTTGTAGCCTCCTGATCAAGAAAGTTAAGAAATGCAATTTTTAAAATTGTTAATAGATTGTAAATTCGACAAAATGCGCATATACTGAATCGTTATAAAAATTTATTTTTCGTATAGCCGGAGCCGTATGTATGAAAAAAATTTTAAAAGCTAAATCGTTTGCTAAATCGATTTGTCTCTATTTTTAACCACTTATTAACGATTCTATAACCAAGCTAACCGCCACCGCTATATGAAGAACATCTGCTTTCTTCTCATTAGCCTTCTGCTGCTGAAGGCCACAGGACTATACGCATCTGCAAACCCTTCCGTACTACTTAGCGATACCACTGCCCCTCTCAAGGAGATGGCAGGAGATACCATTATCGTGGTCAAAAGAGGGACTGTATATAACAAGCTTGCGGATAGTGTGGGCAAAAATACGGCCAAACTGGCTCTGTTCCCTTCGGCATCCCTGCAACAGTCCACAAAGGGGCAATTCGCGGGGCTATACGTTCAGGAACCTTCCGGAGAGCCGGGCTCGGTGCAGAATATGTTTATCCGTGGCGCACCCATGCCCCTCCTTTCACGCAGGGAGCTATACCAGTCGCAGCCGCTGGTGGTGCTGGACGGTGTTCCACTGGTAGATGAGCATCCTTTCGCCTTCGATATTCAGCAATATGACTTCAATCGCCTCGGTCCTGCAACGAACCTGTACAGTTCCATCGACATGGACAATATTGCGTCCGTGGAAGTATTGAAGGATCTGGCGGCAACCGCGGTTTATGGTCCAAGGGGTGTCAACGGGGTGATAGTCCTCAAAACCAAATCCGCTGTCAACCAGAAGAGCATCAGCTTCAACTCCTATGTCGGTGTGGCGGAGAGACCGCATGTTGCGACCACGAATGGGAAATATGAGAATGCATTCAGACAGAGGTTCTATGACCTGTATACCACGAACGGCCGATATTCGAGCGATGAACAATATCCCCTCTATCTCAGCGATTCGTTGAACAATGTGTACAGCGGAAAGTCCGACTGGTCGGACCTGTATTACCGGAATGCAGTGGTATATGGGCTCAATCTCGGCATCTCAGGGGGAACTGACAGGGCCAACTTCCGATTTTCACTCGGCGATCTCAAGAGCAAAGGCGTAGCCGACCAGACGGGGCTGGACAGGTACAGCGTCATGTTCAACATCAACATGAAACCTGTCAAGTGGCTGCTGTTTTCCGCCATGATCAATGGGAATATGCTGGACAGGCAAAGGAATAAGAACTTGCGTGACCGGTTTGCCCAGATCAATTATTTCCCCGACCTCAGCGCTCCGCTGCCACCCAACAAAGAATATTATCGCCAATACCTCACCAAGTTCGATAAGGGCTTTGACAAGAACAAAACGAATCTCATCCAGGGTTACGCCAGGCTGGCGTTGGACCTGGGTAAATTCAATGTCAGCACTACGTTCAACATCGATTACAACGAAGGTTACCGGGATGTATTCTACGCACGTACTCTTCTGGAGGGTACCAGCTATGCTTCGAATTACTATGGCTTTAATCAGCGGGTGCAGTGGATCAACAAGGCAACCTATGATGTTTACCTGCGCACTATACACAAACTGCACGTTGAATTTAATCAGGCGGTACAATGGGATACCTACAAGTACAACAATGCCTATGCCTACAAGGGAGCGAATGACTTTATCAAGATCAACCTGCTGGACTCCGATCCGAAAAAGGACGGTAACGACAACCCCAATTATCTCAATCCTATCGCTTTTCCCAGGGAGCTGACGTACCGGTTCCTCGACAAGATCGGAGACGTGCTGGCTTCTTTCTATGGCACTGCGGATTATACCTTCCGGGATAAATACACTCTTTCGGCCTCGCTGCGTGCTGACGGCTCTTCCAATGCACAGCCCACCAGCCGGTGGTTCTATTCTCCTGTGCTGGCGGCAGCGTGGAACCTGAAGAACGAGTTCCTGCAAAAGAGCAAACGCATCGATGACCTCATCCTGCGTGCGAGCGCGGGACGGCTGGGCCGTCTGAATGCCTACGACAATTATGCGCAGGGCCCTCAGTATACGGCCTCCACCGGATATACAGGCAACCTGACCGTACCCGGATACAACGCTTTCAGCGTGCTGACCAGGCCCTACTCCTTTGGATGGGTAGGCTATGGCATTCCCTGGAGCTATTCGGACCAGGTGAACGTCGGGGTGGATGCGTCCCTGCTTCGTAATCGTTTGCACGTCTCCCTGGAGTGGTATGACAAGATCGAGAAAGACCTGCTTATCGGGATACCGGCTTTTGCCGAGTATGGATATAAACAATCCATCGAGCCCGGCATGTCTGTCGGCAATATGGGGCTGGACCTTAGCGTCCGCGCAGAGGTCCTCACCAGGAAAAGCTTTTCCTGGTCGGCGGGGATCAACGTGAACTATAACCGTAATAGCCTGAGAGCCCTGCCGAGGGGTTTGAAAGAGATCGTCATCGGCAACCGCCTGCTGCAGGTAGGCAAGCCGGCGGATCAATACTGGCTGTTTGTAAACCAGGGCATCTATACGGCGGACGACCAGGTGCCGATGGCAAAAGGACAGCCCCTGAAATACAATGGGATCGCCCTGCGCGCCGGCGACCCCCGCTGGAAGGACATCAATGGAGACAATGTGCTCGACAATAACGATAAGGTCCTGAAAGGACATTCCCTGCCCGTCATTTCGGGAGGAATGGACCACACTTTCAAATACGGCAGCTGGAGTTTGTCCCTCGACTTTTACTATGCCCTTGGCAGAAAGGTCATGCACCAGGAGATGGCTAATAAATTCGACTTTATCAACAGGGAAAGTAACCTGAATATGAACTCTGTCAAGGAGATCACTTTCTGGGAGGATAGGGGAGACTTTAGCAAATATCCCTTGTATAACCCATGGAGCACCGTCATTCCCTATCGTATCGACCAGGACCTTTTTCTTGAAAATGCTTCTTTTTTGAAATTGAGATCGCTCGTCCTGGGCTATGATCTCAGCAAATACCTCGCGAAGAAAGGGCTTAAGATGAACAGGTTCTTCGTATATGCATCCGTGCACAATGTCTTCACCATAACGCCGTATACCGGTGTGGACCCTGAGCTCATAGGCTACGACGGGTATGATACGGGTTATGGTCAACCGATACCCAGGATCTACATGCTCGGCATCAAGACCGAATTATAAAAACCGGAAGTATTTACTAAAACGCAGATCATAAAATGAAAAAATCATTGCTGGCCATCCTGCTCCTGTTACCGGTGCTATTCAGCTGTAATAAGGTACTGGACAAAGACTCCGTGCGGGTAGTTGCGGAACAGAACATGTGGAATACCCTGGAAGATGCCCGTGCGGGGCTTATGGGTGTCTATGCCCTTACCCGTGCAGCGCTTTCCGACAACAACGGGCATTGGATCTATGGAGATGTCCGTTCGGGTCAGTTCTACAGCCCTCAGCGCCAGGACCTGAAAGCCGTCATCGACAATCACCTGAATGCCGCCTACCCTGTGGTGGAAGCCTTATCCGACTGGACGAGGTTCTATGCCATCGTCAATGCAGCCTGTCTTTTTATCGAGCGGGTGGGTAATGTCAAGGCTAACGACAAACGCTATTCGACGAGCAATATGACGGTAGACCTGGCGCAGGCAAGGGTCTTACGGGCATTTGCCTATTTCTACATGGTAAGGATCTGGGGTGATGTGCCTTTTATCATCACATCCCATGACGGCCAGTTCGAGAACAAGCCCCGGGAAGAGCAGGCGAAAATATTGAGCTGGGTGGAACAGGAGCTGCTGGCGGCAGCGGAAGACCTCCCGTTCGGCTATAGCATCGGCGATATTCAGCAGCCGGGCAACTACTACAACGAAGACGCAAGCCGGTGGAACGGCGCCCTGGCGACAAAGATCTCCGCCTATGCGATCCTGTCACATGTAGCGGCATGGGTGGGCAACTATTCCAATGTGGCAAAATATTCCAAGTTTGTCGAGGATAATTACGGCAGGAGTAACATCGGCTTTCAATCCACTTCAGATCTAACGAATTCCAACGGGTTCTTCTACAACAAGAATTTCAGCCAGATGTTCGGCTTTAATTCGGACTATGGACATATAGAAGGGTCGGCCACCGGTCACCTGGAAGAGCTCACCCTCGCTCAGCCCCTTATCAACAAAGCTATTCCGGATATCTATCTGCCGAAGGATACCATCGTACGCATGTTCGATCAGCCCAACGATGAACGATTTAATCTCGATACATTGGGAGCGCCCGGCTCCGACCGCTACTTCACGAATTTCAATGGCAAATATCCCATATTCAGCAAGATCAAGGTTATGGAGGGAGGTATCATCGACCCCAACTTCAGGTATTTCACCAGCGCCCTGATATTTACCCGGCTGGAAGACATCGTATTGCTGCGTGCTGAAGCGCTGTCCGTATTGGGTGACGTCAGCGGTGCTGCGGTCGAGTTAGGTATTGTCATGTCTAAACGGGGCATTACGGCCCTGAATCAAACGAATAAAGAGCTGATCGATCTCATCTTCGAGGAGCGTAACCGCGAGCTCCTGGGAGAAGGGCACCGCTGGTATGACCTGGTGCGCTATAACAAGATCAAGCAAAATAACCCGGCTTTTACAGCGCTCATCAATTCGGGAGGCATATACTGGCCCGTATCCCGCAAGCTCATCGGCCAGAACCATTTATTAACACAAAATCCTTACTGGCAATAAGGGATCCCAATCTGAAAAACATGACAACGTATATGCGAGCCATACAATTTCTGCTGATCCTGTCATTCGCGCTGCCGGCCTGTAAAAAGGATGGCGGGTATCATGACACGCCCAACTCAGAGAAAAAGATCCCCATGAACACGTACGACTATCTGAAAAGCAAGGTCGGCGTATTCGACTCCCTGGTCGCCGTCATCGACAGGCTGGGTTTGAAAGAGACATTGACGGACAGCAGCATCACGCTCTTTGCCGTCACCAATCAAAGCTTTCAGCTGGCGGTGACGAATCTGAACAGGCTCCGGAAACAATCGGATAAAGATCCCGAGTACCTGTCCATTGTCGATCGCACGCAGCTGGATACCATGGTGTCGTACTACATCATCCGGGGAAACTACCTGTCCGATTCCCTGCGGCTGCAGGATGGACTGGACCTTTTCAGCGTGCGATTCGGCTATCCCATGCATGCCAAAAGCTCGCGGGCTTCCGCCTCGGGATTCCAGGAGGGCGGTCCGGAAGTGATCGACTTCAGCAATACGAAAAGAAGCAAATTCGTCAAATTCTGGTCCAGCACCACCACGGGATCGAATAATATCGAAACGACCAATGGGGTGGTCCATGTAGTGACGCCCGATCATATTTTCGGATTCGATGAGTTCGTAAAGCGATTGACCTTCGTGCCCCCTCCACCCAACCTGATGTTGACCATCGGCGGCAAGCTCAGTGTCTTACGCGACAACAACGGCGGACCCGACAATGGCGAAGGGTCGAAAAAAGTCATCGACGGGGATGATCACACGAAATTCCTCTGTGAGTTCCAGGGGCATGTATGGATGAAGTTCGAGCTGAATGAACCTGCGGTGTCTTCGGTCTATACGCTGACCTCGGCAAATGACGCGCCGGACCGCGACCCCCGCGCCTGGACATTCGAAGGATCGAATGATGACGTCAACTGGGATGAGCTGGACAGGAGATTCAACTTCTTCTTCGAACAGCGCTACCAGCTGAAGGTCTTCTCCTTTTCCAACACCACAGCGTATAAATTCTACAGGATCAATATTTCCGAGGTGAATGGGTCGGGTCTTTACCAGCAAGCCGAATGGACTATCAATTCAACAAAATAAGATGATCATGCAACGCGTCATAAAAAAAACAACGATTTTCTTCCTGCTGCTTACGGGAATGATCGCCGGCGGGTGTAAAAAGATGTACAACCTGCCCGCGGAGAAAGATTATCTCAGCTCCAACCTCAATTTTTCCAATAAGATATTCGAGCCCATCCTGGGCAGGACAACCCTTATGGGCGGTTTTAATTCGGACCATAGCACGGAGCCCCTGAAATTCGAGATCGTCAATGCAAGATATGGAGACGGGCGACCCATGACGGACCTGTTTACCGAAGCCGAGACTTACGTTTGGACCGGCACCTATACAGGCTATGAGAAAAGCCTGGACGAGATAGAAGCCAAGCGGAAGAAGGAAAAGCATCCGCTCTTCGAGATCCGGCGTTCGGGAGAGTTTATCATGTGGGGCGCCTCTACCAATGAGCTCATCCCACCCCGCGCTACCGACAGCAGCAATTTCCCCCAGAACACCCGGTATTTCGATCTCAAGGTCAGCAATACGGGGGGCGAGATGCTGATAAAAGATTTCCAGGTGCGTCCCTGGCGGGAGCGTCCCTATGAACCTTCCAATGACATGAACATCTATACAGGCGGCGTAGCGCCCAATCCCAAGGACCCCACCAATCCCGCGGACAGGGATTATATCAGGCCCTTTATAAACGGGGTGCTGTCCACGCCTTCCGAGATCTACATGGTGAGTAACGATGACCGGAAAGACATCGTCGCCTTTATCCGGCCGTTCAGCGGGGGCAATGGTCACAATTTGCGGATCAAGGTGCTGGATAAGGATTCCCTTCCCATCAATCCTTCCACTTTTAATGAAACGAACTGGAAGGACATGATACATGGATTCAATATGCAAATAACGAACGAGTATGTTCAGTATGACGTCGCCTATCCCATACCGCTGGTGGAGATCCCTACCACCTATGCCCCCGGTGGAACAAGGGCGCGCGCGGAATTGAGATATTCCAGGATCGTGTTTGGAGGGAGGAGGGTAATCTCCGCTTTCGGGCTGGAGTTTGCGATCTACAGACCGGGGGATTGGGAGATCGTATTTCTCTTCAGGACCGAGAATCCAAAATTTGAAAATGACTAACTGCTAACAAACGAATAAAATGAAACTACGTCTACACTTTCTTCTCCTGCTGGCCGGCAGTCTCTTCTCTGCCGGGTCCCTGCTCGCGCAAGCTCCTGCTCCTACGCTGATCACGATCCGCGGGACAGTGGTGAACAAGAGTTCCAGCGCACCCTTGCAGAGCGTCAGCATCGCCAATGAAAAGACCGGAAAAGGCGTGGGCATTACGGATGCCGACGGGCATTTTGAGATCAGGGTACCTGCCAATGCCACGCTCGTTTTTACCTCGGTGGGTCACGCTCCCAAAAAAGTGAAGCTGGAGCCGGGCCAGACGAATATAAAAGTGTCGATGGAAGAAGGTAACCGGTCGATGGATGACGTCATCATCGTTGCCTATCAGAAGAGAACGAAGGAGACGACGACGGGAGCCGTCAATGTCGTCATGGGCAAAGAAGTGCAGGATGTGCCTGTGTCCAATGTGGAACAGCTGCTGCAGGGCAAAGTACCGGGCCTGAACATCCAGAACAACACCGGTGCGCCCGGTTTCAGAGGTTCAGTACAGGTGCGGGGTCTTTCCACGCTCAGCGTTTCGGGCAGCGGCAGCGAATCCTTTCTTCAACCCACCTCTCCTCTCTATATCATCGACGGTGTGCCCATCGATGCCGACAAGGCGTCGGACTATGGGTTCCAGACGCAGGGCCCCGGCGTCAGCCCCCTGTCACTGATACCGCCGGAAGATATTGAATCCATCCAGGTCCTGAAGGATGCCCAGGCGACCTCCATGTATGGATCGAGAGGCGCCTATGGGGTTATCATCATCACTACCAGAAGAGGTAATTCCAAAGTTCCCCGGGTCAGGTATACCGCCAACTATTTTATGACCACGCCTCCCAAGCTCCGTGAGACGCTGGGCGGCAATGCAGAGCGCCAGATGAAGATCGCCCAGATCATCAACAATGCCCGCAGCTATGATGATATTACGCGGATCAATCGAACGGCTTTCCTGGCGGATAGTCTGAACCCTTATTGGAACAACTCTACCAACTGGCAGTCTGTCTTTTACCGGACCACCTACAACCAGACGCATAACCTTGCGCTTGACGGGGGCAATACACGGTTCAATTATAAGACAAACCTGGGATATTATACTGAAAAAGGGGTGATCAAGAACACTGGCTTTGACAGGTATAACCTGAACATGAACATGGAGTTCAAACCCAATGACAAGTTCCGTGTCTTCAGCTCCCTCTTCGGATCGTTGGGCGTCCAGGGTAAGGGGAATGGGCTGGGCATCCTGCAGCAAGGCGTAGCCGAGAACGGACAGGCTTCCACCTTACTGCCTCCGCCTTCCTATTACCAGGCTACGGGAGCTGTGGTGTCGGCCCTGAAAACCAAGAACGACAACAATTCCAGGAACCTGCGGGCAAATGTGGACATGCGCTATGAACCATTTTCCGGTGTGGCATTCTCATCCAGCCTGAGCTATGACAATACTTCGGAGACGGAATCCACTTTTACGCCTGCTGCGGCCAATAAACAGTTCGCCAGTGTCTATGACTATACAGGCAAGACCTTTACGTTGTACAACCGGAATAACTTTACCTATTATAAATCCATTGCAAAAGATCACACGATCTTTGTCAACGCATTCAACGAGATCTATAAACAGGGCGCCCAAGCCCGTGTCACGAAACAGCAAAGGACCCCGAACGACCAGCTGCAGGGTCCCATTGGCTTCGACTCCTATTTTTCACGGGGCGGCGGGGTGCTGGCGAATTTTAAGGATGCCACCATTGCGTCCTTTGCCGGCTCCATTTCCTACGATTATCAAAAAAGGTTCGTAGCGGAATTTTCTTACAGGCTGGATGGCACCTCTTCCAACGGACTGGAAAATCTTTACTCCAAGAACCCTTCCGTCGGACTTCGGTGGAATTTCAGCAAAGAGAAGTGGCTGAAGGATCTCATCTGGCTTTCCTACGGCGCCCTGCGGTTGACCTGGGGACAAAATATCGTGCCTTCGGGAAATCTCCAGAGCATCTATGGTATCTATAACCTGAATGGCAATTTCAACAACAACCCGACGATAGGGATCAATTACGACCAGATCCCCAATCCCTTTCTCAAACCAACTACCACCACACAGTATAACCTGGGTTTTGAAACCGGGTTATTCAACGACAAATTTATCATCAACTTCGACACCTACTTCAAAAGGGTGGACAACCTGCTGTTCGACCGGAACCTCGCCACGAATACAGGGTTTGGCAAGCTGGTCAGCAACGATGCGGGTATTGCGAACTATGGGTATGAGCTGATGGTAACGGCGAGGCCTATTGTAAGGAAGTACTTTACCTGGACTATCACGGTGAATGGGGCTATCAACCGGGATGTGCTGCTGAAGCTGCCGGCGGAGTACAACGGCCAGTATATCCGCATCGACAATAGCGACTATCGCCAGCACAACGTATTTCGTGTCGGGCGTAATACCTTGTCGAATTACCTGCTAACGAACCAAGGCGTATATAGTACAGACGGCGATGTGCCCGTGGACCCGGTGACGGGTAAGCGATACCAGAGCAATGGCATGGCGTTCAAGGGCGGCGACCCCCGTTTTAAAGATGTCAACGGGGATTATATCCTGGATGACAGGGATTATGAGGTTGGCGGTAACTCGCAGCCCCTGGTGACGGGTGGTATCTCCACGAATGTGACCTATAAGAATTTCGGCGTGAACATCTACGCCACCTTCACTGCCAAACGCACCATCCTGAACAATGCGCTCTCCGACCGCATGGCCATTACGAGGGATCCCTTCGATCTGCGGGCGGTGGTACCTCTGACCGACCTCGACATCTGGCGTAAGCCGGGAGACCATGCCAGGTATCCGAATCCTTACGATTATGGAAGGTACAACCAGATCCAGCCGCTGCGGCCTGACCAGACCCTTTGGGCCGAGGAAGGCAGCTATCTGAAAATAAACAATATCATTTTGTCCTATATGTTCAACAGGGCCCTGGTGAGGAAGATCGGCTTTAACAGCGCCAGGATCTACTTCAGCACGGAGAACCTCGTCACCTTTTCAGGTTACAGCGGACCGAACCCTGAGAATGTCACTACCCTGGGCAGGGATGTATCCAGCGGATATGCCGTCCCCCGCAAATACAACATCGGGATGAACATAGAACTTAATACCGGCAATTAAAACCTCATCATAATGAAAAAACATACCTTCTATATAATGCTACTGCTGGGCAGCCTCGTTGCGCCCGGCTGTAAGAAGTTCCTGGATATCCAGCCCATCGATAAGCTGTCGGGTAATAACTTCTACCAGTCCAAAGAGGACGTTGTCGCCAACATCTACGATCTGTCCCGGAAACTTTTCAACAAGGTCAATGAGACCCACTTCATCGGTGCGACGGGTGAATACCGGTCGGGTGAAGTATTATCGGAGCCTCAGGCTGATAATGGTCCTGCCCGGGCATATGTCGAAGTGCTTGGCAGGAATGACCTGCTCACACTGCTCAGCGGCAACCGTCCCTGGGATTTTTATAATTTTTGGAAGATCACGGAATGGACGGAATATTACCAGGTGATACAGGGAGCCAATATCCTTCTCGACAAACTGGAAAAAGGCATACCGGGCCTTTCTGAAACGGAGAAGAAACAATTCGAAGGCGAGGCGGCATTCGCCAGGTCGCTGGCCTATTTCTTTATGGTGCGCTTGTATGGAGATGTTCCCTATTTTACCGACGCCTTCCATTCGACGGCGTTACCCCGGGAAAAGATGGTAACGGTGATCAATAATTGTATTGCCGACCTGACGAAGTACAAGGAAAATCTTCCATGGAGCTATTCCGATCCTGCCCTGAAAGGGGTGCGGGCCAGCCGGGGCAGCATCATTGCCCTGCTGATGAACATGAACATGTGGAACGCGGGTTTTGACAAGAGCAAGGCCGAGCAGTACTATGACGAGACGGCCACGCTGGGAAAAGAGCTGGTAAACAGCGGCGCCTACCGGCTCCTGCCGCTGAGCGAATGGGCTACGGTGGTCAAAGGCCGCAGTGAGGAAAGCCTCTTCGAGTTCTACCGGAGCGTCAATTACGGAGACAATAACGAAGCGATCAGTCCTGTCTCCGACATGTTCCTCCACTATCCCTATAAAAGGCCTGAATATACTCACCGGATAAGCTTTGCTTACTTCAGGGCTGAATATATGCAGAAGCTATACCTGGGCAGCGCCGACAGAAGGGCGACGGTATGGTTTGACGAGAACATCTATGCCGACAATGGAAAATTCATGATGCTCAAGTTCGCGCAAAATACCTACGCTTCCGGGGATGAAGATAAGAACCCCGATAATACATTCATGATCTTCCGGTATGCCGGCGAGATCCTCTTATGTGCGGAAGCCCTGGCAGAGCTGGGAAGGGATGATGAAGCCATCAGTATGGTGAATATGGTCCGGGACAGGGCTGAAGCAAGCCGTTACACCGGGGCCGGCGGCCAGGACTTGAAGGACTTTATCTTTCTGGAGCGTTCGCGCGAGCTCATGGGTGAAGGGCATCATTATTTCGACCTGGTCCGCACGCACAGGATCCTCAACAGCACCTGGTCATACAATGTGCTGACGCTGGATAAGTTCAACAGGGGAGCATGGACCTGGCCCATCAGCAGGAGCGCCCTTGCCAACAACCCCTATATGACACTGAACGATTACTGGACCAACGGAGGCAATTAACTAACCCATCCATCCATCGATTATGATAAAAAATACTATTGCGATCTGCGGTCTCATCCTGCTGGCATTCACCGCCTGCAAGCGTGATAAATATTATAAGGACGGCGGTCTGGCCCAGGCAAATTTTCCGGGCACCATGCTGGAATACCTGGATGCGCATCCTGCCCCTTTCGACAGCATTGCCAGGATCGTCAGGCTGGCCGGGCTTTCCGACATGTTCAACAAAGAGGACATCACTTTTTTCGCGCCGGATGACCAGGTGATCTATCGTACCATCGGCACCATCTATACAGACGGGTTGAATAGCTATCTGTACAGCCGGGGCAGAGATACTGTCCGGGACCTATCCGACATCGATTCCTCCATTTGGAGAAAGTATCTCCTGCAGTATATTTTCAAGGGCGTCAACAGGCTCAAGGATTATCCCCAGATAGATTTTGCCCTGTTGAATATTTATCCGGGAAGCTTGTATTATACCCTGGGCGGGAATGTGATGAACATCGGCGTTACGTTCGCCGACGCCAATGACATCAAATACCTGGGTTACCGTCAGCTGCAGCTGACCTATATCCCGGATATTTCGAACCCGGATTACGGCTGGACAACCTATGCTGTCTCCTCCGCGGATATCAAACCAAAGAACGGGGTTGTACATGCCTTGCTGACCAACGGTATGTATCTGGGCTATGACCCGTTAAATTTTTTCACCGAAGTATATAATGCCGGATTAAAATGAAAGCATACAGCTATTTTCTGATCATTGCCGCAATGACGCTTGCCCTGCAAGGTTGTAAAAAAACTGACACTGTGTACGAGGACCCTTATGCCAATCCTAAACCGCCATTAGGCATTAAGCTGGACCGGGCCGTTCTGCCTGATCCCGCCAGCGGGATAGCGGGCACCAAAGTGCATTTTCAGGCTACGGGTCTCGTCCCTTACAAGGATAAGCTCTCCTTTCTTTTTAACGGAGAAAAAGCGGAGATCGTGGGGATCACGGAGTCAGGCATCGATGTGAAAGTGCCGGCGGGCGCCAGCAGCGGCATAACCTCCATCAACGTGGATGATCAGCTGGTGCTTGGTCCTCAATTCTCCGTGCTGGGTTTTATAAAGATCGACCCCACGTTCCGTGCGCAAGGTGGCGCCAACAATTTTGTTTCGAAGGTTTACCCGCTGCCAGATGGAAGGGATATTATCATAGGATTCTTCACCAATTATGATAATAAGGGATATGTCGCACCGCTGAACAGGATCGTCAGGACATCCGGCGACGGTGACCTGGACCGTACTTTCCGGACGGGGAAAGGGGCGAATAGCGGTTTGACCGGCATTATCGAGCTGGGTGGCAAATTTGTCATCGCCGGTGGCCTTAGCGGTTATGACCAACGGACAGAGAACATCAGCAATATCACTACCTTAAATTCCAATGGCACCATCGATACGATGGGGGTGAAGACGTACCGCAGGCCTTCACAGACGGACACCACTATGTATTTCCCGAAATTCAACGGCGGGACGAATGACTTCATTGGCAATCTGTATGTCCATCAAAACAAGATACTGGCCACGGGCAATTTCAGATATTATGTTACGAGAAAGTATACTGAACCGAATTCCACGTTTACGAAAGACACAGTGATATTGGACAGCACGGAGATGCGCCAGATACTTCGATTCAACCCCGATGGATCCCTGGATAGCAGCTTCCGGTTTAACCAGGCGACGGGGAAGAGCTTTCCTGCAGCCAACGGTCCCATCGGCACTTTTATGCATTATGAACCGGATAAGCTGGAAAAGCTGCTGGTCTTCGGCAGCTTTTCCACTTTCGACGGGCAGCCGGCCGGCCGCATCACCCGGCTGAATCCCGACGGCACCATCGACAATACCTTTACGCCGGGTACCGGCGCCGACTATGACATCAATAGCCTCACCTATAACGCCGTCACCAAAAAATATCTCATCACCGGCAGATTCAGGCATTATGGCGGAAAGAACGCCTTGGGTATCGCCCTGCTGAACGAGGATGGCACCCTGGATGAAAGCTTTACCGGCAAGGAATTCGAAGGCGGTCTTCCGGGCATGGCCAGGCAGCTGAATGATGGCCTTATCGTCGTCAGCGGAACTTTTAAGAAATACAATAACGTTACGCGCAACGGTTTCATGGTGCTGACACCCACCGGGGACTTTGCGGCGGGCTATAATGCCACGGGAACCTTTTCCGGCGGGCTGGCGGATATCATCGAGACCCGGTCCGCCGATGGGAAAAGGGCCTTGTTGCTGATAGGCTCCATCTACAGATTTGACAACCAACCCGTGAGCAATATAATACGGATAACCCTGGAATAAGCGCGGACTGTTTTATTATTTAACGAATTAACTGACCAGTATGAAAAAATACCTGTCTTTATTTTATCCGATCCTGTGTGTGATGGCTACGACGGTAGTGTCCTGTAATAAGAAGTTCACGCGGATGCTGCCGGACACGAAGTATACAGACACAGCCACTGTCTCCTTTGGAGAGCGTAAGGTACTTTACCTGATCGTAGACGGTGCAAGGGGCACCTCTGTCAACGCATCCAATACACCTAATATCAAGTCCCTGCTGCCTCATTCCATCTATAGCTGGGTGTCTGTGAATGATCCGGGCGCTACCTCTGTTGCCAACAACTGGGCAGACCTGCTCACCGGCGTGAAAAAGGAAAAACACAAGGTGGTGGATATGACGTTTGCCAACACGAACCTGCAGAACTATCCTGTTCTCTTCCGGCGCATCAAGCAGAGCAATCCAGGTATCGGGATTGCTGCTTTTACTTCGTCTGCGGATTTTGCGGGACATCTTACGGATGGTGCGGATGTGTCGAAACTGCTTGGCTCGGATGATGAGACCCGGACGGCGGTAGTGGAGAGCCTGAAGAAGGACACAGCCTCTTTTATCGTCGGACATTTCACCGAAGTGGACAAGGCCGGCGCGCAATCGGGCTATGACACATCTTTCCCTGCCTATAAGGCTGCCATTGAAAAATTCGACGGCTATGTGGGAGATATCATGACAGCGCTGGAGCAACGGCCGGGATTCGCGAAGGAGGACTGGCTGGTCGTCATCGCCTCCAGCGGCGGAGGGTCCTTTACCATTCCGCCCGATGAAAACGACAATACCATATTCAGCAACCCTGCTGCCAATGCTTTTATCATTTATTACAATCCGGGATACAAGCCGAGGATCATCGTCAAGCCTTTCACCGGGAACAGGTATATCGGCAAGACTATCCGGCTGAAAGGGGATGCCGTCACTGCGCAGATAGACGATGCGGCCGACTATAACATCGACGACACAACCAATTTTACCATCGAGCTAAAGATCAAGAAGAATGAAGAAGCCTTCTTCTGGCCCAGCGTTCTCGGCAAAAGAAATGAATGGTCCCCCGGTCACCCCAGCGTCGGATGGGTGATCTATCTCGAGAATACTTACTGGTACCTTGAATGGCGGGGCGTCAACGACCATGATTTCCAACAGGTGAGAGGGGCCGATCTGAAGAAGGATAAGTGGGAGAATATCTCCGTTAAATGTGAAACACGCTCAGGTAGAAGGTTTATACGTACCTATACCAATGGCGCCTTTAACAATGAGGGAGAGATCACTGCATCGGGGAGCCTCAGCAACAACAACGCCCTGAAGCTGGGTTTTTTAAACGGCAACGGTCATGGGACGCCGGATGTATATATCACGGACATCCGCTTCTTTAGATTCACGCTGCCCGACGCGACCATCGACCGGTATGCCTGCGAGACGTCTATCGATCAAAGCCATCCTTATTTTAATTTTTTGGCCGGCTACTGGCCCGCGACGGATGGACAAGGGACGCTTATAAAGGATTATGGTCCGCTGGAGCACGATTTTGTAATGCAGGGAGCCTATCCCTGGGAAAGCTTCAACGACCTGATCTGCCCGCCATCGGACCTTTCCCTGGCGGACCTGGTACCCCAAACGACGGATATACCTGTCCAGATCATCACCTGGCTTAAAATTGCCAGCAAGGAAAACTGGAACCTTGATGGGAGGGTATGGCTGGATCAATGATTGAAAACATTCAACAACTTTGATATGAAAAAAATTGGTTGCTCTAAATGGACCGGAGGTCCATCGGCCGAAGGCCAGATATTAGCTCTTGGCAGGAAATACGCTATTTTTCTGAAAGCGTATTTCCTGCGCATAACTATGTGTATTGTAGCCTTGACGATGGGCTGCAAGAAAAAAGATCTGCAGGACCTGGCGTCCATTACGGCTGAACCCAGGATCGTATCGGCGCAAAACATCGTGGCGAGCGAGATCACGAAAGACAATTCTTTTATTACGGTGCCGTTCCATGTCAAACTTTCCGGTCCGGCCGGCAAGGCTTTCCAGGTCGCGATAGATGTGAATTATGACACAGTGGCCCAACTGATCGCCAGGGGCGACCTGCAGAACACAGTCGTGCCTGCCGCAAGCGCCGTCTCTCTTCCCAGCGTGGTCAATGTGGCGTATGGGACAGACAGCGCCACGGGCATCGCTACCATTAAACTCTCGGAAGTGGAGGCCAACTATGGTAAGAATATAGCCTTTATGATCCGGCTCATGAATCCCGGCAAAGGCAATGAGGTCGATGCAAAAAAATCTACCTGTCTCGTTGTGATCAATTCCACGGATCTGATGAGCGCTGACGATCTTCACACGCTGTCTATTTCCAATGGAGGCGGTGGTATCTTAAACGTGGATTACCAGCATAATTATACCAGCAACCCCGGCGGCGTCACCATCCCGCTGATCATCAGCCTGGCCAACCAGGCCAGCGCAGCCTTTGAGGTAAAAGTAAGGCTCAACACCGACACGATCGATAAGCTCATTGCGGCGAATGTGCTGCCGGCAAACACTGTCCAGCTTAGCGCCAACCAGTTCTCCATCGATACCCTCGTCAGAATGGGCTCCAACCTGAACTCGGCCATTATCAACCTGGCCATTCCCTGGTCTGTGTTCGACGCCAATATCACAGCGAACAATTATTTTGCTTTTTATGTAACCCTGGCCGAGCCTACCCGGCACATCCTGCACCCGACGAAAAGTGCGGTGGTCGTCCTGGTGAACCCCTCTGTGAACCTGGACAACAACTCCTATATCACGGGCAATGGCACAGGACTGAAGGCCGAATACTTCTCCAACAATCAATTCCTCGATTTTGACGGACGAGCTGCGGACATCGTGCGGATAGACGAGACCATCGATTTCCAGGACCACTGGAAGGGCTCTGCTATCAGCCAGGAGAACAGCTCTGCCCGATGGACCGGTGAATTCCTCGCCCCTGTACGCGGTCAATATATCTTTTACCAAACCCGTTGGGATGATGGCGCCAGGCTGTTCATCGATGGCGTGGCTATCATAGACGATTTTACGGTGGAATGGGATAAGCCCAGCCGGAATGCGACGATCCACCTGGAAAGAGGACAACGCTATAAGATAGAGGCTGATCATCGTCAGAACTATGGCGGCGAGCAGGCCCACCTGGAATATGAGGTGCAGGGTCTGATCTCCCGGCGTATCGTTCCCAAATCCCAATTATTCCCGGCCCCCTAAATGCAAAAAATATGAAGAAGATATTGATGATTCTCTCCCTGGGTATGTTTATACAGTGCAAAAAAGATCACAAAGCACCGCCTCCGGTGCCGGAGGAGCCAAAGCCTACGGCGACTTTTACCTATTCCATGCCTGACAGCAGCAAATTCCTGGTCTACCAGTTCACCAGCTCATCGACCAATTATAAACAGCTGCTCTGGCAGTTCGGCGATGACAGCAGCTCCACGGAAGTGGCGCCGATGCATGCCTACCGGTTTCCCGGCGAATACCACGTTGTGCTGAATACGACAAACGGGCAGGGTTACTGGGCCTCCCAGGAGGTCCTGCTCAAAGTGGTAGACCCTACCTTCGACCCTACCAAGGTCGGGGAGAATTATATCAAGACCATCGGCGGGACGCTTTCCGTATCGCGGGATAATGGAGGCGGTCCTACGGCAAATGAAGGGTCTTTACGCGTGATCGATGAGAACCCCGATACCAAGTTCTTCCAATCGGGCTTTTCAGGAGACCTCTGGATCAAATTCGAGCTGGATAGCCCTGTCGTTGCCGGAGCCTACACCATGACCTCCGGCAACGATTCCTGGGACCGGGATCCCAAAACCTGGTCTCTGCAGGGCTCGACGGATAACATAAAATGGATTACGCTGCACACCGTCAATAAAACACAATGGTCAAACGACGAAAGAAAGAAAAAGATCCTCTACTTCTTTGATAATTACGAGGCATATAAATTCTACCGGTTGAGCATCAAAGCCAACAATGGCAGCCGCGATTTTCAGCTGTCAGACTGGACGGTGAATAAGAAGCAGCCGTAAGATGGGGTTTATTTTTTATAGTATAGGGATACTATCCCTGTGTCATAATGGCTGACCACGGAAAGCTTTAGGGTAGTTGGATTTATTTCCTCTGTAAAAAGTTTTCTGCCGCCGCCTGTCAATGCAGGGCAAAGGAAGATATGATATTCGTCAACGAGGTCTTCTTTCATCATGGCCTGTGCAAGGAATATGCTTGCCCATACGATGATATTTTTCCCGGGCAGCGACTTAAGCTGTTTGACATTCGCTATTGCATTGCCTTTTGCGATCTCTGCGTTGGGCCATTTTCCCCAGGGAGCGTCTTTTAATGTATTGGAGAACACGACTTTTTTTACCCTGTTCATTCTGTCTGCAAGCACGGCCTCATCCGGTGACCTGTCGGGCCAGATCTGCGAAAATTGTTCGTAGGTTTTGCGGCCCAGCAATATGGTATCGATAGTTGCCAGGAACTTCTCCTGGTCGGCTTCAGCATATGTCTGACGTACCAGGGGGGCAAAAAAGTCCAATTGTCCATTTCTGTCGGAGACATAGCCGTCTAAAGTTATCCATTCGGATACAATTACCTTTCTCATAATATTTATTGATTTAAAAATGATTAAGGAGCAACAGCAGCGTCGTGATTTCCCCGATGGGATCAGCGCGACCTGGTTCTCCACCGGTAAGGTTTTCGAGATACAGATAAAGCAGAAGTCGATATGCTCTTTTATCTCATAGGCGCCTGCGGGAGAGGTCGCATGTACTATCCGGCAGGCCTGTTTCAGGTCAGGGTTGTCCAGTACAAATTGTCTTGCCTGATCCTGTGCCTCCAACTGCCATCGTTTTCGTTGTCTCAACAGATCATAGGCAAGGTGGGTAGCGATCTTGAATACCCAGGTCTTGAGGGAAGATCCCTGGTTGAAGCTGTCGATCTTGTCATATGCCCTTATAAATGTGTCGTGTGTCAGATCTTCTACGTCATTTCTGTCGGCGAGAAGGCGATACAGGTATGACTTTAGCTGATGTTGAAATTCGGCAAACAGGGCCTGGAAGGATACAATATCCATAATACATTTGATTTGGTGTGTTTCCTTTTTGACGTTTGAGCGCGGAAAAACGGTCGAAAACCAAATGTATTATGGAAAGGCAGCATGGAAAATGGGAGATATGGACTTTATAATGGGGTGATTTGGACAGTTTATTCAAGCATACGGCGGAGATAATTCACCTGTCCCAGATGATAGTCCAAATGAGCCAGTAACCGGACGAAAACGTATTCATTCGGCACTTTCATATCATCAAAAAGTATCGGGTACTCTTCCTCCATTTGCCGGGTGTTCAGCGCTTCAGTGATCACCGGTATAAGCGCTTCCAGCTGCGACACGAGCTCTTTTCGTCCTACCCCTTTTTGAATAAATTCCTGGTCACGGTGCCGGACATAACCCGTCTGTGCAAGCTGGGTCCCGATGAGATAGCTCGTACCTCCGATGATATGTAATACAAGATTGCCGGCTGAGTTTTTCACATCCCCCTGGGTTCTCCACAGGTCTTCTTCATTTTTAAACAGATTGACCTCTTCAATCAGCTTACGGATGTCTCTCTCGTAAAAGTTTGCCAGGATATCGCTTAACATAAGAATAATATTTATGTCTTTACCATTGTTGGACAACAATACCGATCTGTCCATCCAGCAATGCGAATTCTTTTGCACCCCATGGTCTTAAAGTTATTTTGCTGAGGTTTGGATGCAACAGTTCAGGATAGGTTGATGCTACTTTTTTATAGACCTCTTCAATATCATTAGTCACGAGTCTGAACAGGGGGTTGTATTTCTCCGCGTATTCTTTGTTTTGAAAAAGCATTACGCTCATTCCATCTTTGTCGACTACGCAGAACGGGTTATCGGAGCTTAATTCATCGTGACCAATGTTGAATTCGAGGCATTCGACAAATGTTTTAAGCGCTGATCTGATGTCGGTGTAATAGAGCTCGGGGACCAGCTTTGTAAAATTCATGGGATGTTTTTAAGGTGCGACAAAGCTAATGCTATTGCCGCACCTTAGGGCGGCTATTCCACCAATATTTTTTCAAACCGGACTGAACGTTGGCCCTGGGCAACCAGGAAATAAAGTCCCTTACAGATATTGCCGGGGAGGTAGACTGTCTTGCTGCAAAAGGCGCCAGTGATGGGCAGCCGGGTCTGATAAATTATTTTGCCCGCCAGGCTCAGCAACTGCAGGTTCACCTCGTGTTCCGGACAGTCTTTTATCCCGATGGTAAAGGAAGTATGTGCGGGATTGGGGTAGGTGAGGAGCTGCCAGCCTTTGCCAAAAACACCGCCGTGGGAAGGGGGTGCAGCGGCAGGCAATTGATAGATGCCGGAGTCGATGAGCGCCAGCGGAATGCGGAGACCGCGGGGACGGTAATAGTCAGGGTTATAGCCGTTGTTGATACAGGCCGGTTCGCAGTTGCTATAGCCGTTGATGTCGTAGGTGATGAGGATCTCGTTGTTTGCGTTGATGTATTCCGGATGGATGATAGGAGCGTAAAAGAAAGGCGAATGTCCCAGTACGTTATCGGGTATGGTGTACAGGATCTTCCGGTCGGTGAAAGGACCGGTGATGCTGTCGCTGGTGGCGACGTAGATGCGTGTTCCGGCGTCGCAGGACACGGTGAATTCTGTGCTGACCAGGACGTATTTGTTACGCACTTTCGCTACATATGCCCCGTTGGAGGCGCCGGTGGTGATATTGGCCATATTGGCGACGGTTGTATCCCAGGCTGCACCATTCCAAAATTGCCAGTGGGCGCGGGGATTGCTTTTGGGAAAACGCGCCACGACGATATTGCTGGTGATAAATGCGCCTTTTACTCCCCAGGTATAGATATAATTCCCGGGTTCGTCGGTGTCGAAGCCGAGTCCGAAGGTGACGCCTCCAAAGTATCCGAGTGAGTCGAAGCCTACCACCTGCAGACCGGGCATGAGCATTTTGCCGAGGAAGTCGTTACCACCACTGGTGAAACCGAGCCCACCGCTGGAGTTCATGATATTGGCATTGTAGACATAGACTGTGTCGCCATGCTGATAACCACCCATCGGCCACAGCAGGTAATTGTCGTTCGTGTTGTTTTTGAACAGGCTTGGTATGCCCGGACCACTGCCGATGCGGGTGGTCGTCGCTGTCCAGTTCCAATTGTTCATAGGTTGGACCAGGGCGGAATTCCGGACCTGGAAGAGACAGCCGGTGGTACCCGCCACGGTATCGAAGTTATTGATATAGCTATCGTTCATGGCCCAAAGGTTCCTGCCGTCGGAAAGGGGGATGGAAAAGGCGCCGTCGCTGGCGATCCAGCCGCTGTCCCTGTCGAAGAAGCCAGTCACCAGGGAATCTTTGTAGATACCGGCATTACCGGGTATGGCGATGTTCGGTCTGTACATCATATCGGGCAGGGGAGAGCCGTAGTTCATGGCATCCTGTGTACCTGTGAACTGCAGCCGGAATTGATAGACCGAGTCGAGGATGACCGAGGTGGTCGGCTTGATGCACCATTCGTATTCTTTTTTGGCGCCGGATCTCAATGTATCGGTGAAATGCCAGGTGCTGACCAGGAATCGTCCACCGGAAAAAGTGCCGGCGCCGTCGTCCCGGATGAGAGAGGCAGTGGTGAGCTGACCGTCGGCGACATAGGGGCTGACGCCGGCCATGATGAAATGGTGACCGGCGCTGGTGTCTGAGATGGTGGTCCATGTTCCATTGCTGCCACACTGGTATTGAAGAGTGATAGTTCCTTTTTCATCGTTGCCGAGGCTATTGTACATCTCTATCCGGAGACGGCCGGCTTGCCCCACGACAAAGGGCTGCGTGGATGGGAAGTCCTGGGGCGCGAGCGCGGTGGCTTGTCTTTCGGATCCGTTGTCTTTGCGCCAGCGCCAATGTGCCTGGCTGAAATTGGCGAATAGGTGGCTGCTGGTGATGAGCAGCAGAAACAGGATGATCGATCTCATAAGCGTTTTGTTTTTATGATGGTAGTGAATAGAAAGAAAAGAC
>Ga0207695_10000455_pt1 | contig 89158 bp, 86 predicted proteins | sample KBSC54metaG_FD_184354 | JGI IMG/M metagenome (GOLD analysis project Ga0207695, IMG submission 184354) | Corn rhizosphere microbial communities from Kellogg Biological Station, Michigan, USA - KBS C5-4 metaG (SPAdes) (version 2) | ecosystem: Host-associated > Plants > Roots > Rhizosphere > Soil... | reverse complement strand
ATCGATGACGAACCAGTCCGAACGACCGAGATCGCGGCCGATATATTTCCGGATTTCCTCTACCGACAGGTCTTGCACTGGTCTGCTCCCACCCCCACCAGGCTTACCCCTCGCGGGGCGCGAGGGTGGGATTCGAACTGAAGCCTTAAGCTTATGGTTTCGCCAGGCTATTATTTATGTTCCCTCTTTGGAGCCACACACAGGTCCACGTGATTCAGTGACGATTTTCCCCATCGGTCGAGCCTCAAGAGCTCGCCCTTCTGGCTTTCACCTGATTAGGCCGCCGAACTTCCTCAGTCAATTAAGTTGAGGCTTGGCAGTCGGTTCGTACCTTAACCGGGATCGTGGTCAGTTGACGCAGTGCGTAGCACAACTGAAACATATCCTAGGCCGATTTTCAGGGGGAACTGAGCTCGCTTGATGTCGACCGGTATTGCTGCGGCATGGCGTTCACGGCCTCGATATTCTGGCTGTCGTCGATCAGGGGATTGGGACCTTTGAACGCGGCCGAGGCTCAGCCGTCAGCCGAGCACGCGCAGACTTCCCGCATCAGCGCGGCCAGCCGCAGTTGCTCGGCGCGGTCCAGTTCGGCAGCGGCGGCAACACTGACCGAGTAGGTCGCCGCCTCGTGCGGCCGGGTGACGACGACGCCCACCCCGGCCACTCCAGGGGCGACTGAATCGCGGCTGAAGGCATGCCCGTCGGCGCGCGCCTGGGCGATGCGGGCGCGCAGCAGCGCGGGCGTTGCCCGGCCGCGGGCGATCTGGGCAATCTTGCCGGCGTTGGCGGAGAGCAGCGCATTGACTTCGTCGTCAGGCAGCGTGGCGAGGATGGCGAGGCTGCCGGCGCCGACCCCCAGCGGCAGGCGCTGACCGACCACCAGCGGCACCGCGCGGATCACCGACGAGCCCTGCGCCGTCGCGAGGCACACGACGTCCGCGCCCGATCGCGCGACCAGATAGGCGGTGAGCCCCGAGGTGCGGCTGATTGCCTCGATTCGCTGGGTCCACAGGCTGTCGGGCCGGCCTTCCGGCGCCGCCAGCCCCAGTTCGAAGGCCAGCGGCCCGATCACGTAGCGGCGTTGGGCCGGATCGAAATCGAGCAGCCGCTCCTCGACCAGTGCGCGCAGGATGCGGAACGCGGTCGAGCGGCTGAGCCCGGTAGTGCGGGTGATTGCGGCCAGCGGCGCGCCAGCGCGCTGCAACGCCGCCACCGCCCGCAGCACTTCTGCCGCGCGGCCGATGGCCTGGGCGCCGGCCGGGCGACTCGCGCGTGTGGGCTGCAATCCAGACATAGTGTGCCATAATATGGGAAGACGAGTCTTTGACAAGTAGGAAATACGTGATTTATGTTGCTAGTTGATCCCATTATGTGGACAACCTTTGGAGAGGCGCCGTCGCGATGGATTTTGCCTGGTCTGGCGATCAGTTGGCGTTCCGCGAGGCGGTGCACGACTTTCTCGCGCGTGAACTGCCGACCAACTGGGAGAACATCGCGCGGCGCAGCCCCGGCTCGCGCGAACTGACCGATTTCTCGCGCGCGTTCTGCCCGAAACTGGCCGAGGCCGGGTTGCTGGTGCCGCACTGGCCCCGCGAGCACGGCGGGCGCGAGGCGCCGCCGTGGGAGCATTTCATCCTGGGCGAGCTGATGTGGGAGGCAGGCGAGCCGCGCGGCCCGCAATATTACAACGTCAACTGGCTGGGCCCGGCGATCATGGCCTTTGGCAGCGAAGCGCAAAAGCGTCACCATCTGGCGCTGATGAGCGCGGGCAACGTGGTCTGGTGCCAGGGCTTCTCGGAGCCGTCGGCCGGATCGGACCTGGCCGCGTTGCGCACCCGCGCCGAGCCGGATGGCGACGGGTTCCGGATCAACGGTTCCAAGATCTGGACCTCGTACGCCGCCCTCTCCGATTACTGCTTCCTGCTCGCCCGCGTCCCCGAGGCCGACCCGAAGCGCGGCATCACCGTGTTCCTGCTGCCGATGGACCGCCCGGGGATCACCGTTCGACCGATCCGCAGCGTCGTCGGTGACGGCGACCTTCACGAGGTGTTCTTCGACGATGTCGAGGTTCGCGCCGACGAGGTGCTCGGCGGGGTCGGTAATGGCTGGAAAGTGGCGCGCTATGCACTGCATTTCGAGCGCGTCGGTATCCCGCGCTATGCGCTGGCCACGCGCATTCTCGATCGCGCGGTGCGGCTCATGGGCGCGACTGGCGCGCTCGGCGCCTCCGCGCGCGAAAAGGCCGCAGCCGCCCACGCCGCCTGCGAGGCGGCGCGCAACCTGACCTACGAGGTGATCGACCGGCGCTCCCGCAATCTGCCCCCCGATGGCGGCACCAGCGTCGCGCGCACGGCGACGATCGCGGCGGAAAACGCGGTGGCCGAATTCGTGCTCGATTTTCAGCCGTCGCTGCTGGCCGGGCTGGACGATCCGATGATCGAGACCCACCACCGCCGCGCCATCGCCGCCGGCATCGCCTCGGGCGCCGCGGAAATCCAGCTCAACCTGATCGCCCGCGATGTACTAGGCCTGGGACTAAAAGACTGATGGACCTCGACTTTTCCGAAGATCAGACGATGCTGCTCGATGCGCTCGACCGCCTGCTGGAGCGGCATGCCGGGTTCGATGCCGAGCATGCCGCCTACACCGCGTACCGCGCCGAGCTGCGCGCCGATATCGCCGAGACCGGGTTCCTCGCCATTGCCGGGGAGGAGGGCTTCGGCCCGCTCGACGCCGCGCTGCTGGTCGAGAGGGCAGGGCGACTGGCGTGCAGCGCCGAAGTCGCCGCCAGCGCGCTGGTCGGGCCGCTGCTGGGCGCCAATCCGGGCGATGGCATCGCGATGTGCGAGGGTATCGCCGTGCCGACCCGCTTCCTCACGGTGGCCTCGCTCGCCTGTATCCGCACCGACGCAGGGCTGGTCGTCGCCCCGATCTCGACTGGCGACGTGATCCCGCTCGACACCGTGATCGCCTACCCGGTCGGCATGCTGAACGCCTTGCCCGCCGGCGCACGCCTGCTCGATACTGATACGGCGTGCGCGGTCGAGCAGCGCTGGCGACTGGCTGTGGCGGCGGAGGCGGCCGGGGTCATGCGCGGCGCGCTCGATGCGACGGTGGGCTTCGTGAAGGACCGCTGGCAGTTCGGCCAGCCACTCGGCGACTTCCAGGCGGTGCAGCACCGCCTCGCCCGGTGCGAGCAGATCGTCTCGGCGGCCCGCTGGCTGGCGTTGCGCGCCGCGCACAGCTTGATCCCGGCCGACGCGCTGACCGCGCTCACCTACATCCAGCAGAACGTCCGCACGGTGATTTACGATTGCCACCAGTTCACCGGCGCGATGGGGCTCACCCTCGAGTATCCGTTGCACCTCTGGACCTACCGGCTCAAGCTGCTCCAAGGTGAGCTGGGCGGCTGGACGGCGCAGGCGCGCGAGCTGGCCGACGCACTATGGGACGACGCTGGCAACCGGCTGAGCGCGGCACGACCGGCGGGAGGATGACGATGACCGAACCTCGGCTCAACGCAGTGGTGCAGCCGGTGCTTGACCGGCTGGTCGCAGAAGGGCGCGAAATCGGGGTCCAGGTGGCCGCTGGCTTGGCGAGGAGCAGGTGATCGACTGCTGGGCCGGCCTTGCCGATCCGGCCACCGGCCGCACCGTCGACGGCGACACGCTGTTCAACGTGTTCTCGGTCGCCAAGGCGGTGACCGCCACCGCGCTGCACATCCAGGCCGAGCGCGGGCTGATCGACTACGATGCGACGGTGGCCACCTACTGCCATGCACTGGAGCAGCGGGCGTGACCTGTGATCACGCACGATGCTCCGGATTGATGAAGGGCAAGACATGACCGCGATCCCACCCTTGCAGGACCTCGACGATCGCAGCTTCAACCCGTTCTTCGCCGACGAAATGGTGATCGGTGATTTCGATGATCCCTATCCGCTGATCCACAATCTGATGGGGAAGGGGTCGGTCCACGAGGTCAACTATCCCACGCTGTTCGCCTGCGGCACCGACCCCACCCTGACGCCGTTTCCACACTATACCGTCACAGGCTACGACGCCGTCGTCGAAGTGCTGCGCACGCCCGAGGTGTTCACCCAACAGGCGCTGGCCAAGAACCTGGGGATCAGCTTCGGGGCGAGCGTGAGCACGATGGACGGCGCCCAGCATGCCCGCTTCCGCCGCATCTTCCAGAAGGCGTTCCTGCCGCAATACGTGGCGCTGTGGGGCGAAAAGCTGGTCGATCCGGTGGTCTCGCGGCTGCTCGATCCGATCGTGGCGCGCGGCCATGGCGATCTCGTCCAGGAATTCACGCTGCATTTCCCGTTCCAGGTGATCTTCTCGATGATGCAGCTGCCGGAAAGCGACATGGCGCTGTTCCACAAGCTGGCGGTCGCGCAGACCAGCTTCGTCGCCAGCGTCGAGAACGCGGTGGACGCCAGCAACAAGCTCGGCGCCTATATCGCCGATCTCGTCGTGGAGCGGCGGCGCAAGCCTGGCGAGGACATCGTCAGCCTGATGTCGCAGGTGGAGATCGATGGCGATCGCCTGCCCGACGAGGTGATCATCTCGTTCTTCCGCCAGTTGCTCAACGCCGGTGGCGACACCACCTACCGCGGCACCAGCGTGCTGCTGACCGGGCTGTTGACCAACCCGGAGCAGTTCGCCGCGGTCCGCGAGGACGCCAAGCTGATCCCGCGGGCGATCGAGGAGGGGCTGCGCTGGAACCCGCCCGTCTCGCTCACCTTCCGCTGGACCGCCCGCGACACCGTGCTGGCGGGGATGGAGATTCCGGGCGGAGCGGTGATCGACGTGTCGATCGGCTCGGCCAACCGCGATCCGGCGCATTTCCCCGATCCCGACCGCTACGACATCTTCCGTGCCAATTCCGAGCGCCACCTCGCCTTCGCGCAAGGCCCGCACTTGTGCATCGGCCAGCACCTCGGCCGGCTGGAGATGGGTCGGGCGCTGAAGGCGGTGGTCGCGCGCATGCCGAACGCGCGGCTCGACCCCGCGATGCCGCCGCCGGCGATCCGCGGCATCTGGCTGCGGGTGCCCAAACACCTCCACATCCGCTGCGACTGACCCCTCGCCCTTTGCCGGAGCCGCCCGATGAAATTCGCCTTCACCCTGCCCAACATGACCCGCCTGAAGAACGTCGCCCACGAGTGGGAGGCCGACGTCACCGGCGCCATCCAGACCCGGATGCTCAAGCGGGTCGAGGCGCTGGGCTACGACATGGTGCTGGTGCCCGAGCACCTCGTCGTCCCCAGCAGCCATGTGGAACTGTCCGGCTCGCACTATTTCCACGCCGCCGCCGCCCAAGGCTATTACCTCGGCGCGACCGAGCGGATGCGCATCGGCACCTCGATCACCATCCTGCCGCTGCACCATCCGATCACCATCGCCAAAGCGCTGTCGACGATCGACTGGCTGAGCGGCGGGCGCACCAACGTGACCTTTGCTGCCGGCTGGTTGAAGGAGGAGTTCGACGCGCTCGGGGTGCCGTTCCACAAGCGCGGGCGGATCATGGACGAATACCTCGCCGCGATCATCGAGCTGTGGACCAAGCCGGTCGCCAGCTTCGAGGGCGAATTCGTGTCGTTCCGCGATGTCGTGTGCGACCCGCAGGGCGCGCAGGCGCCGCACATCCCGATCTGGCTGGGAGGCGATTCGGATCCGGCACTGCGGCGGCTGGCGCGCTTCGCCACCGGCTGGGTGCCGTTCCTGACCCAGCCCGACGAACTGCCCGCGCGGCTGGATTTTATCCGCTCGCTGCGGGAGTTCCGGGGAGGCGACTTCGACGTCATGTACATGCTGGCCGTCACGTTCATCGGTGAGGGCCATGTCGAGGGCGCGGCGCCGGTCGGCAAGGAGATATTCTCCGTGCAGGAGATGATCGACAAGATGGGCTGGCTGCAGCGCAACGGCGTCACCATCGCCGCGCATCCCATTCCGCCGGTCGAGGATGCCGAGGCTTACGCCGACTACGCGCAATGGTTCATGGAAGACATCGCGCCGCATTTCGCCTGACGCACGCCGATAGCAACCGGCGGCAGAGCCGCAGCCCACGGGAGACCCTTTATGACCCTCACTGCCGACGACGCCATCGCCATCCAGATGCTGGTGGCGCGCTATAGCCACGCGGCCAGCGCCGGCGATGCCGCCGGCGTCGCCGCTACGTTCGCGGAGGACGGCATCCTCACCGGCTTCGCGCCAATGCTCGGCCAGCCCGACCCCGACACCGTCGGTCGCGCGGCGATCCGCGCGATGTTCGAGGGCTTCCTGCCGGCCATCGACTTCATCCACCAGCTCTCCCAGCTTTCCGGACTGGAGGCGACCGCCGATGGAGCGCGCGGCAATGTGATGGTGATCGAGAACGTGCAGTGGCGCGGTCGACGGGCGGTGACGGTGAACTGCCGATATGCCGATGAATATGTGCGCACCGTCGAGGGCTGGCGCTTCCGCCACCGCGTGCTGACCCCGATCTCGGTGACCGACGCCGGCGAGGTGCAGAGCTTTGCCGGCTGACATCGCCGCTGGCGTTGCCGGTCGCTGGGACTACATCATCGTCGGCGCTGGCTCCGCCGATCCTGCGACGAATGTGCTGCTGATCGCGGAAGGGCCGCCGGCCGATGGCATGATGATCCGCATGCCGCTGGGCTTCGCTCGTGTCCTCGCCAACCCGGCGCGCGCGTCCTACGCCGTTTCCGCGCACGACCGCGGCGCGATCCGGCTGCCTCGCCGGATGGGCCTTCACGACTGCCCCCGCCTCGTGTGAACAGGTCGCCAGCGGGCCATCAAGGCGGAAGCGGCGCACAGATAGGGCTGTTCCCGTGGCGCTGTCCGTCATTAACATGATGGCGGGTTGCTATCTTTAGCAGCAAGTACTGCAAAAAGGCGACGTCACGGTGCTTGCGCGATCAACACGCCACTTTAGAAGGCTAACTAGATGCCAGGCAACCGAACTGAAGGGGCTGGTGTGTCTAGGGCTCAACTTGGACATATTCCGAAAGTGAATGCATGAAAGTCGTTAGTTTCAATATCTTAGGACATTTGCTCGAAATTGAAATCCGCCCGGAGCCAACACCTGCCGACGGCCAGGTTCTTCTTAGAGTTTGTAGATGCGGAATATGCGGGTCCGATCTTCACATGACCGAACACGGGAGCGCCCATCTTCCGCCCAACGGCTTTGTGATGGGTCATGAGATCGCGGGTGAGGTCGTAGCTATCGGCAAGTCGGTGGAGAATATCAGAGTGGGCGATCGGGTGGCGGCGCTGCCGATTACAGGCTGTGGAGCCTGCGCGGCATGTCTTGCGGGCGAGCCTGCGTGGTGCCGCGAGGGTATGCAGTACCTCGCTGGTGGCTATGCCGAATATGCTCTTGCCGGCGCTCGCGAATGCCTAGTGCTTCCCGAAAGCATTACGCTTCAAGACGGTGCGCTGGCGGAGCCGCTGGCGGTCGCGCTGCATGGTGTACGCCAAGTTCCGGGCGTGTCTGGCGCACACGCAATGGTCATTGGCGCGGGACCCATTGGCTTAGGTGTTATCTACTGGTTGCATCGCTTCGGTGCCATCAAAATTCAAGTGATAGAAGGCAATCCGGCGCGAGCGGAAATGGCGCGACAACTCGGCGCTGCTGTGGTTACTGCCCCCGATCTCGCCGCTGATCCATTGGCGGTTCGGCCGAATAGGGATGGACCGGAATTCGTTTTCGAATGCGTCGGCCGCCCGGGACTGCTTGCGTCCGCTGTCGCGCAAGTGCGACCCAAGGGTGCCGTTGTTTCGCTCGGTTTTTGCGTGAACCCCGAGCAGATACTCGCATCGGCCGCTGCCCAGCGGGAAGTCACCTTGAAGTTTCCGAAACTCTATTCGCTGAATGATTACCAGATGACCATCGACGCCTTCGAGGCAGGGTACGTCGAGCCGCGTATGATGGTCACCGGCTTGACGTCCCTCGATGATTTGCCGGTGGTGTTCGAAAGCCTGCGGAAGCCTGGCGACCAGTGCAAGGTCATGGTCGCGCCCTGGGAGCAAGCAACCCGATAAACATCAGTGTGAGAGATAAAACGATCGCCCGAAGAGGAAGAGCATGGACGCTGAGACGAGGCAGGAATGGATGGACGGCTGGCCGCTGATATTTTCCTCCACATTGGGGATATCAGTCTCTAGTATCCTGGTTTATTCGATGGGCGTCTTCATGCTGCCATTGCAAAAGGAGTTCGGCTGGTCGCGCGCGGAAATCTCGTCGGGGTTATTAATCAATTCGGGATTCGCGATCATTTGCGCGCCGTTCGTCGGACGGCTGATCGATCGGTTGGGACCGCGAAGAATCTGCCTGCCTGGCTTGGTGATATTCTGTGGCGCTTATGCAAGCCTGGCGATAGCCCACGGTAGCATCCGGCAGTGGTGGATGCTGTGGTGCATGATCGCGGTTGGGACATTGATGCTTAAGCCGACGGTCTTCACCACTGCCGTGGCCAGCCGATTCAATCGGGCGCGTGGCACAGCTCTCGCGCTGGCATTGAGCGGCACCGGCCTGGCCGGAGTTACCGCACCCGCGCTGAGTGCTTTGATCCTGTACCAGTTCGGCTGGCGCGTGACCTACATGAGCGTCGCGGCGGTCTGGTTTTTAGCCGTATTTCCGATTTGCGCCATGTTTTTCTATGGTGCGAGTGACCTTCGGCGCAGGTCGACCCTGCGGAGTGAGGATTTCGAACATATTGAATTGGATGGGATCGGCGCCCGCGCAGGTGTGCTGTCGCTGACTTATGTAAAGCTTGCTTTTGCTGCCTTCCTGGCGATGTTGGTGATAGGCAGCATGGTTGTGCATTTGGTGCCATTCATTACCGATTCCGGGCTCGATCCTCTGGTCGCCAGTTCAATGGCGAGCATTACTGGAGCCGCAACGGTGGTAGGACGCCTTTGCACAGGTGTGCTATTGGACAAATTCAACGGATCGATTGTTGGAGGTGTGGCATTCGCACTTCCGGCGGTGTTGATGGTTGGTTTGCTCAACTATGATGGGCCCGTTGTGATGGCCATCGTCCTTACTATATTGCTCGGATTTGCGAGCGGAGCAGAGCTTGATATAGCCGCCTACATGACGTCTCGCCATTTTGGCATGAAGAACTACGGCTTCTTGTTCGGCATCATTGTGGGGCTCCTTGCATTAGCACTCGGAGTGGGGCCGACGTTGATGAGTGCCATATTCGACCATCACGGATCATATACGATCGCTGTCATTGGCGCGGATACCAGTAAGCGTTGCGGCAAGCCTGTTCATTGCCTCGCTGGGAAAATATGATCCCCGGCTCAGCCCGAAGACATCCGCGCCAAATTGACACCAGTATCGAGAGAGGCTCGCACAGTGGGAATTTTGGATAGGGCTTATAATATCGACGATCTGGCAAAGATCGCGAAACGCCGCCTTCCCACAGGGCTTTACGAATTCATCGATCGTGGCGCAGAGGATGAGATTACTGTGCGCGAAAACGAGGAGAGCATCAAGCGCACGCTGTTCCGGCAGCGCGTCGGCGTCGATGTGACGACGCGGGACACGTCGACTGCGGTGTTCGGGGTCAAGCAGTCCATGCCCATCGGGGTCGGAGTTACGGGCCTCGTTGGAATGCTTTCGTATCAGGGGGAATACAGGATCGCGCGGGCGGCCGCCGCTGCCGGTGTTCCATACACCTTGGGCAATTCCAACTTTGCATCCTTGGCAAAGGTCAAGGAAATTTGCGGCGATCTTCTCTGGCGGCAGCTCTATCCGCTGCAGCAGCAGATCATGGATCATCAGATTGCAGTCGCCAAAGAAGTCGGGGTGAAGGTTCTCGTCATCACGATGGATTCACCGGTCAACGGCAATCGAGAATATATGTGGCGCAGCGGCTTCATGCAGCGCACGATAAACCCAACAGCGATGCGGCAAATGCTGATGGCACCGCGCTGGCTGTTCACCACAATCCTTCCCTATATGTTGAGAGGCGGATTGCCCCAGGTCCCCGACATGCCCGAGGGACATCGGATATTCTTCGGCAAGAGAAAGACCCTGGCCTCAATGCCGGTCGCGAGTTTCGACTGGGAATGCCTGAAGGCGCTGCGAAGAGGCTGGCAGGACGTTCTGGTCGTCAAAGGAATCTCTACCGTTGAAGACGCCATGATTGCCAGTTCGTGCGGCGTCGACGGAATCATCGTTTCGAACCACGGTGGCCGTAGCCTCGATGGCTGTGTACCCTCATTTGGCGCACTGGCGCCAATCGTCGATGCGGTTGCGCCCAAGGTGACCGTCATGGTTGATGGTGGATTCAAGCGCGGCGCTGATGTTCTTAAAGCGATCGCAGCCGGAGCCAGTTGCGTTATGGTCGGTCGCGCCACCACTTTCGGATTGGCCGCAGGTGGCGAGCAAGGGGTAACTAAGGCGCTCGAAATATTGGGTATGGAGACAAGCAGGGCGCTCGCCATGCTCGGCTGCACGCGAATAGATCAGCTTTCACGGGATCTGCTTCAATTCCCACACTGAGGCGATGCGCGCATCGCACGACTGCGGTGCGCGCCCAGTGCCATAATGACCCCGTTCACGCCGGCTGCGTACGTTCTGCCTTTGGTGATCTCGCCAGCCGATCGTGTCTGGTCACCATCGCATCGCCCTCCTTCAATTGTTCCTTGCGTATTTTCATAGTACCGGTGCGCGGGAATTCGGACCAGACCTCGATATAGCGGGGCACCTTGAAAGCACTGACACGTTCTACACAAAACTCGAACAATTCATCTATATTTGGTTCGCAGCCTTCCTTCATGAGCACGCAGGCAAGAATTTCTTGGCCTCGAATTGGATCCGGGACGCCAATCACGGCGCATTCAGCTACTTGAGGATGTTGAGACAGCGCGATCTCGATCTCAAGGGGCGAGATGTTCTCACTCGATCGGCGAATGACCTGTTTTGCTCGGTCAATCATGAACAAATACCCATCTTCGCGTAAATAACCTATGTCACCGGTCTTGAACCAGTCGCCATCAAAAGACTGCGCTGTAACTTCGGGCAGGCGAAAATATCTTTCGAAAACGGCTGGTCCGCGAACCTGTATCTCACCGGGCTGTCCGGGTTCGGCAGGTCCGTCGGCGCCCATTATTCGGAGTTCCAGAAAATCGGGAATTATTGGCCCTGCATAGAAATGCGGAATGCAGCCCATAAGTTCGGATGCTGGGACCAACGGGTCTCCTCGACCACCGGTCGTCGTCACGTAAGTTGTCTCGGTAGAGCCATAAGGGCTGTGCGCATTGATGTTGAACCTATCCTGGAAATCACTCCAATGATCGGTTCTGCCGCCAATGACGGCATATTCAATACCGTGATCCCGGTCAGAACTGGCATGCGGTTGCAGGAGCAGATAGGTCGGGGCGGGCGGTACAAACTGTGCAATATTCGGTTTATTTCGATCGACCACTTCCCAAAAGCCGCTCGCAGAAAATCGCTGCCATTGAACCGTATGACCACCAACCGCCAGCATTGACATGACGGAGGTGAGGGTTCCGCTCTGGTGGTAGAAAGGATGCCATGACAGCATCGTATCATTTTCTCGCCAGGCAAATCCTGTCCAGCGGTCAATGAAGCTGCGCACGGCCTTGTGAGTCCGCTCGACGCCCTTCGGCAGTGCGGTTGTACCCGATGTATGTAGGATCATGACCAAATCATCGGGACTCGCGATGTAGGGTTCGGCGGGTTCCCAGCTCGACCATTCAAGAAGGGCGACCTCGGTTGGATCTATTTTTTCACCGGTGGCGGCATCGATCTGTATGGGGCGCCACGGAACATCGCCCTTGGCGGTGATCGCATCGACAACTTCGTGCGTCGTCACATCGTAAATCACCAGTTTGGGATCGATGTAGGCCAGATATTCCGACGTTTCAGCCTTTTTGAAATTGTGATTAATCGGCGTAGGAGTGACACCGATAAAAATGGCGCCCAGAAATATCGCAAGATAGTCGGGAGACGGTTGCCCGTACATTGCCACACGATCGCCCTTTTGGGCGCCATGGCCTCGCAGTGCAGTAGCGAACCGGCGCGACCGATCAAGGAGCTCGGCGTACGACAAGGTTTCAATGGGATGCACATGCCCTTCAGGAATATATGAGAAACACGGGCGCGAACCAAAGGATCCTAATCCCAGGATGATGTCGGTATATGTCTTCTGCGACGAATTCAAAACTGATCCCTCTTTTAGATACCTTAATTAGGAACGGAGTACTACGGACGGGGCCGCCCGAAGGCTTGAAAATGTAAACCTCTCCCGATCCTCCATCTCCTTAATGCTGGTCCTGCGGCATCCTCACTATCAGACCATCCAGAGCATCGCTGATAACTATCTGGCAGGAGAGGCGGGATGTGTCATCGGGTTTATCCACGCATTCTAAAAGTTCAATCTCGTTTTCCGAACGGTGGCCGACTCTATCGAGCCAGTCCGGATCTACATAAACATGACAGGTCGCGCATGCGCAGGACCCCCCGCAGTCGGCGTCAATTCCTGGTATGCCATTCGCTTTCGCGACCTCCATGACGGAGAAGCCTGATTGAGCATTAATGATATGTTCGACACCGCCATGTTCGATATACGTGATTTTCGGCATTAGATCGTGGCCCATTTCAACTTCATTATCATCCAGCCTTGCACCAGCCTCCGAATCCAAATCGTTACCCTAAGGCATTGCGCCTTTTCAATATCTTCCAGCCTGTGAAATAATGCATCACTCCCGCGGTCTATGTTGGTGGACATGCTAAACGACGCGAGCGTTCACGTCGCAGCCGCCAAGCTCAGCCTTTCGCCGGTGCATCAAACCCATGCCGCTTCAAGGATATCCGCGCCATAGAAACCCATGTGTGACTCCAAGCGAGGGGCCAACTTGACTTGTAGAACAACGAGTCGATGCGCGGCGGTCAAGGGTTACCCCGCCGGTCCTTCATTATCGCCATGCCCAAAAACGAAAATTGCTGTCGCGCAAAGAGGATATAAATGGTGATCGCAATGCAGCAATTTTTATTTCTGCAGCATGCTGTGCAAAACTGCTGCGCCGCATGTCCGTAAGATGGGCGAAAAAAAACAGCTTCCAGGCGCTGGAGGGCAATCGACAAGGCTTGGCCTCTGTTTTTTGCGCCGACCTGGTTTTGCAACCCGCCAATTTGGGTTTGTTCTCGTTGCAATTTTGCAGCTTTTCTTGCGCGTCGGCGGGGTTGTGTTTGTAGAGTTGTTATAGCAGGGTTTAATCAAGACTAGATGAGGAACGCCTTTTCGTCCGTTGTGGCTCGGGCGCGATTTTCCTCAGCCCCTGGCATGGATTGGTGGTGCATTTGGCATGGTCAATATTTGAATTGCAGCTTTTTGGGAGGTAAAATGATGGCTCACACTCTATCCGAAGAGCGGGCGCAAGACACTGCTGTTGTTCCCACTGTGACCCTCGATGATGTGCCAGAGATTATGGGTTGGGACAGGAAGGTGTTCCCGACGGGATGGTTCCAGGTTGCCTGGAGCGATGAGATTGAGTCGAGCGCGGTTCGCCCACTGAAATATTTCGGCAAGCATTTGGTCCTGTATCGCACGGAGGATGGCAGGGCGATTGTGCAGTCGGCATTCTGCCCCCACATGGGCGCGCACCTCGGTTATGGCGGACGCGTCGACGGCGATCGTATCGTTTGTCCGTATCACGGCTGGGAATGGGGCTGTGACGGCCGCAACAAATTGGTGCCCTCTGATGGCAAGCCTTCGGGCACGAACCGTGTGCTGAAGAACTACTCTGTGGCTGAGACCAATGGCATCATCTGGATCTGGCACGACGTGCTTGGCCGCGATCCGATGTGGGCCGCGCCGCGCGATTACAGCAGGGACGAGGACTATCTGCCGGCCTGGCCGCATTCGGTGCACAAGACCTCCGATGTCCGCCTGCAACCGCAATGGGTTGCGGAGAACACTGTCGATGTCGATCACTTGCTGTTCGTCCACCAGAGCAAGGTCATCCCGACGCTGGCTTCGGAGCGTTCGCCCATCGAGTACCGCCAGGAAGGGCATATCTGGTACAATAATCGGCAACACCCTTTGCAAAGTTCTCTCACTGAAGGTGTCGGCGTACAGTTTATAATCGTGCCACGTGATCCGGCCCAGCCGCAGCGCGTTCCCTCGGTCCTGATCTCAAGTACAACACCGATCGACGAGGAACATAGCGATTTCTTCCACACCAACCTGGTCATGCAGGACAAGGAAGCTGAAGGCGGCGACGGTCTGGTTCCGGTCGGTCGCGCTGCACGCCGTACCGCAACCTTCATCGAGCAAGGCACGCGCGACATGCCGATCTGGCAGCATATGGACTATATCAACCGGCCAGCTTACGCCAGTTCGGAAGGCATATTCCGCAAGTTCCGGCAATGGTGCAACCAATTCTATCCCGATGTCGATGAGGGCAAGAAGTAAGCAATTCCTTCCCAACGGCGGATGAGATTAGAATTGAGAGAGGTTGACGTGTAATGAAGCTACCCGAACAAGCGCCGGCGCCTATTATCGATCCCATGATCCAAATGCATCTCGACAAGGAGTCTCTGGTGATTCCTGCTCCGCGGGCGGTATTTCGCGACGACTTCAGTCTGGAGAAATGGCCGGGCGTCGAGGTGACTAGCTACTTGTTTACTAAAACCAATGTGGCTGACACGGAAGAAGGAAGGAAAAAGCGCGAGGAGATTTTCAAGATCGGTTCCAATCTCGATCTCTGGATCGGTCAGCTCGATCAATACAAGATCGCGATGGGCGGTTGCATTCTCACAACAGAGGATCCGGACGAACTGTTTGACCGGATATCCGAACATTCTGACCGGATGTTCGTGCATTTGCGGGTCGATCCGCACTCCGGAATGCGTGGTATTCGCCGCCTTGTCGATCTTGCCACTCGTTACAAATTTATAAAAAGCGTAACAATAAGCCCGTTTGCGGTCTATCCGTTTATCCACGCGAACTCAAAAGAGCTTTATCCTATCTACGCCAAATGCGTCGAGCTGGATATCGCGGTGTCGATCAATGTGGGATTTCCCGGTCCCCGCATCCCGGCGTGGGTTCAGGATCCGATGCATCTCGATGAAGTTTGCTGGTTCTTTCCGGATTTGCGGGTAGTGATGAAGCACGGCGGTGAGCCATGGGAGGACACCTGCGTCAAGATGATGCTGCGCTGGCCCAATCTGTATTATGCCTGCACCGGGATGTCGCCAAAGCGTTATCCTAAAGCCATCATGCATTATTTGAAATCTCGCGGTGCCGATAAGATCATGTTCTCGGGATACTGGCCAGTATTTTCTTACGATATGGTCTACGAGCTTGTCGGCCAGTTCGACTTGAAACCTGAGACTTGGGGGAAGTTCTTGTCCGGAAATGCATCCAAGGCTTTCAAACTCAGCGTTTGATTGTGTATATTTTAGTTAGCGACTGGAGCGGCTGCTTATTCGCATTTTTCTTTAGATGACATCTGGATTGGTGCATTCCGCTAAGCATCTCGCAACGTCGCTCGCCGCTCACGTGCCCTCAGGTTCATTGCCTGTCTGACGGTGGTATATACGACATTCAGTAGATAATGAGTGATGAAAGACACGGTGACAGCATTTGAGCAGGACGAAGAGTACTGTAAACCGGCCGGCTTCCTTCCGCGTCTGCCGAATGGGCAGCCGAACTAGTTCGGCTCATGTCATGGTCGCGCTCGGTACACTCCCGATGCTCGAATATGCTAATGATCCGAAAGAATGACGCAAGGTTGTCAGAAGGAGAGGCCGGGCGAACACGTCAATCCCGACCCCCGGAATTATCATCCAGCCCATAAAGCGTCGACCTAATGGTAAACCAATCAACGAAGAGATCCTGATGTCCTACAAATATCTTCTCGTCGATACTTTTGATGACGGCACGATCATGCGTATCACTCTCAACCGGCCGGATGCGCGCAACGCACAAAATCGAGGCCTCCTCGTCGAACTCGGCGACGCATTTGAGGAGGCGGAGAAGGACGACGCCGTTCGCGTCGTGATTCTTGCCGCTGCGGGCAAGATATTCTCGTCTGGGCATGATATGGGGTCCAGGCAGCAAATTGCGGATGTTCGCCCGGGTCCTGATCAGCTTGAAAGTGCACGGACAAAAGGCGGCAGCCGAACGGCGACGGAAAAGCGCGTGCTCCAGGAATGGCACTATTTCTTTCAGAATACGCTACGCTGGCGGAACCTGCGCAAGATCACCGTAGCGCAAGTCCATGGGCAGGTACTTTCAGCTGGCCTGATGCTGGCATGGTGCTGCGACCTGATCGTGGCAGCCGAGGATACTATTTTCTGCGATGTGGTCGGGGCCAGGATCGGTATGTGCGGCATGGAATATTTTGCACATCCGTGGGAATTTGGCCCTCGCAAAACCAAGGAGCTTATGCTGACCGGGGATGCGATAGACGCGGAAGAGGCCTGGCGTCTTGGCATGGTCTCGAAGATTTATCCCGCCGACGATTTGGCGGAGAAGACCCTGGCTTTTGCTCGGCGCATTGCAAATGTGCCTACGATGGCCGCGCTGATGATCAAGGAATCGGTAAATCAAACGGTTGATTGCATGGGTTTCTTCAATGCGTTGCAGGCATCATTCACTTTGCACCAGCTCAATCATGCCCACTGGGCGCACGTTCATGCTGGTACCGAGCATGACGGTTTACCGTATGCACTACCATCCGACGGTGGGGTCGATTGGCGCGATGCGCCACCGATCAAGCTTGCCCGCAAAGATGACTGATAATCTGAATAAGGGGTGACTTAACGCGTGCATCGGATTTGGGGGATAGGTTGGCGTTGTGTATGTGCAGCTACATGCATTAAGAAGCTCGATATCGTCTCTGCGAGCCACTTCGGTCATCGCCAAAGCATTTCCTATTAACAGGTGGAGGGCTTGCATGTTGAGAGAGAGGTCGCCGTCAATATGAAGCATCATACCATGAGCGATTTGACTGGGCGCAATGTCCTGGTGACCGGTGCATCCTCGGGCGTAGGCCGACATCTGGCGGCTATGCTCGCGAGCTGTGGCGCAAACGTTATATGTTGTGCGAGGCGAATGCACGACCTCGAAACGCTGGTCGCCGAAATCGAAGGAGGCGGCGGAAACGCTTTCGCGCAGAAGTGCGATGTGGCGGACGCGGATTCTGTGGCGGCCGCCTTCGATGCTGCTGAAAGGCGTTTCGGGATCGTTGACTCCACCATCGTTAACGCAGGAATTGCCCATGCGATGCCAGCGACAAGGATAACGGCCGAAATGTTCGATCATGTTATGGCCGTGAACTTGCGGGGAGCGTTCCTGACCGCCCGCGAGGCAGGCGCGCGCCTTATAAAAGCGGGTGATCCTGCTGCTGGCCCGCCACGGCGCATCCTCTTCATTGCCTCCACCGCTGGCCGCAAACCGGAACGCGGAGCCGTCGCTTATGGAGCGAGCAAGGCGGGTATGATCATGATGGCCAAGACGCTCGCTCTGGAATGGGCGCGTCACGAGATCAACGTCAATGCGGTATTACCCGGCTTTATGCCGACCGACATCGTTGCTGATTATCTCGCGAGTGAAGCTGGCCAGAAACAGATCGCGGGCTGGCCGCGTAAACGGGCGATGCCGGTTGAGGAACTTGATCCCGCCATTCTCTTTCTGCTTTCCGCAAAAGCGCGGTCGGTTTCGGGGATCGAACTCGTCGTGGACGACACGCAAACTCTCGCCTGAGCGGTCCTAAGCTGCTGTTGACGGGGGCTGGTGCCATTGATAGGTTTTTCGGATACAGAGCGTATTTTAGCGCTACCACAACGGGTAGGCCGATGTGGAAGATCAGGGGTGCAGTTGAGCTTGCTTGTTTGGGATGATCTCCGCGTCTTTTTAGCGCTCGCTCGCAATCCGAGTATCCGCAACGCGGCTGGAATCTTGAATATAGACCCCACAACACTTATCCGTAGATTGACCCGCCTTTCGGAGGCATTGCAAACGACCCTGTTTGAAAAACGTCAAGGCTATTACCATCTGACCGAACACGGCTACCAATTTCTTGGTAGCATCGAAAAAGTGGAGGCGACGATTCTTGAGGGAATCGATGTCTCTGCCTCCGACGCTGTTTCGGGCGTGCTCCGGATCGCTGCTCCAGAGTCGCTGGCGACATGGTTTTTGGCTCCTCTGCTGCCGGATTTTCAAAAAGCGCATCCGCGAGTATCGGTCGATCTGATCACGCCAAGCTGGGTACCGGATCCGCTCAAAAGAGAGGTGGATGTAGCAATCCTGATCGACCGACCTATACGCGGTGCACTAACGGCTCGAAAGCTCGTTGAGGCGAACTTGCGTCTCTATGCCAGCGAGAGCTATCTCGAATGTCACCCGCCCATAACATCCGTCGATGACTTGGCGGGCCATAGCTACATCGGCTATGTTCGGGGAATGTCGTCCAGCTCTCAGGCGCTGGAATATACGATGCAGCCTCTTCCTGGGCTTGTCGCCTCTATACGAACCACAAGTATGGCGGTCATTGCTAATATGGTCGCCGAAGGCAGAGGTATCGCAATGCTCCCGCATTACGCAGGCTCCAGAATAGCTGGCGCTCGCGTCGTGTGTCCGGATGAGGTCTGCCTGACGCAGAGTTTTTGGTTGGTCGTGCGCGAGGATGTGCGGCAAAGCCCTCGGGTTGTGGCTTTTATCGACTGGCTTTCTAATCTTGTTCGCGAGCACAAAGCATTTTTTCAAGACCGATAGGCCACAGTGGTCTAGCTTAAAGAGGCGCTGCCCAGAAAGCTCGGTGTGAGCCCGTGTGTGAGAGTGCTTTTCTGGCCGCTTGCGCAAACCGCCACGGGGGTTCGCGAAAACAAAAGGCATCGGCGCCCGATCTGAATCGCAAGGGCGCCAAACATAAGACACGGGAGAACTGTATGGTCGAGGCTGATCTGTTGGAAACACTGGACATTGAGAGATACGCCGCGCGTCCCGAAGAGCTTCTCGATCTGGATCGAACCGCAGCGATTGAATTTGCAGCTGACGATGTGGAAAAGATGCAGCTCTTGGCAGTGCGCGCGCGTTTTGCTATGTTGAGTGATAAGCTGCCCGCGCTCGCAAATCTAGCGAAAGAACATGGCATAAGCGAGATCGAAAGCCTGACTGATGCCGCCAAATTATTGTTCAAGCATTCAGTATACAAAAGCTATCCAATCTCGCTGGTCGAGAAGGGCCAATTCGACCGTTTGACGCAATGGCTGGGCAAGCTCACCACGGTTGATCTTTCGGCCGTTAAAACCAGTGATCTCAATTCAATTGACGATTGGCTCGATGCCTTGCTGCGCGACGCTAACGTTCGGATAATCCACTCCACCGGCACGAGCGGAAAGCTGTCCTTTCTGCCTATTGGACCAGAAGACATTCGTGTTCAAACCAAGTCTGCCATGGTCGTGATGCAGGAACTGGGGCAGCCCAAGCCTGAGGGTCTTGAAGATATTCCCATGATCGTGGTCGGGCATCGCGTCATGTACAATGGTTATGGCGCCAAACTGGAGGCGTTTGTCAAAGATGTTTATCATGGCGACGAGTCTATGCTCTACGTTATGGATCCGGGCCGTTTGAGCGCAGATGTCCTGTCTTTGGGCGGGAGGCTTGCCGCCGCGGAAGGCCGCGGCGCTCTCGGCCGGTCCGAACTTGCTCCGTCGCTAGCCGCACGCCTTGACGATTTTATCGCTGAACAAAGGGCTGCGCCTGAACGCCGAGCGAAATTTTTCGACCGGGTCTTCGACACGCTCAAGGGAAGGCGGGTAATGCTCTCGGGGAATTGGGCCATGCTTTACGAGATAATGGAGGCCGGGCGCCAGCGCGGTCTGTCAGACGGCGTATTCGCGCCCGACAGCCTCATCCAGTGCGCAGGTGGGACCAAGGGCAGGGTGTTCCCTGAAGGCTATCGGGAAGATATCAAGGATTTCCTTGGCGTTCCGACTATCAATGAAGCGTATGGGATGAGCGAGATCACAAGCCTGATGGGCATGTGCGAGGCCCGCCATTACCATGTGCCACCATGGTTACTCGTCTTTGTACTCGATCCAGAGACTGGGCAGCCATCGCCGCGTGAAGGCACACACACCGGCCGTTTCGGCGTGATCGACCTCGGGGTGAAACAGCGCTGGCCCGGCGTTTTGAGCGGTGACGAGGTAACAATGTCTTTCGACACTTGCGCTTGTGGTCGCCCCGGCCCCCACATCGCGGACACGGTTCGCCGATTCAGCGAAAGAGAAGGTGGAGATGACAAGATCACCTGTGCCGGAGCGCCTGAAGCGCACGATAACGCACTGGCCTTCTTGGCCGATTTAGCGCGCTGAACTGGAGGGGTACCGTCATGGAAAACGCCCAGATCGAGAGGCTCGATACGAGCCAAACAATGTTCAACGTCCCGCTGATCATACGGGGCCAGGTAATAGAAAACGCAGACATCATGCATTCAGGGCGGGGTGGCGGCATCAGCTTTACTTCTCCCGATGTCGGTCTCCACATGGCTGAGCTGCCGCTGTCTAGTCCCGGCGGTTTGACAGACCTCTACGCTCTCTCTCTTGAAGAGATTTTCGATTTTCTTGGCGAGTTGGGGAGCCGACTGACCATAGCTGGCAATCCCTGGGTAGAAGAGGCGTTCAAGACATCGTGCCATACTTCCGGGCTTGGCGAGAGCATCCTGCGTTCGATGTACAACAATCTGTCGCGGTCGCTGGAACCCCGCGCCCTGCGTGAAACGGTCGAGCAGACGATTGGTATTTCTCATCTGCAAGGCTGGGTTAAAAGCCAGCTTGATGGAGGTTTAGACGTCCGTGTCCGCGCATTTGGCGCGCGATGTGTGCATATCGTAGCTGGCAATGCGCCGGGGGTTTCCGCGATGACCGTGGCCCGCAACGCGATTACGCGCGGCGATGCAATCATTAAGACACCAAGCAATGACCCGATGACCGCTGCAGCGATTGCACGAACGATGATTGAGATGGCGCCCAGCCACCCGCTGACTCGTCATCTGAGTGTAGCATATTGGAAGGGCGGTAACGCAGCGATCGAGGAGAAGCTCTACAGCTATCGCCACATCGAAAAGATTGTCGCTTGGGGCGGGATGGCGTCAATCAAACATATCGCCAAATATATTCAGCCGGGCGTTGAGCTGGTCGCGCTCGACCCGAAACTCAGTTCGACCATAATCGGCAAGGAAGCATTTCTCGATGAGGAAACGATGCGCAACGTTGCGGCCGAACTTGCTAAAGACGGCGGGGGGCTTAACCAGGAAGCTTGCGTCAATGCTCGGGTCGTGTGGGTTGAAAGCGGTACGGATGATGAGGGTATCGCCGCACTCAATCGTTTCGGTCAGATGGTATATGATGAAATTCAGGCACTCCCTGCCGAGATAAGCAGTCCTGCAGTCCGTTGCGATCCAAAGCTGGAGGAGGAAGTCGATGCGCTGAAAATAGGTGGTAACGATTGGTATCGCGTGATCGGAGGAGGACGTGATGGCGCTGTTATCGTTTCGCAAATGGACGAAGCCGTCGATTTTGCACCCATTCTTGCCAACCGCGTAATCAATCTCGTCCCGTTCGACGATATCGATACGCCTGTACATGCCGTGACAAGCTACACCCAGACAATCGGAATCTATCCAGAAACCCTAAAGGAAGAACTGCGCGATCGCTTGGCGCTACAGGGCGCACAACGACTCGTTACACTTGGCTACGCGCTCGCCGCCACTACTCATGGATTGCAGGATGCGATCGAACCATGGCGTCGAATGTGTAGGTGGATTGTCGATGAACGGCACCAACCGAGCTGAAAAACTTATCGGCCTGTCAGCAGGATTGTCCGGAAAGTGTCGGCGATTTCTTCCAAGGCTTCGCCGGCTACCGGGAGCAGTTCAGAGAACTGGAAGAAGCCATGGATAAGCCCATCATACCGCAATTCTGTCACTGGAACGTTGGCTGACATTAGTTTCGCAGAATAGCTCTCTCCCTCACTCAGGAGTGGGTCATAACCGGCAAGAACGACGAGCGCAGCGGGCAAATGGCTAAGATCTTCCGCACGCAGGGGCGAGGCATGGGGGTGCAAACGCTCGGCCGGCACAGGGACATACTGATCCCAGAACCAACGCATGGAGTCGGATGTGAGCGGCAGTCCAGACGTATGAGCGAGGTAGGACGGGGTGGTAAAATCGGCATCCGTCGCGGGATAAAGCAGGAGCTGGGCCGCTAGTAAGGGAGTGCCAATATCCCTGGCAAGCAGCGAAACAACTGCAGAGAGATTACCCCCAGCGCTGTCGCCACCCACTGCGACAGCCAGATCGGCGTTCAATTTGAGGGCGGCGAGATTCTCCGCAGCCCAGCGCACGGCATCATAACTATCTTCTACGGCTGCAGGAAAACGATGTTGGGGCGCAAGCCGGTACTCGACCGACAATATCGCGCAGCCTGCCCGATTGGCAAAGTGACGTAGGGGCGGATCATAACCTGAAATATTGCCGAGCACCCAACCACCGCCATGCAGGTACACGAGCAACCCGCACGGAGGCTGATCGGGCACGTAAAGGCGAGCGGGCATTGTGCCATTTCGACCCCGAATCTCCAAATTTTCGACGCGAGCTACCTGTGGACCTTCGCCGGGCATCGGCCGGGAGGCGACCAGCTCCTGTGCGGCGACAGCGCCAATGGCAGCAAAATCGGGCGGAATTCCAGCCGCCGTAAGCTGGCCGACGAAAATTTTCACTTGCGGGTCGAGTGTCATTGGCATCCAGTCTTTACAATTTTGGGTTTGAACCTGCCGAAATGTGGCCTTGAACGGCAATCAAGGCAAGATGTAGAATTCTGTGAAACGGATTGCGCATTGAACAGATTTTCAACTGAATAGAGATTCGCGAGGAAATGCCGTACATGCCCGAGAATGTTAAACTCGATTTTGACGTCGATGCTCTGCAGCGAAAATATCGTGAGGAAAGAGATCGCCGTCTTCGTTCGGATGGTAGTGACCAGTATATAAAGATTGAAGGTAAGTTTGCCCACTATCTCGAAGATCCCTATTCGGACCGCATCGAGCGCGATCCAGTCCAGGAAGAACTGGATGTTGTGGTGCTGGGCGGAGGTTTCGGCGGGCTCTTGACGGGCGCGCGGCTGCGCGAGGCGGGTGTCACGGATGTCCGGGTGGTTGAGAAAGGCGGTGATTTCGGCGGCACGTGGTACTGGAACCGTTATCCGGGCGCCGCTTGCGATGTCGAGTCCTACAATTATATGCCACTGCTTGAAGAGACCGGCTATATGCCGATCGAGAAATATGGGCGGGCTGACGAACTGCTCGAGCATTCCCGACGCATTGGCCGCCATTTCGGTCTGTACGACAAGGCGCTTTTCCAGACAGAGATCACGGAAGCGCGTTGGTATGAGGACAAGGCGCGATGGTTGGTCAATACAGACCGTGGCGACAAGCTGTGGACCCGCTTTCTTGTTACGGCTTCGGGGCCGTTGCAGGAACCCAAGCTGCCCGGCATTCCGGGCGTGGAGTCCTTTGCGGGCCACAGCTTTCACACCAGCCGTTGGGACTATAATTATACCGGCGGCAATGCGCTGGGGGCGCTGGACAAGCTGGCCGACAAATCGGTCGCCATCATCGGTACTGGCGCTACCGCAGTGCAATGCGTGCCGCATCTCGCCGAAGGTGCAAAGAAGCTATATGTATTTCAGCGCACTCCTTCGTCCATCTACTACCGGAACGACCGGCCGACCGATGAGAACTGGGTTAGAACACTGACACCGGGCTGGCAAAAGCGACGGATGCTCAACTACACGTCCATCATGTCCGGTATCCGGGAGGCCGAAGATCAGGTGGATGACGGCTGGACCAAGACGATCTACTCAGTGATGAGTACGGCACCGAAGGGCGCCACTCCCACACAGCTCGGTCAGCTGATGCAGGCCGCCGATTATACATATATGGAGGAGGTGCGTCATCGTATTGATAATGTCGTCAGGGATAAGGAAACGGCTGAGGCGTTGAAGCCGTGGTACAACCGCATGTGCAAGCGGCCATGCTTTCACGACCATTATCTCGAAGCTTTCAATCGGCCGAATGTCCAATTGATCGATACTGCTGGCAAAGGCGTCGAAAGAATCAACGCGCATTCCATCGTTTTTGATGGCGAGGAACATCAGGTCGACTGCATCGTCTTCGCCACTGGCTTCGTGCTTGGCGCCTATGTGAACGGAGCGGTGTTTCCGGTATATGGTCGTGACGGACTGGCGCAGACCGAATATTGGAAGGACGGTGCGAAAACTCTGCACGGCATCCATGTGCATGGTTTTCCTAACTATTTCATCCTCAGTACAACTCAATCGGCCTGGGGACCGAACTTTCCTCACATGATGGGCGAACAGGCGATCCAAATAGCCTATGTCATAGCCGAGGCAAAGCGCCGTGGTCTTGCCTCCGTCGAAGCTAGTGCGGTAGCTGAAAGCGCTTGGGTCGAGCATCATGAAAGCATGGCCGGCCCGGCGATCAAGGCCTGGATGGAATGCACGCCCAGCTTCTGGAATGAAGAGGGTAGGGCGACTCGCAAGATGGTTCTGAACGGAATGTATGGCGGCGGTGTTTTGGGCCTGACCAAGATTTTTGAAGAGTGGCGTGCTGACGGCCAACTGAAAGGGCTCAAAACGCGTTCGCTGAGTGAAGTCGAGGCAGGTGAGATGGCATCGGCATGAAAACATTCTTGTACGAATGAAGTTCAGGTTATTGAGGCGGAGAACCTGAAGTAGTTCGCGGTCGTGATTGTGGAGTCGAGCACGTTGCAAGGCGCGATGGAGTCATCGCTCGGCGTGCTGACGGGGAGGAGGCGGAGTCTTGCATGATGCTGGCCATGCGTTCTTTGAACGCATGGATTAGAAAGCAAGGGCATTCCGACTGCGATGATGATCAAATAAAGGGCGGGCAGACAAAAAGGATCGTCTCGAAAGGATTTGGGCGGTCGATGAGGTAATATCATGCAATCGCACCAAGTAAATATAAGGTCTCAGATAAATCCTCGTCAATAATCGAATTATAGAGGAGGGTCATAGGTTTCTAAAGATATTCGTCCGAAATTCGGTTGGATAGTGGTGTGCTGACGCAGCTGCTACCGGAGTAGGTAACGCGTAAACTCTGGACTGACTTACCGCAACGGGGCTTTCCGACCCAGCAAACGAGATTTGAAGATGGAGACAGGCTATGCGTTTTTTCCGCTATCGGACCGACAATCAGCCGCGTTTGGCCGTTTGCGTTGGGGAGAAGGCGGTCGATCTCGGCTACCTGGATAGCCATCTTCCGCAAAATCTTACGTTCATTCTCGAGCGGGGACCGAAAATGCTGGCCGCGATATCCGGACTGGTTGATGCTCATGACGGGCCGGTCCTCGATGTTGCTTCACTGCATCCGCTCAATCCATTTCCGGCTCCAGGCAAGATCATCTGCATCGGTTTGAATTACGACGAACACGCGAGGGAAACCAAGCTTCAAACCACAGCTTTCCCAACCGTTTTCACCCGCTTCGCGTCGACGCTGCTTGATCCGGAAACGCCGATCTTGCGGTCGCCTGTTTCGGTTGCTTACGACTATGAAGTCGAACTTGCCGCTGTGATCGGGAAGGCAGGTCGGTACGTCGCTATGGCTGATGCGCTCGACCATGTGGCAGGTTACACCATCGCAAATGATGTCTCTGTACGAGATTATCAATTCGCGACCAGCCAGTTCACCATCGGAAAGAACTTCGATGCAACTTGTCCGCTCGGCCCGGTGTTCGTAACTGCGGACGAACTTCCCGCAGGAGGATATGGCCTTGCCCTGCAAACCCGCCTGAATGGGGAGATCGTCCAGTCCGACACTACTCAGAACATGATATTTGATGTCGCAACGCTGGTGCACAAATTAAGCCAGGTGTTGAGTCTTGCCCCCGGCGACATCATTTTAACTGGGACGCCGAGCGGGATTGGACATGCCCGTACGCCTCCCCTCTATATGAAGAGTGGAGATACCGTGGAATGCATTGTCGAAGGTATCGGAATTCTCCGTAATACTGTAGAAGAAGAAGTGCATGGAAATGATATTTTACAGCCTCAATGCGATACAGGAGAAATAGGAACGGCATGAGAGACGTGCTGGCTTCGGCATGACCTGACTGGACGAGAGCCAAATGTCATTCAGTCGTTCTTTGCGCTTGCTCATTGCTCTTGTGTGCGAATAATGCGCGATCACGCGACACTCCACAAGGCAGAATCCGGGGATAAGCATGTCAACCAATGAGAGACCGTCTGATAGAGCGAGGCAACGAGCGGCAATCTCGCCGGTCGCCGATATCATTGATGAAGCTCGCAACGGGCGTATGTTTGTTCTTGTTGACGATGAAGATCGTGAGAACGAGGGGGATCTCGTCATTCCCGCCCAAATGGCAACGCCAGATGCGATCAACTTTATGGCGAAATATGGAAGGGGGCTGATCTGCCTTTCGCTGACGCAGGAGCGGGCCGATCAGCTCAACTTGTCGTTGATGAGCAACGACAACAAGTCGCAGCATGGTACAGCATTTACAATTTCGATCGAGGCCAAGGAAGGCGTATCCACGGGCATTTCGGCGGCGGATCGCGCCAGGACGATAGTGGTGGCGATCGACGCGTCGAAAGGGCCGGAGGCGCTGGTCAGTCCCGGCCACATATTTCCTTTGATCGCGCGGCAGGGGGGGGTGCTGGTCCGTGCTGGCCATACCGAGGCCGCGGTAGACATCGCGCGGCTTGCTGGCCTCAATCCCTCCGGTGTGATCTGTGAGATCATGAAGGATGACGGGACGATGGCCCGATTGAACGACCTTCTCGAATTCGCTGCGGAGCACAAGCTCAAGGTTGGTACCATCCGGGACCTCATCGCCTATCGTCGACGCTACGACCATAATTTGGTGAGAACGCGTGAAGAGGCGTTTCTCAGTGAATGGGGCGGAGAATGGAAGGTCATTAGCTTCCGTAACAACGATGCTAACTCAGAAAACATTGCGCTTGTAAAAGGTCAGATTCGCGGGGACAGGGCGACAATGGTTCGTATTCACAGTTTTGATGTCTTTTCCGATTCGTTGGCAAGGAAGAGTGATCGAACCGGATTGCTGAAGAGATCGATGGAGACCATTGCTGAAAATGGCAATGGTGTGGTTGTGCTTTTGCGGCGTAGGCCTCCCGGATATTCGTCAACGGCATTGACTTTGCTCGACAGTGCCCATGAAGATTATATGGCAGACGCACGTGATTATGGTATTGGGGCCCAGATCTTGGCTGATCTGGGCATCCACGATATTATCCTGTTGACAAACACTCATCAATCCTACGTCGCGCTTGACGGATACGGGCTCGATATCGTGGAGGAGCGAAATTTCGCGATGTAGCGACTAGGGCGACAAGAAGCCCGCACATTTTTGTCAATTTTCGGATTTGTCAATCTAGTGATCGGGGCAAGGTATATTCATGGTCAGTGCACTGATTGACATTGTAGATTTGGGATCGGGCGTCGTGGGCTTGGTGCTCAACAGGCCCGAGAAGAGGAACGCGCTGAGCACCGCCCTGCTTGCAGAGCTTGCCCAGGGTCTGAGTCGCGTTACGTCAGATAAACATTGTCGTATTGTGGTGCTTGCCGCGCGGGGGCGGCTTTTCTCGGCTGGCGCCGATGTGTTTGAAGAACGACGCCATGCCGTTGGGAGTCGAGGCAGTCCCGAGGCTTTGCTGATGGATTGCAAGGCTCTGATGATGAACGCATCGCAAATGATTGTCGCCCGAGTGCATGGCGATGTCCTTGGCGGCGGCGTCGGCCTCGTGGCTGCGGCCGACATTGTCGTGGCCCAAGACCAAGCAGGCTTCATGTTGCCGGAGGCGCGGCTTGGCTTGGCCGCAACCTTGGCTGCCGCCACGGTGGTTCCACGTATTGGTCAATCCGCGGCCTTGCGTTTGATGCTCCTTGGCCAACGCATCTCGGGGAAATTGGCAAGTGAGATCGGCTTGGTATCCTTGTGTGTCGAGGCAGAAGCTCTCGATACCGGCATGGCTGACGTTCTCGCGTGTCTCTTGCAGTCCAGTCCCTCGGGTTTGGCAAACACAAAAGCGCTTGTCCGCGCCATATCGGACGAGCAACGGCGGCCGACAATCGATGATTTATACCGGTTAACCAGCGAAATCATCGTGTCACCCGACGCGATTGAGGCCGCAGCTGCAGCCAAGGCGAAACGTCCACCCGCTTGGTCTGCTGTCCCCCCCTCGGCGGAGACGATCGCTCGTTTGCTGGGAGCCGAACAATTATGACCAGGACACATTGATTGATCCAGAAGATATCGGTTGCGGCGATACAGATCGCGGACATGATGGTGACGAGCGCCTCGATAGTAGCGGGTGGGGATGCGACGCCAGTCCTTGAGCCCGCCGACATATTCTCGATCTTTTGGCGCTTGCGATAGTGGATAGTGCCGTGGATAATCGGCGGCTTCCGGTTTTTGTCCTGAGAGGGAGTGCAGGCGGCATGCCGCCATGCCTGACCTGGCTGCCTGAAACCAGTCGGCGTCATAACCCGTCTCCTGGCAAGGCCTTGGCTTCAGCGCGTCTTTCGTCTGACTGGAATCGCCCGGGGATCCTCAAGCAGGTGATCATCTGTGGCGAAAGGAAAAAGCACTTCTATCTGGGGTTGCTCGCAGGCTTGCCATATGGCAAATTGAACCAAACATTTGTTTTGTAACTGCGGCACGCGTTGTGCGCTTCCGAGCTATCGAGCGATGGCAATAGGAGGGAATGGTGACGGTCCTTTCGGTGCAGCCGATTTCAGAAAGTCTTGGCTTTGGGGCCGTCGTCAGTGACTTGCGTCTGGAGCATTTGACGTCTCCGGCTATTCCGCAACAACTGCGCTCTCTTTGGCTACAGCATGGCTTGTTGGTCTTTCGGAATGTAGACCCATCGGATCGCATGCACGTTGAGCTGAGCCGCTGCTTTGGTGACCTCGAGAAGCACCCGCTCACAAAAGCATATGAGCATGAAAGCGACGAAATCACTCCCATTCGATATTCACCTCAGGAAAGCACAGTATACGAGGTTGACGGTGAGGCACGTGGTGGGTGGCTGCCTTGGCATTCTGATCTTGCGTATGTTGACCGGATCAACAGAGGCGGAATTCTGAAGCCGATTGAGCTTCCCCCTAGTGGCGGTGAGACTGGGTTCATTGACAAGATTGAAGCTTATGAGAGGCTTCCCGACTCACTCAAGCGCAGGATTGAAGGGCTATACGTCGCCTATCGCCTCGATCTCGACGCGACGCGCCAGCGTTTCGGCAGGCAGCCAAGACTCAAGCTCCTTCATCTCTCTCCCGCAACGTCTCGAGCGATGGAGGCAGGGAAGGAATGGCCTGACGCCCTTCACCCAATGGTTTACGAGCAACCTGGGACCGGGCGAAAGGTACTCAATGTCTCGCCTTATTTTGCGATAGGAATTCATGGTCTATCGGGACCGGATGGAGATGAGCTTCTAGCTGAGGTGATTGACCACGCAATCGACGATAGATCTGCCTATTATCACCAGTGGAAGACGACAAACGAGATGGTGCTGTGGGACAATTGGCGCATGCTGCATTGCGCAAAAGGCGTGCAGGCGCATATTGCCCGATCCATGCAGCGGACGACGATTGCGGGTGATTATGCGCTTGGCCGTTGGGCGGAACCCATGAGAAATGGCATCGCCCAACCTACAGTTATGGTCTAGTAGTGAAATCTTCAACGGCTCTTGCTTCTCGATTCATGCGGAAAATTCGAGTGGCAGCCCTGTTGCGTCATGCCTTTAGTTCTCATTGTGACGTTGGGATCCTATAAGAGCTGCGTACGATGGGTACAGACCGCAATCTATCATTGTATTTAACTTCTGGTGCGGCGCAGCGACTAGAGTGTGCCCACGATGGATCGATTGCACCGATTTGCCGAGTTCGAGCCGTCACGTCAGGAGGAATTGGGTAGTGCGGAAACGTAGATTTGTCGGATTGAAAGGTGTGACACTGGTTGCCGATGAAGCCGGTCCAGAAGCTGGTGCTCCCATATTGTTACTACATGGTGGTGGGCAAACTCGCAGAAGCTGGAAGAATGCGGTAACTCGCCTTGCTGCGGAAGGATATTTGGTGATCGCGCCGGATACCCGGGGTCACGGAGAGAGTGACTGGGCAGGCGACGCCGATTATACGCTGGAGGCACTGGTGGGCGATCTTCGCGCCATGGTAAATACTCTGCCAGCCAAGCCTGCGCTAGTCGGCGCATCCTTGGGAGGAATCACCGCACTGTCATTGCTGGGGGAACATGACGCCCCCGACGTGCGAGCGCTGGTTCTCGTCGATACTGCGCCGCGGATCGACATGGAAGGCGCGAAGAAGATCACAGCGTTTATGAGCGCGAACGCCAATGGTTTTGCGAGCGTTGAGGATGCTGCAGACTCAGTGGCCGCTTACAACACCAATAGGTCGCGGCCAAAGGACGTTTCGGGCCTGCGGCGTAACCTGCGCGAAGTGGACGGGCGGTTGTATTGGCATTGGGATCCTGCCTTTATGGGAACTAAGCGGATTGAGGCTGGAGTATCTCGGCCGCGACTTGAGAGTGCTGCGAAACGTCTCGACGTGCCGACATTGCTGGTACGCGGCGCGCTAAGCGACCTCGTAGGTGACGAGCAAGTGGACCATTTTCGCTCATTGATGCCTCAAGCCAGCTTTGTCGATGTGGCGGGTGCCGGTCACATGGTTGCCGGAGACCATAACGACGCCTTCAACGACGCAATTCTCGCTTTCCTGTTGCGAGTCGACGGACGAGCTTGATTATTAAAGGACTGGCTATATACGCTAGGCATTTTTAGGGGCGCTATCTTGAGGCAGAGCCTGAATAAAGGATCGAACGATACGCAAACGGCGGCCGTACGTCCGGGTGTTCGTCGCGAGGAGTTGATAGAAATCGCAGCTAGCATGTTTGCAGAAAAAGGATATGCAAACACCTCCATTCAAGACATCGCGGAAAAGCTCGGGATGTTAAAGGGTAGCATCTATTATTATATAGATGCGAAGGAAGACCTCTTATTTGAGGTAATTCGATCAACCATGATTTTCTGGTACAGTCTGGTTGAGGAGGTCCGGGCTTCGACTGCTCCTACCCTTGATCGTCTGCACACTTATGTTCACCGCAACATTGAAGGAAGCCTCCATGCGCGTCACCGGACGGAAGTCTTTTATCACGACTTCCAAGCTTTGTCTCCCGAGCGACAGCGCGTCATTCTCGACATGCGGCACGAGCATGATACCCTTCTTCGCGATCTGATCCGTACAGCAAAAAAAGAAAAGCTGATCGCGCGGCATGTTAATGTCAAATTGGTTTCCCTCGCAATTCTCACCATGAGCGGTTCGCTCTACAGGTGGTATAATGTGGATGGAGACTTGTCTGCCCGATCGATCGCGGACGAGCTAACCCGTTTTGTGCTACAAGGTCTTGGCGCTTTGCCTGCCGAGAATTCTCATAGGTGAAGGGTGTCCATTCATTCGGCAGGAAAGAAGCCTTGGTGCACGCTAGAAAATAGTGATGAATTTCCAGTGATGGAGCTTACGGTCATTGACAGTGATAATTGTGAGGCAGTCTAGAGCATCGCGTGGAAAAGTGGGTACCGGTTTTCTGCAAATGGCGATGCGACCACAAAAGCTTGGAGCAAGTCACCCGATACCTATATCGGGCAACTTGCTCTAGTAATAACGTCGCAAGGTCTCGGCATGATCGACCAACGGTCTTTTCAAATCGCATCGCCAGTTTTTCATTCGACCTTGGTGTGCGAAGATTTCGATGAAGCACGTGAGACCTTTTCGCGTTTGTTCGAGACCAAGGCGTGGGATGGCGGCATTTGGGCAGGCCGCCGGGCGGTCTTTATACCGGTGGGCGACACCTGGGTGGAAGCGATGGTGTCGGCAAGTCAAGCAGACGGCCGCGGTTCGCTTAAGCATTTTCTGAAGCGCATTGGCCAGCACTGGCATTCCCTGGCTTGGCATGTCGAAGGTGTTCAGGCTCTTGCGGATCGAATGCATGCGGCGAATGTTCGAGTCTTCGATAGCGAATTGAAGTTTATCGAAGGCGAAGTTCCGGCGCACGGACCATTTCCGACAGGGGAGATGGGGCCGCCAATGCCCCCGGACTGGGAATCGCGAGTATTCTTTACCGCGCTTAAGGACAGTCATGGCGGGCTGGAGTTCGTCGAGCCCACGATTTCTCATCCATTTCTGCCGCGGCGCGACCCGATCGCATACCCCGAGCCAGGCGGACTTGGTATTACAAAGAGTACGCATAACACGTTTGTTGTAGCCAACCTCGACACGGCAGTTGATTTCTGGGTACGGGTGATCGGCGGGAAAGTGGTGGAACACGGCAATAATCCATCAGCCGGCACCCGCAGCAGTTTTGTTGGTTTTGGAAGCGGCATCGGTAATATTGTCGAGCTTGCTCAACCCATATCGGGAGGAGTTGCGCGCCGAGATCTCGAAAAGTGCGGAACCGATATGCTGCATGCTAGCCATTTTCATGTGCTCGACCTCGCGCATGCACGCGATCGCTTTGAGAACAAAGGTTTCGGCGTCGAATGGTCGAATGATCACCAGTTCGTTCTGGAGCCGTCATCGACGCTGGGAGCCAGATTCGGCTTCACCGATCTCACCGATCCACCTTTTATGTGATGAGCATCGGACGAGGAACCGCACTTATCAATATAGCGATCAAGCCGAACAGGGAAAAAATTCCATACGCTAAGCCACAGCCGTTCGCGATTCGGCCGGATTTGCTGAAACCTATGGCGCTGGATCTTGATGCCGATCCCTCGCTTTGCGTGTCGCAAGCCGAAGGCGTCGATTTCAAGCCTCTTCTGCTTAGCGTGAGTCAGGGCTTTTACGATAATCTTCTGCACCTGCGTCACTCAGGCCTATTGTCGCGACATCGTCATACCGGCCCGGTCCACGCGTTCAGCTACGCGGAAGACGGCACGACTTGCAGCATGACTGAGATGCGCCGAAGGCAGCTATGCCTTCGAACGGCGATGAGAAACGCGCACGTTTGTTGTCCCGGAAGATGTAGACGAAATGATTGCCCTATTTTACGTCACCGGCGGTTATGTTTATGTCGATCCGCAAGGCGTGGCGGCCGGATATGAGGGTGTTTTCACGAAGCTTGACGCGGCCCGCACTCGCCCTTGTGAGACGGGACTCGGTTTCAAGCGGCTGGAAAACTTTCATCCGATAATTTCTGATTGATGGATTATCATGATTAATTCGATCGTCTGGATTAGTGGAGCGACTCAGGGCATGGGTGCCGGGTTGGCGGATCTCGCAGCCGAAAGTGGTGCGAGGGTTATCAACCTTGATCGCGCGCCTTCGGATCGGCATGAGACGGTCACTTTCGACCTGACCGATCCGAAGTCCTGGGAAAATGTCGCCGCACATTTTCGCGATATTTTCGGGAACGTTGATATCGAAAGGGCGACGCTGTTGGTGGTCGGCCACGCCAATATCGGACAAGGTCTCCTGTCCAAGGTCAATCTCGAAACCTACCAAAGGTCGTTTGTGGCCAACGGTGTTGCACCAATCATGCTTGGCTCTCTTTTTCTCAGGAGCTTGCCCGAGGATGTTGCAGGCGGTCTGATGCTCATGTCCTCGGGCTCTGCGGTTCGGCCGGTTATCGGACAAAGCTCATATTCGGCCTGCAAATGTGCGATCGAAGGATGGGTGCGGGTGATGAAGGAGGAAATAGCTCGAGAAGGCAGGAGCCAGTGGGTAGTCGCCGTTCGGCCGGGGTTTGTTGATACGCCTTCGAACAGGGAATTGGCGAACGAGGATCCCGAATTGTACCCGCGCGCGACAAAGATGGGCAGCATCATTGAAAAATATGCGATCAGCAATACCGTTGGTGCAAAGCGTATCTGGGATGCGTTGCCACCACCGGACGAGGCGCGGATCATCAGTTTTGACGGCAGGCCGGAGGACGGTCCCCAGATCATTACGTAGTCTTTGATTCCGCTAACAGCCGTAGCTTGCAACCCAACCTGGGCGCTAACCGGATGAGTTCATGCGCCTTTGCTTCAGACTTGTGAATGCCGCAATTCCTTGAGGTCCCAGGTGGTTGGCAGTCGGAATGTGGCACATTTTTCGATTTACCCAGCCGATCTTAGCTTCAATCCTAGTCGCTTGGGAAACGCGCTTCGTCGGCGTCTTGACAGAGCATGGATAGCAGGACGGGACGATTAGCCGAACAGGCTGTTGAAAAATTATGCGTCATTCCCGCGCAGGCGGGAATCCATATGCTCCGAACTTCGCATGTCTGGCGGAAACGCTGGAGTTTATGGATCCCCGCCTGCGCGGGGATGACGATATGAGGGAGCGAATCCGATTTTTTCAACAGCCTGCTAAGGCAGAACGGGTTGAAATTCGCTGCATCTCTGTCTTGTCATTATACGCAATTCCAGTCTATCGTGCCCTTTGACAAGATTATCTATGTTAGCGGGAGAGTGAGCATATGACGTCTTTGATAGCTCAATTGCCACTCCATGTCCGGGAATTGGTTGAACAGGGAACTTATATCGATTTTGCCACGGTCTCCGCAACGGGTGTGCCCATCGATACGCCGACATATTATTTTCCCAGCGACGACCTTGCGACGATAGATGTCGCAACTGGTCTGGCCTATCCTGCTAAGGCGGAACGGGCGCGCCGCAATGCGCAAGTGGGTCTGCTTATCGAAGGAGAGCCAGGGCAGCCGGTGATCTCTATCCGCGGACGCGCCGCCGTACGCGATTCCGATTTCTCTGCGAATGCGCGTCGCTATTTAGCCGAAGCGGGCTATGATCGGATCAGCTTTGGGGTTTCTTGGGAAGTTGCGCGCCAGGCCGTTTGGTATTGGACGCGAATCATTGTCGAGATTATGCCAGAACGCATAATGTGGTGGGAAAATTTTGCAGCTGCAGATGGTCCGCCGAATGTGTTGAGCGCTGCCGAAGGTATTGACTTTCCGCTTTCTGATCCTGCACCTGCGGGGACCGCGAGCAAGCCGTCCAAATGGCCTGAGCGCAGCTGGACTGAGAAAGCCCAGAGCGCGATGGCACGCTCTGCTCCTGCTCATCTGTCAGTTTGCGACGAGGACGGCTATCCACTGCCGATGCGGGCGCGCTCGGTCGAGGTGACTGATAGCGGTTTCCGCCTGATCATGCCCAGGGGATTGCCGTGGGCATTGTCTGGAAATGCGACACTGACCTTCCAGGGGATAGAGACCTTTGTGGGACAAGTCATGCCCGACGGAGAACACTTTACATTCACCGTCGAACGGACATTGCCCGAGCTGCCGATGATGAAAAACCCAGTTGAAGTGTTCCAGCCAAGCGAAGAGGTTAGAAGCTCGCTGCTCGCTCGATTGGAAGCTGAGCTGTCCCGTCGCGGTCAACCCAGTGTCGAGATTCCGCTTGAGCTTCCGGAGCCAACCCGTCTCTTTCAGATCAGACGACCAGTATCGGGCGGCGCGGTAAAGCGCTGAAAAAGAGATATCGCTGTCACAAATGATCAAGCGTGATTGGAAACGAACGGGAGAATGACATGCCGCATCTTACCGGCAAGATCGCGCTCGTTACAGGAGCATCGCGCGGGATTGGGCGGGCCACGGCGCTGGAACTCGCGCGTTGCGGCGCCCATGTGATTGCGCATTACAGTTCCAGTGAAGGCCATGCAAAATCGCTGCAACAGGAGATTGCGCAAGCCGGGGGGAGTGCCGAGATCGTTGCCGCCGATCTCGCCGTTCCCGATGGCCCGCACCGGCTTGCCGCCGAGGTACGTCGGCTGACCGGCGATACGCTCGACGTAGTCGTTAGCAATGCCGGTTTGCTCAACAGGTCCAACCTGCCCCACGAAACGGTCGAGGGCTTCGATCGGCAGATGGCGGTCAATGCGCGCGCGCCATTCTTTTTGGTCCAGCAGCTCGACACTGCCCTGCGCGATGGCGGCAGCATCGTGATGCTGTCGTCGATAACGGCGACGCGCGACGCCGGCTTCCCTTCCTATGGCGCGACAAAAGGCGCCATCAGTTCCTTGGTTGTGTCGCTGGCAGCATATTTCGGTCCGCGTGCCATACGTGTCAACGGTGTAGCCCCAGGAGGGATCGCGACCGACCTGACTGAAGGTATACGCCATCCCGAGGCGCAGGAAAGCATGAAGAGGATCCAGGCATTGAGGCGGATTGGCCAGCCGGATGACATCGCCTCGGTCATCTCTTTCCTCGCGTCCGATGAGGCTCGCTGGATCACCGGCGCGATCCTGCCCACCGACGGTGGAGCAAAGCTATAGAGATCAAACTTCGTTTGATCGAGCTTCAACGGCCCCCATCGACGGGGAGGTTTACACCGATAACGAATGACGAGGCGGGCGAACTCAGCCACAGGACGGCCTCGGCTACTTCCTCGGCTTGTCCGAACCGACCCAAGGCATTGGGGCCTTTCACCGATCCGCGATCTTTCGCCTGTTGGATCAGGGGACGTGTCATTGGCGTCTCGATAAATGCTGGACATACCGAATTGATGCGGATTCCCTTCGCAGCATATTCCTTTGCCACCGATCCGGTCAGGCCGACCACCGCGTGTTTCGCGGCGGAATAGGAGGCGCTGTGAGGACCCGGATTTAAGCCCAGGCTCGACGCCATGTTGACGATCGTGCCGCCGCCCCTGTCGAGCATCACGGGGATCTGGGCTCGCAGGCAGTTGAAGACGCCCCAATAATTCACTTCCATCAGGCGCCGCGCCTGCTCTTCCTGCATCTTCAGGATATTGCCGAACTCACCGAACATGCCGGCGTTGTTAAGAGCGCAATCGAGACCGCCGAACCCGTCGATAGCTGTTTGCACGGCTTTTTTCACAGAGGCGGGATCGGTTACGTCGCACCGGAACATAATGGCCTTGGCCCCAAATTTCTCGACCATGTCCCGGGTCAGCGAGAGTTCGTCCATGTTGAGATCGCCTATCGCCACATTCGCCCCGGCCTTGGCGAAGGCGCATGCAGCCGCTCTACCGATGCCTGTCGCCGAACCCGTCAAAAAGGCTGTCTTGCCCTCTAAGTGCATTTTTCTCTCCCGGGCATTTACAGATCTGATGGAACGAGATGTTCCTCGAACCAGTGAGCAGCGGCATTTGCTGCCGCTGCGCGATTTTCCACATAGAGGTCATAATGTCCGCCGGGCAGCATTACGAGTTCTTTAGGCCCTCCGGCCCGCTCGAACGCCTTCACGCAGCTTGCGGTCGGTGTAACCATGTCCTTCTCGCCGAGAATCATCATCAGCGGCGTCGGAGCGATCCTTTCGATGGTAGATCCGGGTTCATACTCCGAATATAGTTCCAGCGATCTCAGCGTGATTTCGTTGCGCCAGTTCACGCGGCTAGACTCCTCAAGATTAATGTACCACGCCGCGCCATTATTGCCGAAATGCACCCGATCGGGATCCACGACGGCCTTCGACAAATCAGGGATCACCGGAATCATGATCGGCGGTTCTCCTTGGAAGCGTTTCAGGCGATCCCGGTTGAATACAGCCGTCATTTCCGCCCACTGATCCTTGGAAAAACGCAACTGCGTGTTGTCCCAGCCGCTGATGGTCGGACATTGTGACACGACGCAGCGAACCCTTTTGTCGAAGGCGGCGACGGTGAGCACATGGCCGCCTGCATAGCTTGTGCCCCAGATGCCGATGGCATCCGGGTTCACCTCATCCAGCGTTTGCGCAAAGCTGATTGCGTCTCGATACCCTCGCGTTTGTGCTATCGGGTCTATTTCCTGGCGCGGCAAACCACCGCTTTCGCCGAAACCGAAATGGTCATATGCCATCACGGACAGGCCGCGCGCGACAAAATGTTCGGCATAGGAGTCGAGGGACATCTCCTTCGTCCCGCTCCAGCCATGAGTCATGATTACCAAAGGCCCAGGCTTGCCTCTGCCGCTCGGCCGAAACCAACCCCGAAGTTCCGTCCCATTGCTGGCAAAAGCAATGCTTCGCGCCCCGCGCGGCAAACCGTCAAACTGCATGTCGTTCCCCTGGATATTTATTGCCCTCGAAAGAGTATCGCCACTTGTCGCGGGATCGGTTACTGCACCGGCAGCAGTATCAAAGAATGAATTTAGCGATCTCTGAAAGCAAGAGACACATTCGACATTGCGGCTGCCATACCCGCTTCATCATACCTATCGGAGATTTTACCAACAATGTCATTGTCTCCATTGCCCCCCGAGACAACCCGTCCTACTTCATCGCGTCGCCTTCGGTAGACGCGATAATCAGATCAGACCCAGCCTGGCGAGCGATTGAAGACGCCTGCATTTATAATAAGGCGCCACTATCAAGCGCCAATCGCTGACCGGTCAAAAATGACCCCTGATCGGAAGCAAGAAAACAGCATACGCCACCGGCTTCCAGCGGATCCACTACTCTTCCAAGTCGGTTTCGCCCCAACAAATCCTTCATAAGGACCGCCCAGCGCTCTTCACTTGTTTTCGGCTCTGATGGGCTTTCCCGTGGAAGAGTCGCGCGGATCTCTTCGAGCGACTCCCAGGTTACGCACCCAATTTGCACCGAATTGAATCGAATATTGTGCTTACCCTCTTCAGCAGCGCTATTTTGCACAAGTTGATAAACAGCGCCTTTCGAAAAGGCAGACAGGCCATCATAAGATAAATGGCGATGCGTGGCTACAGTCGTGCAAGCTGATACCGATCCACCACCGCTCTCTCGCAGTCGAGGCACTGCCGAACGGAATATCCGATAATAACTCATCGCATCATCGTTCAGGTAGTTCGTTACATATTCTTCAGAATAATCAGCCAACTTGTTAAAGGTAAATTCCGTACCACTGCCACATACTACGGAATGAACGCGTCCAAATTCTTTTATCGTATGGTCGAATGCATCATCGATAGACTGCGTGATCGCTGCATCCATTTGTCGGGCGTGGGCCTCATAACCCCTTTTTCTGAGTTCCCGCTCAAGCTCAAGGGCCGGCTCTTTTCGGGATTTATAGGTAAATACCACCGGCACGCCGGCTTCCGCGAAGCGCCGCACGGCTCCTCCGCCTACTCGGCCCGTGCCTCCAGTAATAAGGGCCGCACCTTCGGGAAAGGTCAATGTAATCGCCATCGTTAATATCCTCCGCCTTGGCGCTCTTATTTGTTATCCTGCGCGCGATTTAAACCATCAAGAGAGAGCTTCGCTTCTCCCGCTTTCGTTTGACGGCGGCGCCCGACGAGGCAATTTGCGCATTAGATACGTGTTAGTTAGTCATTGTCATGTCGATGGCGCCGCTGTCTTAACGTTGGTACATCTCAGCTTTTTCTTATCCCGGCAAACTTGCGGGGCCCGTCTTGTTACTTCGCTCCATAGCGTTCATCGGATGAATATCGTTCGATCGGTTCCCAGATGCCATCAACGGGATTATAAGGCAGCGCCACTTCGGCGCAGACATTGCCTGGCATCGGAACAAGAAACCATTTCTGCCAGTCCATCGGCTTTTTCTCGCCTTTGGTATCGTACATGTCGATTAGGCCGTCCGAATAGGTGAGCGTATCGGTTGGTTCCGGATCATCCAAGGCATAGGCGTGAACTTTGAATCCGGCCTCCCGAACTGCCACGAATTTCTCGTCAACGTCAGGCGTGGCAAAATGGATATGATCGACTCTGTCCTGCGTGTTGGGATCGTCGGCGAATTTCTTGGAGCTGACAAATTGCAATTCCAGCCCATTGGGATTGATAAACGTTGCAACCCGAGTAAGGTCTTCACCTTCACCCGCAGTTTGATAAGCGGGCTCATACTCTACCATCCCGGGATCGAGGATCGCGAGCAGCTTTTTCCACTTTCTGACCGTCTCGTCCAGGTCCTTGACGTAGAAAGCAACATGGGTCTGTATTCCGCGTGGCATATCCTAACTCCTCTTCTACATCGTTACTCATTGGCTCAGGCTATGGCGATGCAACCATAGCCCAACCTTCACTTTCCTGCCTGCCGCAGTTCTTCGGCCTGCGTTATTCAGCAGGACATCCGCTCTTTCCATTTACCCGGCCACGCGGCTTTGGTTGAACTTCAAGGGAACCTCGATAAACGCCACCCCAGCACCAAAATTCGGCGGCAGCTTGGGGCCCTTCTCCCCAAGCTCGAAGTTGGGGGCAAGCTTCAGCAATGCACGCAGGGCTGCGGAAAATTCCAAACGCGCCAGATGCTGGCCCAAGCACATGTGCATACCGACGCCGAGCGAAGCCATGCGGCTCGACTTGCGCCGGAAGTCAATCTCATAAGGGCGCTCAACGAAATCCGGGTCCCAATTGGCCGCCGAACGGAACATCAGCACCGGTTCGCCGGCGCGGAACAGATGTCCGCCGATTTCTATGTCCCTCGCGACTTCGCGACCACTGAACGGTGTGGGCGAAAAGACGCGAATAAACTCGTTGACCGCCGCCGGGATGAGTTCCGGACTGTCGATCAGCTCTTGCCGCCTGTCAGGATTGCGCGCCAGATAAACCGTCGATGTGCTGATCGCTGCTTGCGTCGTCCCAAGGCCGCCAATGATGAGATTGTTGATGGTCTTGTTGATCTCTTCTTGTGAAATACGCCGCCCGTCCTTTTCGAATGTGCACAGCGCGCCAACGACGGTATCTGGGTTCGGATCCTTGATCAGTTCCGCGACCGTGTTGGCGATGTTTTCGCCATATTGTTGCTGTTCAGCTCTACGGTCTTCCTCAGTGCCAATGGCATAGGTGGCATTGTGAATGGGATCGTTATATTTGCGCCAGTCTTCCGGCTCAAAGCCGAACAGGCCAAGCGATGTCCGGCCTGTCAGGGGCATTGCGATGTCGCGCACCAGCTCAGCCCCTCCCGCATCGATTGCTTTGCTCACCAGCGAGGCCGCGAGGTCTTCTACTTCCTGCTGCAGCTTCGCAATGCGCGAAGGTGAAAAAAGCGGGTTTAACGCGGAACGGTAAAAGCCATGCTCGGGTGGATTGTAGTTGGCCGGTATCAGGTCCGGCATCAGCGAGCGGGGCACCGATTGCGTCCATCCGGAACTAGGGAAGTCCGCCGGCTGGCTGACCCTCTGCATCAGATTAAAGCTGCTCACAACATTGAAGCCACCATAACGTGGCGACCGCAACGCTGGCGCTTTCTGCGACGCAGCTTTCGCAATATTCAGAAAGTGCGTTTGAAAAAATTCAGAACGATGATCGAAATCGCGGAAGAACGCCTCAACCTCATCGGCAACGGCCTCATCATCCTTCATAATCTCAGCGAGCATTGAAAACTCTCCTTGATATCAATACGTGACTAATAAAATCAAGATCCATTATGAAAAATAGCAAGGGCAATTTGATACGGGGTATACGGGCAAGAATGGATCAATTAAATTGCAGTACAAACTTATAAGTTAACGTAACAAACTAACAAAATACGATATGTATTTAATATTTTTCCACAAAGATGCGAGTAAGAAGCCAATCATCAATATACCATTTATCATTTATCCTGCGATACCTGATTTTATAATGACCGTGGCCATTCATGAGCTTGGTGAGGGAGCCAGCCTTTCCAGTCCATAAGATGTCTTCCATGGCCCATACCGCCCAGGCGGTGTCTTGGTCCGTGAACTCCAGCGTCCGGAGGAAACCGCGATGCGCCGATGTGATGGGCTCCATTGAAGTCCGGACAAACTCGACAATCGCTTCCCTGCCTGCAACAGGGGGGATTGACGGATCTACCGCCACCCTGAAGTCAAACACCGCATTTTCTGCAATCACACTTCCAAACCCATCCCAATCTTTTGAGTCGACGGTGTGGAAATAACTTTGCTGCAAAGTTCTTATCGCAAGCTCATCCGCTATCCTGTAGGTCATATGCCTCTCTATCGACTTGTGATGCCTTGTTCGGAATATTTTGACAGGCATGCACTCCGTCTTCTGCCTCATCGCAAATTGTCAGGCCCTTGCCGTGCCCGGAAATTCAACAGTCACCTTTCCCCTGTCGCTCTCGGCGGCGCCCGGGGGGCCAGTCAGGACCTCACCGAAGGAGTATCTGTCCGTCACCATCGAGCGGGCCTGGTCCTTGATCCCAGACAGAGAGGCCAATGCCTCGGATAGCTCCCCCTGATATCCGACCGAGCCGGTTATCATCATTTCCTTGCTCATGAACGTGCTGAAATCGACCGGAAACGGTTGGCCGTGCATGGCGACGATAATGAAACAGCTATGGGTTTTCGCCAGCGAAATCATAGAACTTGTGACAGGATCCGCGCCGGTGGCATCGAAATACATGTCCGTACCGGAGACTTTGGCGCCGAATACGCTGGTTTCGCCATGCAAGGCAATGATCTGCCGTTTGAGTTCTCCATCACCGAGTCTAGCGTCGACGACGTGATCCGTGCCCATGGCTTTAGCGAGTTCGAGACGCTCGGTACTAAGATCCGCGGAAACGACATTATCTACCCCTTTACGTTTCAGCCAAAGCACGATGCCCAGCCCGATCGGCCGGGCGCCGAAGACCAGGGCGCTTTCACCGGGTTGTGGTAATGCGCGATTGGCCGCGCGCAGGGAGACCGCGAGAGGTTCGGCAAGTGCTGCGTCTGCATAGGACACGCCTTCCGGTATTGGCAGGAGAGCCCTGGTCTGCGCCGCGTCGCGCACAAGAACGAAATTGCTGAACGCTCCTTCAGGACCACCATTGCCGATGACTGCGGCAGTCGCCATCGGATTGATGATAACACGATCGCCAGCACTCACGCCCCCGACGGCACCTCCTACTTCGATGACTTCACCGGAGGCTTCATGCCCGATGGGCATCGGGCTGCCTTCACGCTGCAGTTGAGAGGCGCCATCCTTGATATGATGGACATCTGTTCCGCAAACGCCGCAAGACCGAAGCCGCACCAAGAGGTCGTCGCGCGGGATCTTGGGATATTCCGCCATATCTACGCGTACGTCGTCCGCCCGATAGACGGATACAACACGCATCTGGGTTGCTTTATGCATAGCATTTCACCTTGAGAAGCTGCATTGACGGGCAAATGCGGACCTTTTGGGACGTCCTGAATCGATCGAAGTTCCAATGCGCCGTCTTCATATTCTCCATCCGCTCGAACTAAAACGGAGACGCCATCCAGCCCCCGTCAATTGTAATAACGTCTCCTGTGTGAAAGGACGCTCCGTCGCAGGCCAGATAGGCGGCTATCGCTTCGAGATCGCCGGGCGTACCTACACGTTTCATGGGCGCCCGTTGGGCTGAAAACGCATCAATCGCTGGATCGTCCACAATTCCGGTCTTGATATAGCCAGGGGCGACCATGTTTACGCGCACGCCATGTTGTGCAAGTTCAGCCGCTGCGGATCGCATGACGCCGAGAAGGCCAGACTTGGCGGCCGAATAGGCCATCATACCCGCCCCCCCGCCAAATACAGAGAGGCTGCCGCAGATGAGAATGGAACCGCCGGGATTGCCGGCTTCGGCGCGGGCTTTCATATGGCCGGCAGCCGCACGGACGACATAAAAACCTCCGTTGAGATGAACCTCAAGCATTCGCTGCCATTCGGACGTAGGAATGTCGGGGATAGACGGGAAACTCCGCCCGTAACCTGCATTGGAGACGACACAGTCGATGCATCCATCAGAAAGCCTTACCGCCTCGGCAAAGGCTTCCTGAACCTCTCGCTCCACACTCACGTCGACACAATGCGAATATACGTTGGGGCTGCCTGCCTCGCGAAGTTTCGCTTCCGCTGCCCGATTCTTCTCTTCGCTCCGTCCCCAGACAATAATATTGGCGCCTTGACGCGCCATGCCGAGTGCATAGCCAAGACCAACGCCGCTATTTCCTCCCGTCACAAGAGCGGTTTTGCCGGTGAGGTCGAATAGCGAACGCGTCTTGATAGTTGTCATGGTTGTTGCTCAACAACCGTCTTCAATGCAGCGATGAGGTTGCCTGCACGTCTTTCATTCGCCATTGAAGCGCTTAGCAGATTGGATACATAACCAAAGCCAATACCGGTTTCGCGATCAGCAAAGCCGATCGCGCCGCCAGCCCCGGCGTGGCCGAAGGAGGTTGGTCCCAGCATCGGTACAGCGGGTTGAGGCAGCTGATAGCCTGTCCCAAATCGGCTGAAGCTCGTCAGCACCGCGTCTTCACCGCTGCATCGCTCATTGGTGGCGGCGTCCACGATTTCGTTATTCAGCAAGCGCAGGCCATCGACTTCGCCGAGACAGGACGCGTACATGCGGGCCAACGACCGCGCATTGGTTACCCCGTTAGCGGCAGGCTGCTCGGCTTCCAGAATGCGCTGATCGTTCCATGTCTGGGCATGCGGTGTCGGCAACGCTTGATTGGTGGTCAAAACCTTTGAAAACAGCGATAGTGGGTCAGACAAAGCTCTTATCAGCCGTTCTATGGCAGCCCGGACATCTGGATTCGTGATTTTTGTCAGTTCGTCGGGATCCGGCGTGCCGTCGACAAGCGGGGCGAATTGACTGCGATGGCTTTCCGGAAAGCCGATCCAGAAATCAAGACCCAGTGGGCGCGCTATTCTTTCGGCGAAGACATTGCCAAGGGATCGGCCAGTGATGCGACGCATCAACTCGCCGGTCAGCCAGCCAAAGGTCAGTGCGTGGTAACCGAGGCCGGTACCAGGACGCCAGAGGGGCGCCTGGTTTGCCAGATGCGCGGCGACGCATGCGCCGTTCAACAGTTCTTCGCGCGACAGCTCATGTTCGAGAGCGGCAAGTCCGACTTGGTGACTAAGAAGGTCCCTGATGGTGAAGTCGCTCTTGCCGTGTGCGGCAAACTCAGGCCAGTAGCTCGCCACCGTGCGATCAAGGTTCAGGTCGCCCGATTGATGCATCATATTGAACAAAGTGGCGGTAGCGCCCTTCGTCGCAGAGTAAACCAGCGTCACCGTATCTTTGGCCCACGGTCGCGTTCCTTGGGGATCTGTATGTCCGCCCCACAGATCGATCACGGGTTCACCGTGCCTATAAACGGAGACACAGGCCCCGATTTCCAACCCCTGTTCAAAATTCCGGACAAAAGCGTCGCGGACCACCTCATAGCCGGGAGCGACCAAGCCCGAGACGTGGGTAACGGTTGCTGTCTCTATAGTTTCGTTCATGACGAACTGCTCTCTTTCGTACGCAGTTCCGGGAAGTCGCCGTCATTCCACTCCGGCTCGCCTTCAGAACTTCCGGATGCGGAACGCTGAGCTGCGTGGGCCCGCAGTTCCACACGACGGATCTTGCCGGATATGGTCTTGGGCAGATCGCCAAACTCCAGCTTTCGCACCCGTTGCCACGCGGCCAGATGTTCGCGCGCATATTTGAGGATTTCGAAAGCGGTATCGCGTGTTGGCATATAGCCCGGCGCAAGCGAGACATAGGCTTTGGGAACGGCCAGGCGAACCGGGTCGGGGGCCGGTACTATCGCGGCCTCGGCCACCGCGGGGTGCTCGATCAGAACCGATTCAAGTTCGAAAGGGCTGATTTTGTAGTCTGAAGCCTTGAACACATCGTCCGTTCGCCCGATATAGGTGATAAATCCGTCGCGATCGATCTCCGCCAAGTCGCCGGTATGATAGAATCCATTTTCCCACGGACTTCCCCGGCCGATATAGCCCTTCATTACATTGAGTGGCCTGGCCTCGAAATCCAGACAGATTTCTCCCTCACCTTCGTTGACGCGGTCCCCGCTGCGCGGATCGACTATTACGACCGCCGCGCCGGGAAGCGGCCGTCCCATCGAACCTGGGCGCAGCGGTTGTCCAGGCGTGTTACCGACTAGAGCTGACGTCTCGGTCTGGCCGAAGCCGTCACGTATGGTCAGTCCCCAGTTGCGCTCGACCTGGCTGATAACTTCCGGATTGAGCGGTTCTCCAGCACCGATCAACTCGCGCAATCTTGAAGGACGCGGTCCCATTTCGGCTTTGATCAGCATCCGCCACACGGTCGGTGGTGCACAGAAGGACGTGATTTTTTCGCGCTCCAGATGACCGAGCAACGCCTCAGCATCGAACCGGTCATAATTGTATACCGCGATTGTCGACTGAGCGATCCAGGGCGCGAAAAAGCAGGACCAGGCGTGCTTGGCCCAACCCGGGGAGGAAATATTGAGGTGAGTATCCCCTGGGCGAAGTCCCAGCCAGTACATCGTCGTAAGATGACCGACGGCATAGGAAAGCTGATTATGCTCGACCAGTTTAGGTCTGCTCGTCGTACCAGAGGTGAAATAGCGCAACATAGGATCGTCGACTTTGCCGCCCGGTGGCTCGATGGGGTCGTCGCTCACCCGTTTGCTGTCCTCATAGTCCAGCCATCCCGAGCTGTTTCCGACTGCGACGCGGATACCGAATACGCTCAGCGTCTCGAATTTCTTTGTTTCCGCAGCGTTGGTAATGATATGGCGCACATCGGCCCGGTCGATCCGTTCTCTCAGATCAGTCGGTTCAAGCGCCACGGTTGCCGGCAGGATGACCGCACCGATTTTCATGATGGCGAGCATGGATTCCCAGAGTTCTATCTGATTACCAAGCATCAGAAGAACCACATCCCCCTTTTTCACGCCTACGTTCTGTAGCCAGCGCGCCAGTTGGTTCGACCTGCGCATCATCTGATCGAACGTGACGGACTCCCGTCCCTTATCGCTGAACACCACCAATGCCGGTTGTTGCAGACCGCGCGCTATCTCGTCGAACCAGTCCAGCGCCCAGTTGAACCCGTCCTCAATCTCAGGCCATGCAAATCCCGTGCGAGCCGCGTCATAGTCTGTGCGATGTTCAAGAAGAAAATCACGCGCATATTTATAGTTGTCGTGGCCTAAAGACACTTCTTCCACATCGCTTTCTGTACACCCTCAATAAACATTAAGCCTCAATAAGCCCGATCAAGCGGACTCCGCGTAGCTTATCGGAGCCTGCAGCTTGATCTCGTGAATAGCAGGCAGAACTTCCCTGGCAATGAGGTCTGTGCTTTTGGCAGCTGTGTCTTTCGGCATGTTGCCGAAACGCGTCACGAGCATGAACTCCTCGGGGTGGAAGTCCTCGGCGATCTGCTGGAGCTTGCGGATACACTGGTCGGGCGTGCCCCACACATGGTTTTGGATGTACGTCTCCGCGAGCTTCTGCGCCATCTCCGAAAGGCCGCTGACATTGTCTGACATCTCGGCGTAATGTTCATAGCCTTTGACGTTCTTGAAGTGCTTGCTGCCCAATTCATAATTACGGGTCGCGCTGTCGGTATATTGTGGCAGGTAATGGCGGACCAGCTGCTCCGCCTCTTCCTCGGTCTCGGCACAAATCGCCGACATGTGGATCCGCGGACGGACCGCATCATATCCCATCCCGACGCGTTCCCTGTGGAAATCCTCGAGTTCCGCATGATATTCACTCCACGCCTTTTGGGGAATGATGAGAGGGTGCAGACCCAGCTTGGCACCGACTGCTGCCGATGTCGGCGAACCCCAGGCATAGCTCATATCGCCAGCTAGCTGCCCGCCGTCGCGCGGACGCGGACGCATCGTGACGCCTTCGTAATTATAATATTCGCCCTGGAACGAGAACATTTCCTCGGTGATGGCCTTGCGGATGACCTGGATGCCCTCAAGCATGCGATCGCGAGACTCGTTCATGTCAACGTTGAGCTGACGGAACTCCCGGCGCGCTGCACCGCGACCAAAACCGACAATCAGCTTTCGGTTGGGGCCGATAAGGTTATGCAGCATCGTCATGTCTTCGGCAAGGCGAAGCGGATGGTGCCAGGGAACCACAACCACCATCGTCCCGAAATCGATCTTTTTTGTGGCCCCGGCAAAATAGGTCAGCAACTGTAAGGGATTAGTGGTCATTGTATAGGGACTTACATGATGTTCGACCGTCCAGAGTGAGTCGAAGCCCTGCTCCTCTAGCTTGAGAGCTGTGTCGATCTCTTCCATGAAGCGCTTGACGTCAGACTGCGGATCAAGCGCGGGAGCCGCTTCACCTCGCTCAATTGCTTCATACCGATTCCAATCCTGATAATTCTGGATATACAGCGTGATTCCGCAGCGCATAAGACTCTCTTCTCCCGTCACGCAGACTGATTCATCGTCTGTCGTATATCGGCCAAGTTGCCACAGGGATGCAAGTTCACTAAACCAGAGTCAAGTGAATATGCGAACGCCTTCTCACGGATTCCAAGCGCCGGTTTGCGCGCCGCCGACGCTGAACGGGAGAAGGCTACGGCAAACACTTTGGTCACCTGAGCTCCCCGATCGTTCATCATACTGGCACGTTGCCCGATGTCGTTTCATTCAACTGTCGGTTCAAGCAAGCAGTTAGGCATTCGATATGTTGTTCGCGATGCCGAAATGGGGATAGGGTCGACAGATCAACATCAATATCGAGGCAATCAGGAAACCTGCCCCGAACAAAATGATGACTTGCTCATAACCCCACCAGTGCAGCATGAGCGCGGGCAACTGCTGCCCGCCGAGGCAACCGAGCATGAATACGCCGTAGAAAATGCCCCCTATCGCCCCGTAGTCGCGTAGACCGAAATAGCGCGTCGTTAGATAGGCGATCATGTTAAATTCCGCACCTGTGGAAAGCCCCACGAGGACTGCAGCCGCGACCGCGATCCAATAGCTTGGTGGAAGAAAGAGGAGAAGAATGCTGCTAGCCAGCGGAAGTATCAGTGCAAGCGAGGCTAGGCGCGGTGCAAAGACATGATCCATGAAGGCTCCCGCCAGGAGCCTTCCGCACAGGGCGGCCACGCTGAGGCTGCTCAACACACTGGCTGACAGCAGAAGGGGAAGTCCCTGAGATGTCAGCATCGGAACGAAATAGATGATATATCCTGTAATTCCCATACCAGCGAGCATAAAGGAAACAAACATGAGCCAGAACTCGAGTGTTCTGATAGCTTGACCTGGCGTTAATCCAACCTCTTGGATTTGGTTCTTGGCATTCGACTGCCCAATGTCACGCGACGTATCCCGGAAAAAAGACCAGGCGAGCGGAAATACGGATAGGAACATATATGCGCTAAGGGCGAAATAGGCGACGCGCCAGTTGGCCTTTTCGATCACCAGTGTGGCGAGGAGTGGAGATATAGAGCCAGCAATATTCGAACCGCAAAGCACGATCGATACCGCCAATCCGCGCGCTTTCATGAAACGCTCTACAATAATTTTCTGCCAGATAATGGCTGATACCAGCGTATGCCCAGTGGCGATTACTATATAGCAGGCAAAAAACATGGCGACGGAATTAGGAATGAGTCCCAGCATCATAGTTCCTAGTGCCAGGACAATTGTTCCAACGAGGGCCAACGCTCGAGCACCGAACCACTTGATCAACCGGCCGGTAAATGGCGCACCGATAATGCCCATTATCCCGATTGATGCGAACGCCGCCAGGATAATTTCCGCGCTCCAACCAAATTCCCGCCGGATTGGGCCCATGAAGATGCCGATCGAATAGGGGAGAACGGACGCAAGTCCGACGCCCATCATGGCGGCAAGCAGAAGCGGCCAATCAGCACGGAACTCTTCTCGAGCCGATCGGGTTTCGATAAACCCGGTCATAAACACCAAATTGTTGTCTTTGAGGCGCTACTTTCGTCAGCCACCCTTCGGAACCGCAAAATAGACCACCGCTGTCCGACTGCTAATCCGCCATCCATCCCCGGTGCGGATGATATGATCGAAATAATGGCCTGTATTTGCCTGCCCGTTCTTTTCGATCGAGACGAGTTTGGTCAGGCTAGTGACATGGTCGGCATCGACCACGTCAATGACCGGGTTGGTAAAATGATGACCGGCCGGATGATTGCCGCCGCTCATAACCTCGATTATAGCGTCCAATCCATCCGCCACACCGCCCCCGGCAGCGGTAAAGTCGAAGACCGCATTTTGGGTGAAAATCAATCCAAGGTCTTGCCACGGTGTAAGACCGCGTGAACCGTTGTCCATCACGTGAGCATATTGGCCCAGAAGGTTGTTGATAGCAAAGTAATCCTCGAACTTCATCACAATCTCTCCAGTTGCGGCGGCCCTACGCCTTTTTAAATTATAATGCGCGGCTGATTCCGCCATCGATGCGCCAAACTGCACCCGTTGTGTAATCTGACAAGGGGCTGGCAAGCAGGGCGACTGCGGCCGCAATTTCCTTGGCTTGTCCCAGGCGTGGGATTGTTTGGGGGAACAGGTCCGTCGCCCAGCGCCTCTCCATCTCTGCCTGATCGTCAGGCCAACCTAGCTGATCGCGCAAGGTTTCCAGGAAAGTCTGCGCGCCTTCCGTCAAAATCATGCCCGGCGCAATCGTATTCACCGTTACGCCATGGGGCGACAGATTGGACGACAGGTTGAGGCTCCAGTTTTCCAGCGCCGCCTTCGCCGCTCCGTAATCGTGCATGCTGCCGACACGCTGCCGCCCGGCCACCGAAGACATATTGATAATGCGGCCCCAATTGCGCTCGATCATCGTTGGCGCGAAATGACGAACCAGCCACGTGGCGGCCAGGAAATTGATCTTGAAACTGTTTATATAGTCCTGCGAGTCCAGATCGTCCCACGAAGGGTTATCGCCACGTACGGTGCCACCGGCATTGTTGACCAGAATATCGATCCCGTCGAAAGCTTCATCTGCTATTCGAGCGACCGCCGCGCAGCCCTCGTCACTCTGAAGATCGCCGACAGCTGCAACGGCTTGGCCCCCATTGGCCAAGATCTTATCTGCGACGGCGAGAGTGCGTTTCTCACTGCGGCCGTTGACGACGACGGCAACACCCTCATTAGCGAGAAATTTGGCGATAGCCTCGCCTATTCCCGAGCTGGCGCCTGTGACGAGCGCCCGCTTCCCTCCCAGGCCAAGTTCCATACCTTCTCCCAAAACATGTGTACCGCTTATGCAATGTTCAATATAGGCACGCAGAAAGTGACTCTACACCGGTCTTGTATATATCCGAGAGCATCCGCACAATTCAATTCTGGCGCCTCGCCTATCGCCTACATGAAGCAGCGGACATCGCCGACGCATCTTTGGGTGACTCACTACGGGAGGGGTTAACATCGGGCCGGCAAATCAGGATTATGAGGATGGTTGCAAAATCGCCGTGATGCCGGTCAAAATCCTCGCTCATTTTTGCATTGCCATTTTCCACACGATGCTCTTCTCATGCTCGATAAGGAAGCGTGCTCACCCGTTACCGGACCGGTGCTGCATTTCAACCAAAGCTCCCAATCTATTGGGAAAAATGGCAAAAAGCTGCGTTGATGCGAGTCGAGGTCCATGCTCGAACGGTTAGAAGCATGGTACCCTGCATTATCATTCGCAGGCAAATGTCGAGAAAAGAGGCGATAGCTGAAAGGCGCGCGTCTTGGCGATCGGGAGAAGATGTATGCTACTGAAAGAATTTGAAAATGAAAAGGTCAGCGACCAGCAGATCGCTGAATTTGTCGAGAATTTCGATCATCATTCGACATTTTTCCGGGACAATTATTTCAATATAATCAGATATCTGGTCGCCAAGAAACCGATATTCCGTTCGCCAGCATATGGTGGTTTTTCCATGGTGTGCAATTACAAGGCCATGCGCGCCATCGCGACGGACACGAAAACCTTTCCCAATGAGAATTCGTCGCGGGTCATCCCGAGCGGCCCCCTACCGCCGCTTATTCCCGTCGATCTCAATCCTCCCGATCACACATTTTACAGACGTGTTCTCAATCCGTTGTTTTCGCCAAGCGCCATGGCGCGGCGAAGGGACGATACGATCCAGCTGGCCCGGGAGCTTCTCGCCGCAGTCCGAAAGAGAGATCCTTTTGATCTTATAGACGATTACGCCAAGCCTCTGACCGGCATCGCGTCCTTCAAGGTCCTCGGTATCGAACCGACAACCTGGCCTGACTATGATACGCCGATCACCAATTCGACCTTCTCCATCGGTACCCTGGAAGAAAGAGCTTCGGGTTATCTGGCCTATGAGCAACGGGTGCGCGAAGCGGTGGCGAAGGCAGTCAAGCACCCAGACCCCGCGACGGTGATTGGCGCCATGGCGCTCAGTGGTCTCGACAATCGCAAAATAACCGAGGATGAAATCTGCCAAACAGTCAACACGCTCATTATAGGTGGGCTGGGCACAACCCAGGCCGTCGCCGGCTCCTCCGCTCTATATCTCTCACGCAATCCGGAACGGAAATTGGAACTCATCGATTATCCTGAGCGCCTGAGTTTTGCAGTGAACGAATTGCTTCGCCTATTTTCTTCCGCGCCGATAACCGGGCGTGCAGTTCCGGGCGATGCCAGGCTGTTGGGGCAGGCACTGCATGCCGGTGAAACCCTTGGCTTGTTCTGGGCCTCCGCGAATTTCGATCCGGACTTCATCGACCGGCCGTTTGAAGTCGATTTCCAGCGCCCCTCGTCGCGCTCCACCACTTTTGCCATGGGGCCGCATATGTGCCTCGGTCAGCATCTTGCCCGGCTGGAACTGGAAGCCATGCTCAAAGTATTGCTGGAAGACATGCCCGACTATGCTATCATCGAAGAAGGCGTCGTTCCCGCGCCGGATGTTGCTTCAATCTTGGCCTTCATCCATGTCCCTGTCCGGGCTGGTTGACCTTCCCCACTCTCCAGTTGTTTGCAGGGCAGGGTGGTCGCGGCGGTGCCTCTATTAAAAAAGCTACGTCGCCGAAGAGAAGTGCACACACCGGCGATAGGGACAAAGGCTGAAAAACAAGGTGTAGCATAACCGAGAGCGACCATAGCAGAAACAAGAGATCATGTGGCTGGATCGTTCGGATGCCTTCTCGCACTGCCGTGGCGGCGCTTCCTTCGGGCATCGGCGACACAAACGGCAGTCTGCCCGCCGTCACAAAAAAATGCTGGCCCGACGCAGGATCATGGGGTTCAGCGGCTGGGCTTAATATGACACGCCGACGAGTTCCTCGCAGATTTGCCAGAGACGCGTTCCCGAAGCAGCGTTGGACGCTGCTGCAGAGGGCTCTATACGCTGTCGTTCGTGAAAATATCCACCCGACGGAAGGGCGTTGTGGGCATCACGCGCCAGCCACAGCAGCGTATCGGCCGCCTGCTTCGGGCTGACCAATTCGCCGCGCTCTATGGCCTCGGCGAAATAGGCCTTGGTCTGATCGTCGGCACTATCGGGGAATTTGGATTGCACCGTTCCAGGATGGATAGCGCTGGAAACGATTTCCTGATGGCGTCTAGCCAATTCGCGCGTGAACAAGATGTTCCCCAGCTTACTCTGTAGATAGGCCATTGCTCCATTATATTCACGTTTAAAATGTAGATCGGCCCAGAACATGTCATTGATGTAGCTGTGACCGACTGATGCTGTGGTGATGACATGGCCTTGTCCGGCCCGGGACATTAGCGGAAGCAGAATTCCGGTCAGCAAAAATGGAGCGAGAACGTTCCCTGCGAAAGTTTGTTCAAGCCCGTCGACCGTCACGGTCTTTTTGCCTAAAATTTGGCCCGCATTGTTGATGAGAACGTCAATGTGGCCTGTAAGTTCCGCAATCTTCTGCGCCGCCTGCCGCACCTCGTCCATGGACGACAAATCAGCGCGTATCCAATCGATGCGGGCGCCGCGAACTGCCTCGCTGATAGCGCCCTTACTGGCCTCGATCCGGCCGGCGTCACGGCCAAGAGCGATTATCTTGAACCCATCTTGGGCCAGACCAAGGGCGGTTTCGAACCCGATGCCTGAACTAGCACCCGTAATGACAGCAACTTTGTTCTCGTTCATCTGTCCTGCGAATATTCTTCCGCTCCTCTCTAAATTTCACTCATCGCACGGCGCCTTTTCTCCGACAACAGCCATATCGGCATTTCAGTTAGACTTTGCTGCAATAATACCTGCAGAAGTTCGGCTTGACTGTCGCGTTCTCTTCGGCAGACGATGAAACAAATGACAATTATCGCCGCTAGCTTGCGGGAGGAAGACCGGAGACATAGAGGGAGAGGTGCCTCATGCAATCGTTGCAGGCTTATTTTGGCCTTGACGGCAAAACGGCGCTTGTAACAGGAGCCGCGCGTGGCATCGGCGAGGCCGTTGCCGAGACGCTGGCTGGTTGCGGTGCTACAGTCGTGGTTTCCGACCGTGACGGCGCGGGGTGCCAGACGGTTGCGAATGCGATCAACGCTGGGGGCGGAAGAGCTTTCGCGCTTGAGCTGGATATCAGCGATCAGAAGAAGATCGAACAAGGCTTTGCGAAGGCCAAGGAAAAGCTGTCCGGTCGCCTGGATATCCTGGTCAACAATGCTGGCATGATCGGCGTTTTGCCCCTGTTCGACGATCGTATGGAGATCTGGGACCGGATGTATGCCGTGAACGTCCGCGGGACCTTTCTTTGCGCTCGAGAAGGTGCGGCGATCATGCGGAAAGCCGGCAAAGGCGGGCGAATCATCAACATTTCATCTTCGGCGGCGATCCGTCCGGTACTTGATGGAATCGCGCCTTACAGCTCGTCGAAGGGGGCCATCAACACCATGACCCAGGGCCTTGCCTACGATCTTGCACCCGACAATATCACCGTCAACGTGGTGATGCCGCATGCAATTCGGCACTCAACAGACAGCGTTCAGTACGACGAAAACAAGACGCCCGTTGCGGGTGGTGCGGCCATCAATTCCGAGCGGTACCGGTTGCCAGGGGGGCAAGGCGGGCCGCAGGATATCGCCTCGCTTGTCGCCTTTCTGGCAGGGCCTGGCGGAGCTTATATTTCCGGCCAGCAGCTGCTCGTCGACGGCGGCTATATGTTAACATGACGCCTCAATCGGGCTGTCAAACTAGGCTCGGGACAGGATGAAATGGACCTTGGACTGAAAAATCGCCGAGCCTTTGTCGCCGGCTCCAGCAGCGGGATAGGCGCAGGCATGGCCATAGGGCTCGCGCGCGAGGGTTGCGAAGTCATTGTGCATGGCCGTAAGCCCGAGCGCGCGGCTGAGGTCGTCGACCGAATCCGCAAGGAAGGCGGAAAGGCAATTTCGGTTATCGGAGAGCTGGACACGATGCCATCGGTTGACGACCTCGCTGCACGCGCCCTGCAGACCGGACCAATCGACATCCTCATCAATAGCGCCGGTGCGTGTCAGGACGCGCGCGACTGGTTCGACGTGCCGATGGAAAATTGGATTCACCAATATCAGATATCGGTGGTCTATACCGTTCAACTCATCCGCGCGATGGTGCCGCTTATGCAGGAGCGCGGTTGGGGACGAGTGCTCAACGTCAGCAGCACAGCCGCCTATCATGGCATGACGAGGCATCCGGAATATTCGGCGGCGAAAATCGCCAATCTATCGGTCAGCGCGAGTCTGGCCAATCGATTGGGCAACAGCGGTGTAACGGCCAACACGCTGGTATCCGGACTGGTCATGACCGAACATACCGAGCGTGCTGCCAAGGTATCGGGGGAATCGATCGGACTCGATCCGGACGACCCCGATTTCATGCCGAAGGTCCTTCGCGATGCATGGGGCGCCCACATTCCGCTGAGACGCGGGGCGACAATGGAGGAAATGGCCGCAGCCGCCTGCTTCCTTGTGTCGGAACCCGCCAGTTTCATCACTGGAGCTTGCCTCAGGGTCGACGGCGGCGGAGCCGGAATTACATTCTAGGAATGACGGCGATCAATTCGTTATATCGAAAATCTTTGAACTGGGAAGGTCGCAAAGGTGCGGGATGGCAGCCGAATTGGAACTGTGCTGGGGCACTGTACGACAAGCTGGCTTGGCGGAGTTGATCGAAGTTGCAGGTCGCGCTGGCTTCCAGGCAATTACTGTAGGACACGATCTGGTTGATCAGTCGGGACTTGGAGCCGCCGAATTGCGATCACGGCTCGGTGACGCCGGCGTGCGAATTTCGAATATCGACGCGCTGGTGAGTGTACTGCCAGGAATGCCCACGCCCGAGTTCATCGAGAAGACGTACCAATCCTATGGTACAGGCCTCGATGTTCGACGGGGCTTCACCCTAACCGAGGGCGAGTTCTACCGTACCGCGGAGCGTACAGGCGGGGACTCGGTAAATATCGTCCATTTCGGCGGTGACCCGGCTACGCCGCTTGAAGCGATAGCGGAAGCTGTTGCCGGGGTTAGCCGAAGGGCCGCGGCCTACGGGTTAATGATTGTGTTTGAATTTCTGCCGGGGACGGCGGTTCCGGACATCAATACGGCGGCCCGGCTAGTGGAAATGGTGAGCGAGTCCAATATGAAAATCATGTTCGATACACGGCACCTCGCGCGGTCTGGAGGAAGTGTCGAAGATGTCGTGCGCCATGCCGGGCTCGTTGGAGCCACCCAGTTCAGCGATCTCAAATGGGCAGAACGCGATGCCGAAGATCGACTGCTTCCCTATGAAGGTGACTTGCAGCTGAAAGGCATGCTTGATGCGGTCCGCACAGCGAAACCTGAGATTCCGATCGGCATCGAGGTATTCAGTACAGTCCTTTACCGACTTTCGGCGGCGGAAGCTGCGGAACGGGCGGCCCGGGCCCTCAGGAAACTGATCAAGAGGACCCACGCGGCGAATTAAGGGCAAGATGGGAAGCGGAAATGGAATTTGAGGCCAAGACAGCGTTGATTACGGGCGGTGCTACCGGAATCGGCAAGGCGCTCGCGCGACTGCTTTCCGCAGAGGGTATGAATGTGGTCATCGCCTCCACGAACTCCGAACGGCTGAACGTCGCTGCCGACGAACTCAACGCCGAAGGGGGGCGCGTCACTCCCATGGTTTGCGATGTATCGGATAGAGAGGCCGTGCGTGCGCTCGCTGCGAGAGTGGAGAAGGAATTTGGTGGCACCTATTTGCTTTGCGCCAACGCTGGAGGGAGCACCACCGGACCTTTGCTGGATCATGGCGATGGTGATTGGGACTGGGTTATCGATGTGGTATTTCGTGGGGTTACGAATTGCGTGCAGGCCTTCTACCCGGCTATGGCGAAGCGCGGTTCCGGCAAAATTCTCATCACCGGTTCGCATATGGGCTGCGCTCCCGACATGATGATAAACCACGGTCCTTATGCCGCGGCGAAGGGAGGGGTTCATGCGCTTGCCGCCTCCTTGCGCCCTGAAGCGGCAAAGAATGGGGTTGGCGTTTCCCTTCTGGTTCCCGCAATGACCGAAACCGACATTGTCGCGTCTCCCCAACGTGCCCGTCAATCGCGCTACGGCCCAGCGGTTGAAAGAGGCGGGATCGAGATGAGAGAAGGCGCTGCGGCACCGCTGCCCAATTTCCCGCGTGCGATGTCACCCGAGCAAGTGGCCGAACGTGCGCTTGCCGGCTTGAAGGCCGATGTTGGAATCATAGCCACTCATGCCGCCTTGGTGCCCTCTGTTCGGGAATATGCGGAGCGTGTTGTCGCCGCTTACGAGGATGCGGCAAAGTATCCCTGACAAGGAATACGAGAGTATTTCGCCGATTCAAACCTATTAGCTATGGATTGGAGATCAGGTTGGAGCCTGTGCTTTGAGGGTTAGCCAGCTGGTCTATGCTACAAACGATTTAGAGCACGCGCTCGCAAATTCCGAACAATATGGAATTACGTCATTTTACCGACTGGTGGCGCAAATTTTTGCAACGGTAGGCGATACGGAAAGGCAGGCTGACTTGAAGGTCGCCCTAGCGAATGTCAGGGGTGTCAACATCGAACTGATGGAAGCCACCAAGGACGTTGGCGGCTTTTTTCACTTCGGCGATCAGCGGCATGTCGGGATTCGCTATTGCGCTTCACCCACCTGTGCCAACGGTTCGAAGGCGGCATATCCAACTGGGACGCGCATCTTGCGGATTTGCAAATGTCCGGGCGCGAAATCGCTTTTCAGGAAGATGTTCGAGACCACGCACGGCCGGCTTTCACCGATGATCGGGTGCGCTGGGGGCCTATATAGAGCATCTTTGGATGACACCCCTGGCGCGCGGCAAGAAATCGATCGGCACGTACCTTTTCACGGTGATCGATGTGGATGGCCGCTGGTAGACATGCGAAATGAACCTCGAACCGTTGGCTACCACATGAATATTGGAGCTGATCGCGATATCAGCCGTCGCCGTGGGTTTTGATCTGGACCATGCGGAAACCGTCGAGCCGCAGCATGATTTCGTTTTCCTTTGCGAATGCCGCGACCGCTTCCTCTCGAGCCATGCAGGGGCCGAACTCTTCGGCGTCCGCTTCGCTCCAATAACATATTTCGCTCAACACGTCGTAGGGTGCCATACCGCCAACAAATTTGTCGATCACGTTCGAGGCTTCAGGAGGTAATGGATAATTACGGATATAGGTAGCGAACAGCGGTTTGCCATTGCATTCCAGATGCCTGAGGACCAGCGGAACATGATTGTTCTCATAATGGTCGACGAATTGGCGGCGCGACATGGCGGGATTCTTCTGTAATAGCACGAACGTTCTGATCGCTGGCGGTCCGTCGAAGCCCGTGGGATGCGGGGCCAGCGGTACTGGCGGAGCATGCGCCGTTTCGACAGCAAATTTCTTCACGTGTGCGGCATCGAAAATCTCTGCTTCAATTTTTCCGATTGCCGTACGGGTGTCAGCGTTTGCGAGCGCTTTGCCTATTTCCGCTTCGCCGCCGCTATCGGCGAAAATCCATTCGGAAATCATATCAAGACCTGTCTCGACAAAGGGTGAACCTGCTGCCACCAGACCCGGCGATCGTTCGTCCGTGACATAGTGGCGCCGGTGATTCTGCACGAGCGGCAGCATTCGCGATATGAAGGGCACATATTCATCTTCACAGCGCTCGATGAGCTGAGCGCGGGACATATCGGCTTTTGCCTTGAGCAATGCCATTATTTTTACCGGCACGCTATCGTCCTGTCGGTATCGCCAGCCCGCGATCTATTGCGATTTAGGAGCTTGAAGGCGTCGCCCGTTGGGTTCGGGAGTTTTCAGCTCTGCAGATCGATGATGTTTCGCACCACCTTGCCCTGACGGAGCGCGTCCATTGCCTCGTTGATCCGCTCGAGAGGATAGTGATCATTGATAAGCGTATCGAAGTCGAGTTTGCCCTGCATATACCAGTCGACAAGCTTGGCCGCACCATAGCGCCCCTTGAAATCGCCGCCGGACGACATTTTGAATGACCTTCCGATGCCGATATCGGATTTATCCAGTGTGATTTCTGCGCCGTCACGCATCATGCCGACCATGACACATTCGCCGGACCCGTTGCGTGTAGAACGCATGGCCTGCCTTGCGACTTCGGGATGTCCCACAGCCTCTACCACGATATCGGCACCTCCGTTCGTCAATGTGGTGATGTGATCGCCGACCCCACCATTCACATTGGCGGGGTTGATGAAATCCGTCGCGCCGGATTTGCGTGCGACCGCCTCCTTGGCGGGGTTGGTATCGACTGCGATGATCCGGCTCGCCCCCGCGAAGCGGGCGCCCTGAACCGCGCTCAGACCGATTCCTCCCATGCCGAATACGGCAACAGTTGAACCGGGCCTGATATCAGCGGCTTCTATTGCGGCGCCGACGCCTGTCGCGACGCCGCAGGCGGCGAGACAAGCTCGGTCGAAAGGCGCATCGTCAGGAATTTTTGCGACTGACGATTCGATCACTACGGTACGCTCAGTGAAGGTACCAGAATTCACGAACCGCCTTATCTGCTTGCCATCGAGATAGAAGGGAGAGTTCTGTCCGACGAAGCCCCTGTACATGTCTTGACAGAGATTGGAGCGGCCGCTCAGGCACTCGCTGCACCGGCCGCATTGTGGCATGACCGTGGTGATGACGTGATCGCCGGGGGCAAGCGATGTCACCATCGAACCGACTTTCTCGATAACCCCGGAGCCTTCGTGGCCAAGAACGACCGGAAATCCACCAAAATCCACCGCTCCGTCGAGCACCGAGAGGTCGCTGTGGCAAACGCCCGTGGAGTGGAGACGAATCAGGACCTCGTCCGGTTCCGGATCGCGCAGGTCGAGCTCGACGATTTCCATTGGCCTGCCCACCCCAAATGCGACTGCGGCTTTCGTTTTCACTCGATCCATCTCCTTGCATGCCCAGACCGGAAGGCGGAGCCGGCGAGGCAAACTTGTGGTTATGCTAATGCCAAATTGATCGATGATCATCTTGCAGCATGAGCTGATTAGCTATACACGAGTTTACCCAAGGTTCAAGGAGGTCGAACGCCCAATCCGATGCGACGCCGTGCGTCTTTCTGAAGGCAAGACTTCTGTATCATCTCCGTTGAACGGGACGGGTCGGCAACCGGAGCAATTTGGTATGTGCGGTCAGCGCACCTGAAGGCGAGAATGCCTAATGCGGTAGCCTCCGAATCCAATATTTGAATGGTTCCATGAAGCTTGAATTTGCGAAGGACCGAATTTGGTGACGTCGTTGAAGCGAAAGGGAGGTAATGTCTCAATTGTTTGCCCCGGAGAGCAAATGCGCCATTGTAACGGGAGGAGCTCGTCCTGATGGAATTGGATGGGCTTCTGCGATGGCGCTCGCCCAAGACGGCTACTCCGTTATGGTCACGGGGGCAACTGACGAAGAAGTGAGTGGCGCGCTGGACCATCCATCAATTGTCGCCCGTCAGCTCGATGTTCGGAACAATGATGCGATTAACGCGCTCTTCGGTGAATTTTTGCGTCTGGACGCGCTCATAACCTGTGCGGGAGCAGCCGGTCGGAATACGGAGTTCACGCCCGAAGGCTTTGCCGATATCGTCGATATAAACCTGACGGGAACGATGAGTTGCTGTCTAGCGGCACAGTCGCTGCTAGACCAGACGCGGGGAGCGATCGTAACGATCGGCTCGATGTATTCGCTTTTCGGTAGCGGCATCGTCCCCGCATATTCTGCCAGCAAGGGCGCTGTCGTGCAGCTCACAAAATCCCTTGCCGTCGCTTGGGGGCCAAATATTCGCGTCAATGCGGTCCTGCCCGGCTGGATTCAGACCGCAATGGGCCGGAACGCTACGAATGAGGATGTCGCCAGAACTGCGATTATAAAGCGAACACCTGCGGGCCGCCTTGGCGAGCCCGATGATCTTGCCGAGGTCATACGCTTTTTGTGTGGGCCCGGTAGTCGATTCGTCACGGGAGCGATAATCCCGGTCGACGGCGGTTATCATATCAGTGGATGATAGATCCTGTCGCGCGATTAGCAACAGTAATGCCTGGCTCATGATGCAACTGGCGGAAAAAGATATCTAACAAGCATAATGGAGAGTGTTATGGATAGCGAGCTTGCGACCATGGTTGATCTGCAGGGGTGCAAGCGTCCTGTCCGCTGGGGGCACGGTGCGCTTCGAACTGACCGCCGCTTCGTGCCCCAGTCGGTCTATGTCGACTCCGAACGTTATGAATCAGAAGTTCGACTTCTGCGCAGCTCATGGCTGATGGGTTGCCTGGATATGGAGATTCTTGAACATGGCGACACCGCCTTATTTGAGGCACTGGGGCAGTCGATCCTGATTGTCCGTCAGAAGGACGGAGACATCCTCGCCTGGCACAATGTCTGCCAGCATCGTGGTGCGCGATTGGCGTGCGAGGCGCAGAAGAATGCCAGGCGGTTTGTTTGTCCCTATCATTCATGGTCCTTCGGACTCGACGGCAAGCTTGTAGGTCTGCCGGGGCGCGAATATTATACCAAGGAGGAACTCAGAGATCTGCGTGCGCCCCCGGTGAACGTCGCCGTCCGTCATGGCATTGTGTGGATCAATATGACCGAACATCCGCCGTCCATCGATGATGTCCTTGCTGAGGTCGGCGAAGAGCTTACTGGCTTTAACCTTGGTACCATGAAGATGATGGCGCCTCCGATGGAATTCGAGATTCCATCGAACTGGAAGCGTGGAGTCGAGGCATTCCTTGAGGACTATCACGCTCTATCCTTGCATGCGCCTTCCTTGCCGAAGGGGAATGAGCCGGGGCAAGTCGATTATAAGCTGACGTCACACACCTTGTTCGAGCGCAACAGCATGTTCGTCTATACGCCGAAAGATGCACTGGAGAAGCTAAGAGAAACGCTGGACCATTTTCAGTATGGATATAACCATTATTTCATCCATCCGAATATGTTCTTGAATTTCATGGAAGGACCGAATGGCCTCTATCAGGCATGGGACTTTTTGCCTCTGTCCATCGACAAGACCAAGATGCGGATGCGGTTTCTTTGCGGTACGGATTTTCAAGGCGATCAGGCGCTTGCCAACGCGCAAGTCGCCTATCTGCGCGAAGTCTTCGGGCAGGACATTTTCGCTTGCGGCGAGCAGTCCCGCACCGATTTCAGCCTCGCCAACCGCGGCAGTCTGCTTGGTGACGCCGAATGTAGGATAGCCCATTTTTACAACATACTTGATGACGAGCTAGGTATCGAGACGCGTGGGACGCCGCCTTGGGTCGACTGAACATCACGGAGCACCAAATGTAAAAATATCGGTAAGGGCGTGCGAAGGCGGTGGGGCCCTTCGCGCTATGCCGGCCCCGTCACTCCGTAAATTCCATTTCGATAACCACCGCGTTGGGGCCGTCAGATGATGCGTTCCACGCCTTTTCGATCGCGGCACGAGCATCGCCGCCGAGCGGCACCCTGTCCGCAGGGATATTGAATCCCTCGATCACTCCCTGCACCGTCGACCCCGTTCCGCGAAGATCGCTGCCCAGATAACCTGCATGTTGCGGATTGGCGGCCGGGCCGAGGCGCTCGACAAATTGACGCTCGAAGAAACGTGTCGAGCCATATCCTCCATTGTCGATGACAACAAAGGTGACCGGCAGATTCTGGGCACGGACCGTCCAGAGGCCCAATGCGCCAAAGCGCAGCGCTCCATCCCCAAGCACGCAGGTGACAGGCTCGCCAGACGCGAGGGCGACCCCTGCTGCTGCCCCCGTCCCCCAGCCTAGCGAGGCTCCCGTGGTTCCGACATAGCGTTCGCCGTCTGTCGATTTGAGAATTTTTCCGAGCTGATGTACGCCCATGACCGACTCATCGACGAGCCAGCCCCTGTCCAGTACATCGTCCAGGGGTGCAAGTGCATTGGCATAGCTCTGCATGAGTGGGGATTGCACCCGGCGTTCATCCTGCCGGCGGAATGCCGCCAGCCACTCCCGGCGTCGCGCAACCAATCCCTCAGGAACGGGTAATTCAGCAAGTCGCTGCGCTAGCGCGACGGCGAATGCTCCGGGATCGGCGGCAGCCGCCCAATGGACCGGCCGGGTTTCCTCCAGCTTGAGTGGATCGGCATTGACATGGGCCAAAAAACGAGCACCCGGGAACCAAGATGCGCGGGGGTGCGCTTCCAGTATAAATCGCGAACCCAGCGCGAGGACGACATCGGCCGTCACCTCTAGTGCTCCCGCGCTGGTAATGCTGCCGAAACAGTTCGGGTGGCCGGGCGCGACACCGTAGCGGTCAGAAAAGCCGTTTTCGTAAACGAGCGCGAAGCCATACCGCTCGGCCAAGTCTTCCACAACGCGCGAACCATTGAAGCGGCGCAATTGCCCGCCGACCATGATCAGTGGCCTTTCCGCACTTTGCAGTGCCTGTGCCAGCTCGCCTGGATCGGGAGATACTCCGGCCGGCGTTATGGACCTAATTGGCTCGCGGCAGGATACCGGCCTTTCAAACACGTCTTCCGGGATGGACAGGAAAGTTGGGCCCGGGAGGGCGCCGATTGCGATATTTCTCGCCCGCTCGAGCCAGAAACGCACATCCATCCCGGGGGCAAGCTCGTGCGCAAAGCGGCTGTAAGGGGTCATGAGATTGACGAGATCGCCCTCTCCGATCGTGGCTGAATTGCTGCGATACTGTGACGCCTGTTGAGAAGCGACGATCAGCAGCGGCGTTTCATCACGCCAAGCATTGTAGATGTTGGCGAGACCATTAGCGACACCAGGCAACATATAAAGCAGGACCATCGCGCTGCCAGCGACGCGCGCGTAGCCGTCGGCGGCGGCGACAGCTACGGATTCGTGAATCGCAGAGACAAATGAGATGTCCTTGTTCTGCATTTCATAAAGTGGGGCAACCATGGAACTGCCCGGTAGCCCGAATACGTGCTTGTATCCCTTGTCCATTAAGAACCGCACCAGCTCGGCACCGCCGTGCTCTGTTCGTTGCCTGTCCATCTTCTCTCCCGTGCGAAACGCAGGTCTATACTCTGGAACGCTGCACAATAATGCTATACTCGCTTGTCACACTCGATGTGAATTTGCGTCAGTGGCTGCAAAAAAATACCCTTCCGCAAATTTTCGCAATTTTGTACCCGCCCGTTCGGGCGATTCGTGCAAGGAAGCTGGTCGATCCACTCCTTGCAGCGTCGGGGTTTCATCTCTCATTTCCCGGGTGATGCCAGAACCAAACCAATCTAAATTGCACGGCGGAAAGAAATCGCGGCCACGTTGCGCCCGATGGTAGGGGGGGAGAAGGTAGTAGCGGATCCGGGAGCCCTTCGGCCCTATAAATCCCAGGGTCTACCGCCTATCGCCAACCACCCCTTGTCGTCGACTCCCCGAAGCGACGGAGCAGGTTTCAGCTTCCTCTCATGGTGCCACTGTGCTGGCTAAATACTGTGCCGCGAGGTTCGGGTACATCCTTGTCTGGTGGCACCTGCCGCTCGCCGACGCTGTCTTGCTCGGTCTAGGCAAACTGATCAGTGTACTGAAAGTCGACGATGACGACCGGATAGCCGTCGTCAAGCCAGCTGTGAAAAATCTGGTAGTGACACAAGCAGTCGAAGCAAGCGGATTTCACCATGCGCCAGATCCGTCGAGGTAGATTGCCTGCTCGATCGGCGGCAATGTCACGGAGAATTCCGGTGGGGTGCGTGCATCAAATATGGATTGACGACTAATAGGTGCTCGGGCCGAGATCGTGCTGATGAACGGTGAGGTGCTTCGTGTCGGTGGCCGAAGTCTGGATTCCGTAGCCCTCACCGTACGTCAGCGCCTGCCGACCAAAGGCATCGCAGTGCAACCGGCCAGCGCAATCAGTTCAAGGTGAATCCGATTTTAATTGTAACCTGATACTGGACGACACCATCGCGATCAATGAAACCTCGTGTGGCGACTACCTCGAACCAGCGCACATTCGTCAATGTGGCGTTAGCCCGCTTGATAGCTGCCTGAATTGCATCGTCAGTACTCTTTTGAGACGTACCGACAACTTCAGTCAACTTATAGACATGATTTTCCATTCTAGCTCTCCAGGCAACAGGCGGCTTTTTCTATGCCGCCACTATAATGGTTTTCCGCCGGGGCAGCAAGGACAAGCCCTTACAGTTTTCAATCTACCGTCCGACGGCCAGGCCGTCTACAGGGGGTCCTATTTTACGGCAATTGGGTTCACTGGAGAACCGAAGGCACCTGGAATGGAAAGGGGAGGCGCGCAAAGTAGAAACACGTAGCGCCCATCATTTGCACAATCGCGGGCAAGTTCCTCAAAGTTCCACAGCTCGCCCAACGGCATTCCCATTTCTGTTAAGGCTAGGCAATGGAATGGAAGTGGGTAATCCTGATTGCCTATGTCGGCCGCAAGGGATTCGACAGCCACGTTGTCGGCTGCCACAGCCGCCACCTGCCGTTCGTGAAGCCACTCCGCTACGCGAAATGACACGCCGGGTTGCGAACCGTTGAATGCTATTCGATCTCCATCGACTGTAAAACGCGTAATATGGCCAGTACGAATGCAGACGACATCGCCAGATTCCGGGCGAACGTTGGCTAGGTCGCACGCCTTTCTGAGATCGTCTACCGATATCTCGTACCCAGAGTCTAGCCGTGGCGTTCTATACAAGCTAGCGATATCGAGCAATATGCCACGCGACACGATTCCCGGTTTGGCGAGATGTTCAATGCCGCAATGCGTTGTTCCCGACGGCGACAAATGTTCCGCGGCTGCCTGGCCTCCATAAAGCGTGCCATTGTAGTGGACGTGCCCAAGGGCATCCCACTGCGTTGCCGCTTGTAACGGCATCATGATCACGTCATCTGAATACATTACATTGGGTTTGTTGGGATTAAGTGGCGAGAACAGATCGGTTGCAAAAAGCCGCGGGTTGAATCTCTTGGCGCCGAATTGCGGTCCGTCCTTTCCAAAATCGAGACCGAGCGAAAATGCCTTGCCTTCCGACACGGCTGAAGCGCCTCGAATAAGTGCCTCAGGTCCGATGAGGTTGAGCGTGCCGCGTTGATCCCCTAGACTCCATCTTCCCCAATTTCTGAGCTTCTCCGCTAGCTGTTCAAAATCGTGCGACATAGCCATTTCCTGCGCCTTTGGTGTTGTTATCCGAACTAAACGAATTTCTCGGTTACAGCATGGATGTTCCGCCATTCACGCGAAGAATTTGGCCGGTCATGAAGGCGCTGGCGTCGGAAGCCAGAAACAGCAGGGCCTGCGCCATATCTAGTGGTGTACCAGTAATCCCTAGGGCCGACCGTGCAGCATGGATTGCGAGCAGGGCGTCGCGCTCGGCGTTCCCCAGGCTTTGGGGAGCGGTCATCCCCGTGACGACGAAGCCGGGTGCCAGTGCATTTGCTCGGATGCCATCGGGGCCGAGTTCTACCGCAAGAGTTTTGGTCAGCATATTTACCGCTGCCTTGGTAAAGGCATAAACTGACAGGTTGGCCATCGGTTGATCGGCTGCATTAGAGGACACATTTATGATCGTCCCCCGTCTTCGTCGTCGCATGGCGGGAACGATCGCCGCACAGCACCAATATACAGCATCGAGGTTTATGCGAATTATGCGATCATATTCCTCGCGCGTAACGGATCCAAATGGCGTGTAACCGATGACACCGGCGACGTTCACCCAAATATCGATCGGAGCGATTGTCTCAGCCTGTGCTGCCAATAAAGCCGGTGCGCCTTCCTCGGCAAGATTGATCCGTACAGCGGTGGCCCGCGACCCAAACGTCGCCGCAGCATTGTTCACATCTTCATCGACGTCAGCCATGACGACTCGCGCCCCAGCCTGGACGAACAACTCCGAAGTCGCGCGGCCGATGCCCGACGCTGCACCAGTAATCACGGCGGCCTTGTTTTCAAGCCCAAACGCACCGAGTTGCATAAATGGGTTCTCCTCAGGTCCGAAAATTTTGAGCGATGATATTCGGAGGCTTGGCATGGGAACAGTGTTAACCGTGCAGCAACATATGCGAACACTACGGTTGCATAACGTGCGGCCACCTGATTGCTTCGGCTACTATGCGAGATAGGTGAGTCGGCGCAGAGCCATGTGCATCGGTTGGTTGGTTGCTTTCTGTTTGGCGGACATGCCGCCGCGAGCGCATAGAAAGCGATCGTCAGGCGAAGGTTCGAACCCATGCGGATCGGTTACCAACCGAACGCTTGATTGATTCGGCGATTTCCCCCATTGGCAACTGGGAGTAAGGAATTCAGGAATGGCGAACAGTAGGTTCCAACTTGATGGCAAAACCGCCCTTGTAACCGGCGCCTCCGCAGGCCTTGGAAGCCATTTTGCACAAACCCTGGGTGCCGCCGGCGCAAAGGTCATACTCGCAGCCCGGCGCGCAGACGCGCTAGCCTCGCGTGTCGAGGACATGACGAAGGCTGGGATTGATGCAGAAGCAATGACGCTCGACGTGACGGATCCTGCCTTCATTGCGGCTTTCGACGGACTGCAATCGGTTGATATCCTCGTCAATAATGCGGGTGTCGTACGCGAGGGGGCGGCACTTGAGCAAAGCGAGTCGGACTGGGACGCGGTAATCGACACCAATCTCAAAGGCATGTTCCTGCTCGCGCAGGCCGCAGCCAAAGGAATGAAAGGGCGAGGTACTGGCGGCTCCATCATTAACATCGCTTCGATTCTGGGGCTTCGGCAAGCGGGAGGAGTTTTACCCTATGCGGTATCGAAGGCAGGCGTTATTCAGATGACCAAAATCCTCGCACTGGAATGGGCGCGTTATGGCATTCGGGTCAACGCCATAGCCCCTGGCTATTTTAATACCGACCTGAACAGTGACCTTTGGGACACGGACGTTGGCAAGGCGATGCTTAAACGTGTGCCGCAGCGCCGACTCGGGCGGCTCGAAGATCTCGATGGTTCGTTGTTGCTGCTCGCATCCGACGCGGGAGCTTATATGAGCGGAAGCATAATAGTCGTAGACGGTGGTCATTTGGTCAGTAGTTTGTGAGGGGGCAACAAGTGGTCGAGAAGGTCTACGCAGATGCCGCGAACGCGCTTGACGGTTTGCTGTTCGATGGCATGACGCTTGCGGCAGGTGGTTTCGGTCTTTGCGGTATTCCCGAAACGTTGATCGATGAAATCGCTCGTTCAGCTGTGCGTGACTTGACCATCATTTCGAACAACGCCGGCGTGGATGATTACGGGCTTGGCCTTCTCCTCCGGTCTAAGCAGGTAAGCAAGATGATTTCCTCCTATGTGGGGGAGAACAAGGAATTCGAGCGGCAATATCTGTCTGGCGAGTTGGAACTCGAATTCAATCCTCAGGGAACTCTCGCCGAACGAATTCGTGCAGGCGGCGCTGGCATTCCAGCGTTCTTCACGCAGACAGGCGCACGCACCCTGGTTTCAGAAGGAAAGGAGGAAAGGCTTTTCGACGGTAAACCATATATATTGGAGACGAGCCTCAGAGCGGACGTCGCTCTGGTAAAAGCCTGGAAAGGAGATACCCACGGCAATCTGGTATTTCGCAAGTCAGCGCGCAATTTCAATCCAGTTGTCGCTACCTGTGGTAAAGTAACCGTTGCCGAGGTGGAGGAAATCGTGCCGGTTGGCACGTTGGACCCGGATCAAGTTCACACCTCAGGAATCTACGTCCAGCGCCTTATACTGGCGGCCAAGAACGAGAAGCGGATCGAAAAGCGAACTACGCGGGAGGGGGCTGCCTGATGCCTTGGACCAGAGAAGAATTAGCGGCACGCGCGGCAGCTGAACTCCGTGACGGCTATTTCGTGAATCTGGGCATCGGTATACCGACGCTTGTTGCCAACTATATTGCTCCTGGCGTCGATGTTACCCTGCAGTCCGAAAACGGCATGTTGGGCCTGGGGCCTTTCCCGACCGAAAGCCAAGTCGATGCCGATATCATCAATGCGGGAAAGCAGACCATCACCGAACTTGACCGCACGAGCTATGTGTCGTCGGCCGAAAGTTTCGCGATGATCCGGGGTGGTCACGTCGACCTCTCGGTCCTGGGGGCAATGGAAGTTGCCGAAAATGGCGATCTGGCGAACTGGATGGTCCCGGGTCGCATGATCAAGGGCCCCGGGGGAGCTATGGACCTCGTCTCCGGGGTTCGGCGCATCATCGTCCTGATGGACCATCGCGCAAAGGACGGTACGCCCAAGTTCCGCCGGAGGTGCTCGCTGCCGCTGACGGGCGCGAATGTTGTCGATCTCCTTATCACGGATATGGCGATGTTCGAACGTCCCGATCGTCAGTCGCCTTTCATGCTCCGGGAGGTCGCGCCGGGCGTGTCACTCGAAGAACTTCGAGCGGCAACCGAAGCGGATTTTCTTATTCAAGGGGCGTTTGCATGAGTGAGCGTGCGGAACGGATCGCGGACAAGGTGGAGGCTTTTGTTCGCAACGAGGTCATTCCCTATGAGAATGATGTCCGCCTCGGCTATCATGGACCGACAGACGGCCTCGTCAAGGAACTGCGCGACAAAGCGCGCGCTGCCAAGGTTATCACGCCCCACATCCTGGAAGATGGAAGTCATTTGACGCAACGCGAGACCGCGATGGTTCTACGCCGATCCGGTCTCTCTCCGCTGGGGCCGGTGGCAGTCAATACTATGGCCCCTGATGAAGGTAACATGTTTCTTCTTGGCAAAGTGGGTAACGCCGGGCAGAAGGAGAGATTTCTGAAGCCTCTAATTGCTGGATCTGCGCGCTCCGCTTTCTTTATGACGGAGCCGGCGGAAGACGGCGGGGCGGGCTCCGATCCCTCGATGCTCAAGACGCGCTGTGAGCGGGACGGCAACTGCTGGGTTATCAATGGCCGGAAGGCCTTCATAACAGGGGCTGAGGGGGCGGCTGTTGGCATCGTCATGGCCATGTCCGAGGAAGGCGCCTCAATGTTCCTTGTTGACCTTCCCGATGCCGCGCTCGTCATCGAGCGCGTGCTGGACACGATCGACAGTTCAATGCCGGGTGGGCATTCAATCGTCAGAATCGAGAATCTGAGAGTGCCGGCAAGCCAGATGCTCGGCGCGCCTGGAGAAGGTTTTAAGCTAGCGCAAGTTCGATTGAGTCCCGCCCGACTGTCCCATTGTATGCGCTGGCTGGGCAGCGTCACGCGCGCTCAGGAAATTGCCACCGAATATGCCTGCCGGCGACATGCTTTCGGCAAACCGCTGATCGAGCATGAGGGTGTCGGGTTCATGCTTGCCGAGAATCTGATCGACCTCAAGCAGGCCGAGCTCATGATCGACTGGTGCGCGGACATTCTCGACAGTGGTGCCTCGGGCACTGCTGAAAGTTCGATGGCAAAGGTCGCGGTTTCGGAGGCTTTAATGCGTACCGCGGATCGCTGCGTGCAGGTCATGGGCGGTACCGGAGTAAGTGGTGATACCGTCGTGGAGCAGATATTTCGCGAGGTGCGTGCTTTCCGCATTTATGACGGGCCGACCGAAGTGCACAAATGGAGCCTCGCGAAAAAGATCAAGCGTGATCATGCAAAGGCGCAGCAATGAGTCTCAAATCTGCTGACGCCAATGAGGGTACGACTGCCGTTCGCACCGGCTTCTCATTTGATCAGGCCGCCCTCGAGAACTGGCTGTGCGAAAGTGTTGCGGGATATCAAGGTCCGCTACGGGTCCAGCAGTTCAATGGTGGCCAGTCCAACCCCACCTATAAGTTGATTACGCCTCATCGGCATTATGTAATGCGGCGGAAGCCGTCGGGCCCGCTTTTGAAGGGCGCACATGCGATCGAACGAGAGGCTCAAGTGCTGCGCGCACTTGAGAGCGTCGATTTCCCTGTCGCGCACGTCCATGCGCTCTGCCAAGATCCAAGCGTGATAGGCACACCATTTTATGTGATGGACATGGTGGAGGGCCGCATATTCTGGGATGCCGCCCTACCCGGCGTTTCCACTGAGGAAAGATCGGCGATTTTCGATGCGATGAATGCCACCATCGCTGCCCTGCATAGAGTCGACTACAATGCCATCGATCTTGGCGATTACGGCCGGTCGGGTAATTATTTCGAACGGCAGATCAGTCGCTGGTCAGGACAATATCTGGATGATTCCGAAGCGGGTCGTGATCGCAACATGGACTATTTGATCGAGTGGCTCCCGGCTAATATTCCCTCTGCCGACGAGAGTGCGATCGTCCATGGCGACTTTCGTATCGACAATTTGATCTTTCATCCGGTCGAGCCGCGTGTTGTCGCGGTGCTGGACTGGGAATTATCGACGCTGGGCCATCCGGGTGCGGACTTTGCCTATAACGCAATGATGTATAGAATGCCGCCTCATATTGTCGCGGGTCTTGCCGGCAAAGACATCTCTCAATTGGGCGTTCCTGACGAGCAGCAGTATCTAGAAGCTTATTGCCGGCGGACAGGTCGGACAGATATGCGGGAATATGATTTCTATATCGCATTCAACTTCTTCCGGCTGGCAGCGATCTTCCACGGAATCAAAGGACGAGTCATTCGAGGAAATGCCAGCTCGGCCGAGGCCAAGGAACGATCGGCATCGTTTCCGGAACTGGCTGCACTCGCCCGGCGCCAAGCCGAACGCGTGTAGAACTCTCGGGGAGAGTGTGCTGTGCCTGGCTAAGCTGCGGTAGTCTACGCGTGCAGGGCATTTCTCGCATGACCGGCGTGTGTCTCCGAAGCAGAACACCGGACGTAACGAATACCTCCGGGGTCAATGCGGGAAAATGCGCGCAGCATCAGACCGGCGGCGGGTGCTGGTTCTTGCTACCTGATTTCACATCGCTTTTTTTCGGAGAGCGGCTTTCCATTTCCGGCGCAAGGCTCTGCTGAGAACGGCCATACGGCAGCTATAACCCTTGAAAACGCATGTGAACTGCAGGCCCGTACAATCCCAAGGTCCTCACCTCGTGGAGGGCTTGGCATTGTGCCAGTTTCGATCTATAGCCAATCGTTCGTTTGTTTGGTAATCATATTCGCAGCGGCATTTGTGTTAGGTCTGGAAAGGGAAGGGGCGCGCGTTTCCGCAACGGAGTTACAATTGTTCCCCGGGCCAGCCGCGGAACAGGAGCGTCAAGCGCGCAGCATTTGGCATTGAAGGGTGAGAGTGTGATTCTCGCTGATGTTCGACAGGAAGCAGCGCGGCAGAGGCACCTGCTATCGGAGGAAGTTGGCATTCGTCGCCTCAGATTCCCTTCTCCGACAGCCTGGGCAACCCACCCCTGAGATTCCGAAGGCGCATGAAGTTTTCTGGCGAGGTCTGATGCGAGGATGCGTAAGAGCCGTGGAAATGGAATTTTACTGATTGCTTGAAGGGATTCGCAATGGAAGACGTCTTTATCTATGATCATGTGCGGACGCCCCGCGGCAAGGGTCGCCCCGATGGCGCTTTGCACGAAATTCCGCCGGTTCAACTTGTCACGCAGGTGCTAGAGGCAGTTCGCGACCGGAGCGAGCTGGATACTGCGTTGCTCGACGATGTCGTGATCGGTTGTGCGCAGCCGGTCAGCGAACAGGGCGGTGTTCTTGCCCGTGCCGCAGTGCTAAATGCCGACTATTCTGAAACTGTCGCTGCGCAGCAGATACATCGTTTCTGTGCCTCTGGCCTGGAAGCGGTCAATAATATTGCCGCGCAGATTGGAGCGGGCATGGCCAGCGCCGGCATTGGCGGCGGCGTTGAATCGATGAGCCGGGTGAAGCTTGGCTACGACACGGGGGCTTGGGTTGCTGATCCGGGCGTTGCGTTCAACAATTACTATGCGCCTCAGGGCATCGGTGCCGATATCATTGCGACGTTGGAAGGCTATGAGCGCGAAGATGTCGACGCTTTCGCTGCCGAGAGCCAGAAGCGTGCCGCCCTGGCATGGAACGAGCGCCGCTTTGATCGCTCCATCGTGCCGGTGAAAGATGTGATGGGCGAGATCATTCTCGACAATGATGAATATCGCCGTCCCGAAACCACCGTGGAAACGCTTGCCAGCCTGAAGCCGGCTTTCCCGGCGCTCGCGGCTATGGGCTATGATCGCATCGCGAAAGAGCGCTATCCCCAGATCGAGGAATTGAAACATGTGCATACCGGCGGCAATTCGAGCGGCATCGTCGATGGCGCAGGGGTTGTGTTGCTCGGCAACGAAGGGTTCGGCAAGTCCGCTGGTTTGAAGCCGCGTGCGCGGATCAGGGGCTGGGCAACGATCGGTTCAGAACCGACCATCATGCTGACCGGCCCTCTCGCAGTGGCGAAAAAAGCACTCAAGCATACCGGCATGAGCAAGGACGATATCGATCTTTGGGAATTGAATGAGGCTTTCGCCAGCGTGGTGATGCGTTTCATGGATCATATGGAAGTCGATCATTCAAAAATGAACGTCAACGGTGGAGCGATCGCACTGGGCCACCCGCTTGGCGCAACCGGGGCGATGATTCTCGGCACTGTTTTAGATGAACTGGAGCGTCAGGACCTCAATACGGCCATGACTCTTCTATGTGCCGGCAATGGCCTCGGAATAGCAACCATCATTGAACGAGTTTGATAATATGACCAACCGCTATCGACACATTCGTATCGAAAAGGGCAGCGACGGGGTCGCGCTTCTCATTCTGGACAATGCCGATGAGAAGATGAATGTGGTTGCCGACCACTTCATCGCGGACATGAGCACAGCGATTGAGGAATTGCGCAAGGACGACTCTGTCCAAGGCGTCATCCTGACTTCAGCCAAGCCGGCTTTCATGGCCGGTGCCGACCTCAAACTGATGGTGACCGGCTTCGATCGCATGACCGCGCTGGAAGCATATGAATTCAGCCATAACGCGACGCGTATGCATCGCGCGTTGGAAACGATGGGAAAACCCGTCGCCTGCGCAATGAACGGGTTGGCGCTGGGTGGCGGCTTCGAACTGGCACTGGCCTGCCACTACCGGGTCCTGTCGGAAGATCCGAAGGCGATCGTCGGGCTTCCTGAGGTAACGCTGGGTCTTCTTCCCGCTTCCGGCGGAACGCAGCGCCTGACGCGCATCATCGGCATGGAAAAGGCGCTGCCGCTGCTCCTGACCGGCAAGGCGCTGGCACCGCGAAAAGCGTTGGAGGCAGGCATCGTCGATGCACTCGCACCCGCGGGCAAAGTCGTCGAAAAGGCGCGCGAATGGCTCGCCAGCAGTCCCGAGCCAAGTCAGCCCTGGGACCGCAAGGGTTTCTTCTTACCCGAAATGCGCGGCATGATGGCCCCCGAAGCCGCAATGAGCGCTTCGTTCGCGGCCGCCAATATCGTGCGGGATGCCGGCTATCATCTGCCCGCTCCACTCGCAATCCTCAGAGCGGTATCCGAAGGCATTCAATTGCCGATGGATCGTGCGCTTTCGCTGGAAAGCAAGTATTTTGCAACTCTGTTGACCGACCCGGTCGCCCGCAACATGATCCGTACGACTTTCATTTCGAAGCAGGCCGCACAAAAGGGCGCCCGCCGTCCGAAAGGCGTGCCCAAGACGGAATTCAAGAAGGTCGGCGTCATCGGAGCCGGTATGATGGGTTCGGGCATCGCTCTTGTTTCAGCAGCAGCCGGACTCGATGTCGTGCTGATCGACCGCGACACGGCCTCGGCGGAAAAGGGCAAGGGCTATTCCGAGAAGGTGTGGGGCAAGCAGGTTTCGCGCGGTCAACTGACGCAGGATAAGATGGATCAGATGCTTGCCCGTATCACGCCTACGGACGATTTTGGCGTGCTTGAGGGCTGCGACATCGTAATTGAAGCGGTGTTCGAGGATACCGACATCAAGGCTGAGACCACCCGAAAGGTCGAAGCGGTCGTCCCAGAACACGCTGTCTACGCCTCGAATACGTCGACTTTGCCGATCACGGGTCTTGCGAATGCATCGAAGCGTCCTGACCAGTTCATCGGTATGCACTTTTTCTCGCCGGTGGACCGCATGGCTCTGTTGGAGATCATTGTCGGCGAGAAGACCTCGTCCGAAACGCTCGCCACGGCGATCGATTTCGGCATGCTCGTTCACAAGATCCCGATCGTCGTCAACGATAGTCGCGGCTTCTACACCAGCCGTGTCTTTCAGACGCTGATCTATGAAGGCGCCGCCATGCTGGAAGATGGCGTCGAGCCGGCCCGCATCGAGAACGCGGCCAAGGCGGCGGGTTTCCCCGTCGGCCCACTCGCGCTCATCGACGAGGTGACGGCGGACTTGCCCATCAAGATCAACGAGCAGGCGATTGAACAGAATGATCCGAATTATGTCGCCCGTGGCGGCGTTGATGTTCTGAAAAAGATGATCGAACTCGGTCGCAGCAGCCGCAAGTCAGGTGCTGGCTTTTACGAATACCCGCCCGAGGGCAAAAAGCATCTGTGGCAAGGCTTGGCCGAGCATTTCCCATCGGCCGAAGAGCAGCCCGATCAGGAACATCTGGTGCAGCGGTTCTTGTATGCGCAATCGATTGAATCGGCTCGCTGCCTGGAACAGGGCGTGCTCGAGACACCCGAGGATGCAGACTTGGGTTCGGTCTATGGCTGGGGCTTCCCTGCTTGGACCGGCGGCACGCTGAGCTACATCGATACCGTCGGTATCGAAGAGTTCGTCAAGCAGGCTGATGCGCTAACTCAGAAATATGGTGAGCGCTTCGCTCCGTCGAATTGGCTCCGCAAGCGCGCAGAGAAGGGCGAAAGCTTTTATGATGCTCCCGCCGCGAAGGCCGATATGGAGCTTGCCTAATGCAGCGTCTGATCTTCGATTCGGAACATGAGCAATTCCGCGATAGTGTAACCCGCTTCATGCAGAATGAAGTGGCGCCGCATTCGGAACGTTACCGCAAGGAAGGCATGGTCGATCGCGATCTCTATACCAAGGCCGGAGAGCATGGATTTCTCTGTACATGGGCCGAGGAGCGTTTCGGCGGTGCAGGGATCGATGACTTCCGCTTTGAACAGATCCTCATGGAGGAGAATGTAAAACATGGTGATAGCGGGTTTTACGGCTATCTCCACAGCAACATCGTCGCCCCTTATATCGCCAAGCTGGGCAGTGAAGAGCAGAAACAGCGATTCATGCCCGGCGCGATATCCGGCAAAACGATTCTCGCTGTAGCCATGACCGAACCGTCGACCGGCAGCGACCTTGCCGGAATGCGCACGCGGGCAGAAGACAAGGCCGATCACTGGCTCCTCAATGGCGCTAAGACCTATATTTCGAATGGTATCATGGGTGACGTCGTCATCGTTGCCGCGCGGACCGACCCCGACAAGCCTCACGGCATCAGCCTGTTCGTTGTCGAGCGCGGCACGGAAGGCTTTGAACGCGGTCGGCGTCTCGATAAAATGGGTCTGAAGAGCCAGGATACCGCCGAGCTCTTCTTCAACGACGCCAAAGTGCCAAAAGAAAATATTCTTGGCGAACCCGGAATGGGCTTCAGATATCTCGCGCGCTTTTTGGCACAGGAGCGCTTGGTGGTCGCGATCAATTCAATCGCGGCTGCCCAGCATGCGTTTGACCTGACACTAGGATATGTTACTGATCGACGGGCATTCGGCAAGCCAATCGGCGCTTTCCAGAATACTCGTTTCAAGATGGCGCGGATGCGTGCGGAGATCGACATGGTCCAGACGCACGTCGATCAGTGCGTGCTGCTGCTCAACGCCACAAAATTGACAGCCGAAGATGCATCGGCCGCCAAACTGCTCGCCACTGAGCTGGAAGGCCGGGTTCTAGATGAGTGCGTGCAGTTCCATGGCGGAGCCGGCTATATGGATGAGTACAAGATCAGCCGCATGTATACCGACGCTCGGATCACCCGAATATTCGCTGGCAGTAGCGAAATCATGCTGGAGATTATCGGGCGCTCGCTTGGGCTCGATGAACGCAAGTTGGCGTAGGTGACACAGATGGCAGGCGAACTGGTAAGCTATCGTCTTGAGGATGGCATAGCCCGAATCGCTTTCAATGATCCCAAGCGATTGAATGCGGTGACTGAAGCGGTGGGTGTATCCTTGCATCAGGCATTGCTAAGGGCTGCCGGCGAATCCCGCGCCGTGATCCTCACCGGAGAAGGGCCCGCCTTTTGTTCTGGCGCCAATCTCGAAGAGGCTCTGGATTTCTTGGCGGAGGACTCGCCCGATTGCGGTGGACAGCTTGAACGCGCGTTCAACCCGGCGGTGATTGCCATGCGTGAGATGGAGCAGCCAGTCATCACGTCCTTGCGTGGCGCCATTGCCGGCGTTGGCTGTGGACTGGGCATGGCCGGCGACATCATCATTTGTTCCGAAAATGCCTATTTCTTTTTCGCGTTCGGGAAAGTCGGTCTGGTGCCGGATGGCGGGTTGTCTTGGCTCCTCAGCAAGGCGGTCGGGCGCGTGCGTGCGATGCAACTCATGCTGTTGAGCGAAAAGCTGCCTGCGAACAAGGCGCTCGACTGGGGACTGGTCAGCAAGGTCGTGCCGGACGATCAACTCGACGATGTTACGATGGATATCGCCCGCCAGCTGGCAACTGGCCCGAAATCTCTATCTCTAATGAAAAAGATTGCGTGGGATGGATTGGAATCGGACATGAAAACCGCTCTTGATGCCGAGCGGACTGCTCAACGGGACGCCGGTCTGACGGAAGATTTCGGCGAGGGACTCCATGCATTTCTTGAGCGTCGCAATCCCCGATTCAGGGGTCGCTGACAGCGACTTAGAGCCGAACCAAGTGCCGTTCCAAAAATAAATTGCTGCCGAAAAGCAGACCAATGGCGCATTAAGGTGGGAGAGGAGGGCGACATGGTGGTGCCCGACGATCTGGAAGCGGATTTCATCGTCGTGGGCGGGGGCAGTGCTGGCGCTGTCGTTGCCAGCAGACTGTCCGAGGACCCTGCGACCAGCGTGATTCTGGTTGAAGCCGGGGGTAACGGGCGATCGTTTCTTACCGAGATGCCGGCGGGTTTTGCGCGGATAGTTGCTAATCCTGAATTTGATTGGCTTTATGAACCGATCGCTGATCCCAGTCAGGGTGGTCGCGAATGGATTTGGTCTGCAGGCAAGATGCTGGGTGGAAGCAGTTCGCTGAACGGACAGGTCTATATCCGGGGTGCGCGTGCGGACTATGACGAGTGGGCTGCACTTGGAGCGACAGGCTGGAGTTTCAACGATGTTTTCCCCTATTTCTTGCGTTCTGAATCTTGGCGAGGCAAGCCGAGCCAGGCGCATGGATCCACCGGCCCTATGACGGTGTCTCCGGTGCGCGATCCCAATCCGCTATGTCGCGTTTTTCTCTCAGGTTGCGCCGAGGCGGGCATTCCCACTCTGGAAGAGCATAATGACGGCAGCGATTTCGGCGCATTCATGGCCCAGACCAACCAGCGGAGGGGTTTGCGCTGCGGAACTGAAAAGGCATATCTCCGCCCGGCCCGAAGGCGACGAAACCTCATGATCGTCACCGAGGCCGAAGTCAAATGCTTGCGGTTGGATAGCAGGCGAGCTGTCGGCATCGAGTTCATCCGCGACGGGATCAGACAATTCGCCAAAGCACGCCGCGAAACCATATTGAGCGCCGGTGCTCTAGGATCGCCCGCATTGTTGATGCGCAGCGGTATCGGGCCTGCGAACTATCTTTGCAGCAGGGGGATCGAGCCTCTGTGCGATCGATCAGAAATCGGACAAAATTTGCAAGAGCATCCGATTGGCCGGGTCAGCAAATTTGTTTCTGTCCCGACACTCAATATGCAGCTTGGTCGCGTGGCCATGTTGCGCCACACGCTCAACTTCCTTTTGCGGCGAAAGGGACCGTTAAGCGCGCCCGCAATTCAGGCGATGGCGCTCGCCAAAACATCTGACGATCTCGATCGTGCGGACGTACAATTGCACTTCAGCCCATTAGCCTATTCCATCAAGGCTGATGCCCATACCATTGTTAGCTCATCGATGGCTCCTCGTCCTGCGCTGACGATCGCGGCGTCAATATGCAAGCCTAAGGGAAGGGGGCATATCGTGCTAGGCGAGGACGGGAGGCCACGGGTCGTCCACCAATTGCTGGGCAACGAGGACGATGTTAGCACGTTGATCGCTGGCCTTCGTCTCATCCAGCGGATTTTCGAGACGCCGAGCTTCCAGGCAATTGTCGAAGGCGATTTTCTACCAGTCCCTCTTCCTGCTGATCGATCCGGTTGGCTGGAATATCTTCGAGGAACGGCCTGCCTGACCTGGCACCCTGCAGGCACTTGTCGAATGGGATCCGATGAAGCTGCCGTCGTCGATCCTGGACTCCGCGTGAATGAGATCGGTGGTCTGCGCATTGCGGATGCGTCTATCATGCCAACATTGCCCAGCTGCAACACCAACGCGCCGACGATCATGATCGGCGAGCGTGCCGCGGAACTTATGCGAGCCAGCATCAAACGGGGAGCGTGACATCTGATCTGGTCCCCTCATCAGAACCAGGGCGACCGCCTTCTCGCGTTGATCAGCGCGGCCGCGCTGTTCCGAATGAAGTCGCGGGTTCAGCTGGGATACTCGCGGGAAGGGGCGTTCTCTCTATCAAGATTTACCGGAGGCTCGAAAACGCGAGCCGAAGGAGCGGAAAAACGAGCCAGCCGCAAGTTGGCGCTCGAAATTTCTGGATGGATAATTCCGCAAGTGAGCGTTCTTCCCAAGCCGTCGAGCTTGGCCGTTTTGAGCCGAACTTTGCGCCATTGCGCACTTAGGAAGGCTTGCTCGAGCATCCGAGACTTTGAACAGTCGGCGACGGGTTGCTCCATGAGAGAATTTCATGAATGATCATAAAGAGTTGAAAGGTATCGGCAAAGCTTCACGGCGGGAATGGCGAGAGCACTGGCCACTAGTGATTGCGGCTTCTCTTAGCGCAGGTGTCGTGAATTCGCACTTTTATGCTTTCGGCGTTTTCGTGAAGCCGCTCAGTGAGGCGACTGGATGGTCGCGGGGCGAGATAAGCCTGATTCAAATAGTCTACGCAGCAGCCACTATCCTGCTGGGCCCCTTGGTCGGAATATTAGCTGATCGAGTCGGGCCGCGAAAACTCGCGATTTCGGGAATGATTTCATACTGCTTGTGCGTCGCGGCCTATTCCCAAGTCAAGCATGATGTCTATGTATACTATATCCTGGGCCTGCTGAATGCATCGGCAGCGTTGTTCTGCAACGCAACCATCCTTACCATGGCGGTTTCCCAACGCTTTCAGGCTGCTCTTGGCCTTGCTCTGGCAATCACGCTGGCGGGTAGCGGAATGTATGCGGGAATGATCGTTCCCGTGCTTGCCACCGCTCTTGTAGACACATTTGATTTCAGGATTGCCTATATCGGCCTTGGTCTCGTCGGCGCAGTGCTTACCGTGCCCCTGCTGATATTCTTCTTCGACCGAAAATCCACAGCTCTGGTTGCTCAGCAAACCGCTTTGAATCGCGCCGATTACACTCAAGCCAATTTGCGTAAAACACTGGGTGGGCGCTATTTCTGGCGGATCGGCCTTTCCGCGTTTCTGGTACAGGTCGGTACAACCGGGCTCCTGGGCCATTTCATTCCTGCTTTGACCGACATCGGAATGAAGCCATCGAGCGCTGCCGGTTTAGCGGCGGCTATTGGAATGACCTCGCTCGTCTGTAGGGTTGGAGCCGGCGCTCTCCTTGACCGATTTCATGCTCCATTAATTGGCTCCGTCTGCTTTCTGGCTCCCCTGTTTGCGTGTGTGATGCTGCTTCTGGCGCAAATCGATCTGAGACTTGTATTTGTCGCTGCTCCTCTGCTTGGGTTGGCGGTAGGAGCCGAAGTTGATATCGTATGTTATACGCTGGTGAGATATGTGGGGCGGAGCAATTATGGCCTCAACTTCAGCATAATTTATGGCTTGAGCGGACTGGGAACCGGGCTGGGTGTGTGGGCGGCGGGCTTAATCTTCGACCAGTTTGGTTCTTATGATATCGCGCTATATCTCTTCATGGGGACTTCAGTCCTTGCGACGCTCCTGATTGCCACTCTCGGATCATATCCCGAGCCTATTGCTCCGCCAACCGTCCCGCCTGAAGATCGTGCCGGCTCAGCCAAGCTCGATAGTCTTGGGTAGAAAATTCATTGCGTGGGCATCATGATGGCAAAGGCCCTGTTGTGCTTCGGGTGCGTGGAACGCTTCTGGACTGGCTTTCGCAAAATGCCCACAATCATATGCCGACCGCGACGGGAGGACGTCGTGGGTATGGCGAGTGAGTGTTTCAATATTCGGGTTTTGGTGTAAATAGGGTTGACTAGCGTCTCGCGAGACAACATACCAAACGAACGTTTGAATGTTCCGATGGTGGAGATGCGAGTGGTAGGAAGCGAAGATTGCATCGAGATCGATTTGGCGCGATTGGTCTTCCTGAGGGGCGGTGCGGGTAAGCCGCTCCTGATTTTGCACGATGAACTCGGCTTTCCGGGCTGGATGCGGTGGAATGAGGAGTTGGGTGAAGCGCATGAGCAGATTGTCCCGCTTCAACCGGGATTCGGACGCAGCGAGCAGCTCGATTGGATTCGCGACTATCGAGATCTGGCGGCATATTACGCGCGATTCGTGCGTCAGTTTGGAACGCCAATCGATGTGATCGGATTTTCGGCCGGTGCGTATCTGGCCGCAGAAATGGCGGCGATCGACCCCGGCCTGTTCAACAAGATTGTGTTGGTAGGTCCACTAGGCGTCAGGCCTACGCACGGTGAAATTTACGACTTCTTGGCGGTAACAGCACGCACACATGTTGCGGCAACGGTTAGCAATCAGGACGCAGTCGAATTTGGCAAGATCTACGGCGGCACCATGGGTTCCGAACAGTTCATGCTCTTTGAAGCCGCCCGCGCGGAAACATCGCGCCTCGGTTGGCAACCATTTATGTTCGATCCGTCGCTGCCTGCATTGTTAAAGGGCGTTCCAAATAAGACGCTTATCATTCGCGGCACGGACGATCTCATCTGCCCGCTTGGATGTGTGGAGGCCTATGAAAGCGCGTTGCCCAATGCGGTAGCGAACTCGATTGAAGGCGTGGGTCACCGGCCGGAGATCGAGGACCCCGATGCCTTCATCCATCTCGTCCGCAAGTTTCTTTCCTGATTAGGAGAAAAAAATCATGCTCATAGGTTATTTCACAGAGCAGCCCTATCGCGGGGTCACCGAGGAACAGGTCCTGAAGCACGGAAGCTATTTTGGAATTTCGAATAGCAATTTTGACCGTCAGCTCGGTTCCGATCTTTATAATGAGTATCTGGACGAATTTTGCTATGCTGAAGAGCTGGGCTTCGACGCCATCTGCTTGAACGAGCATCACGGCAACCCGTTTTGCATGAGCGCCTGTCTTAACATATCAGCTGCGGTGCTCGCCCGGATCACCGAGAAGGTAAAGCTTTTGCTGATCGGTAATCCGTTGCCAGCGCATGGTAACCCGTTACGCGTTGCCGAGGAACTTGCCCAGATCGACTTAACATCGCGAGGACGCGTGATTTCGGGGTGGGTGCGCGGTTCGGGTCCAGAGCAGTTCTTCAACAATAAAAACCCATCTTTCAATCGAGAGATGTTTGAAGAAGCACATGATTTCATTCTGCAAGCTTGGACGAAGCCGGGGCCGTGGCGCTATGAAGGCAAGCATTTTCACTACCGCCACGTAAATCCCTGGGCGCTTCCCTATCAGGAACCATATCCGCCGACCATGATTCCTGGCGTCCTCAGCCTTGAAACTGTCCAGTGGGCCGCTGACCGCAATTACCCTTATCTGGGGCTGGCTTCATCGCTCGCACCGACTGCAGAGCTTTGGGAAATGTATGCTGACCGGGCGGCTTCTCACGGCTTTCAAGCCGGCCCGGAAAATTTCGGCTATCTGGGCATGGTCGCGGTCGGCGATACGGAAGAAGAGGCACTTGAACTGGCAAAATATTTTTTGTTCGCGCATGGAAATCGTCTGTTCGCGCGTGCTGAACACACTTTGCCCGCCGGGTTCAACTCGGAAGGCGCGATCAAGCGTCTTTCATCCCAGGCAAGCGGGGGATGGCTCGGCCTTAATCGTGAGAAGATCATGGGGGAGAGTCTGGGCAAGAAAGAGCTAACCGAGGAGGATTTGCACATTGCGCGGTCAGAAATCGATGCAGCTCTTCAGAAAATGCGTGACAACTATCAAATCATTGCCGGTACGCCCGAACATGTCAAAGAGCGGATCGAGACGATCTTGCGGGTAGCCCGGCCCGGACATTTCGTTTTTATGAATGTTCAAGGGGACGCCGGCAAGGATCAGCGACGCAAAAATATGCGGCTGATCAGCGAGCATGTCATTCCGCATGTGCGCAAGCTTGCAGAGGAGCTCGATCTGACAAGTCAATATGATGTCAAGCCGGGGAGTCGGCGGTTGGCATCGGGGCGATCCCGAACCAGGGTGACCCATCCAGAGATCCTGCGGATGCGCGAAGCAGCCTGAACGGACAGGGTGAGATGCCAGCAACAATGACCATGGTGCGATCGTTGCTGGCATACATGCTTGGCACGCCATTGGCGATGGCTCATGACATATGTATAAGGCGGGCGTCATCCACGCAGTTGCCGATATTTGGTATTAACATGCGGCCTTCGGAGGCAAAATTGGCTCCATATCAATCCGTGTCGTACAGACCGTTGATATCAGAGTATCTGCGCTATCGTTGGAATGGTTGCCATAATATACAATAGCAAGGTCCACTGGGAACGGAACGTCCGGTCGCCCGCAGGTCAGTCGACGGGGCCTCCTGATACGTAGAGCACTTGCCCGGAAACATATCCGGCGCCTTCGCTGAAGAAGAAGGACACGGCGTGAGCGATGTCCTCAGGGCAGCCAGCCCGACCAAGGGGTACCGTCTTTGCAACCGAGGCTAGAAACTCCTCGAAAGTGAGGCCCAACCGCTCGGCGGTGGCGGCAGTCATTGCCGTTTGAATAAATCCAGGCGCAACCGAATTAACAGTAATCCCGAACGGGCCAAGCTCTTTGGCGAGCGTCTTCGTAAATCCCTGCAAACCTGCTTTGGCCGCTGCATAATTGGCCTGTCCGCGGTTTCCGAGCGCTGACGTGCTAGATAGGTTCACGATCCGACCAAAGCCTGCCGCCACCATATAGCGCTGTGCCGCCCTGCTCATGAGGAATGCTCCCCGCAAATGCACGCCCATGATCGCGTCCCAATCGTTCGTCGTCATTTTGAACAACAGGTTATCGCGAATTATGCCTGCATTGTTTACCAGCAGGGCCGGTGCGCCAATACGAATTTCAATCTCGTCAAAGGCAGCCAATACGTCATTTTCGTCAGAGACATCGGCCGTCACGGCGATCGCTTTCCCGCCGGCACCCACAATTTCATTCAAAGTGTCTTCGCAAGCCGCTGCGTCCAAATCTACCAGCGCGATATGATGCCCATCCTCTGCCAGCCGACGAGCGATCGCCGCACCAATACCACGCGCGCCGCCGCTCACGACGGCCACTCTCGCATCGATCAATTTAGACCCCATTTTAATTGTTGACCGCTGCGTCTACCAAATCGCTGGTATCAAGGTCCACATCAGCAAAGCTGAGACTTCAGCAGCGACTTCTGCAAAAATACAGCATGTATAGTGGCCGACCGCTGCGTTCGGCTTGTCAATCAACGCTTGCGAAGAGGTGGCGTGCGACTCTATGCATATCCTCCAGCCTTCGCAAAAGGTCATCACCCAAAGAACGTCAATGGTTAGGCCGGTATCCAGTTTTCGCGATATGGCGCAGCGGCGGTTGCCGGGTCTGTTGTTCCATTACATTGATGGCGGCGCCTATGGCGAAGTCACGTTACGCCGAAATATCGAAGATATGGAGGCCATAGAACTTCGGCAGCGCGTGCTGGTGGACGTTTCGAAGCTTGATACGGGTGTGACGCTTCTTGGCAGGCATTGGTCCATGCCGGTTGGTCTCGGACCCGTTGGCATGGCAGGAATGTACGCGCGACGCGGCGAAGCCCAGGCAGCGAGGGCGGCGCCGATGCCAATGTCCCATTCACGCTCTCGACGGTCTCGACGTGCGACGTTTCCGAGGTCCAAAAAATGAGCATCGCGCCCATTTGGTATCAGCTCTATTTTCTCAAGGATCGCCCATTCATTGGAGAACTTCTCGCGCGGGTGAAGGCGGCGGGCGTCTCGGTGCTGGTGCTTACGGTTGATCTTCCGCTTTCCGCTGCTCGCTATCGCGATCTTTGGCCCGGCATGTCCACGCCGCGACGCTTCCGCTCGGCTGCACAACGTGCCTGGCAAGGTCTTACTCACCCGCGCTGGCCGTGGGACGTTTATTTTCGAGGCCGACCGCATGCTTTTGGAAACATCGCATCGGCTGTCGAAGGCAACGCGCTCGGTAATTTCCAGACTTGGGTCGCGAGCAATTTTGATCCAAGTGTCTCCTGGAGAGATATCGCGTGGGTACGACAGCATTGGAACGGAAAGCTCATCATCAAAGGAGTGCTCGATCATGAGGACGCCCGTGAATGCCTCAGGCACGATGTCGACGGAATTGTCGTTTCAAATCATGGCGGCCGCCAGCTCGACGGCGTGCCGTCTACGGTAGTGGCTCTCCCTCCCATCGTCGAGGCAGTCTCGGGACGAGTACCGATCCTGTGTGATGGTGGCATAAGATCAGGACTGGATGTGCTGCGCGTCATGGCGCTTGGAGCCGATGCCTGCCTCCTCGGACGTAGCTGGGCCTATGCCCTGGCGGCACAGGGAGGCTCCGGCGTAAGCGAGATGCTGGAAACGGTCAGGAGTGAGCTTGCCTTCGCCATGTCTCTCACCGGCTGTCCTGATATCGCCGCCGCCAGCAGGGAGCTACTGGTGGTGCGATAAAGCGCGGAAAGTGTCGTATCTCGCAGAATTCCATAGCATGTCGTGCGGTCAGGCCGTCATCACCATCTTCAGCGCGCCCCCTTCGCGATTGTCAAACAGCCGATATGCCATTTCACCTTCGCTGAGCGGCAGGCGGTGACTGATATAGCGCTCCGGCCCAAGCCGTCCCGATTGGACAAGCGGTATGAGTGCTGGCCATTCCTCAGCTATGGAGCAGACCCCAGTCCGGAAGGTGAGGCCTGAGGCAAACGCTCTTTCCAGAGGGAAAGCATATCGGCGTGTCTGCTGCGCACCAATAGCCGAAACGGTTCCGCGCTTACGAACGAGGCGCAAGGCAAGATCCACAGTTGCGTCCTTGCCGACCGCTTCAATGACACAATCCACTTTGCGGCCGGACGTCGCCTCGCGGATGGTCTCGAGTGCGTCGCCCGGGGCCAATGCGATTGCGCCAGCCGCCGCCGCCAGCGCGCGGCGTTCAGGCACCGGATCGATTGCATAGACCAGACTGGCACCCATGGTGAACGCGCTTTCCACTGCCATGAGCCCGATTGGGCCCAGGCCAATGATGGCAACGCCGCAACCCGGAGAGATTTCCGCGATACGCGCGCCGAACCAGGCGGTGGCGAGCGCATCGGTCAACATCAGTGCCTGATCGTCGCTGATGCCGTCGGGAATTTTCCATGCGTTCATATCGGCGGCCGGAACGCGAAAGGCCTGGGCTTGCACGCCTTGCAGCTGGCTAGACAGGCCATAGCAGGCCGATGCATTGTTTTCACAGTTTATCACGTTGCCGGTATGGCACGAACGGCATTGCCCGCAACCGACCATGGCCGGCATCATCACCTTGTCGCCGACGCTCATCTGCCTCACATCACGACCCACCTCGACGATCTCGCCCACCGCTTCGTGCCCGATGCAAAATCCGGTCTCGTCAGAAAAGCCATGGCCGTGATAAATATGCAGATCGCTCCCACAGATGCTACATGCGGTCATCTGCACGATGGCATCGCGTCCTTCGACAATCGTCGGGTCGGGCATGTCATCATAGCGAATAGTGCGTTCGCCAAAGTAGCGCAGAGCTTTCACGAGTTGCGTCCTCGATACGGTAAGCGAGCCGAGCCTGTCTCAGGAGACTTTGGCATTATACTGCTTGATCTTCAGCTTTCCGAGCTGGCTCATGTGAACCTCGTCTGGCCCGTCGGCTATCCGGAGGTAACGGTTCAGGGTGAAAAGATAAGCGAGCGGTGTATCGTCGCTCACGCCCATGCCGCCATAGGTCTGTATCGCCCGATCGATAACGGTTTGCGCCATTTGCGGCCCCATGACCTTGATTGCCGCGATCAGGTCCATTGCCTCCTTGTTGCCCACCTTGTCCATCCGATCGGCCGCCTTCAATGTGAGGAGCCGCAGCATCTCCACTTCCGAATAACTGCGGGCCACATCCTGTCGGATCGACGATTGGTCTGCTAGCCTCTTGCCGAAGGCGACCCGGTTATCCACCCGCCGCGCCATGAGTTCCAGAGCGCGTTGTGCTTGACCGACCGATCGCATGCAATGGTGGATGCGCCCGGGACCGAGGCGTCCTTGTGCGATCTCAAACCCTCGACCCTCGCCCAAAATGAGGTTGGATTTGGGGACGCGAACATCGTCAAAGCGCAGTTCGCATTCGCCGCCAGGAGAATGAAGGTCGCTGAACACCGGTTGCGCGCGCACCATGACGACCCCCTGCGTGTCCTTGGGCACGATGATGGTTGAATGCTGTTTGTGGCGCGCAGCCTTGAAATCTGTCTTGCCCATGACGAGCAGCAGCTTCGTCGCCGGGTTCATGAAGCCGGTGATCCACCACTTGCGGCCGTTGATCACATAATCGTCGCCATCGGGCCTGATCGACATCTCAAGGTTGGTCGCGTCGGACGAGGCGACCTGCGGCTCCGTCATCACATAGCAGGAACGGATTTCGCCCGCGAGTAGTGGCCTAAGCCACTGCTCTTGCTGTTCCGGAGAACCGTAGCGTGCAAGCACCTCCATATTGCCAGTATCGGGCGGGGAGCAGTTGAAAACCTCGGACGCCCAACTGACGCGCCCCATAATTTCGGCAAGCGGTGCATATTCGAGATTGGAAAGACCGGGAGAGAATTCGCCATAGTCGCGCGGGAGAAACAGATTCCATAGGCCCTGCGCCTTTGCCTTGGCTTTCAGCGGCGCCATAGCCGGCCATTCCGTCCAGAGATTGGCGGGATCGAACACGAATTCGCGACGCTCCTCCTCCACTGGATAGATGTGCTCGTCCATGAACACCTCGAGTCTGGCGATCAGGTGACGTACCTTCTCTGAATGATCGAAGTTCATGTGCGTCTCCCCGGAAATCTCAGAGGATCGGATTGTCGATCCGTCGCAGCGCGCGACGGAACAGATCGACGGTGTGGGCGTGAAGCGCCTCGCCCATGGCGTGGGGAGCCAGACCGGCGCAAGCTCGGGCATAGCTTCCTTCCTGGATTGCTCCAAGCTTGAACGGAGCCAGCACGCTGTACCAGCGCGCATCCTCAGCGCTCCTACCGCTCGCATCGAGATAGCGCGCAACGAGCTGCTTCAGCGAAGGAAAGCCCGAGGACGGTTCAACCGCTATATGCGTTTTTTCCTCGCCCGGATCGGGCCACGTCGCCGTCAGCCAGCCCAGATCGATCAGCGGATCGCCGAGCGTGGAGAGTTCCCAGTCGACAATCGCTGCTAGCGCCGAACCGTCTTTGCGGAACATCACATTGGCAATGTGATAGTCGCCGTGGATCAGGCCGGGCTGCATCGTTACCGGACGGTTGGCTTCCAGCCAGCCCGTGATGGTTTCCACGCCAGGCAGTTGGGAAATGCCAGGCCAACCCTGGAACTTGGCATAGCTCTCTAACTGGCCGAGCCAGCGCGGAACCTGCCGCTCGATCCAGCCATCCAGTTTGCCGAGGGTCGCGAGGCCGACCGCGTCGGGATCGACGCGCGACAGGGCGATTGCTCCGTCCACCAATGCCTCGCCCATCTGCTGCCGCACCGCCCGATCGCCCGCGTGAAGGGGAGGCATGCCTTCGGTCGCATTGAA
>Ga0207695_10000454_pt1 | contig 89288 bp, 68 predicted proteins | sample KBSC54metaG_FD_184354 | JGI IMG/M metagenome (GOLD analysis project Ga0207695, IMG submission 184354) | Corn rhizosphere microbial communities from Kellogg Biological Station, Michigan, USA - KBS C5-4 metaG (SPAdes) (version 2) | ecosystem: Host-associated > Plants > Roots > Rhizosphere > Soil... | reverse complement strand
TTCGAGATCGCGTCGGTCGTCGCGCTAAGCCCCCAGCCGCCGGTGTTGATGCCGCGCGGACATTCCGACCAACGCATCGGTGGAAGTCCTAGCGGATCGAACAGGCGCGTCCGCAGATAGTCGACGACGCGCTCGCCGGTCAGCTTCTGCACAATCGCCGACAGCATGTAGGTAGCGGCGCTGTTGTAGAGAAATACGCTGCCGGGTGGAGACTGGATCGGCAGGGCAAGGAACGTCTTGACCCAATCCTGCTCATGGGTGATGACGGGCGCGGCGTCGCCTGCCTGCCCGACCGACATCGTCAGCAGATGTTCGACGTTCAGCGCGGCGAGATTTTCGCTGACCTGCGCAGGTTTCTGCTCCGGGAAAAAGTCGACGACCTTGTCCGTCAGTTTCAACTTGCCCGCCGCGACGGCAAACCCGACCGCCGTCGAGGTGAAGCTTTTGCTCAGCGAATACAGACTGTGCGGTGCTTGCGCGCGGTACGGCGCCCACCACGCGCGCACCGCCGGCATGCCCGCGCGCATGACAACGAGGCTGTGCAGTTCGAACGCGCCCGCCGCCGCGGCGTCGAGGAACGCGTTCACCGCGGCCGAAGGAACACCGCGCGCTTCGGGCGCGGCCGCGGCGAAGGCGATGCCGGGAAACACACCGTCGCAGCCCGCGGCGAATGCGGTCCACCCGATCTGCCGCAAGAACAATCGACGGTTTCCGTTCACCATTCGCGCAGTCTGTGCGAAAAAGTCTGAACGTCTCACAGCTTGTATTTCACCGTCAGGAAATACGAGCGCGGCGACTGTGGGCGGAACGCATTGTTCATCACATAGCCGCCGCGATCAGTCAGGTTGTCGATGTTGAAGCGGAAATCCAGACGGTTCCATTCGTAACCGGCAAATGCCGACACCTGGGCGAGGCCGGGGATGCGCACGTCGTAATGCCAGTCTCCCCCGAGTACGCCGGTCGTGGACGTTTGCGCATGCACCCATCCGCCGAGGCTGAGGCCCTGTAGCGGACCTTCCTTGAAAATGTATTTGGCCGTGAGATTGGCTGCCTGGCGCGGCGTTGAACCGAAGCGCGCGCCGATCTCCGCCGGCACGCCGGGATAGTCCAGGTACTTCGCCACTGGCAAATCGGTGAAGTTCGCCGACAATTGCCAATTCTCGTTCGGCAGCCAGGTGACCTCGGCCTCGAAACCCTGCGCGCGGCCGACGCCGCCGAGGTTGTATTCGATCAGGCCACCGTTCTCGCCCATGTGCGAGTAGTCCGGCGTGGCGATATTGCTGAGGTCGTCGCGGAAGACGGAAATCGTGCTCGTCACCGCGCCGTTGAGCCAAGCCGTCTTCACTCCGAATTCCTTGCCGGTGCCTTTCTGCGGCGGGACCAATTCGGCGGTCCCCGGCTGGACAATGCCCGACGGCGTGAACGACTTGGAGTAGTTGGCGAAGAATGCGGTATCGGCAAGGAACGAATCCGGGGCAAACGGTTTGCCCAGGATGCCGATCTGCGGGGTCGTCTCGCTCGACGCCAATTCCATGTCCTTGATGACTTCGCCCTTGGTCTTGGTGTAGCGCACGCCGAGCAGAACATGCAGGCGGTCGTCGAACATCGACATCTGCTCGGCCGCATAGTAGGCATGCGTGTTCGCGTGCCCCGTGTCCTTGTAGTTTATGAGATTGGGCGTGGGAGAAAGCGCGTGCAGGATCGCGTTCTGGTCTCCGAGCATCAACGGCCCGTCGCGGAAGAAATTCCATGGCAGGCCCTGCGCATTTACTGGCGGCAAGGGATAGACCCAGAAGCGGGCGTAGTCCAGCGACGAATAGGACGCCTGAAAGCCGACGAGCAACGAATGGTTGATTGGGCCAGTGTCGAACGAAAAAGCCGCTTCGAGCTTGTTCTCCCACCCGGACCCCGCCTGCTTGCCGTTGAAGAAGCCGGAGGCAAGACCGAACGTGCTGACATTGCCGTCGGGTCCGAGCACCTTGGCGCCGCTCTGCAATAGGGAAAGAAATCCCCAACTGAAATCGGCGTGGCCGAAGCTGTCGCGGATCTGGATGTGATCGTTGACCGTGTAGTTGATTTCTGTACTCCAGAAGCGCGCCAGCTCGTTGTTGTAGTTCTGCGGCCCGAGCACATTGTCGCGCGCACCGCGAGGGAGATATTGCTCGGCCGTGATCGTCTGCGGCGGCTCGTTGGCGCCGTAGTTCTGCGCGACCCAGTTGTCGAGATATGTATCCTGGGGAACACCCGAGCCGATGAAGCCCGGATGGCTGACCGGAAGCGTCGAGACCTGATCCTTTTTCTTGGTGTTGCGGTAGTTGAAGTTGACACTGAGGTCGTTGATCGGCCTCCAGGTGAGGCCGAGGATGTAGGTGCGCTCGTTCTGGCCGGTCCAATCGACCCAGCCATTGGCGTTCTTCGCGTACACATCGACGAGATAGGCGAAGTGATCGCCTACGGGCCCGGTCGAAAAGAATTCACCGCTGCGATAGGCCCAACTGCCGTACTCGCCTTCGAAATACGTCTGCGGCGTGAACGAAGGCTTCTTGTAGATGATGTTGATCGAGCCGCCCGGCGGGACGTTGCCATTGAACACGGCCGATGGGCCTTTGAGTACCTCGACACGATCGACGCCGATGGCGGAGCCAAGCCCGCCGGCGATCGAAAGAGAATCGAAGCCGTCGACCTGCGGCGTCACCGCATATCCGCGCACGCCGAAATTCGTGCCGACCTCGCCGCTGTTGTTCTGCCCGGTCACGCCGGTGAGCGCACCGATCGCATCCATGAGCTGAGAGGAACCGGTGTCCTCGAGAAACTGTGAGTTGAGCGCGGAAATCGAGATCGGCGTGTTGATGATCTCGGTCACGACGCCGGTCGCGCTGGTCGCCGCACTGGTGCGATAGCCGATCACCTGGACGGCTCCCATCAGAGACGGTTTGTTGCTGCCCTCTGCGGGTGCGCCTGCCTTGTTGCCGGACTGAGGACCATCCGTCGCTGGTGAGGCCCGCGCCTCTGATGCGGAGGCGGCTGCGTGCACTTCGCCTTTCTCGCCACCCCCATCCGCTGAATTGCCTTGCCGTGACGGCGCCGTGATGTTGCCTTCCGTGCCGGCGTCATTTTTCGATTTGGCAGTTGGCGGGCGGATCAACTGCACCACAATGGAACGAGCTGAAGTACGCCGGGCCTGAAGGTTCGTGCCTTGGAGCACCTGCTCCAGCGCTTGCTGGGGGCCGAACCGTCCATGCAGCGCCGGAGCACGCAATCCCTTGACGATGCCGGATTCGAACAAAACGTTCGTGTCGGTCCGCTGCCCGATGTCGCGCAGGGTGGTGGCCAAGGGCTGTTCCGGCAAGTCGAAATCGTAAATCAATGACGCGGTTGCGGACTGCTCGTGCGCGAGCGGGTTCTGCGCAGGGAGCTCTTGCGAGACGGCCGACAGCAGCGCGCTTGCTAAGGCGAGCGCAAACCTTCGATCAAGATGACGCCACATGGTTTCCCCGATGCTCCGTGGTGATCCGATGTGACGTAGACGATTGACCCCACCCAACCCTCAGTGGAACGGAAAAATATTTTCATGGAATCGATAGGCTACTCGGCAGAGCCGTATCGTTCAGTCCTTCGTCAAGCGTATATGGCTGGCTTCCTCTTTCACCTTGAGCCCGTATATCGACGCAACGGATCGGGCGAAATCGAGGTTATCTCCGGTGCGGTAGATACCGCTGACCCGAACTTGTCCGAGATCAGCGTCGTCGATTTCCAAACGATGCGGGTCATAACGATTCATCTCCGCAACGGCTTCACCGAGCGGAGTGCCATCGAGAATCACTTCGCCGCGACGCCAAGCAGTCGCGGCGTCTGCGCGCCGAACGTCCAGTTGCGGTCGCTCGCCCGCACGCACGCGCAAGTACTGACCGGGCTTGAGCGTGATCTCGCCCTGCTCTTTCTCGAAGGCTCCTGAGGCTCGCACGGCCATCAACGAAGCCACGCTGACCTTGCCTTCCAGCAGCGTGACATCCATTTCGTCGGATTCCTTGCGAACAACGAATGACGTGCCCAGCGCTGTCACGGTGCGATCCCCGGCCATTACGACAAATGGGTGCTGTGCGTCATGCGCCACTTCGAACAAAACCTCCCCGCGCGACAAACGCACGATGCGCCGGCGGCCGTCGTAGTCCACATCGACAGCGCTGTCTTGGTTCAAGGAAAGACGTGTGCCATCGCTCAGGCGAACGGTGCGCTGTTCGCCTATGCCCGTCGTGTATTCCATGTCATGTGGCGAAAGCAGGAACACGCCCAACCCGAGAACACTCAAGACCATCGCTGCCGCCGCCACACGCCAACGCGGCTGTTTCCTTTCGAAAGCAGCCCGAGAAGTAACACGCGCCAGGCCGCGAATATCGACCTCCCCGGCCTTATCCCAGACCTCAGTCACCCGCTCAAAGGCAGCAGCGTGATCGCCGGAACCCGCTTTGAGCCACGCACGAAAGTCTGCTTCAAGCTCGGCATCTCGACCGGCCCCATGCAATTGGACCAACCATGCTGCAGCTTCGGCATAGGCGGCACGCGATGGGCGAAATGGAGTCTTTCGTTCGCTCATATACGATCCATCCACTCGGTCAAGAACAAGACCGCCTTCGCCACCTGCTTCTCCACCGCACTAACGGTAACTCCCATGCGTGCCGCGATCTGAGCGTGACTGTAGCCCTCAACACGATGCAGCAAAAATATCTCACGCGTACGCGGACTCAACTGATCGAGGCCCGCACGCAGGCCACGCAACCTCTGCTGTCCGAGAACCACATCGTCCGGCGCCGAGCCCGCTTCCGAAAACCGCAGCGTCTCCACTTCCGCGAGCGAGGCCGGGCGCCACCGCGACCGCCGGCGACCGTCGTCCGCGACCACGTTGATGACCGTACGCACGAGAAAGGCCTCGGGCTCCTGCACGTGGCGATCTTGCCGGTACCGCTGCAATCGGAGGAAGGCTTCCTGGATCGCCTCGTCGGCCTCGTCCCGAGTCCTGCCGCGACTGTGCAGCAACTTGCGCAGTTTCAAGAGGAGAACGTTCACGGCTTCCATCATCCAAAGATGACACGGGTTGGAAGCATGCACCAGCGTCCGAGAAGCGGATGATAATTTTTTTTTAATTACCTGCGGTTTGCTCGCGCTCGCGCGTCTACAGCGTCCATGACCATTTCGTGCCGAAGTCAGGAGCCCAAAGGGCAATTACCACTCTACACATGTCGAAGAGCAGTTGTCTGCGATGCGCAACTTCGCAGCGCTTTCTGGCAGGATAGTTCGGACAAAAGCATACTTCGACTTGTCTCTCAAGAACTGACAAGCATTCCGAGCGCAATGCAGACCGTGCGTGCAGATCCCCGCTGGGGCCTGTGTCCATGCGACCCATCGATCGCTCCAATGCATTTTTGCGCTCTTCGCGCGGCCTCAATGAGTAGCTCCTGACTCTACACGCGATAAGGTTCGCTAATCACCCTTCCAGCCAGAATGAGGATCCGACTGGAGCGAACAGTGCCGCTGGCACTAAGACAGCGAGGCAAGGAACGGCGATTGGTGATCGGCGGTGGCGTCGAGCCACACACCCCGCCCGATCTGCAGATCCTCAAAGTACTTAGAACGGGAATGCGGTTCTGGCATCAGTTAAATGCATCCCGAAAAGCCGCTTACAGCGGTCGAGTTCGCCGAGCAGGAGAACGTCGTTAATTGCTACGTCGGGCGGACGCTGCAGCTTGCGTTCCTGGCGCCGGACCTCGTGGAACAACTCGCGTCAGAGCGGCATGCTCCGGAGTGGACCGCCGATCGGTCGATTCGGTGGGAAACGATGCCGGCTGTGTGGGAGGAACAGCACACCGTTCTCACCTAAGACGCGCTGCCAGTGTAAGAGACGAGCTACAGTTCTTCTCCCCGCGCTGAGTCCACGTATGAAAATCAAGTACACCTTCCAGGTCGAAGGCACCTTCCGGCTTGACAGGCCCAAGCGGTTTCTCGCTGACGACGGCGCGCTGGTTTCCGTCGGATTGACCCGCGAGCGCCTGTTACGTCAGGTCTTCATCGTTTATGACGTTTCACCTCCATATGAGCAGGCCACCCTCCGGCCCTCGTCAGAGGAAGGTGTGGCCGGCGAGATCACAATCCCAGACCCGCCGCGATACGACGATGCGCTGAAAGTGGCTGCTCGTTTGGAGGCCAAGCTTGCAGTCTTTGGCGTAGAGCGCATCTATGCGCAATGCGGTGGCTTTGAATGGGTTGGAGAAACCGAAGAGGAACGGTTGCTCGCTCGGCGACTGGGCTCATTCCACCAATCTCCCGGTGTGCCACCCGAGGCATTTCCCGTCTGGCGGCTCGGTGTGTTTCGTGCCGCGTTGCGTGCTCCCGAAGTGGGGCCGGCTTTCCAGTTTCTGCTGGCGTACTACCGCGCGGGCTGGACGGAGGTCAAACGGTTTCGGTACGTCGAGGCCTATTTCTTTTTCTTTCTTTTCATCGATGCGTTGTTCGCAGAGAGCAACACCAAGAACAACCTTATGCTCGCGGCATTTTTGCGATCAGCCGAGTTTGTAGGTGCCGTTCGAGCGGAGATCAAAAATGCCAACTCTAAAGGCGCGGGGCATGGGCTTACTGAGCAAGAAGCCATCTCCAAACTGGTCGACACGCGTGGGCGGCTATTTCACAACCCCGCCAAGCGTTCCAACAAGTGGAACCCCGACGTGCAAAGCACGCACGCTGAGGATGCTATGTTTCTGGCCAGGGTCTGCGGTCGGGTGGTGCGATCGCGAGTGTGGGGCGCGAGGGGGGAGCGCTTTCCTGCGTTCCCAACAGTCGCCGACGCAGGCCATGCGGCGTATGCCGGCTTTCTGGATGCCGAGCGAGCTCTCGAACTGGGACTCTAGCGAACTACTCCCGAATCCACTGCGCGGCCTCGCGCTGGGGCTCGTTGGTCGCCCCGATGCGAAGACGGAGACGTGTCCTTATTTGAGGCAAAAAATGCCCTTCCTTTCCGTCTCTGGCGACCAACGGAAATGGAAAAGCCCGCGACACGGCGGGCTTTTCTGGCTTTGAAGCGGCCAAATGCTCCGCATGTGCGACTGAATGGTGGTGGATGCAAACCACCCGCAACTCGTCTCCGGTCGAAATTCCCGTTAACAGGGAAATTTACAGGGAATTTTCTTCCCAATAAGCGCTTTCAACGATACCGACTCGCGCTGTAGGCCATGTCTGACGCCAACTTCGGATTGAAAAATTTCCCAGTGGTTCGCTCATGGCAGGGAATCGATCAGGGAACGTATCGGGGAATTTCAGGGTGATGTCAGGCAACTTTGAAGTCGTGCTCTCACCGAGAAGTTACGGCTCCGCGAACCAGCCTACCACGTCGACTACGACTTGGCTCGTGTCGTAGCTGCCGTTGTAGAACTCCACCTGTCCATTCGCACCTACTTTGGCAATCACCAGATTCGCGATCGTTTGGTTCGCGGCAAAGTTCAGGTTCGAAGCGAGCGGTCGAGACGAGCCCGCAGGCCACACCGTGAGATAACCCGGTGCTGCCGGTTCGGTCACCGTCACGTTGAGCACCACCGCACCGACGCCGGTCGCGGGTACGCCCCCTCGATTGAGTACTGCCAGGTTTGCAGTGCCGTTGCTCTGCAGTGCCCCCAAACCCTGAGCTTCTCCGTCGATCGTGCTTAAGCCCGGACGCGTGTCCATGATGCGCGCCGGCACCAGCGGCGTCAGCTGCGAACCCGATGGGAACCAGCCTGCGACATCCGCAATGACGTCGGTATTGCCCACAGAGTTATAGATCGACACCTCGCCTAACGCGCTGACCTTGCTGATCACCAGGTTCGGAATAGTGTCACCCGACATAAAGTTGAGGTTCGAAGCGAAGGGTTGCGCGGCATCACTTGGCCACAGCATCAGATATCCCGGTGCCGTCGGCTGCACTGCAGTGACATTGAGGATCGCTGCGCCGACACCACTGGACGGAATGCCATCGCGTCCGCCGATCATCAGATTCAACGTGCCGCCAGCTGGCAAGGCACCCGTGCCCTGGAAATGCCCATCGATCGTGACCGTACCCGTGCGTGTGTCGAGCAGGCGTGCCGGCGACAAGGCATTGAGATCGGTGCCGCCACCGAAATAACCGGCCACGTCGGCAACTAGGTCCGTCGTGCCGGCCGAGTTGTACAGTGACACTTTGCCATTCGAACCGAGCTTGGCGATCACGAGGTTCGCGATCGTCTTACCTGGTGCGAAGTTGAGGTTGGATGCAAAGGGTTGCGCCGTCCCGGACGGCCATGCGGTGACATATCCCGATGCGGTCGGATTGGTCACTGTCACGTTTAACACCACGGCGACCACCCCGATCAATGGCACGCCGCCACGACCTGCCACCGTCAGATCAACGATACCGCCCGCAGCCACTGCGCCCGTGCCGGAAAACTGTCCGTCGATCGTGCCTGAGCTTGCGCGTGTGTCGAGCAAGCGCGCCGGGCTCAAGGACACATAACCCTCAAGAGGCGAGGGGACAACCTGGATCAAGCGCAACTGTTGTGGCGCCGGCGCGGCACTATTGGAACCCACTTGGGAAGCGCGCACGCCGCACAATCCAGAAGCCGTCGCCGTCAGCGTTGTCCCGGTGACAGTGCAGGTGTCCGGAGTCCAGGTATCAAACGTCACCGTGCCACCGCTTGAAGCGCTCGCGGTCAGGAGCAATGCGCCACCGGTTCCCAGAGTGGTAGGAGGTGAAAAGGTGATCTTCTGAGCCGCTTGCCCCGACTCGCCGTAGGTGTTGTCACCCCAACACCACACCTCGCCGGCCGTCGTCAACGCGCAGACATGCAGCCAACCTGCTGAAATCATCGAGACGCCACCGTTCACCAGCGCAGTCGGCACGGTGCTCTGGCCGACGGTGTTGCTACCCCAGCACTGCATCCCGCCCGTTTTCGTCAGCGCGCAGGATTCATTCAAGCCCACTGAGATTGCCGTCGCGCCACCACTCACCAGAGCGGCCGGCACTCTAGTGAGGTTGTCGCTGTTGACACCCCAGCACTGCACGCCGCCCGCAGTCGTCAGCGCACAGGTATGGTTTGAGCCGGCAGATACCGCCGCCGCACCACCGCTCGCTAAGGTGGTCGGCACGTTGGTCTGACCGAAGAAATTATTACCCCAGCACTGCACTGCGCCGGCCACCGTCAACGCGCAGGTGTAGTACCCGCCCGCCGAGATCGCTGATGCGCCGCCGCTCGCCAGCGCCGTCGGGACACTGCTTTCGCCTGCGCTATTGGCACCCCAGCACTGCACTCCGCCCGCCGTCGTCAGCGCGCACGTGTGATACTGGCCCGCCGAGATCGCCGCCACGCCTCCACTCACCAACGCAGCGGGTACGCTGATCTGGCCAACGTTATTCTCACCCCAGCACTGCACGCCTCCCGCTGTAGTTAGCGCGCAGGTGTGGTACGCGCCCGCGGAGACCGCCGCCACACCTCCGCTTGCCAAGGCGGTCGGTACGTCGATCTCGCCATAGTAATTGGCACCCCAGCACCGCACGCCACCTGCCAACGTCAGCGCGCAGGTGTGCAGCCAGCCCGCCGAGATCGCCACTTCGCCACCGCTCGCCAGCGCGAGCGGCACGCTGGTCTGGCCGTTCTCGTTGTCACCCCAGCATTGGACCTCACTCGCGATTGTCAGCGCACAAGTGTGCAGCCAGCCCGCCGAAATCGCCACCGCGCCACTGGTCGTCAGCCCAATCGGCACGTTGCCTTGGCCTTCGTGGTTGTCGCCCCAGCACTGCACCCCGCCTGACGTCATCAGTGCGCAGGTGTAGTATCCCCCCGCCGAGATTGCCGCCACGCCTCCACTCGTCAGCGCGGTAGGTACGCTGGTCTGACCGTCATTGTTCAAACCCCAGCACTGCACTCCGCCCGCCGTCGTTAGCGCACAGGTGTGCAGCCAGCCCGCCGAAATAGCTGCCACGCCGCCGCTCGCCAGCGCGGGTGGTACGTTGGTCTGGCCATTGTTGTTCGAACCCCAGCACTGCACTCCACCCGCCTTGGTCCGCGCGCAGGTGTGGGTCAACCCCGCAGAGATCGCGATCGCGCCACCACTCGCCAGCGTGGTCGGTACGCTGGCCTGGCCCCCACTGTTGTCACCCCAGCACCGCACCGTGCCCGCCGTCGTCAGCGCACAGGTGTGGTACGCGCCTGCTGAGATCGCCGCCACTCCGACGTTCCACAGCGCGGTCGGTACGTTGGTCTGGCCGTTGTAGTTGTAACCCCAGCACAGCGCCCCACCCACGGCCGTCACAGCGCAGGTGTGATACATACCCACGGCGATCGCAGCAACACCACCGCCCACCAAGGCGGCTGGTACGTTGCTCTGACCGTTGCCGTTGTTGCCCCAGCAGCGCACTCCTCCGGCGGTCGTCAACGCGCAGGTGTGATACCCCCCCGCCGTTGTCTGTGTGACCGTCTGGCCGAGAACGATAGGGGATTGCGCAGTGGCGACACCACACCCGCCCAGCCACCAGGCCAGCAGAGCCGACAGCACGCCGCACTGGCGCATGACGCCACTCAGCAGGCTGCCTATTCTGAACGCCGTAGAGCCATCGCTACGCGGCTGTGCGGAGAGCAAATGCGCTGGCACACTAATCCATGAAGCGATCGCGTGAAGAAAACCCATCATCAGAAATTCCTACGAATTCTATACATTCGCCAGCCCTACTGTTCCGCGAACCAACCCACCACGTCGACCACAACTTGACTCGTGCCCGTGCTGCCGTTGTAGAACGCCACTTGTCCGTTCGCGCTTACCTTTGTGATCACCAGATTCGCGATCGTTTGCTTCGTGACGAAGTTCAGGTTCGATGCGAGCGGTTGAGATGAGCCCGCAGGCCACACCGTAAGATAGCCTGGTGCTTTCGGTTCGGTCACCGTCACGTTGAGTACCACCGCACCCACGCCGCTCGCGGGCACGCCGCCTCGATTGAGCACCGCTAGATTTGTGATGCCGTTGCTTTGTAGTGCCCCCATACCCTGAGCCTGGCCGTCTATCGTGGTCAAGGTTGGACGCGTGTCCATGATGCGGGCCGGCACGACCGGCGTCAGCTGCGAACTCGAAGGGAACCAACCGGCGACGTCTGCAATGACGTCAGTAGTGCCCACCGAATTGAAGATCGACACCTCGCCTGACCCGCTGACCTTGCTGATCACGAGGTTCGGAATATCATCACCTGGCATAAAGTTGAGGTTCGAAGCCCAAGGTTGTGCGGCATCGTTCGGCCACAACGTCAGATATCCCGTAGCAGTTGGCCGCACGGCAGTGACATTGAGGATCGCGGCGCCGACACCACTCGACGGAATGCCATCGCGTCCGCCGATCATAAGACTCACCGTACCTCCGGCCGGCAACGCACCGGTGGCCTGAAACTGACCATCGATCGTGCCGGTACCCGCGCGTGTGTCGAGCAGACGTGCCGGCGACAAGGCATTGAGGTCCGTGCCAGCATCAAAGTAACCCGCCACATCTGCAATCAGGTCCGTCGTACCGGTCGAGTTGTACAGCGACACTTTGCCATTCGAACCGAGCTTGGCGATCACGAGGTTCGCGATCGTCTTGCCGGGGGTGAAGTTGAGGTTGGATGCGAAGGGCTGCGTCGTCCCGGATGGCCACGCAGTCACATATCCCGACGCGGTCGGATTGGTCACTGTCAGGTTCAACACCACTGCGACCACGCCGATCGATGGCACGCCACCGCGACCGGCCACCGTCAGATCGACGACAGCACCAGCATTCGCTGCACCGATGCCGGCATACTGCCCTTCGATCGTGCCGTAACCTGCGCGCGTATCGAGCAAGCGCGCTGGCTTCAAGGGCACGTAGCCCGAATTGGACGACGGGGTTACCCGGATCAAGCGCAACTGCTGTGGTGCCGGCGCCGCATCGTGGGAGCCCCCTTGTGAAGTGCGCACGCCACACAGCCCGGTGGCCGTTGCCGTCAGCGTGATCCCATTGACGTTACAAGTGTCCGGTGTCCACGTATCGAACGTCACCGTGCCGCCACTCGAAGCGCTTGCGCTCAGGGTCAATGTGCCGCCAACCACTAGAGTGGCCGGCGACAAAAAATCGATCGTCTGGCCCGTTCGGCCAGACTGACCGAGAAGGTTGTCACCCCAACACTGCACCCCGCCAGCCGTCGTCAGCGCGCAAGTGTGCCACAAGCCAGCCGAGATCGCTGCCACGCCACCGCTCGCCAGTGCCATCGGTACGTTGGTCTGACCATTGCCGTTGGCACCCCAGCACTGCACCCCACCCGCCGTAGTCAACGCACAGGTGTCTCCGCCACCCGCTGAGATCGCCCGAGCGCCACCGTTTGCTAGTGCAGCCGGTACGCTGATCTGGCCGTCGTTGTTGGCACCCCAACACTGCACCCCGCCCGCCGTCGTAAGCGCGCAGGTGTGAGACTGGCCGGCCGAAATCGACGCCACGCCACCGTTTGCTAGCGCAGTCGGTACATTGGTCTGGCCGTAGTTGTTGGCACCCCAACACTGCGCCCCGCCCGCCGTCGTGAGCGCACAGGTGTGCCCCCCGCCTGCAGAGATCGCTACCACGCCACCGCTCGCCAGCGCGCTCGGAACAGTGGTCCGGCCGTAACCGTTGTAACCCCAGCATTGGACTCCACCCCCTATCGTCAGCGCGCAGGCGTGCGATTCGCCGGTCGAGATCGCCACCGCTCCACTGTTCGCCAGCGCGGCCGGTACGGTAGCCTCGCCGTAATTGTTGGAACCCCAGCACTGGACGCCACCCGCAGTCGTCAGCGCACAGGTATAGAGCCAGCCTGTCGAGATCGCTGCCCCGCCACCGCCCGCTAGCGTTGCCGGTACGGTGGTCTCGCCGCTGCCGTATTCACCCCAGCACTGCACCGCACCAGCCGTTGTCAGCGCGCAGGTGTGAAAATCCCCCGCCGAGATCGCTGTGGTGCCGTTGCTCGCGAGCGTGGCAGGTATATTGATCTGGCCGTAGCTGTTGTCACCCCAACACCGCACCTCGCCCGTCGTCGTCAATGCGCAGGTGTGCCATACACCCGTTGAGATCGACGCTGCACCACCGTCCGTCAGCGCTGTCGGTATGCCAGTCTGGCTATTGTTGTTTCCCCAGCACTGCACCCCGCCCGCCGTCGTCAGCGCGCAGGTGTGGTCCCGGCCCGCCGAAATCACCGCCACACCGCCGCTCGCCAGCGCGATCGGTACGCTGCTCTCGCCGTTGCTGTTGTCACCCCAGCACTGGACCCCGCCCGCCGTCGTCAGCGCGCAGGTGTGAGAAGTGCCCGCGGAGATCGCCGCCGCGCCACCACTGGCCAGCGCGGCCGGTACGCTGGTCTCGCCATTGCTGTTGTTGCCCCAGCACACCACCGCGCGCGCTGTCGTTAGCGCGCAAGTATGATTCGTGCCTGCCGAAATCGCTGTCGTGCCACCGCTTGTCAGCGCAGTCGGTACGCTGCTCTCGCCATAGGCGTTGTCACCCCAGCATTGCACCCTACCCGCCGTAGTCAGCGCGCACGTGTGATTCGAGCCTGCTGAGATCGCTGCCACGCCGGCGCTCACCAGTGCGACAGGTACGGTGGTCTGGCCCCAGCTATTGTTACCCCAGCACCGAACCCCGCCCGCCGTTGTCAGCGCGCAAGTGTGGTACGCACCCGCCGAGATGGCCGCCGTGCCGCCACTGAGCAGCGCAGTCGGTACACTGGTCTGGCCGTCTCCGTTGTAACCCCAGCACTGCACCCCGCCTGCCGTCGTCAGCGCGCAGGTGTGCGTTGCGCCTGCAGATGTCTGCGTGACCGTCTGGCCGATCATGGCTGGCAACTGCGCGACGGCGGCACCGCAGCTGCCCAGCCACAGGACCAGCAGGCTTAATAGTACGCCGCAGCGACGCAAGACCGTGTATGCCCGATTGCCGAATGCATTGGATGCGGCGGGGCGCGAGCGACCCAGTTGCCGGGTGATCATGCGTGCTGACGCACTCATCCATGAAGCGAACACGCTAAGAAAAAACGACATCAAAAATCCCCATGAACCCCGCGCAAATTATGCCACAGGACCCGCGAAAAAATTCGGAAGCGATGCCCGCCAATCCGGCATTGGGAATCTGGCCGATTACGCATTTTTTCCATCAGTCAGGAAACAATTCGGAAACCCCGCTGATAGTGATCAAGGAAGATGCTGTACTGCATTGCTCTCCTCATCGCCGGATCGCTGCTTGCACTCATACTCGCTCTTCGTCGACGCCGCGCTTCTTCCCCATGCAAGCGGAGACCCATTGCAGCCGCGCGCATTGAGCGCACCCGCAATGCGCGCAAACCAGAGTGGGTCCGACGCGAGATCTTTCGACTTGCTGCTTGGTCGCCAGGACTGAGCTGCCGCGTTCACGCCGAGGTATTCAATCGGCGTTTCGCCATCGACCGACGCATGACGGTTGGAAAAACATACGTCGCAACCTTGTTGCGTCAACGACGCTCCGAAATTCTGCGCCTGTGTCGAACGCTAAAACACCGTGTTCCTCGCCCGCAACCTCGAAATCACATCTGGGCCTTAGATCTGACTGGTAAAGCGGACCTCAGCGGACAGCAGCGCCTGATCCTCGGCCTGCTCGACCACGGTACTCGCGCCGCACTGGTCCTGCGCGAGATTGCGGACAAGCGCAGTCTGACGATTCTGCGTGAACTCATCACTGCTTTCAGAAAATATGGACTGCCGGGAACGATACGGGCCGACAATGAAGCTTGCTTCTCGTCCAAAATCTTGCGCAGCGCAATGCGGCTGCTGGGGGTGCGGTTGCAGCACACCGCGCCTCACTGCCCTTGGATGAATGGTCGCATTGAACGGTTGTTCGGCACGCTCAAACGGCATCTTGATTTGATCGCCGTGACCGGCGGCGATGATCTTGCAGCCAAAGTGTGCGCGTTCCGGCTTTGGTACAACCACGTACGCCCCCATCAACATCTGCGTGGGCTCACTCCCGCGGACGGGAGGCCCAGGGCACACGGCACTCCAAAGTGGTTCGAGGCTTGGGATGAACGATTGACTGGATGGTACTTCGAGCCACCGTGACCGGCGCACCAGCTTAGCTACGAGAACAACCACGCGTCGGAACACCGTCCGCACGCGCGCGCCTCTATGTCATGAACCGGGATTGAAATCGGGACAAGAAGGCACGCTAGCCGGGCGATGGATGCCGTTTTGGGTAAAGTTGCTGCGGATGCACGGCCAAAAAATCGCAAAAACGGGGCGATTTCTTATCGAGCCATGCTGCGGACAGCGTGTGGACGGGACACCGCCATGACACAGCCCATGACATTCACGCGCTCGGTAGGAACTTACCGGGCTTTCGTAACTGCCATAAAGCCTAGAAATGGCTATGTAGTGCGCTTATTGCATGGTGGTGGGTGCAGTCCGCCTAGAACCTGTCTCCGGCCGAAATTCCCGTCAACAGGGAAATTAACAGGGAATTTTTCGCGAAAACGACGCCTCTGTCGCCACCGGTTCGCCCTGTAGGCCACGTCTGACGCCATTTCCGCGCCAAAAAGCTTTTCCACGGCTCGCCGGTAGCAGGGAAAATAATTGCGCATATCAGGGAAATTTCTGGCCGTAACAGCGAAAGCTAGCGCTCGGTTGATGCGCACGCTCGCTGCCAATGCACGAGATACCTAAAGTGGGGCAGCCGGCCCGAATGGCCAGAACCGAAAATTCGGCGCGTATCAAGTCAATTGGCAACCTGCATGAGTTCCTGCATTTCAACTTGGCCGATGTCGCAAAGCTCCGACTCGTCCAAATCGTGGGGCGATCCGGAATCCAGGCACGCGCTCAAACTGTCGGGAAACAGAGCCCATTCTGCCATGCGCAGGTACAGTATCTTTCCCTGCCTTGCGCCGGCCACTAGATCCCGCGTCTGAAACTCATTCAGTCCGGCGACTCGCACCGCCGCGACGATCTGATCGCCGTGCGGCAGCTTCTCGTGCTGGTGCAGAACCAGAAATTTTGTGTTCGCCTCATCGAGAAACGGAGCACGGAGAGCAAGGCGAACCTCTTCACGCGCATGGCCGCCGGAGAGATTTTCAAGCACACATGCCGCACCCAGCCGAAGGAAGGGGCGTTCATCGATAATTGCACGGAACCATGCATGCCAAAGCGTCACATCGAATGGCTCCGCAAGTAGGTTCAATCCCATTCGACTGAGGTCATTTGCCGCGACCAAGTAGTGCTGCTCCTCCTCGTTCGCGAAAGCGAACAAGAACCTGCGCAATGCCTTCTTTCGCACGAGGTCGCGGTGCGCGGCGGCGCGCATGAAGTAAATCTGCACACCTCGTGTTAAGTGATATTGCATCGACAAGTAGCGCTGGTACTGACAGACTTGCAGTGGTCCTAGCGAGCGAGCGCGACTAAGTAGCAGTGCGAACGCTCGTTGCGAATCGGCTATGACATCCACTAGCTCGTCCATCACGCCTCCTCGATGAGATACCGATCTCGTGGCCTTTCGGTTGGAAAAATTCCCTGGCGTTGCGCTATTCGACCCAAGAAGCGCTTCGTGTAGGGGCTGTCAGGACGATACCTTTCAAGCCACGATGCCAAACTTGGAGCGCGGGGCCTCAGGTAGTCGACCTCGCCAACGATGGCCATTGGCACTTCGCTCCCGAACTCCGGGTGTACGAATTCGTCCGCATAAGCCACGTACCCGTAAGAGGCGAACAGCGGAACGAGCTCAGGCTTGCAGAGCAATATCCCAACCGAGCAATTTTTCACGACACCCAGTTGAAATCCGGTGAAGCAAAGGATTGAAGCTATCCTGCTCCCACGAGCATTTGGTGCGATCATCAAACGCGAAAAATAGACGATCTGATCAGGCTCCAGGAAATCGAACGCTTCGAGCCCGAGATACTCCTGCTCTACGTCTGACTGAGATAGCACTTCGGCACGAACGGTACCCAGAATTCCGTTGTCATCCTCGAGCCAATACACGGACGTGCATGCACGGCGATCCGCGGGTTCGATCAATGTGCGAGCATTGTGGTCCGCATGTATGGCCAGCTTATTCTGCTCTTCTACATAGATGCGGTACCGGAACTTCCCCACGCGTTCCAGATCAGCTGGGTCAATCACTGCGCGCACTTGGGATGAATTGAAAGTCTTCATACCATCAGACGGTAAATCGCGACGGCAGCCGAACCGATTCAACAAGCCTGAATTTCTTCAAGAGTCGAATCAGGATGAATCCAAAGTCCACTTGCCACCAACGATGTCCGAGCGATGCACTCGCGGGATTCATGTGATGGTTGTTGTGCCAGCCTTCCCCCCAGGAAAGCAAAGCAAGAAGTGCGTTGTTCCTGCTAAAGTCGCCCGTGTTGTACGCCGTCCTTCCCCAGCGATGTCCGACTGAGTTGACGGCCCAAACGATTTGATTGCCGATACACAGGCGCAGGAAGCCACCCCAAAGCAGCCCCGCTATTGCGCCGCTCAGTCGGTGGTACCAAAGAAATCCCGCTAGCATCGGCAAAAGCAGCCCGAGAGTCATCGCCAGCCGATATTGGTCATTGACCCATACGGCGATGTTGTCCCTCAGCAGGTCGGGGGCAAGCTTTCGAAGGCTCGGGGTTTGATGGTCCTTTACCCATCCTAGGTGCCCGCGTACAAAAGCTCGAAAGATGCCGCGAGCACTGTCCCGATTTATATTGGGCGAGTGGGGATCGTCAAGTGTATCGCTGTTTTGATGGTGTAGCCGGTGCAACGCGACCCAGTAGATCAATGGCCCCTGACCCGCCATTGAACCCGCCAAGCCCATGACGATCCGCAACGGTCTCACGGCTGTGAACGACCTGTGCGTATAGTGCCGGTGATACCCCGTTGTGATTCCAAGGCACCCGACGACGAACCACATCGCCCAGAAGAGACTTACGTCAAACGCCGTGACGGGCACGATGAAATAGTGGAAAGCCAGCGCTGCCGGTACGGACATCATGGGTAGCAAGTGCACTACCCTCCAATGCGCCACAAGTGAGCGCACCACCGGTTTCTGCACGTCGGTTGACAAATAGCTGCCTGGATTTGCCCCCGATTTCACACGCTGCCCCTATCACTAGTCAAAGTCACTCGGAGATGCTGCGTGCCACAGCCGCCCCGCTGCGTTCCACCAAACAGCCATAAACCCAAACCGCCGCTTGCGTAGCGAGCAGCAGCCAGACTGCGACGATGACAAACCTCCAAAGAATGGAAATTCCTCGCCGCAAAGAGGTCTCCGGCGGTGAACAGACCGAAACGGTTGTAGCCCTAGCTGGCATACGGCTCGACCAATGGCGCCCCTGATTGGCGGGACTTCCATTTAAAAGGAGGAGGTCCACCGCCGCCTGTCTCACCCAGACGCAGTTTTTTGCGCAATCGCACGTTCCTGGACAAGCTACTCGCAATTCCCGACGTCGGTCTTCACCCCTTTGGATGACGCTCCTTACAATTTTCAATTCGCGCAACCGTCGATCAATCGCGGTAGCCGCGCGCTCCACTAACGAGTGGCACGATCGATGACTCGCAGGAGATCGATCTGGCGATGCGTGTTGGTCTTGCCGAATAGCGCGCGAAGTTGGGTACGTAAGGTGTTGTGGCTCTTGCCAAGCCGCTGACATGCTTCGCTCAGGTTCGCTCCCTCATGAAGCACCTCCGCCAGCGCGGCTTCGGCCTGGGTCAAGTCGAATAGTCGACGAAGTGTTTCAGCGTTAGGGTGTGTCTGCGCGTGTAACCGGTCTATATAGATGACCGCCGAATGAGCCGGTTGTGAGCGCTCGCCTTCAATCAAACGATGCCCTGCCACAATGGACACAGGTTTGCCCTTTGCGTCGCGAAGCAATAGCTGGACAGGTTTTCGCGAGGTAATTTTGCCGCAGGCGTGCGCTATCAACGCCTCCAGATGCTGCCTGTCTGGCAACCAAATGGCATGAAGATATTCCTCGTGCTCGCTGATGCCCAATTTCTCCGTGCATATCTTCTTTGCGGATTGATTGGCCAGCGTGATGCGCCCCCGCGAGTCCAGCAAGACCGCCCCGAAAGCAAGCGTATTCAGAGTAGCGTGCAGACTATCACTCACTCCAATTTGGCCCCGCGCAACCGCAACGCACAGCGATTCGCCTCGCCCAAGCGAACGACAAGAAGACTCCGGTTTTCGTATCGCATCGGTAGACCCCTCGCCTTCGCCCTCGGGCGATCCCCAAGTGCCATCGAATCTGAATTTTTCGGTTTCGTGATAGGCCTGTCTTCACCGGTTCGGATGAAGTCTGTACACTCGGCGTGCGAATGGAGCAAACCTTTGGGAAAGGAATCGCTTCAGGCCGTTTTGTCTCACCGTGAATTGCCGCGCTATTCCTTCGCGGCCATGGCTGAGCTGTAAAAGGGGGCTGCGCCGGACTCATCTTCGCGCGCAGTACGACGAGCAGTACCGAACAGCAGCACGGGACGGTGCGAATGTCGGTCAGTCTGTTGCAGGATTCAAAGACCGGAGAAGCGGATCTAGTCGCGCGCATTGCCGCGGGCGATAAGAATGCCGAGCGCGAGTTTGTGCTTCGCTACCAGCAAGGTATTCGCGTAATTGTGCGCCGCCACTGTCGAGCAGGTGACGGGGCAGCGGAGGATCTGGCGCAGGACGTCCTGCTACGCGTTCTCGAACGTTTGCGCGCAGGTGCCATCCGCGACTCGGTCGCGCTCCCAGCCTACATTCAGACAACGATCTCGCACGCTACGAGTTCCGAGTAACGCAACCGTCGCCCCACCGAGACGGTCGATTCCATTGAGCATGTTCCTGCAACCGGCGACCCGCCAGATCAGTTCAGCGGCACACAGCTGCGAAACATGTTGCATTCGTTGCTCGCCGAACTCCCTGTAGCGCGCGATCGCGAGCTTCTCAAGCGCTTCTACCTCGACGAGGAGGACAAAGAAGAAGTCTGTCGCAGGTTGAATATCGATCCTGCCCATTTTCACCGCGTCGTCTTTCGAGCGCGCGAGCGCTTTCGTTCCCTCCTCAACGAGGCCGGGATCGTAGGAGCATGAGATGAGACAGACAATACGCATATCTCTCCTGCTACTACAAGGGCGAACGCGATTGATCCGTTGGAGAAAGGCATGAGCCCTGAAATGGCACTTTCCCGCCTGCCGGCTTGGCTCGAACAAGCTTGGTTGGCTCGTTATCTTGATCGCCAGCTTACCGGCGAGGAAAGCGCTTGGTTCGAGGCGTACGTGTTGGACAAACCGGAATTGCTGGAAATGATCGACGCGGATAGCCGTTTGACCGAAGCGCTTACGGCCGACCCATCTGGCCTGCGTGGGGATGTGTCAGCTGACATTAACGCCCCGCGCAGCGAATCCAGCGATGGCACCGTGAGATTGACGGGCCAGTCTGGCCGTCGTTTCGGAAAGCGAAGTTCGCGAAAGAATCTCAAGTGGGCCTCAATGGCAGCGGCAATTTTTCTGGGCGTTGGCTTCGGTTGGGTCGGTACGCGCAATTTTGATTCTCGGCAATTCAAGTCGCCACTCATCACCAACCCAACACGTATCGTCTACGACACGATGCGCGGGGGTGCGGCCCCCACCTTGCGCGTCGAGCACAAGGAAAGCATGTCGCCATATCTTCTGGTCGAGGTTGCCATGCCCTCCAGTGCGGAAAACATCACGGTCAAGATTGGTAGCGGTCCGCCACAGCCGCTGACCACGTCACCCGACGGGTTCGTGAGTTTTTTGGTGGTACGCGGCGAAGCGCACACGGCAACCTTGAGCTACGGCGCTTCCGGAACGAATGGAACGAAAGATTTACTGTTGGGTCCTTGGCCCGAAAAATGATTTGTTTATCCGCCACAACCAAACCGATGTTCGCAACCTACAACTGCAATGGCTGATTCTCCACAATTTAGATTCTGAAGGAGATGATATGAAAGCGCACCTTCGTTTTGCACTCGCATTGGCTACCGCGCTCTCCGGCTACGCCTGGGGTCAACCTATCCCAAAAGGCTGCGGACCGATTCGAGACTCGGTATGCTTGAGCAGCAAAACAGACATCGAAGGAACGTACTGCATGCGCGATATCAATCGCGATGGCTTGGCAATACGCAAGGTTTATCCTGATACTTGGTCTTTGAAAAAAGAGTCGCACGAAGTAAAGTTGGACCACGTTAAGAATGGATCGTCCAACTGTACGTTGCCCGCCGGAAAACAGATCCCCGCGACCAATGGTGATTTTCTCGAGATCCGCGACCCTCATAATGGATCTTTGACGGTGGATATTACCCATGGATCGGGCCACATATCCAACTTTGGAGGCCCAATCACCATACCAAAACCCACTGAGGCCCAATACTATTTGGAGTTCAACACGGGTTCAAACGGCCCACCTGCCTATTCCGACCTCGATATTTTCTTGATGATTGCCGACGAACCACGAGGTTATCCAACGGCTGTCGATAACCCCAAGATCGAAAAGTACTTCCGTATCGAAGTGTTTCCCTCAATTGCCTCCGGAGCCTTGGTTTGCTCGGCAGAACGCCCTGACATGCTAGTCATGCTACCCGGAATCTCCCCACCCGGTCTGACTACGGCACTGATGAATTTCAAGCGGGCGGCAACGGTACAAGACCTTGCGATCTGCGGCCAACCGGCTAACCCAAAGCACGCCAAAAAGAGCAATGCTTTCGAGGTCGTCACCGGTGGAGGCAATGAGCACCCTCCCAACTGATGCGCCACGATCCGAACCTGATGCACGTGCTATCGGCAGGCACGCTCGCCTTGGTGGCCTTTATTTCAGGACCCGTGGCCGCAGCAGAGCCGCCTGCAGCCACTTCCGGTGGGGAGGTTGTTTGCGGACGAAGTGCGCCTACCGAGTTGAATCTTCCCCCGCTAAGGGCAAAGGCGACTCTCACCTTGTTACAAGGGTCAGAAGCCTGGACCGCCATACAAGAAGACGGTCAGCAAGTCGACATCCAAGCTCCACCTGACGCCGAAGTTCTACGAATTCCTATTCCTTTGCGATTTGGCCGAATTTGGGTGCATCCAAGGTCCTCGGCCGCACGGATCTCCGTATCGCGAGTGCAGCCCAACGCTGCAGTGGGGAGCATACGAGTACTAGCACTATGTGGCGGTTCGTCACCGAACGATACCCAAATCTCTTGGTACCGCAGTGCCTCCACTCTCGCATCGTCGTTGACAACGCCGGTGAGCAAAGACAAATTTGCAGCGCTGCAAGATTCTCTCTCTCAGTTGCAGATTTCCGCACCGAATCGCGAAATGTCTGCGCTTGCACAACACATGCTGGCGCAGGCTCTCTTGATAAACGATCGCAACCGCGACGCGGCTGATGCGTTTGCCGCCGCAGAGAACAAATGGTCCGAGGTAGGGGATTTCGAACGTGCATTGGTGGCTCGTGTAGCACGTACAGAGGATGAACGTCGGACAGGAAACTATGCAAAAGCAATTCATCTAACAGAAGAGGTGCCACAAAGCTGGCCTGCCCACTCCTACTTCCGGACACGTCTGGAGAATTCGCGCTGTCTCGCCCTTAATAGCCTGGGTCGCTTTGCGGAATCGGACGCGTGCTATACGACTACGTTGGGCGCTCTGCGTGCCGCCGATGAGCGTGGAGAGTTGGTGGATACCCTTTATGACTATGCTGCGCTGCTGACGACTCGCGGCATGGATGAAGCTGCCATGGCTATTGCTCAGCAGGCGCTGAGTGAGGCCGCCGGCATCGATATTCCTTATGTGCATGGACACATCCGCTACTTGCTTGGTTGGCTGGCGTTTCGGCGAGGCGAAGTGGCGCAATCGCTAGCGTTTTCGAACGAAGCCTTGGCTTTTTTTGAACGCGCTCATATGCCGCGCTGGGAGGCCAATGCTCTATTCGATATTTGCAATATCTATCTTGACATGGGCGCCTACGACGAAGCGTTGGCCTCGCTTCAGCAGGCCGTGAAGCGACTGTCTTATCGTGATGCGCCATCGCGCATGGCAACAGCGATGATCTTGTTCGCCCGCATCGAGCGCGGTAATGGAGAGCTCGATTCGGCGTTGCTATGGTCACGCGCGGCGCAGTCATCATTTGAGCAGTTGAAGATGCCTTTGGACCGGGACGCCGCGGAACTTTTGCGGCTTCAGATTCTGGCAGACCAGGGAAGGGTAACTGAGGCTGACGCTATCGTTTCACGACACTTGAATGAGAGGTCGTTGCTGGGCCTAACTTGGCACCTTCTGGCACTTCGAGGAGCCATTGAAACCGGGGCAGAAGATGTTGCAAACAGTGCAATTGCAGCCTTACGCGATGCGAATTTGCCGTTGCCGAACAGAGTTGAATTTTTCCTGCGCGAAGCGCAATGGCTAGCACGAAAAGGAGATGCCCAAGGTGCCCAGAAGGCTCTCTACGATGGCGCGTTGAAGTTGATCGCCATCGCCAGTCAATCCCAGGCGCCCGCCGTGCGTTATTTGATCGCTAAACAGGCCGTAGCACTGCGCCGAGCAGCATTTGACCTCTCGCTCGCCGACGTTTTCGAAGCGACCGTGCCAGGAGGGACGGATCTGTTCTGGCGGTGGCTAACGCTCTCCAACCCCGCCGAGCGCAGCACTGCAGCACAGCAACAAACGACGGCCTTTGATCACGCCGTCGCAAAAGAGTTATTGATGCCCAGCACGCGTGTCAATACACCTGGCGAGGTCTCAGCGCAGCGAGAATTGCTCGCGTTGCTCGCGCAGCCGGCTCGCCCTGCTACACAAAATGGCAACATGTTGGGGGTTTCGACGCTTGCGGAGTTCCAGGCGACATTGCCCGCAGATGCGGCCCTCATCTGTTACCTCGATGGCAATACTCGGGGTGGCATGTTTTGGATCACACATGCGGAAGCCAAGATCGTCAGTGCAGCAGCGCCGGCGTCGATACGCTCCAACGTGTTAGCGCTACGCGATTATGTCCGTTCGCCAGAAAGCGCTTCGGTCGACATCCAAAGAGAAGCAGAAAACCTGTCGAAACAACTGTTGGACGCGACACCGTTATCAACTCCCCCTAAGCATCTATTTGTGCTCAACGACCCGACGCTTGCGGGAGCGGTCTGGGGCTTGCTGCATTGGCCCGGGCACTCCGAACCCTTGGTTGAAACGACAACCGTGAGCCTCGTGAACCTGTCAGAGAGCAAGCTGAATTCTGCGCAAGCGACCGCCACCGATAGTGCACCACTGCTCCACCTCATCGTGGCGGCTCAGACCGACACGGGCATTGATTCGCTCCCCGCCCTCGCTGGCGCCGTGACGGAAGCCTCGCAGATACGTGCGATTTTGTCTGGCAACTCACTCGGTGTCGTCGATGACACCAGGGCAACCCGTCAAAGTATCCTGCAGACTCTTAGTGACAAGGACGCTTGGATTCATGTTGCTGCGCATGGAATAGCACAACCTCTGAGAATCGGCTATTCAGGTATCTGGCTCGAACCAAGCGGCGATCATGTGACTCCCGAGTTTTTGAGCTGGATCGACGTCTTAGGTACTGATGCGCGAGCGGGTTTGGTAGTGTTGAATGCCTGTGATCTCGCGGACAACGGCGGCAGCGACTATGCAAATCTGAGCTTCGCAACAGCTGTCTCACGGGCGGGTGCAAAGCAGGTCGTCGCTGCCGAGTGGGCGGTCAGCGATTCAGCGGCGGCTCTGTGGGTGCCAGCGTTCTACTCTGCCCTCATAGCCGACCCCGATCACTCCGCGCCGGCTGCGCTACGCGTCGCGCAACTTCGCCTTCGCAACACTCGTGCTTTTGCGCATCCGTTTTTTTGGGCAGGATTCGAAGCATTCACACAGCTCCCGTTGCCCTATTCGCCACCGGAAGGTGTTCCGAACCGCAAATCCACCTTGCATTGAAGCCCTCCCAACCAGTTGCAGGAGCACTTTCAAAGCGACCCTATTCAGGTATCGACATTCTGAGACGACCTCGCCGGCGCATGCTGGGTTCTAGCTACCAGGCTCAATTCTGTGGCAGTTCAAAATCGGCATGCCAAATGGTCAGACCGCCTTCCGTTTCAAGAAATTTCCTAAGATTCGGCAAATCTTTGATGGTTCGTTTTATGTCGTCTCCGTTCGCGACAGGCTGCACATCGAAAGCTTGGCCGCTAAAATGCCGCGATAATGTTCGCTTTTGATCATCAGTCCACGCGTTGATGATGGCAAAGAGTCCTGACGAAATTGACGCAGATGTTGTTACCTGAGGGTGAGTGTTGACCCACGTTTGAAGAGAGTCTCGTTCCGCGCTCTGCAGGTAAGTCTGCTCAATCCATCGACGATTTTTGACTACGTTCCCCGCCATGGCATCCGCTTGCTCTTTCGCATTGCGCCGGCCACTGGTGAACGCGACTTCAGGATGCTGGGCTAGGAGTGCGCGCGCCGCATCAGCAGCGTAATCGACGAGTCCCAAGTCATCGATCGATAAGGCAACATCCGGTGGGAGCATGGCCGCCGGGGAGCGCCGCGTCGCATGGCAGTCGCATGCGTAAGGCCGCTTTCTGCCGGCTATCTTTGATTGTTCGCGTGCCATTTGCTCCGCTCCTACGGCTACTGCAACACAATGATGTTCTGACTCAAACTCACCGAATCTCCGGCGCTGTCCTCGTACGTCCCTCGAATCTGAAATACACCAATGTCGCTCGCGATAAACTCTGTCTGCGCATCGCCAAAACCATCCTCGTTCGTAACAACGTCTGTCGGGCTGACCGTGGCACTTTGAGCGGCGGTACCGAAGACGTCGACGACCACAAGATGTACGCGGACATTGCTTACCGGCGTTCTAATGCTGTCTTTTGCCACAGACCTGAGCCATACACTCACGGGCACCGAGCGCGATGCTTGTTGCGAAACCGATTGGTCGGGCGGCAGGATGCAACACTTCGGCTTATCTCCAACACCAATCATGAGATACGTCTTATATCGATCGCGCATTGGCTCAAGTCGCATCGCTCGAATCGAGCAGCACGAAGACAAGAGAATCAACATGGCGGCAGCGCCGCAAAATCTTAGGGATTTAGTGGCGCCACCGGCATGCATGTTGGATCTCCTTTGAGACGATCAGGGTTTTGCCAGAACTTTTTCTTCCATTCGCTTTAGCTGAGCGTCCGAGATGTGCTGCACGGCCCAGCTCTTGAGCGATTTCAGGGGGAGCGGCTTTACAGCTGCCGCGCGCGGCTTCGACGCATCGGTAGGCACAAAGCTCTCGCAGAAGGATGTCCGGTTGTAGAGCGCGAGGAGACGATCATATTGGGCTTGCGTGATCGACCCTAGAGCATACCTTTCTGCCAGGGCTTCCAGTTTGGGCTGACGTGCTTTCGCCTCGCACTGCATGCGTGAATTGAACGTGTCAATTTTTGCCTGCGTGATGCACGGTTCTGCGGCATTACCCAGATCGACGAAGAACGCTTTCGTGGCGTTGTTGCAATTGACCGCGAGGATCATCGACGTCGGGATGGTGTAGTTGAATCGCCCCGTATAACTGATGGTGTTTGAATACGTAACGGTCTGCTTGAAATAGGCGTGGCTATACCCACCGTTGACGCTAACCGACCAAGGTGCCCATGAACTTGCGCCACCACCACCAGGGTCTCCCGCTTGGGGATTCGGTTCAAGCTTGAAGAATCCATCGCCCTCAGTGGCCAGTTTGTTGATCGCCTCGAAAATCGTCTTCATCATCTCAAAAATCTGACGACCATACTTTTCATTATCGAGAGATCCCTCGTCCATCTTGAACGTGCAGGCGCCGGTCCGTTCAAGACTCTGACGGATGTCCTGGTAGTCCGCGCTTCCCAGACGGAACCAGCCGTATGAGACTGAAACGCTTACCCGCGACCGCACCTGGTCCCAGACTTGGCTGAGGTCGCACTTCACCTCAGACGTCCAGGGGTCTCCCACAAATTCGCTGTCACCGATGATGCTGACACCAAAGGTGGGATTCGGGTGAACGTCAGAATTCTGTGCGTCCCGAGCGCCAACTACTTGCGCAAACAGCGAGTTGCCGGTGCCGATCGAATAGATAAGGTCCGTGCCAAACTGATACGTGGTTGGGAAAGATAGCGTGACGTCTTGAGCACCAAGCGCGAGCGTTTGGGCATCTAGAATGGGCGTGACATGCACGTTTCTCATCGGCAGCGGAAGCAATTTCGGGCTTGCTACACCGAACGTCTTCGCCAATTCGGCTTTGATCGAGTCTCGCTGTGCCTGCGTCACATCAAGGTTGGCTGAGCCAGACAGAATGGCCCCCGTAATGGAATAGATTGTGCCAGAGGAGTCTTGCGCCCAATGCGCTGGCCCGATGCCCCAGTACTCCGCCTTGAACGCCTTGAGGTTTTGGCCCAGTACCGTGTCGATACGGCCTGGCATGTAGTAGAACTGGCTCGGGTCGCTCGCGTCTTGCCACGCGATGACCCCATCTGCCGAAGTGCCCTTCGAAAACTTTGGGGCCCCAAAGGCGAGCATTGGAATTGCCAGGACGAATGTCAGCAAAACTGAACAAACTTGCCTACAGTGAGTATTCATGCGATCTCTCCCTAATTGTTAGCGGTGCACATTGGTGTCGAGAAAAATCTTCAGTACCGAGTGAACCTGGCTGAATCGGACCTCGCTGCGGCAAACGTAGTCCTGTCCGGTATGTTGGGCCCAAGGTTTAAACGTACCCACGCCTGCTCCGTTTGGACATAAGCCAGCCTCCCTAGCCGGCTGGGCTTCCTTAGTAGCCGCCTTAAGTAAAGGAGTGTCTGGAGCCGTGTTTGTCTCAGCGGGCTCTACGCCGCTAACACGGACTCGCACGCGAGTTTCTGGCGGTCTTTTCTCGCATGGAATATGCCCTCAAGGCCACGCCGAACTGCCGTCTTGTACCCATGAGCTACCTCCGGTTTCATCTTCCACCTTAACAAGGTGTCTTCGAAACCGGCAGCAGGCCACCTGCGGCCTAAGCGAGGATTCAGTCACAAACCGGCGGCACAAGATAGCTAAGCTATTCAAGCTATCCAAAGGCTGGGGGCTGCATCATGCGCGAATCAGAGTTCGCCGACTCGGCGTGGTTGTTAGTGCTGAGTTCGTTGGAGGTTTCTGCGACCTCTTCTAGCGAGCGCCCTGATCGCTCGGCGCGATGGCTCGATCAGATGGGTGCAGAAAGTTGCTCCCACGTTCGGCAGCTCTTATTCAGAGCCCGAATCTCTGCGCTACGCCGCGAACACTCCATGCACTTAAACGAAGGGGCACTGCCATGAGTCATCCTCGCCATGTTTTTGTGTTGATGCTCGAAAATCGCTCGTTTGATCATTTCTTTGGTCAGTCGGGGTTGCCTGGAGTCGATCCACCCAACTCAGCGAACTGGGCTTGTACCGTTGGCGCGCCGGATCGCGTAAAACAAGATATGGGGCACGAACTCCAAGACGTCTCCCAGGAGATGCAAACAAAGAATGGCATTCCCATGAAGGGATTCGAGACGATACCGCACGCAAACGATGCGATGGCCGAGTTCGACAAGAATAACCTCCTCGTTCTTCGCACTCTGGCCCGTGAGTTCGTGCTGTTCGACAACTGGTTTTCATCCATGCCAGGCCCTACATGGCCGAATCGCTTTTTTGTGCATGCCGCCTCTTCCGGAGGGTTGACGAACAGCCCGAGCAGTTGGTCGTGCTTTCGGGCAACCACCGCTGCCGACTGCGCGTTCTCCTTCGAGAACGGCACCGTTTTCGATCGAATTGAAAAGGCGGGAAAGACTTGGCGTATCTATCATGCCGGCACCTTTCCGCAGGTGCTTGCAGTGAAGGGCATGGTGGATCGACATGACGATCCAACGTACTTCCGCGACCTCAACGTTGGCGGCAAGTACGATCCTTTTGCCAAGGATGTTACGTCAGGGTACGCGATCGACTACACGTTTCTCGAACCTGATCACGGCATCGTGTTTGGGAATGGTGATTCTCAACATCCTCCCTTCTCAGTCGCAAAAGGCGAGCGCCTAGTCAAATACGTCTACGAGACTATTCGCAACTCGCCCATTTGGCAGGACAGCGCGCTCCTAGTCACTTGGGACGAGCATGGCGGATTTTTTGACCACATCAACCCACCGCCGGCAGCACCGCCGGGAGACGGGCCGCTCAATCACGGCCGCGAAGACGTTCAGCCCAGCGAATTCGACTTCACGCAGTTGGGAGTACGAGTGCCTGCGCTGCTTATCTCCCCCTACGTGCCGAAAGGCGCCTTGGCCTCGCGGCTATTTCCAGATGTCGCGTTTGATCACGCGTCAATAGTGCGCTCGCTACGTGAGCTTCTTGGCCTCGGTGGGCCATTGACCCAGCGCGATAACTCCGCACCGAGTTGGCTACCGTGTTTCAGTGAAACATCTCGCGCGGACTGTCCGACTCAACTACCTGTTCCCATAGAATCTCCCAATCCCATAGCAGATCAAACCCCAAATATTGAGGCGCCGCCCGACAAGGCGACGATCGATGGCTACCTACTGATCGCGCATTCCGTCGACTTGGCGATGGCCGCGAAAGGGCTGACATCCCAGACGGTCGCCTCGGAACATAGACCATCTATCCAGTACTCGACCGTCCTGAGAGGACTCAGGCCTGGCACTGTTCCAACGACGGAGCTTAGTCCAACCGAGAAGCTCGACTATATCCGGCAAGTCGGAATGGCAGTAATGAAGGCTAAAGCGGTCGCTCCACGACCCGTAAACGGCGAGTAGAAGAAGGACCCTGAGTGCCCCATCGAGAACCTCGTCGTCGAAAACGCACCTCACCAACTTGAAAGAGCTAGCCATGGACAAGCTCTCCACACTCAACCTTGAACCCGATCCCATGCATGACGTCGATCTTGAGGGCGGGTATTTTAGGAAGACTAGTCGTGCCGACCTTGAACGCGCATTCGAGCAATTTTTCGCGTCGAACTCCTCACACCTATGCGTTTTTTTTCATGGCGGCCTTGTTTCCTGGCAAGACGGATTAATGGCGGCCAACAAGTTGATTGATGGCTATACAGAAGCGGGAGCCTATCCTTTCTTTTTCATTTGGCATTCCGATTTCCTAACGGCGCTGCGAGAACACCTCTCGACGTACAACGACAATCCAGCTTTTGCGAAAGCGGTGAATCTTTGTGTCTCGACCGTTGCCCGAAAGATCGGCGCAACGACAGTCGCGCTTCGCGCGAAGCGGTCGAAACCAATAGATGCGAAGCCCGGCACGTCAACGGACCTACGAGGTTTGGCCAAGTATGCCGCCGGGTATGATCGACTGTGGTCGCGTGCAGAAGGCTTGCAGTTGTCGGTTACGAAAACGGAACTCGACCGATTCGAGAACGCATTGTCGAAAATTGGACGAACGCATGGAGGGAAGCTTGGGTTATTCAGTCCTAGAAGAATTCGAGGAAAGGACAATCCTTTGGCAAGAGTCATTCGTCGACTGAACTCTAAGCACGATCACGGCCTGTACACGACGGTTATCGAAGAAATTCTGATTGCCCTTGGAGTGGCAGAGAATGTGGGGATACCGTTGTGGGGGCAAATGAAGCAAGACATCGATTCAGCATTCACCAGCAACATTAAGGCAGGGGGAGCAGCGTTCATTTCATTACTTCAAGGGGCGTGGCGTAAGCGCCCGAAAATGCGCGCCACCCTCATCGGCCACAGCGCGGGTGCAATTTATGTTCAACGTTTCATCGAAGCGCTCGATGAAGCAGCCGGGAAACAACTGCAGCAAAAGGTGGAAGTGATTACCCTGGCAGCCGCCGTCAGCTTCGGACGAATGGCCGAAGGACTCGGCTCACTACAACGACGGATTTCCGGCCTACGTATGTTTGGCCTCAGCGACAAACGGGAGGGAGGCTATTGGGAAGTTCCCTTCATCTACAACAAATCGCTTCTATACATCGTCTCGTCGTTGTGCGAAGACGACCCGGATGCAGACCGCCCCATTGTCGGCATGGCGCGCTATTGGACGAGTAAACCGCCTTACAACGAACCCATCATCAACTCGATAGCCACCTATATCGATCGCAGGACCGTCTGGTCACCCACGACCACTTCCGCGGGCCCTGGCTTCCAGTGCGATGCTAAAGAACACGGCGGGTTTCCCGAGGACCCGGAAACCAAAGCCAGTGTTTGCTTCATACTTCGAAAGGGTTTCTAAGCCACCCATCTCCAGCATCCACGGCGCCATCACCAGTGTACTGGAATACCACGACGATCTCCCTTTCAGCGAATCGCCTGCCGTCATAGTCCGCTCCTCGTTGGAGCGAACCCCACTCTGGATTCGGACTGATCTAAAGTGTAGATCGAGTAAGGCACAATCGAGCCCTCCCGATTTCGACTGAGGACGATGCTGTACTTCATTGCCCTGATTGCCGACGTGACGACTTGGGGCTTTGACAGCGGTCAGGAGGAAGATTTTTTCGATTGGCCAATTTCCGTTTTTCATCCGGAAGTTCGCTTCTCTTCCGAACGTGCTCGCTATGTGCGGCTCAAAATCCTGAAATCTATTGCGCCGCCTGTTGTCCACCAATTTGAGCTGTATGAAAGATAGGCGGCGCACATAAAATCGGACAGAGATGTCGAAGCGCGATCTACGCGCTTCTCGGTCTCTTGATCTAACGATTCGGCCTCATGGTCACGAGAGAGCCGATTCTTGCGCAGCAGGCGAATTGCCCGCCGCTTCAATTTTCCCACGTTCCCCTCCAGAAACTCCACCAGGCATCACCGCGAGGCTGCCAGACAACAGCAGCCGTCTCCACTTTCTATTTCACCGTTCTTCATCCTGAACCTCCTTGTGAAACGGATCGCGAGCACACGCAGTGGGATCCAAGCCCTGTTCGCCCTCAAGGCTTCTTGGTCGAATCCGCGACGTCGGAACCGCAACGCGGCAACGCTTTCAATGCGTCCCAGCGGCTGTACTGCGCCGACTTTCCGGCATCAGGATCCTTTCGACCGTTGAGCCAGTAGTCGTACCAGTCAACGTTCATGCCCTGCTCCGCGAGCCGTTGCAGAGGCTTCACCAGCACGTGGTCGCCGTTGCGGATGTAGAACAGATCGATCGGCTTGTTTTGCGCGCGAATCGCCGCGTACGCATCCCAACCGTAGATCAGCGACGGCGGCCCGTTCATCTGAAACAGTATCGGCGTGCAGACGCGGTCGATGTGAAATCCCGGCGAGTTTTCGAGAGCCTGCTTCAGCCCTTCGCCGAACGGTTTCGCCCCGAACTGTGCGCGGAACATTTTTTCGCGCGCGCTGCCCATGTAGTCGATATTGATGAGGTATTCGCCGTAGCTGTTGTAGGCCGCTTCGGCCCACGTGGCCGCGGCATAGGCATGAGGTTCGTCGATCAGTCCCTGCATCGCGTGCGGGCCGTAGTGGCTCCAAGTGATGATGCCGACTTTCGCGGGATCGACGATTCCTTCCTCGGCAAGCTGTTTGATCGCGGCGCGGTAACCTGCGGCACCACCTATTTCAGATTCTTTCGGTGTACCAGATTCTTTGTTTATCTCCTGCACCTGAAGCACGACGATGTCCTTCGCGGAAAATGCGCGTGCCGCAAAGCCTGTCGCCGAGGGCCCGTCGACCAGGAATTTTGCGCGATCGAGCCCGTGCGTCTGGATCACCAGAGGATAGCGGCGATTCTTGGAGAAGCCGGGTGGCGTCACCAGCGCACCTGTCCAGGCGTTGCCGTTGGCATCGCGCCATTCGTAGAACGCGGCTTTGCCGAGGGCGATGTTTTTCAGTTGTGGATTGGGATCGAACAAGGGCCGTGACGCACCGCCATTCAAACCCGCCACCAGCACAGGGGACGTGTCTAATGATTCGCGCACGCTCACGGCAAGCACCTCGGTCGGCGCGGGCTCTTCCTTCATCGCCCACGTGCTGCCTTGCCGAAAGAATGCCTTAATGACTTTCTTATCGGGCGCGTTCGGCGTGACATAGGTCGCGACGAGTTCCTGATCATGGTTGCGCCACTGCAAGTCCACCATCTGCAAGCGGTCCGGATAGGGATTCTTGTTCGTATCGACAGGTGCCGCGACCTGCACGCAAGAGAAGTCTCCGCCGTGGGTATCAACCACGGCGAGCGTGCAGGAGGGCATCGATGCGGCTTTCGCCGCTTCCATGGACGCACTCGGCTTCGGATACAGCGCCGAAAGTGCGATATGCGAACTGTCTGCTGTCCATCGCGCTGTAACGTGGCTATAGAACAGGCCGGTCATTTCGATCGGAGCATCGGCGAGTAGCGACATTTTCCCATCGTCCAGTCCAAGCAACGCATACTGCTTCGGACGATATCTATCCGCGCCACCCTCGGTCTCCGGCGTGTCAGCGACGATGCGAAAACCCGGATAGTCGATCAGCGGCTGGTATTTCTCCCAAGATTTTGGGATATGTTTGGCCGACGGAGTCAGTACGACCTGGCGTCCGTTCGGCGCCAGAATTAGTCGCGAATCGCGAAGCTTCACCGGCGTCTTGCGATCAGGTCCGAGCACGCTAACGGCCTTGTCGCCTTCGATCTTCCACAGCTCATCCTCGCCGTCGCGAAACTGCGCATCCATCCAATTGGGGAAAATCAAGGGGAGAATGTTCTTACCGGTCGCAACTTCCATATCCGGCAGCGAGGCGCCGCCGGCCTGATACAGATCTCCCGCCCGAATGGGCGCATGGGCAAAGTAGACGATCGCGCCGTTGCGTTCTTCGTACCGATTCACGTCCTGGTCGGCGCGACTGAGCGCGACCGGATCTCCGCCGGCAAGGCCCACGCGATATAGACGCTCTGCACCGTCGTCGTCCGCGCCGAGAAATAGAATGCTTTTCGAGTCTTCGGTCCAACGCCAATCGTTGAGCGGTTCGTGGTTCGAGGCGCTAGCGAAGCGAACCAACGGCTTGGCCTTATCGAAATCAGCTGCTGCGGGATGGCTTAGATAGTCGCGGACCCCATCGCAATCGAACAGCCACATCGTCGCTTCACGTTTGCCGCTTTTTAGGTCTCCGCGCATCGTGACGGCGACGAAATGCGCGCCGTCAGGCGAAAACGAAACTCGCGACGAAGGCATGTACTGCGACCCCACGCGCACGAACGTCGACAGCTCGATCGAATCGCGCACGGTGAATCGCCTCTCTGGCGCGGCGAATGCCATGGAACCGGTCGAAACAAGCACGCACACGGCCGCGCGCAATATTGAGAAATAGCGCATAACAACTCCAATGGTGCAACAGGTTGAACGGTCGGACGTCGTTACCAGCGCGTGCCGAGCGTCATGGAAACGAAGCGGCCGCGGATATCCGCCATGCGCGGGTCGTAGCCGGTGCCGTAGTAGTCGGTGAATTGCGGTGCCTTGTTGAAGGCGTTGACGACGCTCGCTTCGACGTAAGCGTTTTTCATCAGCGAGTCTTCGGCGAAGAAACGCTTGCCGAGGGCATAGTGCAGCGAAGCATCGAACAGCCAGTAGTCGCCGAGGTGGCGCACCAGGTCGTAGTCGATGTAACCGCTGATGTAGCGCCCGGCCACGCGCGCCGTCCACTCCCCGGTGTTGTAGGCGAGCGAGACCGTGCCTTTCCAGCGCGTCGCAAAGGCATCGGCGCTGGCGTAGCCCAATCTGTCCTGCAACGGTGCGTTGGGAGCGACGGCCGCGTCGTACTTGTAAACTTCGGTCACGCTGAGAGCTGGGCTGAATGTTCCTATCGCCGTGTCGAATTTGTAATCGACATCGAGATCGAATCCTTCGACGATCAGTTCGCCGTAGTTGGTGTAGGAGGAATCGATCAGCGTGATCAACCCAGCATAACCTTTGGCAACGTCGTCGGCAGTCGGTGCTTGCCGCACGACCCGGCCCGGGAACGCAGCGGGATTCGCAATCATAGTCAGCGCGTTTGGCTGAATGATTCGATCGTTCTGCGTAACCCGGAAATTGGTCAAGCCAATCTGCAAATTCTCTATCGCCTTGCTCGACCAAACGAATCCTATCGACCGCGAGTTTCCGGTCTGCGGCTTCAGTGTGAGATCGCCGCCGTATTTGAGTGTCGTGGGATAGAGTTCGCCTCCTCTGAGTGGATCGGGCGCAACTTCAATGCCGCTGTAGACAATCGGGCTGGCGTAGATCGCGCGCAGATCAGGCGCCTTGAATGCCTCAGCATAGGTCGCTCGCAGCAGCAACGTTTCGGTCGGCCGAAACTCAACACCGCCTTGCGGCGTGAAGCGGCTGCCTATGTCGTTGTAGTCGTCGTAGCGCCCAGCGAATGTAAGGGCTAGCTTTTCTCCCACCTCGCCATCCGCTGCAGCGAGAACGGGTATGTGCATCTCACCGAAAATCGAGCGCGCGCTTCGTGAAAAAGTATCGACCGTAGGCAACCCTTCACCAGGCGCATAAAGGCTTTGCCGAGTGTGGTCGTATTCACCACCAAGCACGACGTTTACGGGGCCTGCGGGCAAGTCGAAGAGACTGCCGCGCACGAAGCCGTTTACGACCTGCAGCTTGCTCGACGAATAGACGGGCGCGTCGTAGAGGATTTTGTCCAATATTGTCTGCGATGCGGGAATCCCCGAAGAAAACAGATTGATGGACTGCGTGGGATCAGTATTGGCCAACGCGCCGACCAGCGCGGCCGTGTTGATCGTATTTTCATCCTTGCTGTTCATATGGTCGCCGGACTGCCAAGCGGCCACTTCCCAATCCCAACGATCTCCCCACGTGCCTTTGAATCCACCGACGATACGCGAGAACATCTCCGTGCCGATCGCCGAACCGAAGCGTCCTTCGTCGGCGAAGCGATAGGTCACCCGCACCGGCACGCCGAAGGGATTGAATGGATTCGTCGCCGGCACGGCGATCTGGGAAACGCTTCGCGGCGAAAGATAAGGAGCCTGTTCGATCTGCGTATACGCGGCCTGGAAAAAAGCTTGTGTCGTTTCGGTGATCGCGTAGTTCCCATACCCCATAAGACTGGCGCGATGCGTCGACGGGACGATCGTGCCGCCGAAGGAACCGCTGCTGCATTTGTTCAGCACTCCGCTCGTCGAAAGAAAATCCGAGGGCGTCAGCGCACCGTTTGTGCTGTAGGGAATCCCGGCAAACGAAGACGATAACCCGGGGAGATTTTTTCCGTCGGCCGAGTAGACGTTGCCCGGGGTACAGCTGGTCGAGCGTTCATCCAAGCCGCCATAACGGCGATAGTCTTGATTGGCTGTGAGTTCGCGGTCGGTGTTGAGCAATGCGCCGCGAACTTGATAGCTGCCGACAAACGACAAATCGCCGCGTTCGAATTTCTTGCCCCACACGGCATTGACCGTCGTATCTCGATAGACCCCGTCCGTCGGAGAGCCGGAGGTCACATTCACTTCGCCGCCATCTAGGTCCTTGCGCAAAATGATATTGACGACGCCACCGATGGCGTCACTACCGTAGACGGCGGAAGCCGCTTCCGGCACCACTTCGATACGTTCCACTGCAGAAATAGGGATGTTGTTGACGTCGAAAGGATTGCCGTGAGATTGGCCCGATCCCGCTCCCTCGACCGCGCGCCCATCCAACAGCACCAAAGTCGACCCAATCGGCAAACCGCGCAAGCGCACCGCTCCTGCGCCGCCAACCGTATCGAAACCGGCCTCGCTGACGACGGTCGATACGGTCGGCAGCGTGTTCAGAAAATCCATGACGGTCTTCTGGCCGCTTTCCGTAATGTTCGCCCGCGTATAAAGCTTCACTTCCTGCGGCCCCTGGATCGATACTTGAGGAAGCCGCGAACCTGTCACCGTCACCTTTTCGAGTTCCGCAGGCGCTTCTTCGTTTGAACGGGCCGACGCGTCGTCGCGTTTGGCGGGCTTCGACGGTTTCGCGGGTTGATCTCCCTTGACGATCAGAATTGCGCCAGATGCGTCGTGCTTGATAACGAAGCCGCTTCCCCGCAGCAATCGCGAAAGCGCTTCGTCGGCGGATAAGTTGCCTTGTGCACCTTCCGTGTGCAGTCCTGTCAACTGATCTGCGCGATAGATGAACTCGGCGCCGGACTGTTTGGCCAGGGCGTCGAGGGCGCCGACGAGATCGCCGGGAGGAATGTTAATGGGCTTCTGGTCGCGTGCCTGTGCGAAGGCGGCGGTGCACGCAAGACAAGCAGCGGCAAGTAGCGCGCGATGCAGAATTCGGAATCTGCTCATGTTTCGATATCTCTCCCCGATGCGACCGCGGGATTGCGGTTGCGTTGCGATATCGAGACGAACGACTTTAGAAAATCCCACCTGTCGGTTTCAAAAAACTGAAAAATTTCCACCCGCGAACTTCATCGAAATGACTTGACCCACCGATCATTCGCTGTGCAGCACGATCCTGTCGCCCAGGCGTTCAGGGCGAATCGAGAACCCTTGTTCCAGCAATCGCACGAAAGCTTCTGTGTTCGACAAACGGAAATGGCCGCCCACGCGAATTGCTGCAGTTTGCGCATCGTTGACAACCAGCTTTTGCGCGCTGTAGCGATTGAATTCTGCCACCGCGTCGGCCAGCGAAGTATCGCGGAACACGACGAAGCCACTGCGCCAACTCAAATATTCCTCGGCCTTGTCGACCGGAACCGATTGGATGGAAACGCCGTTTTTTCCGACCAAAGCGACGCTTCCGGCTGGCAAGCGCATGACTCTCTGCTGCGCAGGCATATCTGCGCCAGTCTCGAGCCGCACAATGCCTTCAGTGACGACCACACGCAGACCGTCAGCGTTCCGGCGTACGGAAAAGCGCGTACCGACCGCGATGACGCGCCGATCGCCGACGGCGACGACGAAGGGGCGCTGAGCATCTTTCGCTACTTCAAAGAACGCCTCGCCCTGCTGCAAGTCGATATGCCGTTCGCTCCTCGACATCGCGGCTGCGACACTGCTGTCGCTGCTCAATACCGCTTGGGAGCCGTCGTCGAGCGATACTGTTTGCGTTCCGCCCATCGGAGTCGAATAAGCGGTGCTTTGTACGGCGGTATACCGACGCAATCCGAGCCCCAATGGAACCGCCAATAGCAAACATACCGCCAGCAACCCCATCTTTAGCCAACCGCGGCGTTTTGACCTCGGGCGACGGAGCTGCTTGGCGCCATGCCGGTGCCAGCCCGACACGACTCCGTTGGAAAGACTTTCTGCCTGACCGGATACGGTCGGCGGCGATGATTCTTCCACGGCCTCGCCGTGACTAAAAAAAGGCGACAGCGTCCATTGCCCCTTTGACGGAATCTGGCCACGTGGGACGCCAGCGCCCAACGCCTTGAGTCGACCCGCTTGCTGCCATGCGGATTGCAGGCGAATGTAGGCCACGCGATGCGCAATCGCCGTTTCCAGCCACACATTCAGTTCCGCCTGATCCTCGTCGGACCATGTGTTCGCATCGCGCCGAGCTAACCATCCAGCCGCGGTGCGTTCGATCTTGGTGCTGCTATCCATGCACTTTCTCCTCACTTCTTTCTTCTGTACCAGTTTCTCTTGGATGTATTCTCGATGACGTGCGACCGTACACGTAGTCGGCGATCAACCGCGCGCCTTTGGCGAGCTGCTTTTCAACCGTCTTTTCGCTGATACCCATATGCGCCGCCACTTCCTTTTGCGAAAAATCTTGCACGCGGCGTAGCCAAACCACTTCACGGCATCTATTCGGCAAACGGTCGAACGCCTCCGCCAAGCGTTTCAGTTCCTGCCTAGCACCTGTTTCCTTTTCAGGAGAGATCTCGTCTATCAAGACGTTGAATGCCTCCAAATCCCCCGCGGCTTCGATCGAGACGACGCGGCTGCGCCGTAGCCGATCCGTGATCAGGTGTCGCGCGGAAGCGAACAGGAACGACTTTGGCGACTTCGGCCGCGCCTTCGTCGAGGCCTCATAGACTTTGACGTAGACCTCCTGGCGCAGGTCGTGGATTTCGTCGCGGTGCGGCCACACGCGCGCTAAATAGCGAACGAGCGACGCCTCGTGCACGAGGATTTCGCTCGCAAACCACACGTCGAGGGCTTCGTTCATCGCCCGCACATTAGCGCGAAGTAGGTTCGAATTGTGCGACTCGAAAATTTAATTAATTTCTTTCGAAAATTCGTGGGGGATATCGCTCAGTTCTTCGTCTTTGGCGTTCCCAGGGTTCAGCGGGGCACCTCGGCACCGCGCCTCGTTGGTCGCTTTGGGTGAATCGACCTGAACTTCGCAGATGCTCCGCAACCTTCACGCCCGCTCAGAGTGCGGCCTATTCGTAGCCGTCTTCGACGATTTGGACGGACATGTAGAAATTGCCACATCGCTACGATGGTACTGTTCTGGCTAGCCTTCATCAGCGGCCGCCGAAGGCGACCGCCTGAATGAAGGGTTGCACCTTACTCAGATTTATCCAAATGTTTGCCAAGAAATTCCACCATCCGCCGGCTCACATCTGCCGCATGTCCCACCGACCATTCGCTGATTACATGTCCTTCGCCTGGATAAATCAACAGTTCTGCTGGGCGCTCCAGCCGTCGTAGGCCAACGAAGAAAAATCGAGCGCCATCGGTCGGGCATGTTTCGTCAGCCCCACCAGACACAATCAGCAACGGAGTATGGATGCGGTCAATCCGGTAGAACGGCGAATTGTCGATGTAGCGCTGAAGATTAGCCCAGGGACTCTGTCCCATGCGGCCTTGGCCCTGCTCCGCCCAACGAATCCAATGACTGTTGCCTTGCTTGTCGAGACCACCGTAGAACGACGCCAGGTCATACGTACCGTTTACCGGAATCGCTGCGCGGAACACGTTGGTCACACTGGCAATCGACGCGGTGCTATAGCCACCATAGGATTGGCCGCTCACGGCCAAACGATTGATGTCGATATAGCCCTCATTTGCTGCCGCGTACACCTGCGGCAGCAAGATGTCGACCATGTGCTGCAACGGATAGCTGGGCTCGCCTTCGGGCGCCAGCTCCACATCGGCCATCAGCACGGCGTAGCCACGACTGGTGAAAATCTGGCTGGGCACGGTGTTGCCCATGCCACCGCCATAGTAGGTTGCCCGCGTGGAAAGATCGGAACCCGAATAGATCATGACGATCGCGGGCACCTTGTCACCCTGCTTCGCACCGGGTGGGAGAAGCAATGTCGTGCGCACCGTCTTGAGACTACCGTCATACATGGGAACTCGCGCCTGAAGCACTTTGGGCACGCTCGTCAGCAAGCCCTCGACCCTCGGCTCCACCATTGTGACGCGGGATTTGCTGCTCAGGTCTGCGGAATAGCGATAAACGTCTGGTGGTGTCGCGATGTCCTCGAAGATCGCAAATAACTGCTTGTGGTCGCCGCCCGAGGCGAAATGATTCAGTTGATGCAGTCCGGTATTCATCGCACGCGTCTTGCCGCTCGCCAGATCGAGGCTGAACACGGTCTCTTCGGCCGTCGTGCGATCACGTTCGAGGAAAGAGATTTCGTTCGCACGCGGCTGCCAAAGAACATCGTCGTTGGCACGAACCACATCGAGGAACTGCCACCGCATCGTGTCCGGCAGCGCGTAGGTCGACGCTTTGCCACCGTCGAGCGGAATCACCGCCAAGCTCTTTGGCACCGTGTTGCGCCCTTCTTGCTTCGCGTCCAAACCGACAAGCAGACTTTTGCCGTCGCGAGAAAAATACAGAATCACGCCACCGACTTTACCCAATTCCGGCGCGAGCCGCCGCGGCGTCGATGGTCCAGCATCCGTGAAGTTCACCGACCATGCGGCACCGTCATTGAGATAGACGAGGCGGTCTTGCGTGGGATGCCAACGGTAATCGAGTTCGGTGTAGTTGATAGGACTTTCGGACGACACCATGCCACCGACTAGAAGTCGGCTCTTGCCTCCGACGGCTGGAATGAACGAAAGGTCCTTCACATAGACCGTCGATATTTCTTCCTTGCGTCGGGACACGGATGTATGTGTCAGCCAATGGCCTGACGGCGATACTTCTAGTGTGGCGGGACGCGGTTCCTCGCGCGCATCCACGACGACTTTTGTAGCACCGCTTTCCACATCGATGGAAGCGAGCGTCGAGTTGTAGTGGGCAAGGAAGAACGCGAGATCGTCGCCGGATTTTGCACCGTTTGTCTTGCTCTCCTTGGGCTGCTCGCTTCCGCTATAGAACACCGCCGGAGGCTTCTTCGCGTCGTGCTGGGCGTCGCTTTCAGCCGTACTCAAGCGCTCGCTGTCACGCACCGCCCCCGCCTGCTCAGGGCGCAACGGCACGAACAACGTATGCCCATCCGGGGACCAATGAGCCTGATAGCCTGCAAACAGACTCGTCCGAACCACGGCATCGCTCACCCGTCGGCACGCGCCACCGTTGGTCTCCATTACCCATACGCGAGGAGAGCCATCGATGTCGGAGTAAAATGCCAGACGACGTCCATCGGGCGACCACACAGGGCTCCACTGATTGCCCTTGCCTCCACAGATGGGCGCGTGATCCGGCGTTGGCCGCTCGCCCGCAGAGGACACCAGTATGTGCGCGCCTTGTGCGTCGATCGGCGAACCGTTCTCCAGGAAACGTACGGACTGTTCGCGTTCGTCAGGCCGCATCAACACCACTGCGGCGACACGAGTTCCATCGGGCGATGCTGTGTACAGATCGCTTCGACGAAGCTCGCGCATCTGAAACGCCAGCTCGTACGGATATGCACGAGTGGATTCCGTCTTCCCTGAGGCAGCGATCGCATCCGCTCCGTTCAGCAAAGCACCGAGGCAGAAGGCCAAGATAGCCGGCCGACTCCAACCTCTATTTTCGACTTTCGACATGAGAATTCTCCTGATTGGACTGGCGCGACGACACAATTCGAAGCAGGCTTCGATCGAAGGCGTGACCAGTGCTTTATCGAACGAACTTCGCGGGTGCAGTCGGACGAGCTACGCAGCGGACAGGAACTCGTCACCGCACCACGGTTACTGCCAATGCTTGGCGACGGACAAACTCACGTAGCGACCAATCGCGGAATAGTTTGTCGAGTCAAAGGGGGCATAAGACGAATAGGGCGGCGTGTAGAGCGGCGGCGCCTTGTTGAACAAGTTTTGGGCCGAAAGCGCGACCATGACACCAGAGAGGGCATCGTGACCAGGCGCAGTTTCATAGCGCAAAGTCGTGTCGAACGTCGTGAACGAGGCCGTCCGTTCTGTCGCTGAAGTCAGCGTGCTGATGACTCCCTGAGTAAAGTTGACGAACGCCGACGCACTGAAGCCGCCATTTCGCCAAACGGCACCGAAGCGGCTGTTCCATTTCGCCGGGTGATAGATCGTACCGGCAAGATCGAACTCTTTCTGACCCGGGCCATTCTTCTGCGAGCTTTCCAACCAGCTGGCGGAGCCACGGAGTTGCATCTGTCCGACGCCCAGATCGAATCGGTACGATCCTGTGAAGTCAACTCCGGACACCTGCTGCTGACCGACGTTCACATATTCGTCGCGAGCTATGGCGACAACCTTGCTTGGATCGTAGGGAGCACTAGCGTAGTTGTAGAAGGTATCGCTGAATTGCGAGAGCAAGTCTTGCTGTTGCTGAGAAGTTGGTGAATAGGTCACGAATGGCGCATAACTGGGATCGCGCAGGGTATTGGCGAGATAGATAAACGGCTGCGCCACGCGATCGGTGTAGTCGATGTCGAAGTAGCTCAGCTCCGCATCCAACCCTCGAATCGCCTCGGGATGGAAGGCGAGCGTCACGCTCGACGTACGTGCCCGCTCCGGTTTGAGATTTGGGTTTCCGCCGTAAGACATCAGTACGGTGGAGCCCGCCGGATACGCCGTGCCGCCCAGTTGCTGCGCGTTCCACAGATACGCAATCCGATCCGAGTATTGTTGCAGCAGTGTTGGCGCCTTGAATGAGCGTCCCCACGAAGCCTTCAAGGTGTAGTCGCCGGAGGGGTCATAGACGAGGCCTACTTTCGGCGTGGTGACTCGTCCGAAGCTGTCGTAGTCTTCCGCCCGCGCGGCAAGACTCAACTCAAGCCGCTGCAAACCAGGACGGCCCTGTTCCGGCGAAACGATCGGCACAGCCAACTCACCATAGACATAGCGACTGCTTTCTTCGCCGCCATACTGATGACCGGACGTATACGAATGGATGAGAAAGTCATCCGTGCGCGTTCCGGCGCCAACAGCCAATCTCACCTCGTTCTGACCGAGATGAAACAGCGGGCCTTCTGCGCTGGCTTCGGCGGTCCGCGACTTATTGCAGTAGCAGCCGCGCGCCTGCAGAGCAGGCACGCCGCCAGTCACCATATAGTCTTTGTAGACGTTGCGATCCTTGCCGCTGGTAAAACTGGTAGTCAACGACCAGTCATTGGGCAAAGAGAACACGATGCTCGGCGCGATCAACGAAACGATCGTTCGCGGTTCGTCCAAGTAGTAGTAGCCCGGATAGGCAATCGAGTCCAGCAAGTCGCGAGTTGTACGCAGTGCATCCAGTCGCAATTCGATGGAATCTCCGATCGACTGGTGCGCACTCAACAGGCCACTGCGCATCTGCGTTCCGGAGTAGATCGTCGTCGGATCGTCCATAGCTCGCGTATACGCGCGTTGGGTGGCGTAGATGGGGTCCTGGTCCGTCGTCTTGAACGTCGCGATCACCCCACCGGTCGGCCAGGTGGTGCCCGCAGTCGCGCTGTACTCGTGCGCGGTCAATCCCCCGTCCGCTGCCGAACCGTACCGCGACGACAACGTCACGCCATCGAAATCGCGTTTCAGGACGACGTTGGCCACACCCGCCACCGCATCCGAACCGTAAATCGCAGAAGCTCCATCCGGCACGACTTCGATGCGTTCGACAGCCTCCAGTGGGATCTGGCTGATATCTACCGCCTGAACAAAACCGTCGTAACTCAAGCGACGCCCATTGAGCAATGTTAGCGTCGCATCCGGACCCAGGCCACGAAGATTCAGGGCAGAACCGCCGGTCATATTCTGATTGGCGATGCCGCCCGCCGAAGCTCCTGCGGTAACGCCTGGATTCTGACCTCCCCGATAGTTCTGCGAGATGCTGCGAATCACCTCGCCGAGATCGTTGAGACCTTCTTCCTTCATTCGCTGATCGTCGATCACGATGGTCTGCGAAGCAGTGTCTCCTCCGCGGATGCGCGTACCTGTGACCGACACTGAGTTCAGGACCGTGGGCTCCTCACCACCGTCCGCCTTGCCGTTCGAGCTCTGTTTGTTCCTGGCTGAAGCAGGCGACTGTTTACCGTCAGCGGTATTGCCGGGAGATTTGCGGATGACCACCGTGCCGCTATTGATAAATTCGTAGGTCAGTCCACTACCGATTAGCACCTTGTCCAAAGCTTGCTTTGCGGTGAAGTGACCGTTGATCGGCGCCGCCTTCAGTTCCTTCGACGGCGCGGATTCGTAGATCACTTGGATACCGCTATGTTGACTGATCGCAGTCACGGACTGCGTTAGGCTCGCAGCTGGCAACGAGTAGTCAAACGCTTGCTCAGTACCTTGCGCCCAAGTTGCGCTTACGAGCGAACAGACAATGATCGAACTCAGGCACAAACGGCGTAACACTCCGTTGCTCCGTCGACGATGAACATTTGCAAACATGTTTTTCCCCATGGTTGGCGTGGCATCGCGCGCGATTGCTGCGATGGCGTTGGCCTGACCTTAGACGCGGGGATGTCTTGCCACCCTACCGATGCGACACAATGATTTCTGCACCCTCATCACGCACCTTCACCGGCAACACGTAGGGAAGTGCGTTGGCAATACCGCCGGCATCGCCAAGATGGAAATTGCCATTGAGCTCTAGAGCACTGAGAGAAGAATCCGCCAACCGTATCTTGCGTGCCGAATAACGATTTATCTCTGCCACCGCCTGCGAGAGTGGCATCGCGTCGAACACGTGGAAGCCCGTTGTCCAGCGTGTCGCCACTGCTACATCCACGCCTCGTTGACTCCAATGTTTGGCGTCCGCTTGCCAGCGCGCCTGCTCGCCGGGTCGGAGTTTGGTTGGCACAGGATCTCCTGGCGTATCAATCGATACGGAGCCACGAAGAAGGGTAACCACCACATCGTCGGTTCGACGGTCGACTTCGAAGCTGGTGCCAAGCACGGTGATGCGACCAGCATCGGCGTCAACGATGAAGGGTCGGGAAGCATCATGAGTCACATCGAACAATGCTCGTCCCTGAAGCAGATGCACATTGCGACGCCACCAGCTCATGCTCGCTTCCAAGCGTGATCCTGCGTCGAGCCGGACTGTCGACCCATCGGAAAGGTGAATGTCGGCGACCTGGATGTCGGTTGTATAGACCTGAGAACGAGTTCTGCCGATTCCAAGTCCGATAGTGACAGTGGCAACGATTGCGGCGGCGGCAGCTGCGTACTTGAGATGGCGCCGAAGCGAAGCACGACGATGCCGAGTGGCGATGTCTCTCTCGCGATGACCCGCGCTCGATGTAGTGTGCTCGGGCTCGAATGCTTCGCGCGCATAGTCTGCGAGCGCTTCATCTTGCACCCAGTCCCCCATGTGATCCCACAGGGCCTGCGTTTTCTGCCATGCACTGGCATGCGCGGGATTCTCGCGAAGCCATTTCTCGAATTGCTGGCTATCGCTGTCATCGTGTGCAAGCCGGCGCGCGAACCAAGCCTCCGCCTCGTCAAGTGCACGCTGATCCTTTTCCATGCTTGCTTTGACGCTGTTCATGCCCTGTCCCCTACCGCCCGACGCAAGGCGCCCAGCGCCTGCGACATGTATTTCTCCACCATTTTTACGGAGATCTCGCAAAGCTGCGCGATCTCTGGATACGTCTTGTGGTGCGCCCGACTCAGCATGAAGACCTTCCGACACTTGGGCGACAACGCGGCGAGTGCCATGCGCACCAGAACCAATTCCTGTTGCGCCGAGACCATGCGTTCCTGTGAGGGAGAATCGCCACTGAACTCCATTTCCTCGAGGTTGTAGCCGCTCTGCGTGTGCTGACTCTGGCGCATGCGGTGCTGACTTACCGCAAGATTTCCGGCGATGCGGTAGAGGAGCGATCGCCACACTTCCGGTGGCCGTGGTGCGTTGTAGTCGGATCCGAGTAGGCGCGTATAGCTTTCCTGCGCAATCTCCTCCGCGTCCGCTTCCGTCGGCGTGCGACGGCGCAAGAATGCGATCAGCGACGGGCGGTGCCTTTGGAAGAAGGCATCGAAGTCCTGCTGCGGGTAGCGGCGCTCGTCCCGCGGAAAATCCCGTTCCTGAAGGGTCAATTCACCGCCAGACGAGTACGTTTCAGCCATGTTCTCGAAGGCTTGCGATTGGGGCGTAGCAAGGATTCCAGTCTTGCATCCATTCGCAACCCCCACAAGAAAAATATTTCATTTTTCTTTCATTTCTTGGGGTAGGGGGCGAGCCCTCTCGTGCGTCGCCAAACCAATCTGACCACACAATTCGAAGGACGAAGGCTGGCACTCAGGTTTCGGTTAGGGCTAAACAAAGCGCATCGGGGGAAATTTCCTGGCCGATGCGCTGGGTTCGCCGCTTGGTTGCTTTTTGGCCTCCTAGGGTCGAGAGGAGGCTCTCACCTATTCGTCGTACCCGGCAAGGCATACATCCCGGCATCCGCCTTGATGCTGACTACGGTCTGCCGGCCTCAAGATTTTGGCTTGCGTGCCTGCTCTGCCTCACGCAACTGTTGCCAGTGTGCATACTGCGTGGCTTTCGCTGGTTCCGGATCGATCTGATCTTGCAGCCAAAATCGCCACCAATCGATATTGGTCTGCAAAGAGCGCAAGCGATGCTGCGGCCGCGTGGTCGAGTGTGACGCGGCGTCGAAATACAGAATCTCGTTCGGCACACCAAGCGCAGTCATTCGCTCGGCCATCGCCGAGTGATAGACGAGACTCCATAGACCGTGGGACTCGAACATCACGGGACCCGAAATTTGCTTCAGCTCGTCATCGGTAAAAGGACGCATCCGGTCGGTGTACTCTGAAGCGCCACCGTCGATGTTGGTTGCCGCGGCAAAATGCAGTGAAGAGTGGATCAGCAAATAACTTGTATAGAAGCCCGCCCGGCTCCAACCAGAGATCCCAATCCGCGCCTTGTCGATCAGACCTTCCTGGTCTAGCTTTGCCACCGCTGCCTCAATGTCACGCTGCATGCGGCGCGGCTCTTCCGGTGTTTCGATCACGTCTCGCAGCGGTGGCTCGCGGTGATAAAGCACCATGAAACCTTGCGCCGCCAACATTTGTGCGGCATGTCCACTGAGCTGCCAAGCGGCGTCAAGAAAATATGGATCACCTTCGCGGCGCAGTGTGCCATCGTCGAGCAAGACCACCAGCGGATAGCGCTTCCCCGCCTGGAACCCCACCGGTTTCACCAGGAACCCTTCGGCCTCCGTGCTGGGCGGATCGCGCCAGTGAAGGCCGGATACCTCCCCAAGGCGCCGTTGGCGCAGTTGTGGATTCAGATCCGTCAAGAGCTGTTCTTTTCCTGCGTGCAAATCGTACGCGGCAAGCTCGGGCGCCTGGCGCAACCCATCCTTGACTCCAAGCACAACGGCGCCGTCGGTTACCGCAGACCAATCCGGATTGAGTCCCTTGATGCTGCCGCTGTCCTGCGGCTTGAGCCAGCGACCATCATCGCCTCGATGCAGCAGCGCAAACCGTTCGCCTTTGTTCGAAAGGACCAGACTTTTTCCATCGCTTGCCCAGCCGACCGGCTTCCAATCCTTTTCCAAGCCTAGCGAAACGACTCGGCGCGAAGCCAGTTCAACTTCGACCCATGCGGGCGGTACATCTGGCTTATCTGAGAAAAGGGTGTACATCAAAACCGAACGCCCGTCCGCCGACCACAGCGGCGCTCCGCTCTCGTAGCGTTCGAATTGCGGACTCGGCGCATCGATCAGGGGTGAGATCTTGCCGGTCGCTGCATCGACCAAAGCGACCTGCGGCGCAACGCGACGCGCGTATGAATTCATGTTCGGAGCGCGATAGTATTGGTAGCGCTCCGGGTGCATCGGATGTTCGGTGATCTGGTACGGATAGAGCAGAAATTGTTTGCCACTCGGGTCTGCCGACAACGCCGCAAAGCCCAACACCATGTCGTCCATAAGCGATTGCGATGGACTGACTGCTGCCTTCGGATCGCTCGGAGCACTCTGCTCAGCGGGTCGGCTCTGGCGCGAATCAAAAATCAGCTTCGGCGAATTGCCTGCCAAAAAGTACTGGCGGATCCCCTTCCAACCGCCTTGCCGGGCCAGGATCGAGCCGGCCGGGAACGACGCGCGATAGTCCGGGAACATCGCGAAATCCCAGAGGAAGACACCATCTTCTTCCACGCGGCGCGACGTTTCATCCTGCGGATAAGTCACGGCCGAATAGGCGAGTAAGCCGCCTTTTGCGTCGAGCACAAAGTTTCGAACGGAGCTTGGATGCTTGGTCAGCTGACGCTCTTTCCCGGTCGCGATCTCCACGACGTACGCTTGTGCCACCGCGCTCCCATCGAGCCCCAGATACGCCAACGCTTTTCCTTGCTGCACGAAACGCAATTGCTTGATCGGCGACGCCTGCTGATCATGACGATCTCCGGGATAGAGGCGCGTCAAAAGCGTCTTCGAAGGACGCGATTGCAATGGCGCTCGCAGATCCAGCAGCCGCAACTCATAGGCGTTGGTGTTGCGCGCCATGTCCCCGCGCCACGTTACAAACGCTGCTTGTGTGCCGTCGGGCGAAATCGCAGCTACGGCACCGTCCGCCCCCGCCTCGTGTTGAATTCGAGTCATCTCGATCGCATCGACGACGCTTGCCGTCGACGCAGATTCGTCTTTCGCTGAAACGGCCGCAGAGCACACCAACATCAGTACCCACGCCAACCCAACCGTGATTGTCATCTTCATATCGCCCTCGACTACTGAGTATTGCCAATACGAGACGACAAAGAGGGGCTCCCCCCTACGTCGGATTGCCAACTTCGAGACACAGCTTTGAAGCCATCGACGGGGATCCGGGAATCCAAGCCGGCTCCCAGATATTCTCCAGTGCGGTCGCGCGCAAAGATCTCGTTCGCGGACGCAGGAACTATTTTGCCGATACTGTTTCCTTCGGCGGGAATTCGTCGAACCAGCCGAAGATGCGTTCCCACATGTCGCGGATGTTCGCCGGACTTTCGAGGACGTGACCCTCGCCCCAATAGCGCACGAAACGCGCGCGCTTGCCCTGCCGGTAGAGGGAGTTGAAGAATTCCTCACCTTGCTGGATCGCCACGTAGTCGACGTCACCCTGAATGATCATCAGCGGCGTGTTGACGCGATCGACTTGGAAGATCGGACTGTTGCGGATGTAGCGTCCGAGGTCCTTCCACGGCGGACCGCCCATGCGCGTCTGCGCTGCCTCCGCCAGAGCCATCATGAAAAGGCCGTGCTCCTCTGGATGATCGAGGTAACGCATGCGCGCATCGAACTGCGCATACAAGCTGATCAGATCGGACAACCCTGCCAACGAAACTGCAGCGGCGAAGCGGTCGGTCTGCGTCACCAAGCCGTAGGTCGAGAAGCCGCCGAAACTTTGCCCCATGAGGAACACTCGTTTGGGATCGGCAATACCCAATTCGACCACTTTGTCGACGGCCGGCAACACGCCATTCGGTAGACGCAACATCGGATCGTCGACCATGCCTTCGGGGTTGAGCGGCATACTCGGCATCAGCACTGCGTACCCGTGCGCCGCGGGTACCTGCATATTCAAACTGCCGCCGAAACCGATGTCGGCAATGATCGATGGCTTGGGTCCAGCGACCGAACCGGCATAGACCCAGGTCAACAGTGGATAGCGCTTGCCGGCCACATAGTCGGGGGGTAGCAACAGCCATGCCTTGAGTGGCTTGCCGTCGAGGCTGGTGTAGTCGATCGACTTGAACTGTCCGCTTGCGATCTCCCGCAAGTACGTGTTGGCGGCAATCAGTTCATCTGTCTTGCCGACTTTAAGGCTGCGGCGCCACAGATACAGTCCATCTCGATCACTTTGGTAGAAGATCGCCGTTTCGGTGGTGGGCTCGAAAATCTTCAATTCTGCTTTCGGACCGGGCGCCGGGATCGGATCGATCTTCCCGTTTACGAGCGAGATGCGATATGACGCGATCGCCTCCCCATTGCGCACACCGAGTATCAATTGCGTGTACGTGCGATCACGCTGCGGCCATTCCTCTACACCCGTGTTGGTATACGCAGGCCAAGCGATCTGCGCGATCTCAGGTTTGAACGCCACGGTCAAGTCATCGACCTTGCCGCTACCCGGATCGACGCGCCAAAGCTTGCCTTTGGCTAGCCCGACAAACGAGCGATGGGTCGGCTCGGCCCATAGCCCCCCAGGCGCTGCCGGCATCTGTGCGGTAAGAGAACGTCGGCTTCCATCCTTGCCAATCAACCACCAGTCGCGCCGCGCACGCACGTCAGGTTTAGCATCGCCCACCCGCTTTACCGCGAGCACAAGCAAGGCGCCATCACCTGTCCATTCGAGCTGTGCGCTCTCGCGGACGATCGGAGCGGCATCGAGCTCGCCGAGCGCTTGTGCGCTTACGGTACGTTGCGCGATATCCACGCGATAGAGCACCGGAAGCTTTAGTCGATCGCCGCCGGGATAGCCCAGGAACGCCAATTGATCGCCATCCGGGGACCAGCGTAGCGAGTCCCGGAAAATGTCAGGGCTGACATCGCCCTTCAACTCGATATTTTTGCCGTTGAGCGTGGCAAGACCCAGCCCGTAGGTTTCGCTGTTTCCAAACGGAAGGGGTTCGTTCGCCTTCGGCGCGTACACGCTCGTCTGTCGCGCAAAAGCGACGACATCGTGCTTCGGTGCGATACTCCACTCGCTGGTCGTGGCATCGACGAGAACACGCTCTTCTCCGCCAGCCAGATCGACCAGGCGAAGCTGGCCGTGCGATCGCTTGGCGAGATCGATCGGCATGCCGCTATCGAGTACGCTGGCGGTAGCCTCCTTGCCTTTTGTGACCTTGGGCCATTCTCGTGAAGCAATCGTGGGCGTGTCGAGTTCGACACGCATGCTGAACGGCTGCTCCCCTTCAGGCAGTGCGGAATAGAGTAGGTGTTGGCCGTCGAGCCAGAGAAAGGGACGTAGGTGCGGATCGGTGAAGTCGACGCCGCGCGCAGAGAGTAACCGCGGTTGTCCAGAACTCTGATCCCACAGCCAGATCCGAACGTTTCCGCCGCGCGTAGACAACATCGCTAGCTTGTTTCCGTCCGGGGACCACTGCGGCGACCACCAACCCGATCCATCGCTAACGCCGTTAGTGATATTCGATGCGGTACCGCCCTGCCCAGCCTGCACCCATACATCGCCGCCGGCGTTGCCCCACAGGTACTCCCACTTGAGGTTCGCCAACGTGCTCTTCGTTCGCACGCGCGTGAAGGCAAGCTTGTTTCCGTCAGGCGCAAAGGAGAACGGACCGCCGAAATACATGCCGATCTGCTCAAGATTCAGGGCGTCGTCAACCGTATAGGCACGCTTGGTTGCTGTGTTTCCCTTCGTTGATGTCGGTTGCGCGAACGTTTTGCCCGGCGTCACTGCCGCAGCCAGGGAGAAAATGCCGACCATGCACCAATGTTGAGCCGTCTTCATCGTTTCACCTTGTCATCCAGTCGAAACATCTACGTACAAGTAGGGGAAACAGGTACCGTCGTCGGCAAACTTTTGTCGACGAAGACCCATGTACGTATGCAATAGACGATGCTAGGCGGGTTTGCCCCACCTTGATGACTCGAATTACCCGTTTTCGGTGACGCGCAATAGGGACTACGGCGCAAGCCAGGACGCTTGGCAGCTACGAAAGATTCGTTCAGCGTTTTTTAGTTTTTCCCAGCCGTCTTTCACGTTGTTTCTGACTCGTTCTGACGAAGCATCGGGTGGTCGCTGCATACTTGATAGTCACCCGGCTGATGGTTGGTTGCGACGATGTAATAGGTTCGACCGAATCGGTTCTCGATAGCTTTGATCAATTCACTGCAACGCACGCGCTCAGAGTACTCACGGGATCGCGAAGGCTTTTTGCGCCAGCTTGCAACAAGCTTCTCCAACTCACGAACGAGATCATCACAACTCGCAAGATTCGTTTGCTCTCTCAACCTAGTCCCTCACAGTGAATCCAAATGCCCGCGACACCCTCCCTAAGCGACGAGCAACGGATCGTTGATTCGCGAGCTCCGGAGGGCGAATCGACTCGTCTCAACATGCCCTCTGATGCACGCGTTGTCTTGTTCGAAATTGCTTGGGAAATGGCGAAGCACTCGCAGAAGGGATGGATTCGAGACGATTTCGACGATCGCGGTGGTCGTCGGCGTCGCTAAGCATCGTCAAATGCTCGTTCCCCACTCGCACATATTCCATCAGTGCTTTCACATCCCAGCCGTCACTCTCGGCCCAGCCGGAGAATCCCCTACGCAGAGAACGCCCGGTGAAATCGTTCGGAGCTCGCAATCCAGCGCGGGTAAGAATGCGCCGCAACGAACGGAAAACATTTGACGGACCCCAAGCCGCTTCCGAAACAACGCTTCGATAGTTCACCGCACGGTATAGCGGTCCTTGCGTCAACCTCGCCGCGTTCTTCCATGCAAGAGTCGATGCAATCGGACACCAAGGCGTCAGCGAAGGCAGCCAACGGACCGCCTCATCCAAGCCCCTTGCTTCGCGCGACGCCAGAAAGCAGGTCATGCCGGCGCCGGGCGCGATACTGGTATGTTCCACCCGAAGTTGGATCAACTCCTGGGAACGCAGCCCGCACCAAAACCCCAATAGAACGAAGGATCGGTCGCGCTTTGCGCGCACCACTGCGGCGCGATTCCCACGCACACGCGCCGTTGCCTCAAGGTTATCGAGCCAGTCGATGACTTTGGCGAGCTGAATCAATTGCCGCGGCGGCGTCGAATTGCCTTGCTGCAAGAGTGGGAACTTGCTAGACAATTCGCCAGCGACGAAGGTGCCAGAACCGGGCATGCGGCTAGTCCTATGTGCTTGAGAGGAGAAAAACGGACATCTCCGCCGAGTAGAAGGCGCTCGACAGAGGACGTGCACCCTTACTAGACGCAATAGAGCGCAAACTCCCCCGCTTAGATCGGCAAATCGCGATTAAGCTAATGGCGCCGGCGCCGGCTTACTCGCTAATGCCATTCTTCGGTGTGTATCTACGTCAACTGCGCGCCCTTACTCATCGAGAATCCAGCAGGCAATGACCAATAGGGGTGACGCAGATTCCCTTTCCTGATTCGGCATACCCGCGCGAGCCGTCATTGCTCTTCGTTGTTCACGGCGAAGCTCCTTGCAACGCGCCGTGATTGGAGCCGCTTCCTCCTCTCCTGAAGACGACTCGCTGCCTTGTAGCGTCGCCCCGAACCCCGTCCAGAACGACGACCCCAGCACGATGCCGAGGAATACCCCGAACCTCCGGCGAGTGCGAAGATCGCTCATACCCAGCGCGCTTTCACGAGGAGACTGAACCGCCGCGTCTGAGTTCGAATGCAATCCGGTGCTGTCTTGCGCATTGCTCTTACCTCCCCAGGCAACCGTCGTGTGGAGCTCCGCTCGTTATCCACATCGGCGGACTCCAGCGTCTTCTTGCTTTCAAGACGCTGGAACTCGCCTCTGCAGGAACGACGATCGTTGCCGAGCCCTCGAATAACGACGATCTTGAGTGTGCAACCCCTACCTCGTTCCGAAAAACACTTCAACCAGGCAACTTGCCAGCACTTTTTTGCGTCTCGCGCAGCTTGCGCCAGTGTGTGTACTGGTCAGCCTTGATGGGATCAGGATCCTCCTGGCCCTTCAGCCAGAAATTCCACCAATCCAGATGGGTGCCGAGGGAGCGCAGGCGGTGCTGGGGTCGCGTGGTCGAATGTGACGCGGTGGCGAAGTAGAGAATGTCATTCGGCTTGCCGAGCGAAGTCATGCGATCGGCCATACCGGCTAGCCAGACGAGCGAGGTCAAGCCATGCGCCTCGAGCAACTTTGGCGTACGGATATGCTTCAGCTCGTCGTCGCTGAAGGCCCGCATACCATCGTTGTATTCGACGCCACCACCGTCGATTGCGGACGCCGCAGCAAAGTTGATCGAGGAATGGATCAACATGTAGTCGGTGTAGTAGCCCGCGCGACTCCAACCCGACAGGCCCACGCGTTTGGGATCGATAAGCCCTTCCTTATCGAGCTCGGCAACCGCACTCTCGAGGTACTCGCGCACACGTTTGCCTTCTGCATCGGTTTCTACAACATCGCGCAGAATCGGTTCACGCGGATACAGCACCACGTACCCCTGGGCGGCGAGCATCTGGATCGCGTGACCGCTCAACTGCCATGAAGCGTCGAGCAGATAGGGCTCGCCTACACGCCCCATGGTGTTGTCGTCGAGTAGCACGACGAGCGGATAGCGCGTTCCGGGCTTGTAGCCCACCGGCTTGATCAAGAAGCCCGCTGCATCCTTCTGGCTGGTACTCGGCCAATGCCACAGTTCCACGGAACCGTATTTACGTTCGTGCAGTTGGGGATTGAAGTTGCTGAGGTCTTCGACTTTCCCCGAGTTCAATTCGTACGTGGCAAGCTCCGGCGGAGTCAAACTCGCGTCGCGCACACCAATCAGCTTCTGCCCGTTCGTGGCCACCGACCAGTCTTTGTTGAAGCCCTTGGCCGCGCCCGTCTCGACGAATTTCCCCCACCCGGTCGAAGTACGCGGCACATTGCCGAACTTGCCATCCTTGCCGCTGAGTATCAGCGACTTGCCATCTGCGGCCCACGCGATCGGGTGCCAGTCCTTAGGCAATCCCAGCGGCGTCGCCTTGCGCGTGGCGATGTCGACTTCCACCCATTTCGGTGGATCAGCCGGTGCATCGGGCAACAAGGTGTAGATAAGCACCGATTTGCCGGCGGGGCCCCACAACGCATCTCCACCTTCGTATCGTTCGGAGACCGGGTGCGGTGCGTCGATCAATACCTCGACCTTCCCCGTATTGGGATTCACTAGTCCGTACGGAGCCGCGAGACGACGTATGAACGCATTTTTGTTAAGTGGCTGGTTGTAGTACGCGTAACGCTCCGGATGCATTGGATGATTCGTCAGTGCATACGGAAACATGACGAGGGATTTGTCTTTGGGGTTTTCAGCGAGCGTCGACGAACCGCGCAGCATCGCCTCGTCCTCCCAGGATTCGGTGCCGCCGGATGTCGCGACTTTTCGATCGCTCAGGTCAACCGCCTCTGCGGGTTTGCTTTGCCGCGAGTCGAAGAACAGCTTCGGCCCGTCCGCAGTGTTCAAGAAATATTGTCGTATCTGATGCCCTTCCGTCTGCCACAGCAACGGCATGGGTGAGAAGGAGCCAAACTGCAAGGGAAAAAGCTTGCTGTCCCAGAGGAAAACGCCGTCACCTTCCAGTCGTGACTTTCTTTCATTCTTTTCGGGAACGGCGACCGCGGCGAATGCCCGCAGACTTCCGTCAGGATCGACCACGAATGAGCGAACCGGTGACGGGTGATGCGTGAGTTGGTTTACCTTCTTACTGACCGTATCGACCGTATAGACCTGCGTTTCATCGCCGTCGCGTCCCAAATAGGCAAGCGTGCGGTTGTCCGCAAGAAACACCACTTTGCTGAAGGGCGATGCGATTTGGTCGTCGGGATCGCCGGCGAAATCCTTCGACAGGATTTCACTGGGAGTGCGGTTGGTAGATGAGTCGATGTCGAAGACGGTCAAGGTGTACACATTGACGTTGCGCGCGATGTCGCCGCGCCAGGTGACCGCAGCGGCCTTCTTGCCATCCGGCGAAATTGCCGCGACCGAGCCATCCAGCGCGACGTTGTACTGGATACGTACCATCCGCACCGCATCCTCGACCGTCGGAACCGGCGAGTCTTGAGTGTTCTGCGCGAAGATGTTGCAGCAAAGCAGAAGACCAATCGAGCTGCACAGGACTTTGTACTGTTGCATGTTCTTCTCCAACAATGGCACTGGAAAACGATGAAAAGGCGCTCGTCGTTCCGTTGTAGTCTCGCGACAAAGCCGATCGATCATGAAGATCAACCGTTCTCTGGATCTACGAGAGTTGAACTGGACTCAGGTCGTCACGTGAACGACGAGCGGTGAAACGGACTTCGCAAAGCGTGCCGGCGTGTTCGACACCCGACTATTGCGTGCTTCAGAACTTCGTTCCTGCTTGAACGTAGAGAAAACGTCCGCGCAAGTTCGTCTGCTGATAGTCGTAGCCCCAGAAGTAGTACGAAACCGGCGGCTGTCGATTGAAGATGTTCACGCCACCGACGCTGATGTAGCTATCCTTTAGCGAAGCAGTACCGGGCCAAAGGTCACCCAAGCGGTAACGCACACTGGTGTCGAACTCCCAGGTGTTGCCGATCTCATAGCCCACCGGCGCGCCCCATCCCGCATAGTCCTTATACGGACCGATGTAGCGACCGGTAACGGACGCAGTCCATGCATTCATCTGCCAATTCAGGGCAACATTGCCTTTCCAGCGTGGAGCGTAGCCAGGGCTTGAGGAAGCTTGGCTAACGTTGTTTTGCTCAGGCTGCCCCGGGCGCAGTGCTACCGCATAGCGATACGTCTCAGTGAAAGCAACCGACGGCGTCCACGTGCCCATCGAAGTGACAATGCGATATCTGGCGTTCAAATCGACACCGGCGACTCTGATGGAACCGTAGTTGACGGGGACGTTGCGAACCTCAGTGATCTGCCCGAGCCATCCCTTAGCGAGGTCGTCAGCCGTCGGCGCTGCGCGAACGACCAAGCCCGCGGGGAAATCGTTCGGAAAGTTGATGACGTCGAGGTAACTCGGGTAACCGATGTAATTTGCGTAGTCGACACTCCACCAGGTCAGCGAAGACTCGAACCCATCGAGCAGCTTGCTAGAGTACACAACACCGACGCTCTTCGAGTTACCGGTTTCCGGCTTCAAGTTCGGATTCGGACCATCGAGCCATTGATCGATTGAGTAGCTCGTTCCGCCACGCTTGGGATCGGTGACCGTGCTCGTGAACTGGGAGAACACTCCGTAGAGCTGCGACAGTTCCGGTGCGCGATACGCCGTGCCGTAGTCGGCTCGGAAGAGCACGCTCTCGACAGGGCGCCATTCCAAGCCAGCTTGATACGTGGGTTTGCCGCCGAAGTCGTTGGAATGGTCGTAACGCGCAGCAAGCGATAGGGCGAGTACCTCACCACCATCTGACCCCCTGTCGCCCGCGATGATGGGAACGCGTTCCTCGGTGAAAATGGCATAAGAGGTGCGCGAACGGTTCGAAGGATCTTCGAGCGTGTTTCCAGTGATCGAGTTGACGAATTGATTCCAAATCTTCATGCGGTCGTAGTTCGCGCCGAATGCGCTCTGCACCGGACCGGCGGGAAGATCGAACAGCGGGCCGCGAAGCACCAATTGGGCGGACGCGAGGCTTTGCTCGTACCTATCACGTTGGTTGAATACCAGCGTCGACAACAGATCAGGCGTTCCTGGCGCGCCCGTCGTGAATACATTCAGTGCGCTCGTTGGATCGGATGAGGCCAGCGCGGCGTAGATCGCCGGATAGTTCTTGTAACTATCGACGACAGTGAAATCGTCGTGGGAATACATGGCCGTCGCTTCCCAGTGCCAGTCTCCCACCAGATCGCCGCGCAGGCCGATGACCGGCCGCACCATAGTCTCCACGCGGTTCTCCGTGGAGGTGGCGTACGCATCCGCCCAGCTGATACCAACGTTCACGCCGAACGGGTTATAGGCGTTGCTCGCCGGCAGAATGGAACCACCGTAGCTGCCGCCGTACAAGTGAAACGCCTCCGAAGAATTGGGCGCGGTCGTGAAGTGCGAATACAACACCGTGCCGAACAGATCCAGCGAGGGTGTAATTTCGAAATGCCCGTTGAACACCGCGCTTTGTTGTTCGCTGGCAGGAATCAACGAAGCTTTCGAATAGAGGTTGCACTCGTTGACTTTGCCGGCGGTGCTGGCAAAGTCGGAAATTGCAGGCTTGCCACTGAGGCCTGTCGGAATGGCCGCCGAGGAAGTACCTAGGCCGGGCAGGGTTCCACCATTCAACGCATAAACAGTACCTGGACTGCATGCGTCGGTACGAAGGCCCGCGGTGCCCATCGCAGTGCGTTCTCTTTCGGCCATCGACAGATCAGTCTGCTTCTGACCGCTAACAATGAGCGAGAATGAACCACGCCCCCAGTCCTTTCCGAAAGCCGCGCTCGCGGTGAAGTCCTCGGTGTCATTTGCCGCGCCGTATTTAGCGCTGGTCTCGATGCCGTCGAAATGTTTCTTCAGCACCAGGTTGATCACGCCGGCGATAGCATCGCTGCCGTAGATCGCCGAGGACCCGACTGGAACCACTTCGATGCGTTCAATCGCCGACGCCGGAATCATGCTCAAGTCGAGCGAACCGTAGTAGCTAATCTGTGGACGCAAGCCATCTATCAGAACCAGCGTCGTTCCGATCGGCAGACCGTGCAGCTGCACGCCGCGCTGACTGGCCCAGGTTTGTATCGGCCCGGGGCTGCTGGCGATGGACATCTGCGGCAGGTTGTTGAGGAAGTCAGTTACCGTCGTCTGCCCGCTTCGGTCCAGATCTTCCGCGGTGAATACGAGCACCGGCTGCGCTTGCTCCTGCGCGGCCAACGGAATACGCGAACCGGCAACCGTGATCTTCTCGAACTCCTGGGTCTTTTCCTTGTCGCTCTTGGCGACGGTACGTTTGCTCGAGTCCGGCGGATGAATCGCGGCCGATGGGCTCTTGCTCTTGACCGTAATCGTGCTCGTTCCCACTTGCGCGAAATCAAGCCCAGTGCCCCCGAGCAGGATTCCCATTGCCTCACGGATGCTGTGATTGCCGGAGACCGCGTGCGACTGCAGTTTCGAAATGTCGATGTCTGCAGTCGCGACCTGCATACCGCTCTGCGTCGAAAAGTTGATCAATGCCGAGCTGAGAGATTGCGCAGGAATATCGAATTGCACCGACTTACCCATAGGGTCATCGGCATAGGCAGGTAGGCACAGCATCGCCATGAGTACGATGGTGATGCGCATCAACCGCGTGATGAAACCGTTCCGCCGAATTTCGTTGCTACACATTCGCATCATGACTCCCCGATCGCTAGGTTAGCTGCATGCGGCGATGCCTGTCATCGTCACAGCATCGTCACACTTCGCACTAACTACGATCGAAGAAGCTGGAGCGGAACCGACGCGTTGCAATTGGACGTCCAAGCGCCAGATGTCGCCGCCTCAAAAAAAGCACGCCGTCATTTCATCTGCTGCGTCTTTTTCTCTGCGGGATTGCGCGCACGCGCTTTCAGCACGACGTTCTGTTCGTTGCGCTCAGCCGCTAACGGAAAGATGCTTTCGAGCGCATCGAGCCATTCGCCCACGTTGTTCTGGCGGATGCTGCCGGTGAACAGGCGCTGGCCGAGGTCGGGATCGGCAATGACGATTTTACGCGCCGAGTAGCGGTTGATGTCGTTGACCACATCGACGAGCGGTTCGGCAACGAAGTTGAGCACGCCGCCGCGCCACGATCCGGCCATACCAGGATCCACTTTGGCAACGGCAAGCCTGCGCGTAGCGACCGTATACGTTACGCGCTGCCCCGCATCCGCGAAGGTGGTGTGGGCTTCGTCCGCCCCTTCGGTCGGCTCGATCCTGACACGTCCCTGCGCAACGGTAACGGCAGTGTTTTCGGTATTCATGCGCACATCGAATGCGGTGCCGACGGCGACGACCTCCACCTTGCCGGTGCTGACGACGAAAGGCCGCTGTGTGTCGTGCGCGACCGAGAAAAATCCTTCGCCTTTCTCAAGTGATACATCACGCCGATCACGGGTGTAGCGAACGACCACGCGCGAGCCTCCGCCGAGGTCGAGGCGCGATCCATCTGGCAGCCACTCGCTGCGCTGCGAGCCGACGTCGGTGGAATAAACGATTTCCTGCGGCTGCCAATAGAGCACGGAGCTGCCAACGCCCAGCGCGAGCGCAACAACGGCAGCAGCGGCAGCTATCCATTGGTATTGCGCGCGTTTGCGAACTGCACGTCGCGTTCGCCGCGCGCGAACAACGTCTGCAGGTGTCTGCTCCTGCGCCGGTGGCGGGTTTCCGAAACCGAGCCAGACTTGCTGGACTTGCTCGAACGCCTCAAGATTGCGGCGATCCTCCGTGCACCATTCGAGCCACTCCGCCAAGCCGCGCTCGTCGTCCGGGGCGGCCTCCAAATTCTGTAGCCACTCGGCAGCGCGTTTCAGACGAACGACTTCCTCGTCGGGTTGGACGATATCCTGTTGGAAAGTATTGCTCATAACTTCACCCTCTCTCCCGCTTCCTGCGCGCTCGCCCCACCGATACGCAAACGACAATAAACCACGACGTAGGTGACGTAGCGGCGCACCATCCGATCCGAAACTCCCAACTTCATCGCTACGTCCTGCTGGCTCAACCCATCGAGCCGGCACAGGCGAAATATCTGTCGACACTTTTCCGGCAGCTCGTTGAGGAAGCGCCAGAGCTGCCGCTCCGTTTCCTCCTTCAGCAAACGCTGCTCGGGATTGTTGCTGTCGCCATTCGGCGTGTTGAGCTCGGTGAACAACTCATTCTCTTCGATCCGCTGCAACAAGCTGCGACGACGCAGGCGATCCACCGCGAGGTTGGCGGCGGTTTTGAACAGATACGCCCGCAGCAAACCGCTGCCGCCCGGCTTATCGAGTTGAAGAACGCGGACATACGCCTCCTGCGCTACTTCGATCGCCTCCTGTTCGGAGCGCAGACGTGCCTTGAGGTAACCGACCAGGGCACGATTGTGCTGACTGAAGAGACGCGCGATATGGTCGCGCTGCTCGGCCTCACCCTCGATGGGGCCGGCCAAGTCTCCGTGAACACGCTCCGATTCGAGGCGAGCGTTCTCCGACAGCGGGGGACCGCCTTGCTCTGTCCGGCTTGTTGCTGGGTCGTGTCCTTCGGACATCGGCCACCCGATATTTGCATTCACTGCTCGCCTCACTGTTCGACCGAGGTCGCGAGATGCAGCATTGCACGCGCCGTGTCTGACACTACAACGAACAAGGGGAGATAACCGGAACCTGCGAAATCGGAACTCGGGGAAGGCCAGTAACACATTGATTTATTTCGACTGTTATCAGGTCAGATTCGTCCTTCTTGCCGCTACTGCGCAGCACCACTAGCGCGAAGTAGCGCCCACCGATTTGGGGTTCTTCTATACTGAGTAGTGAATTTCCACACCGTGATCCTCTCTATGCCCAACATTGGCACCATTCTTAAGCAGGAAATAAGTCGCCTAGCACGACGCGAAATCAAGCAACAAACGGCCGCCCTGCACCGAGCGGCCGCGAGCTACCGCCGCGATATCGCAGCGCTAAAACGCACCGTAGCGGCGCTGGAGCGCGCCGCCAAGGCGCAGGGCAAGCAGCTGAAGAAGGCGACGCCGGTCGCGGTTGAGCCCGATACAACCGCCCTGCGCTTCCGCGCAGACGGCTTCAAGAAATTGCGAGCGAAGCTCGGGCTGTCAGCGGAGCAAGCCGGGAAACTTCTCGGGGTCAGCGGGCAGGCGGTATACACCTGGGAAACGAAACGCTCCTCGCCCCGCCGCGCGCAGCTCCCAGCGATCGCCGCCCTACGCAAACTGGGCAAGCGCGAGGCCGCTGCGCGGCTTCAAGAACTAACCTGAGCAATTGAGGCGGGTTTGATTCCTCCACTCCGCCCCACCACCGGTTTTCGCCAAACGGCCTCGGGCCGTCGCGAAGCCGTGCCTAAGCAAACACACGCTTTTTCCCCGCAGCGTCAGCGCACGCGGACACGTTTTCTTGCCGAGAAACGCGACCAGGCATAGCTGTCGCGAGATCCAACCTAGCTAAGAAAGGCCTTGATCGGTGGGTTAGGAACGTCTAGCGTGTGCATTGAACGCACCTATCCTCAGCGGGCAAAGAAAGTGTTCGTTAGGAAGTGGTGCTGAGTGTTATGGTGAAAGTGAAATAGACGTCGCGCGCAACGCGTAACGCCGAGCCAATGGAGTGAGTTCTGACGGTGCAACGCCGTCACTCGCGCGTTGGTTCGGCTTTTTTTTGCCTGTTTTTTGGGTTTTTCGCACGTTTTTAGGAGAATGATGATGAGTAACCTGACCATCGAGTACCTGCCAACCGAGCAGTTGATCGCCTATGCGGGCAACGCGCGGACGCACTCCCCCAAACAGATTCAGCAGATCGCCAACAGTCTCCGGACGTTTGGCTTCATGAATCCGGTGCTGGTTGACGCCAAGAACCAGCTGATCGCCGGTCACGGGCGCCTCCTCGCAGCAAAACAGTTGGGTTTGCCGCGCGTTCCGGTCGTTCGTTTCGACCACCTCAATGAAGCTCAGCAGCGCGCCTACGCGCTTGCCGACAACAAGATTGCCGAGAACGCCGATTGGGATCGCAGCCTCCTTCGCGTCGAGCTCGAGTTCTTGATGACTGCCGAGATCGATTTCGACGTCGATCTCACAGGTTTCTCCACCCCGGAAATCAACCTCATCCTCAACCCGGCCGAGGAAGCGCTGCCGGACGTTCCGATTCCCGATACGCCTCTGGCCGAGCACACGGTTTCCGTGCCGGGCGACCTGTGGATTCTGGGGCGCCATCGCGTGCTCTGCGGAGACTGTCGTGACGCAACGGGGATCGCGCGCCTCCTCGATGGCGAGCAGGCGCGCATGGTGATCACGGATCCGCCGTTCAACGTGCCCGTCGGCGGGCATGTTTGTGGCCTGGGGAAGCATCAGCACGACGACTTTGCGATGGCCTCGGGCGAAATGTCCCCTGCCGAGTTCACCGAGTTTCTGGCGGCATCCCTCGGCGCCATGGCCGGGGGCTGTGTCGATGGCGCCTTGCTGTACTGCTGCATCGACTGGCGCCATCTGTCCGAGCTCCACGCCGCTAGCGCCGCACTCAAGTTGACTGCGATCAACCTGTGCACGTGGATCAAGACCAACGCTGGCATGGGCAGCCTGTACCGCTCGCAGCACGAACTGGTGTGGGTCTTCAAGCACGGCAAGGCCCCGCACATTAATAACGTCGAACTCGGCAAGCATGGCCGCTATCGCACCAACGTCTGGAACTACGCGGGCCAGAACGCCTTCGGTGCCGATCGGGACGAGGCGCTCGCGATCCACCCAACGGTCAAGCCGGTCGCGATGATCCGCGATGCCATTCAGGACGTCAGTCACCACGGGGACATCGTTCTCGACGGATTTCTCGGGTCGGGCACGACGTTGCTGGCCGCCCACCAGTGCAAGCGTCGCGGCTACGGCGTCGAGTTCGATCCGCGCTACGTCGATGTCGCCGTGCATCGCTGGATGACGCTCACGGGTGAGCACGCAGTGCATGCGGAGAGCGGCCTCACCTTCGAACAGGAACGCGAGCGTCGTTTGGCGACGACGGCCTAGGAGTCGACCATGTCCGAGAAAACCTACGGCGTCGGCTACGGCAAACCGCCCGCGCACGGTCAGTTCAAACCCGGGCAATCCGGCAACCTCAAGGGCCGCCGCAAGGGCAGCCGCAATCTGACGACCGACATCGCCCTGGAGTTGTCGGAAAAGCTGCTCGTGACCGAGGGCGGCAAGCAGAAGCGGATCACCAAGCAGCGCGCGGTGATCAAGGCCCTCGTCGCGAAGTCTGTCAAAGGCGATACGCGTGCCGCCGCGGCGTTGCTGCGTCTGATTCCAGATGCGGAAAAAGCACAGCAGTCAACGGTCGCAGCGCAGACATTGAACCCCGTCGATCAAGAGATTTTGAACGCTTTCCGTGAGCAACTTCGCGAGGAACTCGACAAATCCAAAAAGGAGCCGACGTCATGAACCCTGACAAACAGATCGTATTGGCCGCTCAGCGTAGCAACCTCACCTGGTTCGTCCGCAACGTATTTGCGACGGTGAACCCGGGCGAGATCTACCAACACGCCTGGTACATCGATGCCCTCACGTATCACCTGATGCAGCTTGTGGGGGGCCCCAAACGCCGCCTGATCATCAACATGCCGCCGCGGCATTTGAAGTCGATCATCACGAGCGTGGCTTACCCCGCTTGGCTGCTTGGCCACCATCCGCATCTGAAAATTCTGTGCGTGTCTTATTCCCCGGAACTCGCGACGTCGTTTTCCAAGTTGACACGCCAAGTCATGGAAGCACCGTGGTATCGCGAGGTCTTTCCTAACACGGTACTGAGCGATTCGGACAATAGTCAGGACCTGATCACGACGACCCACAAGGGATGTCGTCGTGCGGTGTTCGTCGGTGGCGTACTTACCGGTTTAGGCGGAGACGTGATCCTCATCGACGATCCGCAGAAGGCGGATGACGTTCTGTATCCGAACAAGCGCCTTCAGTCGTTCACGAGCTACACCCAGACGATTGCGTCGCGTCTGAATGACCCGACCAAGGGTGTCATTGTCCTCGTCCAACAGCGTCTGCATGAAGAAGATTGGTCTGGTCGGTTGCTTGAAAGCGGCCTCTGGACCCACCTCAATCTGCCTGCCATTGCCGAACAGACCGAAGTCGTGGCGATCGGTCAAGACAAGGCGCATACCCGCAGTCCCGGTGACATCCTGCATCCGGACCTGTGGCCGAAATCTGCACTCGACGAGAAACGCCTGGAAATCGGCAAAGGTCCCTTTGAAGCCCAATACCAACAGCAGCCCGGACCGGGCGGCGACGGATACGTCATCTGGGAGCAGTTTCGTCGCTACGACGACTTGCCCGCAATCGAGCCGGAGGACAAGATCATTCAGAGTTGGGACATTGGCGTCACACTGGATCCGAGCAGCAGCTACAGCGTGTGCTCCACATGGCTATACCACAACCACTGCTTCTACCTGATGGATGTGCAAAAGATCAAAAAGCTCTATCCGGACTTGCGTCTTTTCGTTCCTCAGTTCGCAAATCACAAGAAGGCCAACGTCGTAGTGATCGAGACGTCTGGCGTCGGGCTCGTTCTGTGGCAGGACCTTTTTCCGCAGGAACCGCTCCGCTACTTGTCGAGCAATCCGAAAGCCCCGAAGGAAATACGGTTGATGGTGATGTCGACGTTCATCGCCGCCGGACGCGTCTGGCTCCCGAAGAAGGCGTCATGGCTCGACGCGTTTCGTACCGAATTGCTGCATTTCCCGAACGGCACGCATGATGATCAAGTCGATAGCATGACGCAGGCCTTGCGCTGGTTGGAGCTCAAGGCGCCCAAGCCACCGCATGATTGGAAGGCCCCGGAGGCTACCTGACATCAGAGTTGTCACCTCGAGTAACTAACGGATCTCGGTTCAAAACGAGCTGTAGTGCGTGCCAACCCAGGAGCGATATTTCCAGGGCAGCACCGACTCCAGTGGGGTGATTTTTGGATCCGGCATCGACGGCTCCGCGCCGTCCACGCTCTTCGATCGCTTCAAGCGCGATAGCATCAAGGTTTCGTACGCTTCTGGTACGAACAGCCAGATGGCCACGCCCCAATCCGACGGCACATGACAGTCACGGACCACTGCAGATCGCACCTCGCCCCAATGCGTTGCCCACGCGTTCATGCGTCGGGTGAGGGATTGAAGCCCGCGGGCAAAGGTCACTTCGCACAAATAGACTGTGCGCTCCGAGAAATCGACGGTGACGAAATCGCAGTACCAATGCCTGTCCTTCCGCTCCTTGTCTGGATCAAGTTGTATTAGGCATTCCGAGTTGACGAAGCGTGCGCGACTGGAGCGCAGATAGTCCTCGACGACACCCTGAAAGTAGTCCATCACCTCACCCTGATCTAGTCGCCATCGGCATAGCGTTCGACAACCCACATAAAGGACTGCACATCGATCAGGTCCAACGATCGGTGCGCGAGGTTCAGCTCTGACTCTTCAAGCAATCGCCGCACTCGTTGGGCCATCGCTACGCAACGTGTGTACGTCCCATAGTTCAGGTCTGCTCGGTACTGCAGATCAAACGGCAATGCGCTCGCGAACGCTTGCACAATCGTGGGTTTGACCAGGAACTGATCGCGGTTGTCGGCAATAAAGGGCAGCCAGGTCGCGGTCGTCCACGAGTCGATCGCAGCCCCATTCTTGCGTTGGGGCAGTCGGCTCAGCGCGGCCGCATAGCGGACGAAACGGGACTCCGATCGCTCATCGATCCAGTCGATCAAGGCACACGCAAACTCGATCGTCGCATCGCCCCCGGCGCGCAAGGCATCGAAGAACGCCGGTTCTTCAACGCGTGCGTAGAGAAGGTTCAATCGCTCCTCACCGCTCCCCGAGGCGGCTCGTTTGTCGCCATACACCGCATCGATCCAATCGGCGATCGCAGCGCTATCGCGTTGTTCGATCCACTGCAGGAGCTCCGCACGAGTTTCAATGAAGCGACGGTGGGCGGCTCGTTTGTATCCTTGCTCGTCCTCGAGAAACCGCGGGTCATTCAATCCAAGCGGGAAGTGGCCTCGGAAAATCTGCTTTGCCTTGTCCCATGTGTGCGGAGTGTGCAGACGCACAAAACGCGCGTTGTTCCACGGCGGCAGGTCATCCAGTTCTTCGTCGCCCACAACGTCGGTCAGCGACAGGAAGGTGCTGGGGAGCCGGAACGTTTTCACCCGCTTGTCCGGGTCCGGTTCCGAGGGGGTTTTGAAGTAGATGTAAGCCTGATCCGAATCAGTCGACAGGATCTTGCCCAGACCGAAGGTCGGATGCATCACGAACGCACCGGATTTCATTTCCATCGCCATCCTCTCGCTCGATCCTCCGAACAGCAGGACCCTGCTTGAACGAGGGAATTAGACCTTCGTTTTGGCCGAAATGCCAGTTATTTCTAGCATTTAGAAATACTCTACGGGATAGCGAGAATCGAGGCGCCGCCGCACGCTGCGGGGATGAAAAAGAAGCCTTCTTCTGCCTCGCTGAGTGAGCTCGTCGGCGACAACGTGCGTGTGTTCCGGGCGGGAGCGAAACTCTCGCAGGAGGCACTCGCCGAGCTATGCGGCATGAAGCGCACGTACGTCGGCGCGATCGAGCGTGCCGAGGTCGACATGCGGCTGACCACACTCGGCAAACTGGCCGAAGGGCTCAACCTCGAACCGTACGAGCTTCTGATCGATGCCAATCCTAGGCGGCATTTGAAGCGTTAGCGCTGCGCTACGACGCCCTTACCTACGACAGAGTAGGAATTCTCCTACAGCGTGTCGAGCAGTTCGCCCATATCGTCCCGACAGTAAGAAGTGGAAACTTTCTGACCTGCCCGCACGTCAGGCGCCATGCGGTGAGCATGATGCCTTCGCCGGCTCGCTATTCGGATACGGCACGTAGTAAGTCAAAGTCGCCCGCCAACACGCGATCGAGACGACCACTGCGCCATCCATGGACACTGTCGCGCACCAGTGGTGAAGGGCCATCGGTGTATCGGCGACATATGCGCGACTCTGGATCAGTTGGAGAGCGCGGTACGGAAAGGGCCGGATCGGGGATCACGGTGACGCGCACGCTGTACCGAACTTCGGTTTCACCAAGGCGAGTTTCCAGAACGTGTAGCCCTTGTTCGTCGCTTAGTGCCTGATAGGCCCCGAACCCGGAAACATCGAGATGCAGAGCGCCAGATACTGCGCTTGGCCCGCGTCGTTTGATGCGCATCCCACGGGCTTGTGCCCAACTCATGTACATCTCGGCAACGCGATCGCGCCACTCCTGCGCGGACGGTGTACGCATATCCGTGGGAACGATCTCAAGCTGTACTGCTTCAGGCTCGTTGCGCTTTATCGCGCTGATTGCTGAATCGATGGCCATGACAAGAAGCGCAAGCCGGCGGACGAACTCACCGGCACTCCGTCCCGCACCACGACTCAGGCGCGCATAAAGCGAGTTCGCGGAGCGCAACCCGGATTCGATTCGATCCATGCGCTCGAGTCGATCGAGCACATGTTGACGCTCCGGCCATTGCCAGAAATCTTTTCGCTGCATTGCTCGCGCGGCATCCTCTTTGAGTTCGAGCCAAATTGGTTCCTCAATCTGTGCAGACCGCGCGTCAATCTCATGCTGAAGTACGGCGAGTGTCGTGACGTCAATGCGGGGCTCCAGCGCCAGTGCTCGAAGGTCCGAGGAACGACCCGTCGCTGAAGCAGGTGCTTCAGTCGCCGATTCGTCGGGATCAACGAAGCGGACACGCAGGGAATCCCCCTCAGCCTGCACGAAAAGGAACTGCTCACCATTCGGCACGCGATGCTCCACCATCGTCTGTGCCAGCGGCGCCAACAGATATTGGTCGATCGCGCGACGCAGCGGACGCGCGCCAAGGTCCGGTGTAAAGCCCTTGTCGAGAAGAAATTCGATGGCGGATGGCTCCCATTCCACCGCCCAGTTGCGACCGCGGAAACCGCGACGCTCGAGCACTCCCCGCAACTCCTTCTCAAGGATATCGCGCATTAGCGCTCGCGTCAGTGGCTTGAAGACCACAACGCGATCAAGTCGATTGACGAACTCGCGACGAAACGTCGTATCGATCGCGCGCCGCACAAGCTCGCGAGAGAATGCGCCGCGCTGCTCAATAAATCCCATGCCCGAACCAGTGGAAATGGTCGAACCCAAGTTCGACGTTAGGATGATGATGCTGTGTCGGAAGTCTGCGGTGTTGCCGCTGCGGTCTGTCAAACGGCCGTCGTCAAATACCTGTAGAAAGAGGTCCCAGATACGCGCACTGGCCTTCTCGAACTCATCGAGTAGGACAACCGAGAAGGGATGTTGCCGGATGCGGGCAGTCAGCGACATGGCTCGCCCCTTTTCCCCGTCATCGATCAATCGCCAGTACGCATCATCCGATTGGTATTCGCTCATATCAAAACGCAACATGCGATCTGGGCTTCCGAACAGGAAGCGCGCCAGCGTCTTGGCAATCTCGGTTTTGCCGGTTCCAGTCGGCCCGGCGAAGAGAAACACACCAATCGGGCGACGCGAATCCGTTAGACCCGCCTTGAGCATGCTGATTCGGTCGACCAAACAGTCGACTGCTTCTTCCTGACCAATCACGCGTTCCGTGAAATAGCGGCGTATCGTAGTAATGTCCAGCATACGACCGATGTCGAGAATCTCCAGCGGCAACCCACTACTGCGCGCAAGCGTCGTTAGCAGCTGATCACGATCGATCGGCAATGTCGGCGGTTCAGTGCGTTGCGCGGAGGCAAGAGCTTCCTTGAGCAAATCCAGTGTGCGTCCCGGCTCGGGGCGCTCCGGAAACTGCTGACGACTTAGCTCGCACGCCTCGCGAACCACCGCCAGGCTTATGACGTCGCGACCAAGTTTGCCTTGCCACCTTTCTGCCCAGTCTCGCGCTAGCGTGAGGGATTCGGCATCGCTCATTGGTTCGACGCGCAACGCCGTAATCAGGGTCTCGACACGAGGACGTTGCGCTACCACGCGCGCCCAAGCGGCGACAGTGGATTCACCAAGGAGTTGCAACGTGCCGCTCTCGATGTGCGGAAGCAAGTGATCGAGAATGCCGTGCGGATTCTGCGACCATGTACCCGTCTCGAGTAGTTGGTGGCAGTCCGGCACAAACCAAATCGCACGCCCGCTGCCAATTCCATGGACGAAGTTCTCCAGCCGCTGTTCCAATTCGCCAATGTACTTCTGACCGGCCATCATCTGCGAAGGGGTCGCTTCAATGACTCGCCAGCCCTCTTTGACGAGTTCGCGCAGAGCAGCCCGAGCGAGCGTGGTCTTGCCCACGCCATCCGGACCGACCAACACAAGGCTTGGTGTTCCGGGGCGTTGCAGTGTTTGTGTGAGCGCTTCAATGTGCTCGCGGATCAAAGCGTTCTGGGCAAGCGGTTCCTCTTCTTCGGCAAGTAGAGTGCGCCCTACGCGCATGACCTCGCGCTTACCAGCACGAACGCGGTCCGCGCGCTTTAGTTTGTTGACAAAATCGTCCAGCAATGGGTGCGGGACCATGCCGAGGACCTCGGTACGGTCGTCGAGGTCCCAGTCGCCACCATCTAGCGTTTCGTCGATGATAGGGAGAATGCCCAACTGGTGTTGTCGATCTAGCGAGGCGACGAAGGCTGCGCGCGTGGGCGGATGTTCCGTCCACCAGCGTTGCGCTCGTAACAGCATGGTCGAGCATACCCTCGGGTCCTTTGCTTCCCCGAGGTATCGGAGGGCGAAGTGCAGGGCCATATACCCCATGCGTGTGAGGACACGCGCAACTCCGATCTCGCTTTCATCGCCGACAGAACCCATCGCCGCAAGTGCCGCGCAACTCATAGCGGTATTCTGGGACGTCACCAGGTTCAAGCGGTCCTGGGGTGTGAAGGGCACCCCGGCAAGAATCCCTTGTAGCTCTTGAAAGCGCGGCTCACGCTCAAGATCGCCACCTTGATCGGCATTCTCGCAGTACTGCCCGAGCTCTCTCGAAATTCCGTTTGCGCGAACACGCGGATCAGCTACGGCCTTATCTGCAGAGGCGGATGTCCCGTCTGAAATTGGTGCTGGCGCAGGCGCACCACTTGATCCACCGGAACCTGGTGTAGGAACCATCGGTGGCGTTGATGCTGCAGGCGCAGCGTCAACTCTCTGAGCTCGATGCACGCGGGCGAGTAACCATCCCAATCCCGCCCCGATCAACAAGAAAACGATATCCATATTGGAGACTCTACCCAACGTAAGGTACGCATTTTACTCTGGGAGCCGGTCCAAACGGTTTCATGTCTGGGCGGCTAAGAACGCCAAGCCACTGATCTGCGGGCTGTGTTTACGACGGCGCGCTGGTCAACTCTTTTCGACGTACTAGAAACAGAATCGCACCGAGCGGTACGGATGCGGAGATGACCCAAGGGCCACTGAACTGGGCGAACGCGGATGCGCTGAACAATTGAACATAGAGGGGGTAGACGCCCCATTGTCCGGTCGCCCAATTGATGGAGATCTTCCCGATACCCAAGAGGATGAACACAATCCAGAGCGCTTTTCGCTTTGCCATCGGCGTTCGTATGCAGATGACCAACGCATAGAGCGAGAAGAGTGCGGCGGAAGCCGCCAACCCGAGGACGACGTACGCGAATAGCGGCCTTCCCGAGAGCGTAAATCGGTTTTGCTCCTCAAGAGACTCCTTTTCGGTGCTGACGTGGAAGCCAACAATCGTCTTTGCCTCTGCTTTGGTTCTCACGGCAACGTTGATCAGCAGCCAGGTCCCTGCGAAGTTGTACTCGTATGTGGTGTTCACCGTAGTGGTGTCGCGCATCACGTAACGCTCTGCGCCTACGAGCTTGATGGACGTTGGCTCGCCCGCAGGGATGAGATCTGCCATTTTAGCAAGGGTGCCGGGAAGATCTCGGCCCTTGATGTTCTCGTCGAACGCCTTCTCGATCTCATCGAAATCGTGACCACGCAGACGATCGATATAGTTTTTGGCGATCGCCTGATCAGCTGGAGTCGAAAACTTTTGGAGGATTTCCTCCTGGCTGCAGCCGTACAAGAGAAAGACGAGCAACAAGCATCCGAGGTATCTCATTCCCTTCCCCTTGGCACACCACTAGCAAACGACATGTGGAGGTCAATCTGAGTCTAACGCACCTCTGCGGCATGAGATGCGTTCGGCTCGCCACACTCCTTGTCGCCAAGCGCTCGAAGTCCGCCACCAGTGACGGACAGCTTCTTGGTTACGATTGCCCTTCGCCCTTCAATCCTGCCCACTCGGCGTCCGTAAGCCTTGACTCCACGTAGAAGCGCGGCGGATCTTCACCACTGTCCTTCATGTGGTGACCAAGTGACGCAATTGCGCGATCCCAGGAAATGCAGAACGGGTCGGCGTGCCCCTCTTCGTCTTGACGGCCCAGCACTACGAAATCTGTCTTCGGTAGCAGGCTGCGAATTCCGTCTGCCCACGTGCACCAGCTGCGCACTCCCAGTTCGTTCGGGCGACGAAACAAGCTGAATGTGGCAACGAAGATGTCCTCGCCTTGCTTTGTGTGAAGCTTCTCGAGTTCCTTTTTCTGATCAGCATAGGTGATGGCTTCGCTGTACCTGCGAAGGTCACCTGCATGGATCGCGGCATCGTCCGCTACATGCAACTCTTGCCAGGCGCCTCCTCGTCTGGCCAAAACCGTGCCCGCAAGCGGCCAAGCCTGCGTTCCGAGACGTCGAATGGCTTCTTTGATCATGGCCAGCAGACTCTCAGACTGGTTTCCGTCGCACGCGAGGAGTACGCCGCGATTGCTAGGGACGCAGGCCACCGACTCTCGGAAAGGCAGCTGGTCGATGACCTTATCAACCAACAGTAAGGATTCTTGGTACGAGTAGTCTGCCGCCAACTCGTAAACACCGTCGCCGATCGCATGCCACGTGGGCTTGGGCAACGCCGCAAGGTTTTGCAGAGCTCGCTGCCTGATCGCTTCTAGGGGTTGTCCCCAAGCGTCGGCCACACCTTCGGGAATCTGAGCTAGATGTGTGCCCCAGTCATAGACAAGCCGAATTTCGAGTTCATCGATCCAAGGCCAGACCACCACCACGGGCCAGTCCTCAGGTTTGTCGCGAAACTCGATTTGCGACACGGCGCGATCGAAACGTGAGCGAACAGTGGGATAGATTGATTTGGCGGCGAGCTCCCAAAGCTTTGGGACCGAGCGCCGGGACATCTCCGAGAGAGCCGAGTACTTTTGGAGCAGAACAGCTCTTACGGATCGCCGCGATTGCGAATACTCCCTGTACATATTGGCTAGGTTGACTATCGCGCCCTGCGAATTCCGAAGGGTCGCCTCGGCCGCGTCGAAAGTCCAATCTTCCTCGCCTTGTTTACGGAACTCTCCGATGATCCCAGAGGCTAGATCTTGCATGCTCGGACGCAGACCGAGCCATTCACGCCAACCCATGCCGCCTCCCTGCGCGATAGCTAGTGCTCGAGTTAAGCCCCACCGTGAACGGCCTCCTCTGGATTGAACTGATATCGCGAGGCCCCGTCACTTGAGCTTTGTGAGCCTAATCTTCTTCGAGCCACCCTTCTTGGGGCGAAATATTTCGATCCTGTAGTGCTGCAGAATCGGAGTTTCGGGAATGCGCGGAAATTTCCGCTTGGGCGCGCGCCCAGGCTCTCCGCTATCTGAACATGGTTCCCAGAACTCGTCTGGCATGGCGAGTTGCTCCGGGTGACGAGGTGCTTTAACCAAGCTCTCCGAAAGATCACGCAGAAACTCGGGTGAAGACCCAACTTCATGTCCCCACCTGCTTTGGATCTCAGCGACTGCTTCGTCCGGCGTTGCCTGTCCGCGTTGAACGCGTTCGAACAGGCTCTTGAGATAGAAGATCTCGCCTCCACTCTGCTTCGAATTTCCTCGCGCACTTTTACAGCCGAATTGTTGCTTTGCCTGATCAAACAAGGCATTTGTGACGTACGAAGCTTGTTCTCCAATGGTTTTCACGCCCGATATGAAATCCCCATAGTTGCCTATGGCTATATACAACGCACCTGCAGTAGCGGCAATTTTTGCTGCGCCCTTGATCGACCCCTCTTCAACGACAAGAGTTACGGCGTAGTCAGGTAAATCAAGATGGATGTCAACGTAGCGGTCCCACTCATCAAACAAATCGTTTGAATAGCGCGAGAACTCATCCTTTTCAAATGCGGCAGATTTTATGTAGAACGAAGTTGTCACGACGTCAAGCATCAGCCCTCCCCTTCCCCTTCCATCTCTGTCCACTACCCTAGGTAAGCATATATGCTAACCGCCGCGCATGATTGCGTGGGACACTTCATCGCGTAAGGTTCGCTTGGGCCTATGGCTAGCTTACGGCCCAGGGCCTGTCGGTCTGCACAGCTTTGCGAAATGGCTTTATCTTTTGCTTTCGGACAGGATTCCACAACGCAATTAGCTCCTGCTCATAACCCTCGGCATCGGCAAACGCTACCTCGCTAAGTGGAGCAATGTAGAGCGAGAATCCAGAACGAAGCATGCCGGCTAGGAGTTGTATGTAGCCGGTGTTGTACCTCGCCGATCGCATGTAGCCCGAGCTCTGCTTAGTACCGAAGTATTTTGCTTTGCCAATGTAGAAAGGCTGATCTCCATCTTGAGGATGATGGAAGACGTACAGGCAATAAGAATGTCCAAGTGCTAAATTCATCGAGTCAAAAGTAAACCTCTCCCACTCGAGTTGCATCGAAGACTCCAAGTCGGCTAGACGTCTGACATGATTGAATGATTAGAGCTTATGCAGCAGCTTCGCCAATGAAATCGACTCTTCAAAGAGTCTCTCAGCGTATCCTTGCTCGAGAAGTGCGAGCTTTGAGAGAGGAGCGGACACCGTACAGACGGACCATGCCAGCGATTCAGTCGCTGATTTCAGGCCATCGTGCTGCAGCACCGCGCCAAGAATGGGACGCTGTTGGTCGTTGTGCGCTTGTGGCACGGTCCTAGGTGTTACGTGTGTCCCGACTTCGCACAGCCAAGAGTACCGATCTCGATCTGTCGGAACAACAGCGCCGAGCTTTTCGAGGGCTGATCTGACTGACGCGGGACTGTACGCTCGCCTGCGCTCTTTGTCCGAAAAATCGAGCCAAGAGCGAACGTGAGAGTTATCAATGAAGAACAATTGAACGAGATTTCCGATCTCGGCAATGTTTCTGGTCAAGGCTAGTGCTTCGTCGTAGTAACCGAAGCCGATGAGCCTGTATGCCGAGTGGACCGATGTGCAAGTTCGCCCGGCCAGGTACTCGAATACATGTTCTTTTCCGTGACACCCCCAGTGACAGCAGGCCATTCGGTAGAGAAGGGAAACGACAGTGCCAAGCTTCAATGTTATGACGGCAACCGGAGATTGACCTGTTAGCGATTGGGATTCGCAGGCTTCCTCGGCGGTTCGACTTAGCCTCCAATAGGATGCACCCTCCGGAAATGCGTTCGAGTTCACGACTGAGACCTATCGCTCAAGTTAAATGATCGCAGCCGCGATCCCTGCCATGCTACCGCAACCGTCCAAGACGATCCGCCTGAACGAATAGCCAAGCTACTCCGGCACTTCAATTCGTTGCCAGGCCTCAGAACCATGATGTAATTCTCGATGGCAATTTGGGCAAAGTGCAACCGCGTTTTCTACGGTGTCTTCTTTCGGTAAGCAATAGCAGGGCTCTTGTCGACGTAAGTCGTTGGCTGCGCGATCAGAAGCGGACTTGCCTTAACCAACACAGATCCGTCTTCCCGTTCGTCGACTGTTCGCACTAGGCAATAAATTACGTAACGGTTTTTGCCGCCAACCCGCACAATCGCGGACATCGACATCAAGAAGATCGGGTCAAGTACCCACTCAATTCTGATTTTTTTGCGCGAATAGTACATGACCACTGCCGGCGTAGAGGCAGTAATTGGCAAATCTGGCCCTTTCGCATATACGCCGCCGATGAAGAAAGCATATTTTCCTTCAGCTCCTTTGAGCTGTGGCAGACCGGCTGATATCGTGGTTTCCAATTCGAGAAAATCAGTAACTTCGGCAATCTTCTGCATCAATTGCCTGTAGTGCTCCGTCTCCTGATGCGTGATGTAATCGAAAAGGTACCGACCTCCAGAGAGGTTGGCCTGAACATACTTCTGGTCGAACGACCCGTCGTTCTTCAGGATGCCAACCGCCTTTAGCCCCGTCGTTAGCGTTGTTTGTGGGATCTTTTTAAACAATCGAACGCAAAGTTCTTCGATTCGCTTCACGTTTACGTAGTCAATCGCGTTATCGTTGACGTCGATCTTCTGCGCGGCGCGATGAGCGTTGGCAACCTCGACTTGCCTCTCCCAGGAGGCTTTTGCCTTCCTAATCTGATTGTCGGTCAGCCGTAGCGTGAGTCCACCTTGGTGCGCCAGATCGTGGTCAGTCGGACAGAGAACGGCAAGGTTTGTATACTTATTGTTCTGTGTCTTCTCGTATTCGACTATGTGATGGATGATATACGCGGGGCTTTTCGCGCCCTTACACACGCAACAAACGAAATTGCTGCGCTCGAGAAGAAGTTGGGCAACATCAGAATCAATCGCAGCGCGCCGGACAGCAAGTGCGAGAGCTTTCGCCTCGCCTGCAGACAGTCCATATTTCAACACCATGTCTTTTTGGCTAAGGGCTCGCGTCTTGGAAGTGGTCAGTCCTGCGTTGCTTGCCTTTTTAGCCAGCACAGTTGATACACCGTACCGCAAGAACGTGGATAGGGTTTTTAGCTTCATTGATTGTGCTAGTGCGCCACGGTCGGTCTAAAACTTGGGATACGGCTGCTGCCGATCTAGCAAGGCAGTACCGCGGGTCTTCGCAGCTGTCCGTTCGGGCGAATAGTTAGGCACTCGGAGGATGCCGGGGATGAAGTGCACCATTGCGGTAGGCGAGGTTAGTGGCGGCTGCCAGCAGGCGTCAGATTACCGCGCGATATTGCAACGGTCTACTTGACCGAATAGTTACCCATCAAATCCGTGAATGGATTTTGTTGGTTGCCGATTTCTACGTGAGTCAAATCCCGCAAAGCAACAAATCCCCTGGCGACTAACCATCGAGAATCCACTGGCTTTCTTCGCCCAGTAGAGCGTCCATGTGCGCAGCGGACTATCCCGCTGCCATGAGAGCTCTGCGATGCGCTGCTACATCATCCGCGACGACAAGGTTGAAGTTCTTACGCAAGTGCCGGCATCCGTCGATGCCGAGGTTGTCTTGATCCAGTCGATTCGGGATCTGGATCAGAAACGATTCCCCCTATCGCGATTGCTGACGATCTGGAACGCCCTGCCGGGCGTCGAGCCGGTCACCCGGTTCCGGGATCGCAAGGTGGCAGTTAAACGCCTGTGGACGGCGCTCGAAGCTTTGCCGATCGGCGCGTCGGGAACCTCGAAGCAAGATCGCGTGATCGCGATGCTGCAACGTCCGAACGGCGCGTCGATCGACGACCTGATGGCCGCCACGGGTTGGCAACGGCACTCGGTCCGCGGCGTGCTGTCGGGCGTGGTGCGCAAGAAGCGCGGCCTGAAGATCACAACGGTACGTGAAGGCAAACAACTGCTCTATCGAGTCGCGCCGTGAGGCAGTCGCTGGAGGCACACCTCACCGAACTGCCCTCCCTGCCCCGTGCTGCCTTGATCGAGGAGTTCGAGCGCGTTTATCGGCGATCGCCGCCGCTACGGCTTTCGAATCGCATTCTCGCGCTGGCCGTCGGCTATCGCCTCCAGGAACAGGCCCACGGCGGTCTCCCTGCGGAGCTAAGTCGCCGCCTACTCTCAGATCAACCAATTGTGGCACCGACTCGCACCTCGCCCGGCACCATCTTGATTCGCGAGTGGCAAGGGCGCGAATACACCGTCACGGTCCACCCAGACCACGTCGAGTACGACGGACAGCGCTACCGGTCCCTGACAGAGGTTGCCTTTCGCATCACCGGCCAGAAACGTTCCGGCCCGCTCTTCTTCGGCCTCAAGCAGGGGACCAGTTCATGACCGAGTCCAGAGTGCTTCGCTGTGCGGTCTATACCCGCAAGTCCACCGAAGAGGGGTTGGAACAGGATTTCAATTCGCTACAAGCGCAGCGCGAAGCCTGCGAGGCGTTTATTCGCAGCCAGCGCAGTGAAGGCTGGACCCTGGTCCCGGCCGCCTATGACGACGGAGGTATCTCGGGTGGCACGATGGAGCGCCCTGCCCTTCAACGACTCTTCGCACATATTGAAGAGAAGCGGGTCGATGTCGTCGTGGTCTACAAGGTCGATCGCCTGACTCGATCTCTGGCTGATTTCTCGAAGATGGTCGAGCTGTTCGATCGGTTCGGCGTTTCGTTCGTTGCCGTGACGCAACAGTTCAATACAACGACGTCCATGGGGCGGCTGACCTTGAACGTCTTGCTCTCTTTTGCCCAGTTCGAGAGAGAAGTCACCGCCGAACGTATCCGGGACAAGATCGCGGCCTCGAAGAAGAAAGGGCTGTGGATGGGTGGGCCCGTGCCGATCGGCTATCGAGTTAAGGAACGGCGATTGATCCTGTCGGAATATGAGGCCGAATATGTCCGGGCGGTCTACGAGGAATATCTGCGCCTGGGCAGCGTCTCGGCCACCGCCAAGCTCATTCGTAGCCGACTGGGCTTGCCGAAGGGGGATGCAGCAACGCAGGAGCGCACAAAGGGTGGTTTCTATACCCTGCTGCGCAATCCCATCTACGTTGGCCTGATCCGACACAAGCAACAGGTCTATCCCGGACAGCATGAACCGATCATTGAGCGACGCATGTGGGATGCGGTCCAAGCCAAGCTGGACGCCAATGCCAGAAACCCGGGCTGGACAGCCAAGCCGGTACCTCCGTTAAAGGGCAAGCTGTACGACGAATATTCCCACCCGCTGGGAGCCACAACAGTCACTAAGAAAGGCAAGCGCTATCGCTACTACCTCTCTCGCGGCGGCGACCCCGAGTCGGAAATGCAAGCGCGTACGGACTGGAAACTGCCGGCCCTCGATATCGAACGACGCGTCGCCGACATCAGCAAGGTAATGCTGGCCGATCACACGGCTACCGTCGAGGCAGGCCAGGCCAACGGCCTGAAGTCAGACGAGCTCAAGACGGTTTTGCATAATGCCAAGGCACCCAACGCCGCGCACCACCTCGAATGGGTAGACCGAGTGACGCTCTATCCGGACCGCCTCATTGTCGCGCTCCAGCTTCCGGCCAGAGTCCGAATCCGACTGGAGCGAACGGTGCCGCTGACGCTAAGACAGCGAGGAAAGGAACGCCGATTGGTGATTGGCGGTAGCGTCGAACCGCACACCCCGCCCGATCCGCAGATTCTCAAAGCGCTGAGGACGGGAATGCGGTTCTGGCATCAGCTGATACACGCCGACAAGCCACTGACCGCGGTCGAGTTCGCAGAGCAGGAGAAGGTCGACAATCGTTATGTCGGGCGGACGCTGCAGCTTGCGTTTCTGGCGCCAGAACTCGTGGAGCGACTCGTATCAGGTCGACACGCACCAGAATGGACGGCAGACCGGTTGATTCGGTGGGAGGAAATGCCGATCACGTGGGCGGAGCAATGTACTGCTCTCGTCTAGGAAGCGTAGCAAGGAGCCATTGTCGACCCATGTCGGACTTTCATGACCGTTCCAGGAGATTGTGGCGCGCCCCCTATACGAATTGATGAGAATAGATCGTCTGCCGTAACAATCGGGAAGCAAAAAGAGCCATCTCTTCTAATTTTTCTTCATGTTCCTCAGGATTATCTAGCAATGCCGAATCATCCCAAGGATCATTAACATGTACCCACCGATTCCTGTATTGGCGAAGAACGTGTAATTCAACAATATGGGGCTGACGCAGCCCGCTCTCGTCGATCAGCTGAGCGAACGTTTGGCGACTACCTCGGCTTCCTTCCGAACGCAAGTAAGTTTCTATGCCTGCCACGGCGGTCAAGATTGACGCCAAGAACGCACCCGCAACAAACGCCGCGTCGGCAGAGCGAACTATGAAAGCGCACCATTCTGAAATAATCACTCCGCCCTTTAGAAATTCGTCATCCAGCGCATTGAGGAGATCCCAACGCATCTCCGGAGTCTCTTGTAGGGCATTCTTAGTCAGACGACGTAACGGCTTCATGCAAAGGGTGTTCGGAGGTTAGGCGAGCGAAAAATTGGGGCGGCTGGAATCCCTCATCCACTTGTCTTAGCGCCTTGAGCGTTAGCGAGCTTCGCAAGCGCTTTGATTGTTCGAGAACAAGTGCCACCCCTTGTTCTGTTTCCCCGAAATACGAAAAAAATTCCTGCTTTGATAACCCTGAGACCGAACCGTAGCGTCGCCATAGGGCGTTAGGCGAAGACGCATGGACCCTGTCGATTCTGGCGCGACCCATAATTGATCCGACTGGCAATTTGACGTAGATCCAGAGCGTGGCACCTGGCGAAACGTTCATTGTCCGTCGCCGCAACTCGACTCGCTTGTGGCCTGCGAAAATGTTCTCCGCGTGTCGCGACTCGAGAGAGATCAGAATATGTTCGTTGTTACCCACAACCGAATCCCTCACCTAAAATGGCATGCAGCTGTTCATCCGAAATCGCATGGGTGGTGATTAAATCATTTGGACGCCCGCAACCCAAGCGCTTAAGTACCTTGAGATCGACCGGATTGGGCAGAGGGAAAATATTGTCAAAAACGGTGACGGTTTTCATAGCAGACTTGCCAATATCAGTAAGGTTAGCTGTGGTCAGCACGGACTGCCGCAGGTCTGATATCGCAAACGCGTCGCATCCCTTGAGATACGCTTCACGCACACGAGCCACGGCAACCACTTGGCTTCGTCCGCCGTCCTTGCTGGACTCATAGAAGAGCATGAGCGTGCCGCGCTTGAAGTACTTCAAGGAGCTCGGCTGGCTCAGGTAGATTCGATCAGCATAAAGCGATACAGAGGCCTGCGGTAGGAACGATCCTTGAAGCGAATGGCCAAGCAACGGTTCGGCATAGGCACGTCGGACTGGGCTAATGATTGCAGGCCGTCCTGCTAGGCAGAATAAAGTCGGCGCTAGTAACGATTCAAGGCGATCAAGTGAAACATGGACGCGGTTACCATCGGGAGTGTGCGCGACCAGTTGTTGATCGGGTCCACTATATGGGGGCGCGCGGGCTGGCAGCCGAGGGCCGCCCTTATCCGCCAACGCCGCCCGACCAGCATCCCAGCTTTTCGGCGTCAACACCGTACCCAAGATGGATTTGGTGAGGCGATGAGCTTGCGGTGCCCCTACAAAGCCGAGCAGAGCTCCGACTTCCCGCAGATGCGATTGGTGTGGGGGCAGCTCGAGTTTCACCTGGCGTGGTCCGCTGCTGCGCAATCGATCGACGAGGTGCAGCAACAAGATGCGTGCGGCCTCAAGGGCCTGCGGATGCGACTCATCTACAGCGGCACGGACGATTGTTACGTTGTCGGCCGCAACTAGGGCCGGCCACGTAACGTACCCGACGCAGGACGAACTGCTCCAGACCGCGCAACGAAAGGCGATACGGCCGTGAGTTTCAATCGGCAACCAACCGGCTGCGATGGCAGAGCCAGACAAATGCATTTTCTGGCTGAGCAATGCTCTAACAACGGGTTCGGCTTCATCCGACACCGACAGCAAACGTAAGGTATCCTTCTCAGCGGTTTCAAAGGCTTCGTTGCTGCGCGCTGCAGATTCTTCAAGCTCGAACGCATCAGAAGACAGCACTTGAATCCCGTAGGCTCGTTCAATGGCAGGAGCTGCGGTCAGGAGGGCCGAGTCGTTCGTGATGAGACCTGCCAGATCATTTCGAATAGCAGTAATAACGTGGCGCAGGTCGGACTGTTCGTTGGCTGTCAGTGGCCGCTGCCTGACCACCTGGGGAAAAACGAGCGTTGCCAGCGTAGCAAAAAGGGTGTCGGATTCGTTTTCCCGACCCACCGGAAGACAAGGAAAGGTCTCGATGAATGCCTCCATCGGATCCGTATGTCTTGCCTGCAGGTTGCGTTGCAATTCATCACGAACTTCGCTGCTGATAGCCAGGCGGCAAAAGTTCATGCGCTCAGCTTGGAACAATCCCACGACATTGGAATGTCGCAGTCGGCGAGGCTGCACGTCGAACAGCACATTCATATCCAACAGATACATTGGCAGTTCGTTGGCAGCGGGTTCCAACAAGCCCAGAGGGTTGTGGTCATTCAGACCGCTGGTTGCGAACAGCTGCGGCGAGTCGAGTTCATGGCAGCGGACCAGAATCTGGCGATTCCGCGACGCACCCCCTCTTTCTGATCGCTGCACATAGAAGCGCTGTCGATGCCAGAAAGCGTTGGCGGTTGTCAGGTCTTCTGCTACCCGTGCATAGATGGAGATGAAGCAACTTTGGGTCAGCGAATGGCGGAGGTGATCGAGGAGCTGCGATGCGGCGCCACAACGTCGGTAGGGCGCCAAGATGAACATCTGCCGCACGTGAGCGCGTGGAAAATGTCTATCAAATAATAGGTGCCCCGCGTATTGCAGACCGGTCGGCGTGTGCGCCGACAGCACGTACAGTCCATCGCGACGAGCAAATTGCTCAAAGACGCTTCGCGCTAGAAACCCGAATTCGTTACGATGGGCATCTGAGGCCTTGCAGACCTCATCCAGCCAAGGCTCTGTGGCGCCAAAGCCCTCCAGCACCTCAAATCGCGCGGCTACCGATATGGGCGTGTGCCCTCGGATCATCATCGTGTTTTGCGCCCCCCAAAGCCCCGTCCAATCCTAGCATTGCCTGCGCATGAGACAAGGACCGCAATGCTCAGCCCTTCCGAGAATCACGATTTCTCATTAAAGGCCTTTGTTAGCGTGGCCTGACGGGCGGTTACCCTCGCCCCTGGCCGGGCACGGACGTTCGTTGGTCGTCCGATGCGAAAACGGAGATGTCGCCCATTCTTCGAGCCGGGAATGCCCGCCCTTTCCGTCTCTGGCGACCAACGGAGTTAGAAAAGCCCACGACAAGGCGGGCTTTTCTGGCTTGAAGCGGTTAAATGCTCCGCGCGTCGGACTGAATGGTGGGCCGTGCAGGAGTCGAACCTGCGACCAACGGATTAAAAGTCCGCTGCTCTACCGGCTGAGCTAACGGCCCATGAAGCGACACGCAAGGACGCCGCACGAATGCGGGCCGCGAAGTTTAGTGGCCACGTGCAAAATCATCAAGGAAAACTACTTCCGGAGGCACGCAGCAAGCCGTCGGAATGTCTCAGCGGTAGCGCGTACGGTCCGCGACACCCGCTTCGGCGAAGCCGAGCGCGCGCAGGCGGCAGGCGTCGCAGTGGCCGCAGGCGCGGCCGTCGTCGTCTGCCTGGTAACACGATACAGTGGTGGCGAAATCGACGCCGAGTTCGTTGCCGCGGCGCACGATGTCGGCCTTGGACAGGCGGATCAGCGGCGCATGCACGCTGAGCTTCGCGCCCTCGACGCCGGCCTTGGTGGCAAGGTTGGCGAGACGCTCGAACGCCTCGATGAACTCGGGCCGGCAGTCGGGATAGCCCGAGTAATCGACCGCGTTGACACCGCAGAAGATGTCCTGCGCGCCGAGCACCTCGGCCCAGCCGAGCGCGAGCGACAGCATGATCGTGTTGCGCGCCGGCACGTAAGTTACCGGGATGCCCCCGCCGCCCCCGCTTTGATCGGTATCCTGTGGCACGGCGATGTCATCGGTCAACGCGGAGCCGCCGATGCTGCGCAAGTCGACGCTCACGGTCTTATGCGCGACCGCGTAGCGTGCGGCGACGCGCTGCGCGGCGGCCAGTTCCGAAGCATGGCGCTGGCCGTACTCGACGCTGAGCGCGTAGCAAGCAAAGCCCTGCGCACGCGCGATCGCGAGTGTGACGGCGGAATCCATGCCGCCCGAGACGAGGACGACGGCGCGTTTGCTGGAGCTGGACATGTTTCGGTTTGCCATTGTGGCATCCGTGCAGTCTGGGCCCCGGCATTCCCTGCCGGGGCAACGGTCATTATTCAGGGAGCCTCTAAAAACCCTAGCGAGCGAAGAGCCGATTCTAGATAAGATCGGGTGCGTCGCCGGAGCGCAAGAACCGGACTGTAGATATCAGTACATGAGGATTCCGAGCACCGCCCGCGCGCAAATTGTCGAGCGCAGTAGGTTTTTAGATGTTCCCTTCAGTGTCCGGGAACATCGCCCCAGAGGAGCTTATGCAATTGCACCTGCATGCGCACGGAACGGCCGTCGGCGATTATCCAGTCGGCGAGGTCGCGCGGTGCGAGCTTGCCGGCTACGGGCGAAAACAGTACTTCACAACGCGCGGCCAGATCGCGACGATCGAGCACGTCGAGCGCCCAATCGTAGTCGGCGCGATCAGCGAGCACGAACTTGATCTGGTCATGCGCGCCGAGCACATCGAGATTGCTCCACAGGTTACGCGCGGATTCACCCGAACCCGGCGCCTTGACGTCGACGACACGGCTGACGCGCGCATCGACCTCGGAGACGTCGAGCGCCCCCGAAGTTTCCAACGACACCTCGAAGCCCTCGTCGCAGAGGCGGCGCAACAGATCGAGACAGCGCTTTTGCGCGAGCGGCTCACCGCCGGTGACGCAGACATGCCGCGTTTTATACTTTTTCACTTCCGCGATGATGTCGCCGATGTCGCGCCATTCGCCGCCGTGGAACGAATACTCGGTGTCGCACCAGACACAGCGCAGCGGGCAACCGGTCAGGCGCACGAACACCGTCGGCCAGCCGACCGCACGCGCCTCGCCCTGCAGCGAGTGGAAGATTTCGGTGATGCGCAGGCGCTCACTGGCAACAGTTGTGGCTGTGGACACGGACATTTCAAAAAAGCATTTGACGCGGATAAGAGCAGATGAAGGAACGATCAACGCGGATAGAGCAAGATCATTTTTCTTGATCAGATTCGAGGCTCTTTCAAATCCGCTCTTATCCGCGTCAAGAAGCTCTTTTCGGCCTTACCGCCGTTCCATCTTGAGCGCGCGCAGGCGACCCTGGGCGAGGTTCGCTTCCTGCGTGCCCGGATACTTGGCGACGACCTGATTGAGCGTCGTCTCAGCCTGGTCCCACTGCTTGAGTTCGTACTGGCAATAACCGACCTTGAGCAGCGCGGCGGACGCCTTCTGGCTGTTCGGGTACTGCGCGAGCAGCTTGTTGAACGCGTCAAGCGAGATTGGATAATTCTGGGTCACGTAGTACGACTCGCCGAGCCAGTAGTAGGCGTTCGGCGCGAGATCACCATTCGGATACTGGGCGAGAAAGCCCTGGAACATCTTCGCCGATTCGGCGTAGCGGCCATCCTTGAGCGCAGCGAAGGCCTGGTCATACGCGGCCTTCTCGTCGGCCGGATTGGCCGGCGACGCGGAAGGAGCTTGCTGCGCCGCAGGCGGCGGCGCGGTGTTGTTGTTCGACGCGGTCGTGGCACCGCCGCCGAGCTGCACGTCCGGCGGAGCTACATTCGTGTTCGCGGTCGTTCCCGGCGCGACTGTGCCCGAGCCGCTACCGGCCGGCTTGCCCTCGAGTTTGCTCAGGCGCGAATCGGCATCGATGGCCTGGTCGCGGACCTGTTGCTTGAGCTGCTCGAGCTGATGCTTGAGCTCTTCGTTCTGGCCCTGCAGTTGCTGTACCTGCGACTGCAGCGCATTGATCTGGTTGACCAGCTCGACACTGCCCTGCCCGCCACCCTGCTGCTGCTCGAGCCGGGCGACGCGCTCGGCGAGACTTTCGCGCTGGGCATGCGCAGGAGCGGCGAATGCCGCGGTGGCCACGAGAGCCGCACAGAGGAAACGGGTCGACATGTTGGACATGGTTTCGTCCGATCAAAAAAGAAAAAGGCGCGCCGGTGCTTCGACCTGCGCGCCCTGAGACTGGTTCCGCGATTACTGCTTCGAGGTGTAGACGATCTCGACGCGACGGTTCTTCTGCCAGCATTCTTCGTTGTGCTCGCGGCAGACCGGCTTCTCTTCGCCGTAGCTGACGACGTTGAGCTGGCTGGTCGACGCACCGGCGGCGGCCACCGCGCTCGACACGGAGTTGCCGCGACGCTCGCCAAGGCCCTGGTTGTAATCACGCGTGCCGCGCTCGTCGGCGTTGCCTTCCAGCGTGACCTTCGCGCCCGGGAACTGGCGCAGGTAAGCGGCGTGGCAGGCGATCTGCGCCTGGAACTCCGAATGGATCTCGGTCTTGTCCAGATCGAAGTAGATTACGCGCTGACGCAGGCAGGAATCTTTGTCGAGGGCTTCCGGACCGCTGTACGGGCCGGACTGGGCCGGGGCGGTCGTGACACCACCATTGTCGACCGGCGGCGGGGGCGGCTTGACGGCTTTCTTGCCCGAGCAAGCGGCGAGAGCCGCAGTCGCAGCAACGGTGGTCAGGAGAACGCGCAAGTTTTTCATTGTCATTGCCTCAGTGGTTGGCTTTTAGGGAGTAGTTCGGTATCTCAACATCCAGGTCGAGGAATTTATTATCGATTGCAAAACCAGGCATCCTGCCTCGGTTTGCAAACAAACGGTCGCGGCACAGCCGCGCCACGTTTGTCGACCCGATCGCTTTCGCGCTCGGTTCGTCGGCACATCCTGTGCCGATGCGGTTTTGCAACCCGCTTATTGTCCACGCTGACGGTAAGGTCCCCACGCCGGCGTGCGTACATCCCCGTCGGCCAGAACCAGCCGTTGGCGAACGCGACCGTCCGCCGACACAGCGTAGAGTACGTCGCGCGATCCCTCGGTCGCGGCGTACAGAAGCATGCTCGCGTTTGGCGCGAAACTCGGCGATTCGTCGAAATTCCCCGTCGAAATCGGCGTGTTGCTGCCCGAAGCGCGATCCAAAACAGCGATATGATACATGTTTTTATTGCCCTGCGACATGGCGATTTTCTTGCCATCCCAGCTGATCGTAGCCTTGGCATTCTGGTCGCCGGTGAAGGTCACTCGCGACTCGCCACCACCGCCTGCGGCGACCTGGTAGATCTGCGGCTTGCCGCCGCGATCGGAGGTGAAATAGATCGTCGCACCGTCCGGCGCCCACACCGGCTCGGTGTCGATCGCGTAGTTGCGCGTGATCTGGGTCAATGCGCGACTGCCGAGATCCATGACGTAGATATCCGGATTGACGCCGTTCGACAGGCTCAGCGCGAGTCGGGATCCGTCGGGCGAGAACGCCGGCGCACCGTTGATGCCCTTGCGCGCGGAAACGACTTCGCGCGCGCCGGTGCCGATGTCCTGGATATAGATCGCCGAGGAGCCGCGCTCGAACGATTCGTAGGCGAGCTTGCGTCCGTCCGGCGACCACGCCGGCGACAGCAACGGCTGGCGTGAGGTGACGACTTGCTGCGGGCCGTAACCGTCCGAATCGGCGACCATCAGTGCATAAGAGGCATTATTGCCAGTGCCTTTCGCGGTGACGTAGGCGATGCGCGTGTCGAACGCGCCGCGTACGCCAGTGATCTTCTCGTAGACCGCATCGGCGACGCGATGGGCGACGCCGCGAATGTCGCTGCGCTGGCCCGCAATCGCCGAGCTGAGAAGGTTCTTCTGGTCACCGACCGTGTAGAGCTCGAATTCGACCTTGACCTCACCCGCGCCCGAGTCGACGACGCGGCCGACGACGATGTAGTCCTGCTTGAGCAAGCGCCAGGTCGGGAACTTGATCTCGCTACCTCGCGCGGGAGATTCCACAATGTCGGCCTTCGGCAAAGCCCGGAACTGGCCGCAACGGTTGAGATCGTTGCCGACGATGTCGGAAACGCTCGTGTCCCCTGGCGCGCCGGTCTGCGTGGCGAACGGCACGACCGCGACCGGAATCGCCGAAGCGTTGCCGTTGGGGATTTCGAGCGTCAGGCTTTGCGCGAACAACGGCGCCGCGCAGATCGCCAATGCGAGGGCGGCTAGCCGGGTGATAAATCGCGTATGCATGGTCAGGTTCCGTCGTACTTGAAGATGAAGGTGATTTTGCGCTGGAAGACGCTTTCGTAGCCCTTGTACGGCAACGGCTGCGCCTTGGTCACGGCCTGCTTGATCGAATTCTGCGTAATCATGTCGGCATTGCACGGCGAGCCGATCGTCGCATCGATCACCGCACCGCCGGGAATCTGCGTGATCGTGATCGTGCAACGCACCCCGCTCGGTGTCGTATCCGGGCGATTCCAATTATCAGTCACGACCTTGACGATTGCTGAACTGTATTCGGCGAGCAGGCTCGAATCGTTGCCGTTCATGCCGGTGCGCGCCTCGGCGGCCTCGGGCACGTCGGCGGCCGGCGCCTTCACGGGCTTGGGCGCGGATTGCTGTTTCTGCAGGTCGTCGAGCTGCTGCATTTTCTGCTGCGCGAGCTTGAGTTTCTTGTCGTTCGCCGCGCGCTCCTTGCGGATTTCCTCGAGCTGCTTCTGGATCTGCTCCTGCTTCTCCTTCGCCTCGGCTTCCTTGCGTTCCTTTTCCTGCTGCAGTTCGATCTGCTTCTGTTTGACCTTTTCCTCTTCCGCCTTCTTCGCCTGTTCGGCCTTGATCTGCGCCATCTCGGCGATCTTTTCCTGGTCGCGGTTGTCGTTCTTCTGCACGGTCGGCGGCGGTGTCTTCTCCGGCTGTGGCGGAGGCGGCGGCGCGGGCTTCGGCGCGGGTGGCGGCGCGGTTTCTTCCTTCGGCGGTGCGGGCGGCGTCTTGCTCGGCGGTGTCGGCTTCGGTGCGCCGGGCTTGCCGACGATCGTGGCTTCAATCACCGGCCCCTGCAGCAGCGGCATCGCCTGCGGCGTCGCCCAGAACAGGCCGATGAACAGCAAGACGAACACACCCAGATGCACGAGCAGTGCATACAGGTAGGCGCGCACCTTGTCGCTTTGGCTTTCCATGGTTCGGTTGCGATGCGGCCTATCGCTACTTGGAATCCTGCAGCGGCTGACTCATCAGCCCGACCTTGGTCACACCGGCCGCCTGCAGTCCCGGAAGAATCTGATAGGCCTGCCCGTACGGCACGCGCGCGTCCGCACCGAACAGCACCGGAACATCCGGGTTCTGACGCACGATCGCGGCGACCTGCTTGACGATGTCGTCAGCCGACATCTCCTCGCGCGACGAGCCGCTCTTGGTCAGATAGAACTTTCCGTCTTTGTCGACGCCGATGAGAATGGGCTCCTTCGGCACGGACACGGCTTTCGCGGTCGACTGCGGCAGCTTGATGTCGACGCCGAGGTTGAGCAACGGCGCCGTCACCATGAAGATGATCAGCAGCACGAGCATCACGTCGATGTACGGAACGACGTTGATCTCGGCTTTGAGCTTGCGTTTCTTACGCGTGCGCATGATGGCTTGAACGGGATTCGCTGCGACGCGGGGTCAGGCGCCGTCGTCGGCGTGGACCTGGCGTTGCAGGATCGAGGAGAACTCCTCGACGAAGGTGTCGAAGCGCGTCGACAGACGCTCGATCTTGGTCTGGAAACGGTTGTAGGCCCAGACCGCGGGGATCGCGGCGATCAGGCCCATCGCGGTCGCGATCAGCGCCTCGGCGATGCCGGGCGCGACCGTGGCGATCGTCGCCTCCTTCATATTGGCCAAACCGACGAATGCGACCATGATGCCTGCGACCGTGCCGAGCAGGCCGACATAGGGGCTGATCGAGCCGACGTTGGCGAGAAACTCGACGTTCTGTTCGAGCCGATCGAGCTCGCGCGACTCGGCCACGCGCATGCCGCGTTGCGCGCCTTCGAGGATCGTGCGCGCGTCGAGGCGGCCGCGCTGGCGCAGGCGCGCGAATTCGCGGAAGCCCGCTTCGAAAATGCTTTCGATGCCGGTCGTCGTGCCGTTCGAGGTGACTTCGCGGAACAGGCCGGCGAGGTCGGCGCCCGACCAGAAGCGC
>Ga0207695_10000452_pt1 | contig 89419 bp, 75 predicted proteins | sample KBSC54metaG_FD_184354 | JGI IMG/M metagenome (GOLD analysis project Ga0207695, IMG submission 184354) | Corn rhizosphere microbial communities from Kellogg Biological Station, Michigan, USA - KBS C5-4 metaG (SPAdes) (version 2) | ecosystem: Host-associated > Plants > Roots > Rhizosphere > Soil... | reverse complement strand
AGAGAAGACCCAAGCAGTATGACCTGATGAACAAGCCCCGCGCGGAGTTGCGGGCGAAGCTACTTGAGGAGAGTCTCACGAAAAGGCCGAGAAAACCTCGAAAGAAACGCTTAAGTTGATGCCATTAGCACCTGTCCCGCTTTCCCCCCTCGCTCAGAAAGCGCACCTGTCCCGCTTTCCCCCCGCGCAAGCATACAGCGATCGTCCAGGTAAGAGCGCTCAAGTCAGCGCGACGTCAACGCTACGAGTTTCGCGCTTGAACGGCGAGGCCCCTCTTGTCCACGCCGGGGCTAGGGTACCCGCGCCGCCCGCGCCGCCCCGGATCCGGGAGCGCGACTTTAAATCACACATCCGCCCTGCACCTTCCAAAACGCCCTTCCAATGTCCCATCGCGAAATGACCATGTCCATGCTTCTCCGCCCTGACCGTAGAGGATGTACGCGAACACGTTCTGACGATGCGATGTATCGACGACGCGTTTATATAATCCTCCAGCTGCCCAGATGCTTCCCGGCATGCTCTGTTCGACCGCGCAAGAAGACTGCCGCTTTGCACTTCCGATGATCACCTTTACTTCATCCAGCGCCCGGGGAGTTCCACGAGCAAATGAGCATGAACCTTCGTGACAGCGATCGCGAGCATGCGAAAAACCGTGCGTCTGAAGATGGCGCACAATCTCACGCCCGATGATTGCGCGTTCGTTGCGTCCGATGTGGGCTTCGGGGCGGCTGCAATCTTTGTGATACTCGTGCAATTGCCCACGTTCTCCCGCCGGCGGCGGATGACGGTAATCGCCGGAGGAATCGATGCGATGTTTTCGAGTGCGAAATCCTCGTGGGTCCCCATGCAGCCGGGTGCTGCGCGTGTTAATGATGACGTGACGCCAGAGCCGCGCCGATTGGGGCATGGGTGGGATGGTCCAAGGCAATTGTTGAGAATGCAAGCAGCGTCGCTCCGGGATCCGGGGCAGCACGAGTACGTTTGCCGGCGTGCACAGGAAGCTCCTCTTGCCGGGCGGGCAAACTCCACATAACAAAATGCTGGCCCCGCGGGCGACCGGTTGAGCAACTGTGGAACTCCAGACGTCTTCACACGTCTACCGGGACTGGAGGCATTGCGAGAAGGTAGAAGTAGAGCAGTTTAGCGGTAGAAAGTAGACAAGGGTTTATGACACCCCTGCTCTTGGGCGTCTCTTGCTTCGAGTCTCCAGGCTCTTGGGACCTGCGGTGAGAGTTTGAAGAGAATTGAGAAATGGGGAATTGAATTCAATAGTCACTGTTCACTATTGCCCAGCAATTGCGTGCCGGTTCAGACAACAACACCAGGGCAAGGAACCAGCCCAAGACGGGGCCCGCACCGGCGCCCAGAACGGGTACTGGAAAGTTTCCCAACTGGGTCACGGCGAAACAGCAGATGAAGTACGCCAGAAAGGCGAACGCCAACCTCTTTCGTTCAGCAGGAGAGTTTGTGGCGAACGGAATGCATAAGCTGGCGGCACAGACGAGCACTGCAAAGAGGCTCGCAAGTCCGCCCGACATGGCCAATTGGAACACCAGCTCGACGTAAGGAACGGGAGCCAGAGGATCGGGCCGAAACCAGGCCGCCGCGGCCAGCCCGGCGATCGCCAAAACCGCGGCCCATCGGTAAGCTTTTTTGATGGGATGAGCCCTGGTAATCAGCGGGCATGCCGACACCGCAAACGCGCTCGCCTGTCCTGCGTCCGGCTGCAGAACGTAAATCGACGCCGTGAACACCGCCAATAGCAAAGATGCGCGTCCCGGTTGATCCCAGATCAAAAACAAAATGGCCGGCACGACTGCCGAGGAGACGTTCAATCGGATCGGGCCTAACGCAATCCACCGGTGGACGGACGCCATGCCGGGCGTGAAAAAGGTCAAAATCATGAGGGCGGCAATCGCAACAACCCAATACTTTCGTACGATGCGGGTTATAACGGCCGGCCAACACAGAGCCGCAGTGCCCAGCGGAATCGCCGCCACATTTGGAATGTAAGCGACAAGCGCGAAGCCCGCCCGATGCGCAGTCCAAGCCCCCGAAGCGGTGGCCAGGGCGGCGATCGCTGCTTCACGCGCTATCATCTTCAATCGATCGAGATCTCTTTTCATCTCGCGCGGTCTGCTTTTTAGTCTCGCAGGTGGAACGGTGTCCATCGGCGGCAAATCCTCTTAATGAACCACAGAAAAACACAGATTCACACAGCAACTGAATCTACTGCAGAAGGGCTTAACTAATTTTTTACTAATTTCGAAAATAATCATTGAGGCCGTCCGTATGTTTGGGTAGAGTATGGGTCGGCATTCGCCTATTGATGGCTGCGACGAAGGAGACAGTGATGTATGCAGACTGGTCGGGAAGTAAAGTAGTGGGTACGGGCTTGGGCCCGGGGTGCGGAGCCTACTCAGGGGCCGTCAATCTGTCAGAGAGGAGGCAAAAAAATCGAAAAAGTGGTGCAAAATGATGCATTATGATGCATTTTGATGCATGCAACATCCGACAAGATGTCAGGAATATGTACGGGCTGGGGAGACGCTTCGGGGCTCTTGTAGCCTAGCGAGCAATCGCATACAGGGCGCGACTGCCCATGATGATCTCATATCGACTTCGAGATCAGCTGGCCGTTTCAAGGCCTGAATACCTGCTGATGAAGGCTCGTATCGTCACGTGTCGATTCCATCCTCATCGGATAGTGTGGGCCCATGAGGAGGCTATTCCGGGCATCCTTATCTCCGGCTCGTATGGCGTGCTGCCAGCTGGCGCGAGAGATTCATAAATTTCATGATTCGGAGCTCCCACGACGTTGATGACCTGACCAAGTCCCTTGAAGAAGACGCGCGAGAGGTTGTGATCTACAGCCGTCAGCTTGCCCGGCACGGGCGCGACGAATTCGACGATAGTCGCGCCGCCCGCAGGCACCGTCACCGTCTGAATGCCATGTTCGCGCGGCGCATCGGATGTGCCGCCGTCGGGATAGACCTTGTCAAAGATGGCGCCGATAACATGGAAGGCGGCAAACCCATTCACGCCGCCATGGCCCATGTACAGCCGGACGCGGTCGTTCACGTGAATCGTGAGCGGCGGGTTGAGCTCGGCCGATTTACCATTGAAGAAGATGTAGGTTGGGTTCTCGTTCATAAGGGCGTCTAGCGAGCAGATGCCCCGGCCCGGACCAGCGTTATCGACATAGAATTCGCTCTCAACCAGCATGAACTCATGCTCCACCGCCGGCAGCGGCTCCTTCGGGTCCACGATCAGGAACCCATACATCCCATTGGCGATGTGCACCGCCGCCATGTTTCCTTCCTGGTTGTAGGCGCAGTGATACATGAACAGCCCAGGATAAAGAGCACGAACTTCGATCGTCTTGCTCTGGCCCGGCTTGATGCCGGTGTCAGCGCAGCCACCGCAGGCGCCAGTGATGAAATGGAAGTCGATGTTGTGCGAAGTGACGTTCTTGGTGTCGCTGCGGAGCGTAAAACGAATGACATCCCCCACCTTCACCCGCATGACCGGGCCGGGCGCGACGCCGTCGAATGTCCAAAGTGACAGGTAGTTGAGATTGGGAGCGATCTTCCCGGCAGTCTCGCGCACCGTCAGTTCATACTCGACAATTTTGTTTTGCTCGCGCGTGACCGGAGGCGGCACTTCGGGTGCGACCGTCTTGATTCCCTTAATGACTTGGAGGCTCGATTTGGGAGCCAGGTCTACAAGGGGGTTATTCATTGACGGCATGCGCAGGAGCGTAGCGCTCGGAGTCACGGCACCGGAGCGTCCCGGTCCAGCCGCCGCGCCTCCGCTGTGCGATACCGAAGACAGTGCTGCTCCGGTGATTGCCGCCAGTACCACACCCGTTCCGAGATATGTAATGCGTTTCATGATTGTCCCTCGTAAAAAGCCCGGTCCCAAAACCTCTATCGGACATTTAACTAATACTGGATATAAATATCCACTACTCAAAATTGTATAGGAATTTCTCCGATTCGAAGCGAATCTATGCAACGAAATAGCCGGTGCTGTCGGAAAATAGCTTCTGACGTCCGCGGAGTCGGATAGGGGCTGCGGCAATATGCCACATGAAAAATCTGGCGAAATTTCAGTCTTGAAGCGGATCTACGGTTTCAACCAATGACTGTGTTAGCCGCTGCGTATGCAACCGAGCTCGCCAAAGACGACGATTATCGGTCAGTTCGCAGCCACGACCGATGCGTGTTTGAGAGGAACGACAATCTAGCCTTTCTCGCACATAGAGGATATAAGGAGTAATATATCCATATATGTCCGGCCGTAGCCCGCCTTACCCCGATTCGGGGGTCGCGAGCTCCGGCGCACCGCTGAAGGAATTCGGAGAATAGGATGATTGATATTTCTGCCTTATATGCTGGACTGGAAACCCCCAGTACGCCCCACCGCTATGGCCGTCGGCTGACGCAGCTACAGCCGCCTTCGCATCAGCGGATGGAGGTCGCTCCTGCAGCGGCTTCGCGCCGGCCGATTGTGGTCTGGAACCTCACGCGCACTTGCAACCTGCGGTGCCTCCATTGTTACAGCGATTCTGAAGCGCGGCAGTATCCAGGCGAATTGACCACACAACAGTGTAAGTCAGTGCTGGATGACCTGGCCGATTTCCGAGTGCCCGCGGTTCTCTTCTCGGGTGGGGAGCCGCTGGTGCGAAGGGATCTGTTTGAGCTGGCCGACCAAGCCCGCGGGCGCGGCTTGCATGTGGTGCTCTCCACAAACGGCACGCTGATCGATGAACAGATGGCAAAGAAATTTGTCGAGCTGAAGTTTGCCTACGTCGGGATCAGCCTCGATAGCGCGACGGCCTCGATTCACGATGAGTTCCGCGGAGTGAAAGGCGCTTTTGCGCGGACAATGCGCGGATTCAAGCTTTGCGCCGACGCAGGGCAGAAGGTGGGCCTCCGGTTGACGATCACGCCGCACACCGCGCCGAACCTGGATCGCGTTTTCGATCTGATCGAAGAAAACGGAATCAACCGCGCCTGCTTCTATCATCTTTGCCCGGCCGGTCGGGGGAAGAATCTATCGACGTTGACGCTCAGCCAGTCGCGGCTCGCCATCGACACGATCCTCGCGCGCACGCGTGATCTGATCGAGCGGGGCAAGCGAGTTGAAATCCTCACCGTCGATAATCATTGCGATGGGCCATACCTCTATCTCCGCATGCTGCGTGAGCAAAGCCCGCGGGCGCAACAGGTCCTGGAGATGCTGCAATGGAACGGCGGAGGACGCTATTCCAGCGGCGTCGGCGTCGCCAACATCGATTTCAACGGCAACGTCCATGCCGACCAATTCTCGATGCATCGCAGCTTCGGAAATGTCAAAGAGCGACGGTTTTCGGAAATCTGGCAGGACGTGAGCGATCCGGTGATGGCCGGCCTGAAGGACCGGCTGCCACTTTTGAAAGGGCGCTGCGCCACCTGCCGGTTCAAAGACACTTGCGGCGGAAGCCTGCGCGCCCGGGCCGAGTTCCAAACCGGTGATCCCTGGGCACCGGATCCGGCCTGCTATCTCACCGATCAGGAGATCACATGCGTATCTTAGAAGCAGCGGTTACGACGCCTGTTCAGAAGTTCGCGCGCCGACCGCGTTCGGCCGTCTTACTGATGATTGTGGTCGTGGCGATACTCAGCACTTTGGCTCTGTCGGCGCGAGGCCACGGATATAAGAAATGGCTTCTGCGCCGTCTCCATCTAACACATCCGCGCGTTGTGGTCGTGCTACCGCCGCTGCATCCTGTTGCGGATGGCACGCCTGATTCGGCTATCTACTTCGAAAAGGTCGCGCTGCCGACGGCCCATGGTGCGGGCTTCACCGCTGTGCAAGTGGGGATGGACCGACGGCTCTATGCCGCCAGCGATGACGGACGCATTTTCAGATTCGACATCAATGCCGATGGATCAGTCGGACCGGCACGGATCTTCACCACACTTCAGAAGGCGGAGGGCGGGCCGAGGCTGATTACCGGCTTCTGCTTCGATCCCCGCTCAACTGCTGCAGACCCGGTTCTCTGGGTTTCACATGGATACCGAGGCTTCGAGAAAGCGCCGGATTTCTCCGGCCGGATCACTCGGATAAGCGGAAGCGATTTGGAAATAGTGCAAGATGTGATTGTCGGCTTGCCTCGCTCCTATCGCGATCATCTGAATAACCAGCCGTCTTTTGGTCCTGATGGCGCGCTTTATTTTCCACAGGGGAGTAATACTGCATCGGGCGCGCCTGATGAATATTGGGGCGGGCGACAGGAGCATCTGCTGAGCGGCTCTATCTTGCGACTCGACGTATCGCGACTAAATTTCGGCAGGGAGCTGGATGTCCGAACAACCGATGCAGGTGGAAATTATGATCCCTTCGCTCCCAGCGCACCGCTGACGATCTATGCAACGGGAATCCGAAACGCCTTCGCACTGGCCTGGGCGGACGATGGCCGCATGTATGTTCCGGTGAACGGCGCCAGTTGCGGCGGCAACACGCCAGGCGGGCCAGGAATACCGGCGCTGCACAACGTTCTGGAATGCGAGGACGACTGGCTCTTTCGCGTCGAGCCGGGGAAATACTATGGACATCCCAACCCGACCCTCGGCCACTATGTCCTGAATCATGGCAATCCCGATGGCCGGGGCGCTTATGACGAGGTGAGCGAATATCCTGTCGGCACTCAGCCCGATGCGCTTTGGCAGCCGGCCATTTTTAACTTTGGTCCCCATGTATCAGCTAATGGGATCATTCAATATCACGGCCGGCAATTCGATGGTCGGCTGAATGGGAAATTGCTGGTCTGCCGCTTCAATGTCGGATCGGACATTATCTGCCTGGGGCTGGATCAACGCGGCAATATCAGCTCCGTGAATAGCGGGATCGGCGGCCTTAGCAAATTGGCCAATCCACTGGCCCTGGCCGAAGACCCGCTGAACGGAAACTTGTACATCGTGGAATACGGCGGAAGGCGAATCGCACTGGCCCGCCCGTCAACACCGCGCCCGCCATCGCATGACGGTATTGGTCGCACTGCTCCAGAGCTCGCGTCGACGCTGTCTGGTCACGGCAACACCCGCCGCGGGGAGCAACTTTTCAAACAGACCTGCATCGTCTGCCATGGCCCGACCGGCGGTGGAGTGCCGAACCTGGGCGCGAATCTCCAGGTCAGCGGCTTTATCGAGCGGAGTACCGACGATCAACTGATTGCTTTTATCAGGAAGGGACGGCTGCCGGGGGAAAAAGGCAGCGTGCTGGGGCTTACGATGCCACCCAAGGGCGGAAACCCCGCGCTCGATGAAGCAGCGATCCGAGATGTTGTCGCGTTCATTCGCACGCTTCAGGAGCGATCGCGGGAAACCGCCGATGCGCGATAAGTGGTTCGCTATGATTTGCGCTTTGAGACGGTCAAGCTAACGGCGTTCGATTTTCCCTTACCGCGTGCTGTTCCGACGAGATCGCCGACTTCGCAAAGCGGCTTGCTGCGCGACGGCTCATTCAATAACTCCGCGATCGTCGATGTGCGGAAGGTCCGCTCCACCAGCGCGATGGCATCATCAAGCTTGCGATGCAGCGGACATAGTGCAGTTCCATGCGACCGAATGCCCAGTGGACAGGTGCGAATGCGTTGAATCGGCGCAACGGCATTAACGACATCGAAAACGCTGATGTCCTGCGGCGGGCGCGCGAGAATGGAGCCGCCATGCAACCCGCGCTGGGAGATCACCAGGCCCGCCCGGTTCAGGCTGCGAATTACCTTGGCCAGGTATCCTTCGGGAATGCGCGTCGAAACGGCTAACTCCCGCGTCGTGGCGGGGTGACTGTCGAGGCTGGCCAGATAAGCGACAACACGCAGTGCATACTCAGCGGTCTGTGAAAACATGTATCTCCAACTCAGGAAGTCTCAGCCCGCAATTGTATACCTGCATATCCTTTTTTCGAATGGGCGGTCGCTTAAATGGTGTAATCCAACACCACCGCCTGCTCGCGCTCTTTCATCCGGCCGCTGACGTTTTCCACGATGATCTTTCGCATCGGCAAATCCTCGATAGACGTAACTCGCCCATGCCCTGGCCGATATCCGTTGCGCAGTCGCAAGTATTTTTCCTCGTTGAGCGCTTTAACCTGCCGTCTTTCGCGCAGGTCCGTGACTTCTGCGAGTCTTCCTTCAATGAGCACCGACGCGTACTGGTCCATCATTTCACTGAAGCTGTCCACCTCGAAGCAGACGCGGTCGTTGTGTACGAGGATCATGCCTTTGCGGCCGCTGAGTGGCAGGCGGAGGTAGAGCGTGCCGTCATACCAGCAGAACGGCAGCGGCAGGACATAAGGGCGGCCATCGGGCGCGGCCATACACAGCCGGCCAATCCGGGCCTCGTTGAGCATCTCGTCAATTTCGCTGGGCATCATGTCGATCATCGCTGGACTCCGAGAAAATAACTATTTGGACCTTGATATCCACAATACACTGGTTATGCTTTGAGTTCAAGGGGGAGAAAGGTTTGTTTTCAAAATGACGCTCGACATCCTCAATGAACCGACGATTGGACAACTGGTCGCGCAGAGGCCGGGGCACGCCCGCGTTTTTGAGAAGTACGGCATCGACTACTGCTGCGGCGGCGGTAAAACACTGTCCCAAGTCTGTCGCGACCTGGGGCTCGACGCGCAGCAAATCCTGTTCGAACTCGATCAACAGGAGCCCCAGTCCTCTTCGGACGAGCGCGATTGGACACAGGCCACGCTCACAGAACTGGCCGACCATATCGAGCAGGTTCATCATCAATATCTCAAGGACGAACTGCCGCGGATTGAGGCGCTGTTGCGCAAGGTCGTTTCAGTCCATGGGAATAGTCATCCCGAGCTGCTGGAAATTCATAAGCAGTTCTCCGAGCTCAAAGAGGAAATGGAATCGCATATTTTGCAGGAAGAGCAGGTGCTGTTTCCGCTTTGCCGCCAGCTCGATCAGCAGTACCCCGACGACTTCTATTATGGCCCGCTCGAGCAGCCGATCTCGGTCATGGTCAGGGAGCATGAAGATGCGGGGCAGGCGCTCGAGCAACTCCGTCGACTGAGCAACAACTACACTCCCCCACCAGATGCATGCAACAGCTTCCGCCGACTCTATGAGAATCTGAGCCGGCTCGAACGTGACCTCCATCAGCACGTTCATAAGGAAAACAATATTCTTTTCCCGCGTGCCATCGAGGCAGAGGCTCGCCTGGGCTGGGCTTAAGCAACCGTCTCCCAGAGGTGCAAATCATGAAAAGCCCCCGCTACAGCCGCGAAGATTTCGATCACAGCCCTCTGCTGGTGTTTTATGAAATGACGCGCGCGTGTGACCTGATGTGCGCCCACTGCCGGGCCGATGCACAGAAATCGCGCCACCCATTTGAGCTGGACACAACTGCAGCCCGGCACTTGATCCATCAACTGCTCGACTTTCCAAAGGCGCCTCTTCTGGTTTTGACCGGCGGCGATCCGATCAAGCGCCCGGATGTTTTTGAACTGATCAACTACGCGCGAACGATTGGCCTGGCCGTAGCGATGACACCCTCGGCCACACCGCTTGTGACGAAGAAGGCGATTGCGCGATTGAAGCAGGCCGGCCTGCATCGACTGGCAGTGAGTCTCGATGGGGTGGACGCGGCCACACACGATGGCTTTCGACGAGTGGCTGGAAGCTTCGAGCGCACGTTGCAAATCATCGCCGACGCCCGCGACGTGGGCCTCCCCGTTCAGGTGAATACCACGATTACCCTCGCCAATTTCCACCAGATCGATGCGACGGCTGAGCTACTCTCAGGCATGAATATCGTGCTCTGGTCGGTCTTCTTTCTGGTTCCCACCGGCCGCGGCCAGGCCAATCAGAGGATCACAGCCGAGCAATACGAGATCGCTTTCGATCAGCTCTATCGCCATAGCCGCATCCAGCCTTACGCGATCAAAACTACCGAAGCGCCGCACTACCGCCGATTCCTGCTTCAAAAAGCCCGCGAAGCCGGTGCGCCGGCTCGACTGGAAGGTCCCCACATCGGCACCAACGATGGCCGCGGAATCATGTTCGTCAGCCATATCGGCGAGATTTATCCGAGCGGCTTCCTGCCCATCCGCTGCGGCGTATTCCCCCGCGATTCGCTGGTCGACGTGTATCAGAACGCGCCGCTGTTCCGCGCACTTCGGGACGCCGACGCCCTCAAAGGCAAATGCGGTATCTGCGAATATCGTCATATCTGCGGCGGAAGCCGCGCTCGCTCCTTTGCCCTCAGCGATCGCGACCCCTTGGCTCCGGAACCTGACTGTGCTTACCTTCCGCCAGCAGTTTTGAACGCACATTGACGAATTGCCTAACGAAGAACGGCCCCTGCCGCATGTGACGTTAATTCCGATTTGGCTATTCTTCTTCCTGATCCTCGCGGAATTCTTGGAGATCGGCCAAATCCGATTCGTCTTCCTCGAGCGAAACCATTGCCGGCTCAGTCGCTGCGATCAGATTGCCTTCTTCGAAATTCAAATCGTCCAGCAATCCAATGACATCGCTGAGGTTTTCTTTGGCGCCATCTAGCTGCGGCGCACCCGCCATCGCGAGTTTCTCGATCAATTCCGCAGCCTTTTCCAGATGATCTCGCGCCAATGCGGCGCGTTGTTCGGCTGTCATGGTAATTCCTTTCATCGATGCACTTGCAAACGTGCCATGACGTTCATCACAAATGCCCCCACGTTTCCTTTGCTGCGTGCCGATCCTCGTTTTGTGCTGTAGAGGGCGGCGCCTGGTCTTCTGCCGGTAACTGCGAATCCAGTCCGGCATGATCCAGTTCATCAGAAGCCGCCTCCGATTTGCTCAGCAGCTCTTCGGGGATGTTTTCCAACCCCCCTGCCGTGCCTGGAGGCGGCAATACTTGCTCCAGATGCGGCGGCGGCTCAGAAGCGGGAATTTCCGAATGGGAACGGCCATCATGCTCGAAATGCGCCCTCGAACTTGTTTGTAAAGTTGTGCTCATGGCGATCCTTTCAACTCAGATCAATCGGTCATCCTTGCTTGCTGTATCAGTTCGAAGCCTTCAGCGATCGGTCGCATGAGATCACCTGCCCTGGCAGCAGGAGAAGGCGCAGCGCGCAGCCGGCTGTTTTGAACTCCACTTCATAAGCCGCGTTCGGATATTCCCAGGTGCTGCGGACGATGCCGACGCTGCCACGGGGAAGCGATAGCTCTTCCAGATCCTTCTGGAGATAAACCGCCTGGTTGCAAGCCGCTTCGAGCATAGGTCCTCCTGTTTTGTCTTCACTCATGTTCGCCGAAGCAGCAGCTCGCCAGTATCAGGCAGACTCAAGTCTCCGTCGTAAGAGATTTCCCTATGGGAATTTCTTATTTGGCATTATCCGATCCGTCTTTCACCGAAATTAACCCCTGCGACGGATTGGCCCTTCCCGAGCGTGATCACCTGCGCACCGCCGCTTGCGGGGAAGGTTTGCTGCCAGCCCGTGGCGGTGGCGGCACGAATCACATAGGTTCCGGCAGCGAGGCCATCGAAGATATATTTTCCGCTGGCATTGGCGCGAACATAGATGTCCCCGGCGTCCTGCTTTCCATCCTTGTTCACATCGATATAGACGCCCCAGGACGGCGAGATCGATTCGCCCGTGTCCCACTTTCCATTGCCGTTAAAATCGTAGAAGAAGGTGCCCGAGATGCTCGCTGGGGGAACCACCCCGTGATATTCGCCGAAATTGATGTTGGTCAGATTCTGGCCGGCACTCACCGTAACGATCTGCGCGCCTGAGGCCGGAGAAGTCACGGCCCAACCAACCGCGGTGGCCGGGCGAATCGTGTAGCTACCTGCGACGAGACCCGTGAACGTGTACTTGCCGTTGGAATCAGCTCGCACATAAATGTCGCCGGTGTCTTGCTTGCCATCGTGATTGACATCGATGTAAACGCCCCACAAAGGCGAAATCGACTCGCCGGTGTCCCATTTCCCATTGGCATTGGAATCATAAAAGAATGTGCCGGAGATCGAGGCTGTCGTTGTTACGGGGTGAAAACCGATGTTCGAAGCGATCACGGATTGGTCCAAGCCCACCGTTACATGCAGCCCGTACGGATTGGTCGGCGTGGTCTGCTGCCAGTTGGCTAGCGGAATCGCTCGGACAATCCAGGTGCCCGGTACAAGACCCGAGAAACTGTAATGGCCGGCCGCGTCGGTTTTCGTGATTGGATCAGCTACGGAATAGACGCCACTATTGCTAAGATCAAGATACATCGACCAGCCTGCAAGCGCGGATTCTCCCGAATCCATTACTCTATTTTGGTTGGCATCGTCGAAAAGAGTGCCTCGAATCGTGCTGCCTGATGTGGAGACATCGTTCGTGAGGCGGGAAACGGCGAACTTGGACGTATTAGTCGATCCGAAATCACTGTACGTGTTGTCGGCAACGATGATTTTGCCATCAGGCTGAAGCGTAATCGACGAGGCACGATCGCCAAAGTTCGTGCTGGCCCGATTGTCGTCGCCGGTCGCGTAGTCGATTTCGAGAGAGCCGGTTCCATTAAAAGATGAATCGAGAGCCACAGAGTCGGGAGAAAATCGCTCGACCAGTGCGTTCACGTTAAAGGGAGCCTGAGGATTAAACTCGTAACCTGCTGCCAGGAGCTTGTTGTCCGGCTGCACGACCAGGCTGAAGATCCCACCGCCGATCGTTTGCACATTGCGCGCAATGAACGCGCCATTAGTCGAAAACTGGCTGATCGTCTTGGTATCGTTGCCCGTATCTTCATCGTAATTGCCTGCGAGATAGATCGTACCATTCGGCGCAATGGCAACGCTGCTCCAGTCGGCTGCCGCATCGAATCCGCCGTCGGTTGACGCTCCGGAAACGCCAAAGCTACCATCGATTGCACCATTCGTGGAAAATCGCTCGATCTCAAAATCGTTTGTTCCACCGGGCGTTTGACTGGCGAAAGAGACGACCGCGCGTCCGAGGCTATCGATCGCGATTCCGCCCGTGGCAAAATCATCAGCTCCCAGCGAGGCAAGGCCGCCTGTGCCATAACTGGTGTCAGAGGATCCGTTGCTGTTGAATCGATAGATCGCGGCATTCGACACCACGCCTGCAAATACATCTATCTTGCCGTCGCTCTGGAGCGCGGCACTTGCGGCAAAAGATGGGAGCGTCTCGAATCCCTTGCCATTTGCGAATGAGAAATCGAGCGTCCCTCCGCGCGTGAGGCGCGCAAGGGTGGTCGCATAGACCACGACGATGTTGCCATCAGGCTGAATCAGCAGCGTTCCCTCACGGGCGTAGGAATTGGCGGGCAAAACAGTAATGCCGTTCGATCCGAAGCTGCTGTCCACGGAGCCATTGGGCATCAGGCGGCGAACCTGCAACTGCTCCGACAACTTATCCGGAGACATTGACACGGTCATCAGGTCAATTCGACCATTTGGCTGCACCGCGACCGCGGCCGTCGAAGGAATATTGACCGACACGGGAAAAGAGACCGTCCCTTGTGTACCAAAAGCCTGGTCGAAGGCTCCAGCACTGAACAGCACGCGTGATTCCATCGGCTCAGCCATCGGCAGGCTCCGGTGTCGCCAGGAAAATGCTCTTCGGAGCACCTGTCTGTTTAATTTGACCGCACGGCGATTTTTGAGAGGGTTCACTGTTGAGCGTTTCATGATGGTTCCTTTTTCAATCGAATATTGCCCCCAAATCGCGGAATATCGCGCCTTCAAAACTTGTCGTTTGGCTCAGCCCTTTGCGGCAGCCAGCTCCTTTTCCTTCTGCAAAATCGCAACCGTGGTCTTCAGGACCGTGTCGGGATTCAGCGAGATGCTGTCGATTCCTTCTTGGACCAGGAACTGAGCGAACTCGGGATAGTCGCTGGGAGCCTGTCCGCAGATGCCGATCTTGCGGCCCGTCCGTTTGGCCGTCTGAATGACATAGGAGATGAGTTTCTTCACGGCCGCGTTGCGCTCATCAAACACGTGCGCGACGATCTCTGAATCGCGATCGACGCCGAGCGTGAGTTGCGTCAGATCGTTGGAGCCGATGGAGAATCCGTCGAAGATTTCTGCGAATTCCTCGGCGAGGATGACGTTGCTGGGGATTTCGCACATGACGTAAATCTCCAGGCCCTTTTCGCCGCGGCACAGGCCATGCTTTTGCATCTCCGTTTGCACGAGGCGACCCTCCTCGACCGTCCGGCAGAAGGGAATCATCACCTTGAGATTAGTCAGCCCCATTTCCTCCCGCACCTTCTTCACCGCTCGGCATTCCAGCGCAAACCCAGCCTGATAGCGCGGGTCGTAGTAGCGCGATGCCCCGCGGAAGCCGAGCATGGGGTTCTCCTCCACCGGCTCATATTTCCTGCCGCCAATCAGGTTCGCATATTCGTTGGTCTTGAAGTCGCTTAAACGAAGAATGACATCTTTTGGATAGAATGCGGCCGCGATCATGCCGGCGCCTTGCGCCAGCTTATCGACGAAGAACTGCGGCTTATCGCTGTAGCCGGCGGTGAGTTGATCGATCTGCCGGCGAACCTCCGCATCTTTGATCTCGTGATAATCCAGCAGCGCCAGCGGATGAACCTTGATGTAGGTGCTGATGATGAATTCCTCGCGCGCCAGGCCCACGCCATCGTTGGGAAGCGCGGCCAGCGAAAAAGCTTCTTCGGGATTGGCGACATTCATCATGATTTTCGTGCGCGGGCGCGCCTGCTGCCGCGTGTCGATCTCGCGAATTTGAAACGGCAGCCGACCTTCGTAGACAACGCCAACTTCTCCCTCGGCACAGCAAACCGTTACATCCTGGCCATTGCGAAGTACTTCCGTGGCGTTTTCCGCTCCGACAATCGCGGGCAGCCCCAGTTCCCGGCTGACGATCGCCGCATGACAGGTTCGCCCGCCGCGGTTGGTAACAATCGCAGCGGCTTTCTTCATGACCGGTTCCCAATCGGGATCGGTCTTGTCGGTGACCAGAATGTCACCGGCCTGGACCTCGTTGAGAAAGTGCGCGCTCTTGACGACGCGAACCGGGCCGCAGGCGATCGCTTCGCCGACACTGCGCCCCTTGACCAGCGCTTTGCTGTGCTCTTTGAGTTCATAAACGCGGATTAGGTCGGTCCGCTTGTTGGCTTGAACGGTTTCCGGGCGCGCCTGCACGATGAACAGTTCGTCAGTCAATCCGTCCTTCGCCCACTCGATGTCCATCGGCGTTGGGCGACCACGTTTGGCGCTGTAATGGTCCTCAATCGCGCAGGCCCATTGGGCGAGAGTAAGAATCTCATCATCGGGCAACGCAAAGCGCGCACGATCTTCCGGCGACACCGGAACATTCTTTACCATCTTTCCGCCGCCGACGTCGTAGATCAGCTTGAATTCCTTGCTTCCCAGCGTCTTCTGAAGAATGGGTCGAAAACCTTTCTTCAGCGTCGGCTTGAAAACGTAATATTCATCCGGGTTCACCGAGCCTTGCACGACATTTTCGCCCAAGCCATAAGCGGCATTGATCAGCACCGCATTCGTGAAGCCGGTCTCGGTATCAATCGTGAACATGACGCCTGAGGAGCCCAGATCGGAACGCACCATCCGCTGAACGCCTACCGACAGCGCCACTTTCAGCTGATCGAATCCCTTGTCGAAACGGTAAGCGATGGCGCGATCGGTAAACAGTGATGCGAAGCATCGCTTACAAGTATGCAGCAGCGCTTCCAGGCCTTGCACGTTCAGGTAGGTTTCCTGCTGGCCGGCGAAGCTTGCATCCGGCAGATCTTCGGCCGTGGCACTGCTGCGCACCGCTACGTCCAACGAGCAAGCGCTGGGCAGACATAGTTCGCGATATGCCTCCGCTACCGCAGCTTCGATCTCGCGCGGCATAGGAGCCGCGAGGATGGCATGGCGAATCCGCATGCCACGCGCCCGGAGATTTTCAACGTCGCGGACATTCAGGTCAGAGAGGATTTGGCCAATATGCTCTTCCAGCCGATTCTGCTGCAGAAAGAGCCGGTAGGCTTGCGCGGTCAAGGCAAATCCATTGGGCACCTTGATGCCTGCCGATGCAAGCTCGCGAAACATCTCGCCCAGCGAGGCGTTCTTGCCACCCACGATTGGAATATCCTCGATGCCGACCTCGGAAAACCTTTTGACAAGGTCGCTATGGGTCAGTTTCTGCGTCGAAGGTGTAACGGTGGTTGCTGCGATCACGCTCATAAGGCTCCCGGTCTGGAAAGCTATGTGAAAACTCGCCACCACTTTCCGCCCTGGCCCCGGCGCGATCCATTGGCAAAACTCTGCATCTGTGGATGGGAAAAATGCCTACGGCATGGGGTTTTCACCTATTTCCGATGACAACTGCATTTCGATAACGTGCGTCCACCGACGGGAGTTGACGATGCGTGCAATGCAGCTTGAGACACCTGGCCCGATTGAATCATCGCCATTACGTGAGCGAGAATTGCCCGAACCTCAGCCCGGGCCCAGCGAAATTCGCGTGCGAGTCCAAGCGTGTGGCATTTGTCGAACGGATCTGCACGTGATCGAGGCTGAATTGCCGCCCAAGCGAACCACAATTGTTCCGGGCCATCAGATTGCTGGAACGGTCGATGCCTGCGGTCCAGGAGCAACACGCTTCAAACCCGGTGATCATGTCGGGATAGCGTGGTTGCGATACACATGTGGCGAGTGTCGCTACTGCCGCGCCGGCAGTGAAAATCTCTGTCCAAACGCAAAATTCACCGGCTACGACGAGAATGGTGGCTACGCTGAGTATGCACTGGTGGAGGAAGCGTTTGCGTACGCGCTGCCCACGGAGTTAGACGCGGCGACGGTTACTCCGCTTCTATGCGCTGGAATCATTGGCTATCGAGCATTGAAACGCGCGGAGGTTCGGCCTGGTTGCCGGCTCGGGCTCTATGGTTTTGGTTCATCGGCCCATATTTCGATTCAAGTTGCCCGCCATTGGGGCTGCAGCGTCTATGTGATGACACGCGACGCCAAACATCAGGCACTGGCACGCGAACTGGGGGCGACTTGGGCCGGGTCGGCCGATGCGAAGCCGCCGGAATTGCTGGATAGCGCGATCCTCTTTGCCCCCGTTGGGAATCTAGTATTGCCCGCGCTCGAAGCCCTGGATATGGGTGGGACGCTCGCGGTTGCAGGCATCTATCTTTCGGATATCCCAACTCTAAATTACGAGCGCCATCTCTTCCATGAAAAGAATCTCCGAAGCGTTACCGCTAACACGCGCCACGACGGAGAGGAATTGCTGAAAATCGCTGCCGAGATTCCGCTCAAGCCGCACGTGACATCGTTTCCGCTTACAGATGCGAACCGAGCGCTGCTCATGCTCAAGCGAGATGGGATTCAAGGGACGGGTGTGCTGATTGTTTGATTGGCGTTAATGTGGATATGAGAAGCAAGTGCGTTGGGGAAAGAAAGTTGGCTAAGGGCGATCTTCGCGGGCGTGCAGGATGGGCATCAATGCCTGGTATGGTCGCACAATTGGCGAAGTATTATTCTCGAAATCTTTCGCCGTCCCATCGAAAAAGACCTTCCCCTCGGCCAGCATGATAATGCGCGGCTGCAGGCGATAGAGCAGGCTGGAATCGTGAGTCACGATCACCGTCGTTCGCTGAATGCCCAATTCCGGCGTGCGATGATGCACTTCGCGGATCAATTCCTGAATCTGCTCCGCGCGACCGGGATCCAGGCCCGTTGTCGGCTCGTCGTGGAAGATCAGCACCGGATCCAGGGCCAGCGCCCGCGCGATGGCGATGCGCTTCGCCATCCCGCCCGATACCTGTTCGCGGCCCATCGGCGCGACAGTGCTGTAATCCAGACCAACCGCCTTGAGCACCTCTTCCACACGCTCGCGGATCCGCTGATCTTCCATGCCTTTGACGTCTTCCAGACCCAGCGCGACATTGTCGAAGACGTTGCCGCTGAATAGCGCATTTTTCTGAAAGACGACTCCCCAGTGCCGGCGCAGGCGATCCAATCCCTCTTCATCCAAAGTTGACAAATCAACGAGCGGTGAATCGGGGCTTTCATGGTCTGCCACGCAGACACTTCCATTGTCTGGGCGGAGAATGCCGATCATATGTTTGAGCAGCACCGATTTGCCGCCGCCCGAGGCGCCGACGATCGCGATCATCTCGCCGCGATGGATCGACAGATCAACTCCTTGCAGAACCTTATTGGTGCCGAAGGATTTGTGCAGATTGGTCACCTGGATTTCCAGCGGGCGGAAGCCTTCCACATCCATAGATGGAGTAGTTGGCAGCACGGATTGATCCACCGGATGGCTCGACCTGATCGGCATCAACAGAGTTTACCCGACAAAACCGAGGCAAGCAGCACACGACGGCCGCTGCAAATTCCCTGCTGGAGAAATAGCGCTATTTCGGAAGGCGATCCCGCGATGCGAAGTATTTTACCGACCGCGGGTCCGCGCCTTCTTCTGCAGATTTGGTGAGGTCGCACCTAAAACTTCGTTGCGGATGGAGCAAGTGACTGTGGTTCCCCTGCGGCGGCCGGGATGGATGGCCAATGTTCCACCAATCAAGCTGGCACGGTAATGCATGGTGTGCAGACCGATTCCAGGTGAAGAGGCTCGTGAGGCACCGGTTGAAGGTGGGACCGTAGCAATCTGGGCCCGCGATCCGGGAAATCCGATGCCATCATCTTTGATACTGAGCGTGAGGAAGCCATTGCCATTAGTCATGTCGATGTCGATTCGATGGGCCTTGCCGTGACGTATCGAGTTGCCAATGGCCTCCTGAGCGATTCGATACAGGTGAGTCGCGGTCATTTCATCTTGCACATCCGCAGATGGATCGCCCAGGAATCGGCAGGCGATGTGGAACGAATTTGAATATTTGTCTGCCATGGCCTGCAACGCGGCATTCAATCCACCGCCTTTGACATCGATTGGGTTCAGCCCATGCGACAGACGCCGCGCCTGGCCGGCCGCTTCACGAATTTCGCTGGCCAACTTGTTGACCAAATCAGCCTCGGCTATTTCGCGCGCTGACAACTGTCGTCCAACATAATCGACCTGGAAAGCGATGCCGATCAAATCCTGGCACAAGCCATCATGCAGATCCTGGCCGATTCGGCGTTGTTCCGCGGTGCTGATATCAAGAACTTCCTGCTCTAATCGACGCCGACCGCTCAGGTCATGCACGATCCCGGTGAACAGCCGCCTGTCCCCCAGTGCCACTTCACTGACGGAGAGACTCATTGGGAACGTCCTAGCATCCTTGCGCAGCCCGAGTACTTCGCGACCAATTCCAATGATCTTCCGCTTACCCGTGCTCATGTAATTCTGCAGGTAAGTATCGTGTTGCGACTGGTATGGCTCAGGCATCAGCATTTTGATATTTCGGCCGATCAATTCGGATGCGGCGTAGCCAAACAACTTCTCGGCCGCCGGATTGATTGACTCAATGCTGCCGCGCTCGTCGATTGTAATAATCGCGTCCACGGCAGTTTCAACGATTGCCCGCATGCGCTGCGCACTTTCTCGCTGAGCCGCGTCTGCGCGCTTTTGTTCGCTGATGTCCTGGACGACGGAAATGCGATAGGGCCGGCCATCATAGATTGCCGCCTTGGCAGATGTCACGCGGACCCAGATTCGGCTCCCGTCCCTGCGAATGTACCGCTTTTCGCAGGTGTAGCTGGGGATTTTGCCATTGATCATTTGCCGAAGCAGTTTGCGCTCGGCGCGAAGATCACCTGGCTCGGTGATTTCAGCGAAGCTTTCTTTCAGCAACTGCTCACGTGAATAGCCGAGCATGCGGCAGAGCGTGTCATTGACTTCAAGTAGCCGGCCGTTGTGGAGGTCAACTTGCTCCAGTCCAACTGGTGTGTGATGGAAGATCAGCCGCAGTCGCTCTTCATTCAATCCCATTACCGCGGCGGCGCTCTTGGCCTCAGTGATGTCTCGAACGATGGTTGATGCCCCGATGATCCGGCCTGCCGAATCGCGAATCGGCGAGACGGTCATCGACACGTCAATCAGACGCCGACTTTTAGAGATTCGCACAGTTTCATAGTGCCGGACCTTCTCGCCGCGCCGGATGCGCAGCAAGATCATCTTTTCTTCCTGACGACGGTTCGGCGGAATCAGAATGTTGATTGAGCGGCCGACGATCTCCCATTCGCTATAGCCGAATAAGCGATGCGCTGCCGGGTTCCACGTGCGGACAATTCCATCGAGGTCTTTGCTGAGAATGGCGTCTTCGGATGACTCGACGATGCTCGCGAGCCGCGCTTGTTGCTCATCAGCCAGACCATCGCTGGATTGGACGACACGTTTGGTCGCAGTCGGCTTTGCTGATTGCCGTTTTGCCATTGCTCCTGCCGATTTGAGAAATCGGCCCACTAAGGAGCGCGACAGCCCCGGCGCGCCAGCCCACCTGCACGTCGCACGAGCGGATGCGGACTGAGCCGAGAATGAAGAACCGCGGCCCGCCATTCTAGAATCCCTTTGCCTAGCTAGCCACTTTAGCAAAGGGGCAATCGAAAGTCACAGAAAAGATTTGTTAGAAGTCAATTCGGGAAATTCAGAAACTGCTCAGTCCGTTTGCAGATCCTGCATTTACCTTTAACTCAGGCCCCGGTGAAGACTTGCAAAAGTACGGCCATCATCCTGAACCACCGCAAAAATAAGCTTGTCCTCACCCTCATGATGGATGGTGCCACAAAAGCGCAATCCCGTGCCATTCCAGTTTGTCTGATCGACAATCGACGCAAGGGCTTCAGATTCCATGGCGCGGGCAATGCGATGGTGCCGACGGTCCCCTTTAAACCATTGAAGAACGATCTCGCACGGCGTCCATCTCGTAGAGGCCGGAAGATTCCGCGGATCGACGGTGGCCCATTCAACATTTCCATGCCCCGACATATTCATCTCCGATGAAATCAAATTGATGCTCCAGACGCACACTGCATGAATGGGCGGGCAACGGGCACAGCGAAACAGCCTTATGCCCGGAGCCCTCAGCCACAGATGCCCGCCGAGTCCCCTAAACTTCTCACCCAACTCTCTGGGAAGCGCATCATGGGCAATCAAAGGGCGATCGAACATCAGGTTACGCTTGGATTGGGACATCAGGTTTTGACTTAGGTTGGATGCCGGCAGATCGATTGGCATTAAGTCTTTTCGTCTACCCGGTCACCTCCAGGGAGCAGATATTCACCCATGCGAGAATAGGGGTTCTCGCCGATTTCCTCCGGCGAATTAATTGCGAAGCTCTCTGAATGTGGTGGAGCCTGACTAAACCTGCGGGCGGCTTTTCGAACTGAGCCATGATAAACGCTGGGTTTGAGGGCGGAGAGAACAGACCAGAAGAAGGATGAGGCAAATGGCAACAAATGGCAAAAACGGCCGGCGCGCTCCCATTGCCTCAAGCAATCATGGCGCGCTTCGTCGGATGATGGAGCAGGAGAACAAGGCAGAGAGCGGCCGCAAGGTCGCCGAGCAACGGCGCAGCGCCACCGAAGAGCAGCGCATCGCGGCTGAGGAAATGCGCCAAACGGCCGAGACGATGCGCGTGGCGTCGGAGCGGTTAAGAATCGCGGCAGAAAGTGTCCGTAAGCAGCAGGAACTGGTCCGCAATACGGCCGAGCTATTGCGCAAGTATTCCGAGGCCACTCGAAAAGATGCTGAAATGGCGCGCCAGTCGGCCGAAGCGGCGCGACAATCGGCAGACCGTGCCCAAAAGATCGCCGACGGGCAAGAGAAGGGAACATCGAGAAAGCGGCGTCATTGACATTCAATCATTCACATCGCACCGTGACGCAATCAGGGCTTTCAGGTTGAACCCGCATCGTTCTGCTGGCGAACCACCTCGACCGAGCAATGGGCGCGGGTCGCGACCGCCAGAGAAACGCTGCCCATCAGGAATCGCTCTAGTCGGCTCATGCCCTTGGCTCCGACGAAGATGCAGTCGGCGTTCCAACGCTCGGCCTCCTCGATCAAAACTTTTCGAGGATTCCCTTCACATACTTCATGAGCTGCCGACACACCCGCCTCCTTGAGCTCGCGCGCGACGTGTGTCGCGGCATGCGTTACCCACTGGATTGGACTTTCATATCGCACCGGAAGCCAGCCGGCAGCCAGTCCATCCACTGGAAGAGCAGTCGAAATGCTCGAATCGACCACCGAGATAACACGAACCTCACTGCCCGGCGTCCATCGCCTTGCTTGAACGACCGACATCGCAGCGGCGGAGCCTGCCGAACCGTCCACACCCAGGACAACTCGAATAGGGCCGCGTTCCCATTTGCCACTCCAACGTCCGATGCGAACCGAACAGCCAGCGTGGGTAAGTACGCTGTGTGAAACGCTTCCCAGCACAAGGCGTCCCACGACCGAGCGGCCATGCGAGCCAACGACAATCAAATCCGGCTTCCACGTGTCGGCTTTTTTCACCAGCCCCCAATGCGGTGCATCGGCTACCGCCTCCCCGGTGACCGTCCATTTTGGCAGAATTGACTGTACCCGTTTGACCGCTTCCGCCACCGAATCCGAAGCGCGCTTGACCTCGATGATCGAGAGCTCGCGCGCATCTTCCAGCGCCGGCAACATCCAGTCATCAAGGCCTGGCGCAAGACCGCCGCCGACCGTCGGCAAATGAGGCCAGGTTTCCGCGACCGAAAGAGCAATTGCCTCGCCGCGCTCCGGCAGGCCTGCCCTTCTCAAGTCATCAATCGCGGCATTGGCCGACTCAGAACCGTCGTAGCCGATCAGAATTTTCATGACGTCACTCCGGTTACGTAAGAAAGCAAAGGTGCCGGCGCACCCGGAGGAGTAATGGGATGCGCCGGCCCTCGCTGACCATCAGACTGATTGCCCCGCCTGGAACTCAGGATGTCTTTACCGACACTCGTTTCGGTCCCTGCCCCACAATGCGCGGCGCAGTAACAACCAATACTCCTTTCTCATAGCGCGCATCGATTTTGCTGCCGTCCACATAAGGCGGCAGCGTCACCGTGCGGTCGAAACTGCCGGAGCGGCGCTCACTGTAGCAGCAGCCGTTCTTGTCTTCGGTTTCTTCTTCCTCGCGGTAGCCGCTGATGGACAATGTGTTTCCGGATACTTCCACATTAAGGTCTTTGGCCTCCAGTCCCGGAATGTCGGCTCGGAGCGTGAAGGTCCTTTCATCTTCCTTGATGTCGATCGCCGGCCACGCCGATATTTCTTCCGGTGCGGTGATCTTGCCCACCCAGACTCGATCGAACAGCCGATCGATCTCATTTTGCAGCGTCGCCAGCGGACTGCGACTGGAAGCCAGTTCATTGCGGCCCGAGCCGCCCGTGATAGATTTGATTAAGCTCATAGCGGTCTCCTTTCGTATGTCACTCACATCTGGAATCCCCTGTTCGTTAACGCCTACGGCATCACCAGCAAGTCGTTTTCAACTTCTCGCACGCCGGGGACGCTCCACACGGCGCGCTGGGCCTCTTCCTTTTCGGCCCAGGTGCGGACATTGCCGTGCAGCCGCACTTTGCCCTCGTGCGTTTTGACACCGATGCGGCGAGCATCGAGTTCCGCATTGCGCTTGAAGCAGCTTTCGATCTGTTCGCGAACATCCGATGGAACGACCTTCGGCGTAACTTTAATCAGATTCTTCACTCCCTTAACGCCCGTCAGTTGATGTATTGCGCGGTCGGCAGCACTCCGCTGGTAATTCCAATCCACGGTGCCTTCCAGCGCCACCCAACCCTTTTCGACGGTGACTGTGATCCGTTCATCAGGAACGGCCGAGTTCCACTTCAGCGCATTGACGGCAGCACTGGCGATTTCAGGATCTGTGCGCACGTTGGCTGCCGGCAGCTTCACTTCCAGATCGTCGGCGACGCCGCGAACGCCATACACGTGTTTCGCAATGTCTTCGGCGATTGCTTTTTCAGCATAGCTGCTCACCCAGCCGGTAAACGTGACGATCCCATCCTTCACCGCAACGCCAACCCGGGATGCATCGATGCTCGGATCAAGGCGCAGCTCATCCAGCACGTCTTCCTGAATCTCGATATCGCTTGTCATACGGTCTCCTTTCGATTGGGCCGGCGCCTGCCGGCTTGGATTTACCAACGAATGATGGAAAGCATCTCGCGAACGCCCGGCTGCGTGAATCGGTAAGACTCAGCGTTCGGCTTTGAAAGGATTTCCTAGGGCGGATCGGCAATTCACCTAGGGCCGGCGTTTAAGAGCGCGAGGCTTGAAATAAAAAACGAAGACACGTGCTCTGAGCAACTTCCGTGTCTTCGTTTGGTTGTGGTGTATCGTTTTCAGTTCTTTATCGTTGCGTTTTTCCGCGCTTACTCTCGCGAAGGATTCCGTCCATCAAATGAGTCGAATCGATCGTCGGACCACCGGGCTCACGGGAGGGATAACACCGCGGCCAATTCATATTCCGAGCATTGCGTCAGTTCTTTCTGGACTGTTTTGATCACAGCGTTCATCACGCGATGCGAAATCACCGAACGCAGGCGGCCCAGGAAGCGCGGTGGTACCACAAGCACCAGCTCGCCGCATCGATTCTGCTCTAAGGCTTTATCCATCTCTTCAGCCAGAATTGCAGCGAATTCATCGGCCTGCACTTCGTGCGCCGGCGTCCGGCCATCCATCGCGGAATGGCCTGCACCTTTGCTGATGCGGCCTGCTCTGTCGCTGACCAGCTCTGAGGTTTTCGATCTCGACGAAGGATGGACCAGCGTGCGCACTTCCCTTAATCCGTCCTTGGCGCCATTGGTTTCAAAAATTCTCGCCCGGCTCGCATCCGCTACTACAGTCCACGTTCTCATAACTGCCTCGTGTTTCTCAGTAATCCCCCTGCTTGAGGGAACTATCGCATCGGACGAAGCGTGCGAGTATCGGATGCGTTCCTCAAAAGGGCTTAGTAATTACTCCGATACAAGATTCGGGCGTGGCCTTGGACGGATAAGGTGGATTTCCGCACCTGCGCGTGTCATCGCATCTTCGACTTAAGCAGGATCGTGCGGCCATGGACCACTAACTTGCAGTAGGCGTGACGGTGGATGGTTTTAGGGTTCTTAGGATGGATCCAGGCTTTGAGGGGCCGCAAGATGAAGAGGTTGTAATCCTTCACCAGCCGCGCATCGATCACCTTGCATTCGAGATTGGCAAAACACTCCCCGACCAGCGGCGCGGCAATATACCTTGCCCGCATCGGTATCAAATCAAACTCCTGAAACCTGTCGAGATCGCATCGCGATGAGTTCCCGACACGCACAACCTTTGCTGCCAACTTTCGCGCTGAAATGGCAATGACGCGCTCGCCCCTCTTATCGCAGCGCCGTGAAGCTGTAATTGGCGTTGCTGACGACGCAGGCGATCATCGGCGGCTCAAACTCCACCATCATGTGCCACGGCATCGTCATGATGTTGGCTTTGCCATGTTCCGCGGTGGTCAACAGGACGACGGGGCCGGGCTCAATCAACTGGTATACCTTCGATAATGGATAATCCCGCATAAAGCCCTGAAATTAGTTGTGAATGCTCTTTTTTGTAAGATTGAGTTTACGCCCCGAGCTTCCGGGCTAAATCGGACGCATTTCTCATTGGCGCACCGGAACGAGCCGGTGGCGCAATAGGATTTTTCCTTATCACTTGCCGGCAAAATGCGGACAAACTTGACTGAATTTCCCCCGACGGCAGTGGATTGCGTCACAGGAGAGCATCAAGACTTCGCATTGTAGCTCGCAAGGAGCGTCCCCATGGTGAAGGTGAAACATTTTCTGGATCGCGTGGAACCGGATGACGGATATCGGATGTGGGTCGAGCCTTTCGGACTAACCCGCGATCTGCAGGAGGTGTGTCGCGTAGCCTACTGCATGAAGCACATTGCGCCGCCGATGGAGCTGTGGACGTGGTTTGAGCAGCATCCGGAAGGCTACGAATATTTCCGCGGCCAGTATCACGGATATCTCGACCGCCGGGTGTATGGGCTGGTGCTTAGCAGCCTCGCTGCCGCCGCCAGTGAAGAGACGCTCACGCTGCTGCACCAGGAAGAGGATACCAAGCACAACACCGCCACCGCCTTAGCGGAGTTTCTCAGTGAACTGGCGCAATGGAAATATCGTGAATAGCAACCCTTAATGATCTCTGTAACTTGCCGCTTGTATGAATACGCCTTCGATTCCCCGAGCTGGGAACCGAGCGCAACCCCCGTGCGCCTGTCGCGCCTGCAAGCTACGTCCTGCCCTTGAGCCGGTTAGGTTGAACCCAATGTGGAAACTCGTTTGAAGACGGTGGGGTCTGACGCGCCGCTGTTCGACATGGAGACTAAAAAGCGGGGCAGATGGGCGCACCTGCCTCGCTTTCCGCCTCGTTAGCGCGCACGTCATTTCCCTCGATCGGCATGCGCGACGATTTGATTTCTCTCAGTCTCAGACAGTCTCGCCCACTGGTGAAACGCAACTAAAACTCCACGTGGTATCGCTGTACCATTGCCGCTCGGATCTTTTCACGGGATGCAATGACGCTTTTCAGCAGCCTCGAAGCCTGTTCCACCGTCCGAGCGCGTTCCTCCATGGCCGCTTGCCGACGCTGATTGTTGGCGTTCGCAAGCGCCGCTTGATACTCGCGCTCCGCGGCACCGTTATCGCCCCATTGTCCATAATTAAAAGGTCCGGCGGGCATTGCAATACCTGCGGATCGAGCGGTGGCACGAGCCTGGCCCGCCTCGAAGACGGCGGAGATTTCCACCAGCGATGCGCTCACATCGGCTCCCCAAGCGGCCAAATCATTATCAACATCCACCAGCGGCAGGTTGCCGATCGCGCGCGAATCGCGCGTCAGCCATCCTGCACTATCAGACAGCGCCCCGCCCACTTTGAAATGGTCGACCATGCGGCTGACTGAAGTAAAGTATCGTTGCGAGGCGGCGATCTTCCGTCCTTCGCTGCCGCCCTTTGCTGTTACCGCAACCTGATCAATCCTCGGTGGTGTAATAACGGACAAGATTCGCTCCAGGCCGTCGACCGAAAGAGTGCCGCGGGCGGTGACGGTTTGACCCCCGGCGGAAAAGTCCCAGGCTTCGAGATCCCCGATGGACATGCCCGTGCGCGCCAGCAGATCGAGCAAAATCGGCCTAGCGGACGCGCCCAGGATCGCGCAATTGGAGTTGAAATCGATGGTGGCGATTCCCGCGGCCCGATCGCTCACTTGAAGCTGCAAGGTCAATCCACGAATTGATGAGATGAGCTGTGCGAGATTCGCGGGGCTAACGCCCGGCGGCGCCGCCTGAATGGGTGAAATTTCCATCGCTTCTGTCAGCCGCGCCGCGCTGATGGCATCGTTAAGATCGACTGCAAACACGATCGTCGAGCTAGACTGGTCGGCGATCGATGCAGCCTGCTGAAGATAGGCCGAGGGCGGGGCAACTTGCCCGAGCCAGTGGATGGCAAATTGCCGGTCGGCTGGCGTCACAGCGCCATAACTGGTTCCATCAAGCAGGAAGAAATACGCATCGCTCGGTGCCCACACGGCTGGCATTGGTCCCAGGTTGTCCACCCGCCCTCCCTGCACTCGGGAAAACGCGGTGTTGGGCGCGATGGGTCCGGTGGGCTCCATGATGGAAACGGACCAGAGGGGCTGCATGTTATTGAATCGCAGCATCGAGCCGAGCACCAATCGGCGTGTGTTAGGCAGCACGAGCCGAGGCTGCCGTCCCGGACCGGCAGGTTGATCGTCCGTCCAGCCCGCATTGCGGGCCACACTGCTTTGGAACAGCTTCTCGGTATCGACGGCCATAAAAGCATTCGAGCCGTAAGGCAGTCGGCCGGTCATAACCTTGAAGTTGCCAAAGGCTGCGTTGGATATACCAAGGCCGATCAATGTGAGAATGAATAGCCAGGCTGGCGCGCCGCGCTGCCGCGCCGGTGCCCCTGATTTTCGCTGCTGCCAGCGGAGTGTTGGAATCATGCAGGTAAGAGAAGGGAAAATGTTCATGTTCGCTCCTTGTGTTTGCGACCCTGTAAAGATCAATGATCGCGAAGAAGAAGCGCAAGAGAATCGGTGGATGCACGCGAGCCGGCGTAGGAAAATCGCGTAAGGGCCTCTCGTCCACTTATCGGAAGTAAGCGCTGAGAACGTATTGTTGCAGCATCCGGTGCGTGTTGAAGAACGAGCCATTGAGCCCAATGCAGTGAACCATCATGCTGCGAAAGCGTCGTTGATCGTTGTAATAGGTCGGAAGGACATTGCGTTCGAGGGTGTCGTAAAGACATCGCGCATCCCGCTCACTTGTATCCGAATTGGAACTTCCGGTGGATACGTCACCGATGGCCCAGCCGGTGACTCCTTCGATATGCCCTTCCGCCCACCAGCCGTCCAAAACGCTCAGACTCGGCACGCCATTGAGCGCGGCCTTCATACCGCTGGTTCCAGATGCTTCCATTGGAGGCTGCGGTGTATTGAGCCAAACATCGACACCCGCCGTTATAAGTTTTGCCCAGTGGATGTCATATCCGGGCAAATAAACGATCGGAATTTGCTCACCAATTGCGCGGGCCGTGCGAATGATCTGCTGAATGAGCTGCTTACCAAGCTCGTCACGTGGATGGGCCTTGCCGGCAAAAATCACTTGTAGACGCCCGGCCGTCTTAGCCACCTGCCGCAGTCGAGCTGGATCACGTAGAAGGAGATCTGGCCTTTTGTAGGCTGTGGCGCGTCGAGCGAAGCCGAGCGTGCATACCTCCGCGTCCAGCTTCACGCCAGTTTGCTGCCTCACCTGCTCCAAGAGTTGCGATTTAGCTCGCACGTGAGCTTCCCAAATCTCCTCGCGCGAAATCCCGTCCGCATAGCGAAGGCTGAAGTTGTCCTTCCGCCAGTCGGGGATGTGTTTGTCGAACAACTCCGCAAACTGCGGCGAGACCCACGTAGCCGCGTGGACGCCATTGGTGATTGAATCCACTACGTAATTGGCAAACAGCAGCCGTGAGATCTCGCCGTGGCGCTTCGCCACTCCGTTCACATAATGGCTCAGGTTCAGCGCCATGTAGGTCATATTGACCAGCCCCTCATGGCAGACCAGCGATTTCCAATCCATGGTCATTCGAATCGGCCCAATGACCCGTTCGAACAAGTCGATCGGAAACTTGTCTTGGCCTGCCGGAACTGGCGTGTGCGTGGTAAAAACACATTGCCGACGAACGGTTTCCACATCGGATGGATCGATTATTTCGCGGCCATCTTCGGCGGCGGCCTCTCGCAATAGCGCCAGCGCCAGCAGCGCGGCATGTCCTTCATTCATGTGGTATCGGCCGAGCTGCGCGTAGCCTAGCACGCGCAGCATCTCAATCCCGCCAATGCCTAGAAGTGCTTCCTGGCACAGACGGTAATAGGAATCGCCGCCATAGAGCATATCGGTCAGCTGTCGGTCAAAATCCCCGTTTTCTGGAAGATCGGTATCCAAAAAGAAAACCGGTACATGATGCCCCGTGACACCAACCACCTCATAGCGCCAGGCGCGGACATATACCGTTCTGCCCTCGATCAGCAGGGAGGCCCGCTGTGGCATTTCCGCTAAATATGCGCGCGGCTCCCATTCCTGGGGCGCTTCGAGTTGCCGCCCGTCGTCGCTGAGGCTTTGTTGCAAATAACCTTTCCGGTGCAGAAGCGTGACACCCACGATCTGTAGCGATAGATCAGCCGCTGCCCGAATGGTGTCGCCCGCAAGAACACCCAGACCTCCACTGTAGGTAGGCATCGAAGGCTCAAGGCCCACTTCCATTGAGAAGTAACCAATCGTGTGATGCTCTGGCACAGGTTCTCCCAGTAACTAAGCATTTCATTGTGCATGCGGGCCGGGAGTCGGCCATGAAGCAATTCTTTAAGACGGCTTAGATGAATGCCGCGCCAGTCCCTAAGGAAATGACCTACCACCAATCTGAATCCTTCCGATGCCAAACTGACGGATTTGCCCGATATCCCAGTCCTCTTCCAATCGCCAAACTCTCCTTCGACGAATGTTCTTCTGGAGCGATAAATGACCTCAACGAAAACTTCCAAATTGCGCGACATTCCAGCGGAGGAATGGTCCGTGTTCCTGGGGGCGATCAGCCGACACTATGCCGGCCGAACCGTCGAAATTCGGCTAATGGATCCTGAGTTGGGGGTGTTTCTCGTCGCCAGCGGTTTGGCATTCATCGGGATCACATTTGATTCAGCCGCCGGCGAAGCGCCCACCATTCGCGTGGCAGCAGGTGATTTGAATAGTGGGCACATTGCTCATGACATTGTTCATCCAAAACGCGTGCGAATGCGGCAGGAAATGAACGGTGTGGACAATGCGATCGAGATTGAGTCAAGCGATTCACCAACAGTGTTGATCGAGTTTGCCGCCGAATCCGCGAAGCGCATTTGATTTGAATGCAATCCCATTTCTTCCATGAAGGAAATCGATCATGACAAGCAAACGAATCCTGTTCGGAGCGGCGGCGAGAGAGAAGGTTCAAAGAGGCGCCGCGCAGCTTACCGATGCGATCAGGGTGACACTGGGGCCACGGTCCAAATGCGTGCTGATCGGAAAATCATGGGGATCGCCGCTCGTTTGCAATGACGGTCTCACTATCGCCAGAGAAGTTCACCTCATTGACCCGGAAGAAGATCTGGGCGCTCAGATGATCCGGCAGGCGGCGGAGCGCACCGGCGAGGCTGTCGGCGATGGTACGAGCACGGCCACCATCATCGCCTATGCGATCTTCAACGAAGGCCTGCGCAACCTCGCCGCGGGGGCCAGCGCCGTTGATCTCAAGCGCGGACTGGATCGCGGGCTTAAAGCTGCCGTGGCAGCAATCCGATCGCTTTCGCGACCTGTCGAATCGAAGAAAGAGCGAGCGCAGGTGGCGACCATTTCCGCACACAACGATCTGGCTATGGGGCAGCTTGTGGCCGACGCAATGGAAAAGGTCGGCAAAGATGGAGTGGTCTCCGTTGAAGAGGCCAAAGGCACCGAAACGACTTTGGAAGTCGTCGGAGGAATGCAGTTCGATCGCGGCTTCCTTTCGCCCTACTTCGTGACAGACACAGAAAAAATGCAGGCGGTACTCGAATCGCCCTACGTGCTGCTGTACGAAAAGCGGATCGGCAATCCAAAGGATTTCGTCGAATTGCTCGGACAAGTCGCGCGGGAGGGACGAGCCATCTTTATCGTGGCCGAAGATTTGGAAGGCGAAGCGCTTGCGACGCTCGTGCTCAACAAAATTCGCGGCACATTGAATGTCTGCGCCGCCAAAGCGCCCGCTTACGGCGACCGCCGCAAAGCTCTGATGGAAGACATGGCCGTTCTGACCGGCGGCCGGTTCATCGCCGAAGAACTTGGAACGAAGCTGGAAAACATCACGATCAAAGATCTTGGCCGAGCCCAGCGAATCGTGATCGATCGTGACAACACGACTTTGATCGGTGGCGGCGGAGACAAGGCAGCCATTCAGGGTCGATGCGCCGAAATACGTCAGGAGATCGAGAAAACAACCTCCGATTACGATCGCGAGAAGCTCCAGGAACGGCTGGCAAAACTCAGCGGCGGCGTCGCGGTCATTCGCGTTGGCGCGCCCACCGAAGCGGAAATGAAAAACCGCAAAGAAGCCTTCGAAGATGCGATCAGTGCAACCAAGGCCGCAGTCGCCGAAGGAATCGTACCAGGCGGCGGCCTGGCGCTCCTGCGCGCCATTGATGCGGTGACCAAGGAGGCTGCTCGCTGTGAAGGCGACGAGGCCACCGGTATACGAATCTTGGCCAAGGCACTGGAGGCGCCAACCCGGCAAATCGCCGACAACTCCGGTGCCGACGGTGGCGTCGTGGTCGGACAAATGCGCACTGGCAACGGCAATTATGGATTTGACGCCTCGTGCAGCCGATATGTCGATCTGGTTCAAAGCGGTATCATCGACCCCACAAAAGTCGAGCGCGTTGCGCTTGAGAATGCAGTCTCAGTAGCCGGGACCCTGCTCCTGGCCGAAGCAACGCTGACCGACGTGCCAGAACCCAAGGCCGATCGATCGTTGGCAGAAACAGTGGCCGAATGAGGGATGCTACCCTGCCCGGATAGATTGGAACTTTCGTGGAAAAATCTGCTGACGGTTGCAGGATCGAATAACTCTAGGTCTTTTCACGCCTGTTGCTAAAGGGGTCTCATCGTCGAACGGCTTCGAGCACGGGCGCGCTTCCGCGGGCTTCCAGTGAAGGCGGAAGCGATTGAAAATCTCCTCGCAAGGCTTTGAGTGCGTAGCGTTCGGCTTCGATTTCGCGGCGTCCGCGCACGCCCAGGCGGTGAAGAATGGCCTGGACCCAAGGCGAAGGGTGAACGAACTGGTACAGTAGAAGGCCCTCCGCGGCCAACAGCGGCAAGAGCGCCGTTCTGCTGCGTCGCGTGATCCCGGAAAGAAGTCCCAGAAATGAGATGCCTGCCGCGCCCGTTGCGACCAATTGCGCCGCATCCCATTCGCGATCCAGCTCTTCGATGCGAGCATTGATCTGTTCGGGATGATGCGCATAGAAGGCGATTACTGCTTCCGCGCCACCTGCCGCGGGTGCTCCGCTCGGCAAAGATTGCATTGCCATTGACGACTTGTCTTGTTCTTCATTCATTGGAATTTCCTGCCGGACTTATGTTGAAAATTCGGGTCAGAGAGCCGCAACCTTTCTGTCTTCTTGCTTTGTGTCCTCGACCGTCGCATTCGTTGCCTTTTGACGCGCAATGAGCACTGGGCAAGGGGCTCTTCGCACGACCGCTTCTGCGGTACTGCCGATAATGAAACGAGAGACGCCGTGGCGGCCGTGCGTACCGATGAGAATCAGATCCGCATTCCATTTATGTGCGGCAGCAACGATTTTTTCTGCGGCAAGCCCCTCCTCCACCAGTTCCTCGGCATAAATCTTTTCCGGGATAATCTGATGCATTTTATGAAGCAAGGCCTTGGCGTCATCGAGGCGCACCGAAGGCATTGGAGAATCAGCGGTTGCCATTTCTGTAAGGAAAGGGGGCGCGGCAGCGGCTACGTTGATCAACCCCAGCTTGGAGTTGAACTTGTTGGCAAGCTCAATGGCCATCTCGACCGCAGCCTTTGCTGGAGCGCTGTCGTCCACCGCGACAAGGATTCTTCGGAACATTTTAGGCTCCTTTCGAAGGTCAATTTGGCTCGAAGTTAATGCTTGCGCTTCCTTTGGTTGAGCGGAGAAGAATCGATCGATAACGTTTATGACGAGCCGAGGATTGCGAAATAGAATGCAACCGCCTTCGTTCCGCACCGGGCAATAGCCGCTGCATTGCTGAATTGGACATTTGCTGCAGATCTCTTCCATGATCTGGTTGAGATAGGGTTCAATGTTGTCGGCACTGGTTCGCCGCGAAATCCGCAATAGTTCGGGTAATTGACGCTTAATTTGCTCCAAATCGGCGGCCAGCGTGTGCCTCGCGTCACCGCCCGACTCGTCCGCGGCTGTTTCAATAGCCGAACGGATTTGCGCCAATAGTTGCTGGTTGATCGCTGTGTTTTCCTGATTCTCGTCACTCATGGTTGCTCCGATATGAAGAAGCATCCCACGCTCATTGAGTGCCCGGTATCAGGCAATACTTGCAAACATGACTACGGCTTTTTCCTACCCCAAAGCTCAAATTAAGTGGTGGACCGCCAGCACGAGGTCAATATTTTTGCGAAAAATGCTTCCCCAACTCCCGTGACGCCGCCAGTAACTGTTTGGATTCCGCGATCCTGGCGCGGACCCCTTCCAATAACTCATCCGCGCGGCTGCGCAATTGGAGATCTGTTTTCAGGTACGGCAATGGCTTCTTTTTCTTGTAGATTCTAGCTGCCATGCCAGCAGCTTATGACTTCTGGAGTGTCGCGGTATCGTGAATTGACCTAATTCTGCATCGGGACGTTGCGTATCCGCCTCAGATAGACGCCGCACCGTTTCCTGCCTGACGTTCCAAAATATTGCATCGGAGTGCGAGTACGAAATCGCCTATTTTGCGAGCTTTCGTATCCGTGCTGCACCGGCCCAGGCGATTGGAACCGTAATTAAAAACATCCCCAAAGCGGATGGCAACGGCACAAGATACGTTTGAAAAGCGTAATCCGATGCTGGCAAGGGGGAGCTGCCGTTGCTGCCCGTTCCCCACGTAATGCTGTCGGCAGAACTGCCGCGGGCGAAACCTCTCCCACCCGAATACGTGCCGTTCTCGTCCATCGACCAGATAAATGGTATATCGTCCGTCTCCCCAAACACGGCACCCGCAGGAGTGGTCAGCACGACCGCCAGCACGTCGCCCTTCTTCACACGCAATCTCGGCAGGTCAAATCGAACAAATGTTCCCTGCAGGCCGTTCTCAGGCGGAATGTCGATCGCAGCTTTGGTAAGCGAAGCGAGGATATCGGGCCCGGTATTCGCCTCGATCGGCACGCCGTTCACCGTTCGGCGAAGATCGAGCGTGATCTGGTCGCTGTCCAGCGCGCTCAATCGGCCGATCCTGACGGCAACTGCTTCCAGCGTGCCCGTACGGCCAACAGTGAAAGTTTGTGCGACCTCGAAGCGAGCCGCGACGAGGGTGTTGGAGTCGGTAACGTTTGTGTAAGACTGATCAAGCTCACCAACTGCCATTCCTGCCCGTGCCATGCCAGCAAAGGCGAGCGTCGCGAGAATTATTGTTGCCGCGAGATGTGTTGGGCAATGAGCAGATGTGCGCTCCATACGCTTCCTTTCACCCTGATGGATTGGACTTCGTATCTTACAAGACGTTGCTACTGGATCAATCGCAAATTATTCGTCGCTCACCCGCACGCCGGGAGCCACCGCATGCTAATTCCAAACAAGCGAGAACATATAGGGAAGTTTCCGATTGAGCCCTAGGTGGTCCTTTGGCGTTCGAATGCTGGGTCTTTCCCATTCGCGCGATTTAGCTTGATGGAGATACTATTGCGCATGCGATGAAGAACTTGCCGCAACTCGAAGGTCTCATGGAAGACGGCTTGCTTCCATCATTGGTTGATTGTGTCGTTCTGCTTTGGAAGTGAATAAAAATGAATACTTCTTTGCCCATTTCGCGACGCGCACTGGGGTCGGAAGGTCCGGGATCGAAATGGCCTGGCACGATCTGGATATGGGAACATCGTCAGCCATTGATCGTGACGCTCGCTGTGATCGGGATTGCATGCCATCTCGTTCTCCGGTTTGCAACCGATGCCTCACCTCGAATGCAGGTATGGCCCCTGTGGCTTGTATTGGGTTTCGGAGGAATGCCGCTCGTTGGGGAGCTAACTGCGAAGCTCGTACGGGGACATTTTGGATCAGACCTGCTGGCCGGTATCTCGATCGTCACGTCGGTGATTCTGCACGAATACCTTGCCGGCGCGATTGTCGTGTTGATGCTCTCAGGGGGCGAAGCGATCGAATCGTTCGCCATTGACCGGGCCTCCTCCTCACTGAAGGCGCTGGCAAACCGCCTGCCTGCGATCGCGCATCGGAAGAATATCGAGCGCATCATCGACGTGGCGCTCGATCAGGTCATACCTGGTGACACGCTGGTCGTGTTCCCTCACGAAATCTGTCCGGCTGATGGTGTGGTTCTCGAGGGGCATGGCGCCATGGACGAAGCTTTTCTCACGGGAGAGCCTTTTCGAATTTCAAAAGCGCCAGGAGCGAACGTGCTATGCGGCGCGATGAACGGAGACACCGCCCTTACCATTCGCGCAGAAAAACCGGCATCCGACTCGCGCTACGAGCGCATCATCGAAGTGATGCGGTCCTCCGAACAGAGCGCTCCGCGGCTGCGCCGCCTGGGCGACACGCTCGGCGCAGCGTATACACCCATTGCCGTTGCCATCGGAATCGCGGCGTGGCTGTTGAGCGGGAACGCATCGCGATTCCTGGCAGTAATGGTCGTGGCAACGCCATGCCCCCTGCTGATTGCAATCCCGGTTGGAATCATTGGTGCCATTTCCCTCGCAGCACGGCGAGGCATCATTGTGCGCAAGGCGGCGGTTTTGGAACAAGCCGACACTTGCCGCACAATGATCTTCGATAAGACCGGCACGCTGACGTACGGCAAGCCGGCGCTTTCAGAGTTACTGACTGCTTCTGGGTTTGATGACGACGAAGTGCTGATGCTCGTCGCGAGCCTGGAACGTTATTCGAAACATCCGCTCGCGCGCGCGGTTGTCTCCGCGGCTGAGGAACATAAGCTGGCAACGCATGAACCCGCGCGCGTGAGCGAGCTACCAGGCAAGGGATTGAGCGGCATCGTCAATGGCCATGAGATTCAAGTTACGGGCCGCGCGGCGCTCGGCCCCGCCCTTGCGTCAGCTTTGCCGGAGGTAAAAGAGGGTCTGGAGTGTGTGGTATTAATCGACGGGCAATATGCCGCCACGTTTCGATTTGCCGATGAGATCAAGCCCTCCAGTCGTTCATTCGTAAAGCATCTGGGACCGCAACACCATGTGCGCGAGCTGGTGCTCCTCTCCGGGGACCGAAAGAGGGAAGTGCAAAAACTGGGTGAGCGCGTTGGAATTGCGCGAGCTTATTTCGAGCAAAGCCCGGAACAAAAACTGCAGTTTGTGAAGGAAGAAACGAAGCGAGCCCGAACGCTCTACGTCGGCGACGGCATCAACGATGCCCCAGCCCTGGCGGCGGCTACAGTCGGTGTTGCGATGGGATCCGACGGCCAGATCGCCGGTGAGGCGGCGGGAGTTGTCATTCTCGACTCTTCGATGCAACGCGTTGACGAATTCCTGCACATCAGCCGACGCATGCGGAAGATCATCCTGCAAAGCGCCGTCGGCGGAATGGCCCTCAGCGTCATCGGCATGGGATTGGCCTCGGCCGGCCATTTGCCACCCGTAGCGGGGGCATTATGTCAGGAGGCGATCGATGTGCTGGCAGTTATCAATGCACTGCGGACTGCGCTTCCACCGCGTGTGCTTACTGACTTCAATGTTTGACGACTACCGCCGCATGCTCATGGAATGAGTCTCAAGGAGTCATTGTCGGCGTTCGCTGTCAACGTCATCGAAAAGCATTCGATACCGTGGCGTGTCGAGGTCGTCGAATTGGCCGCGGTGGACGGCCCAGAAGAAGGCGCCGAGTGCTACGCCCGCCATGATGATCGCAAGCGGCAAGATCACGAATAGCACCGTCATGACTGCACCGCCTTGCGGAGCCGGACAAACCCACCGATTGAGAGAACTGACAGCCCAAGAACGGTGGCCGAGCTGACCGGCATGAGGATGGCCGCGATCATCGGCGTCATCCACCCGCCCACGGCAAGCGCGCCGGCTAGAAGATTGTAAGACAGCGAAATGATCAGATTCCGGTGAATGACGTGCATTGCCTTTCGGCTCACTTGCACCAACTCGACGACCGGCGCGAGGCCGGGCCGGGCGATGTAAACGTCCGCGGCAGCCAGGCTCGCTTCGGCACCGCCATGAACGGCTATGCCGACGTCGGCTGCCGCCAGGGCAGCGGCGTCGTTGACGCCGTCACCGACCATTACGACCGGCTTACCGCCATGCTGTTGAACGTGTCGCAGCTTCTGCTCGGGCATCATGCCACCGTGTGCGCGCTCGGGCTCGACTTGAACCTGCTTTGCGATGTTTGAGACAACCGGCGCCGCATCGCCAGACAGAATCTCGGGCGCGAAGTTCAGTTGGCGAAGTCGATCGACGGCGCTGGGGCTGTCGCTGCGAAGGGCATCGCCCAAGGCCGCGATGGCGACAGCGATGCGATCAATCGCCACTACGACTGTCGTGCATTGAGTGGACTCGCTTTCTTTGATGTTCGCTTGCAGCGAACAAGAGATGTCGACTCCGTTGCGGCGAGTAAACGCGGGCGAGCCGATGTGTAAAAGGCTTTGTCCAATTCGTGCGCTAAGACCACCGTCGCCGCGCTCGACGATATCAGAGAGCGGTTGATCATTTGCGGGCGACTCTTGCGCCAAGTGCGCGAGTGCCCGGCCCACAGGATGATTTGAATTCTGCTCCGCTCGCGCCGCCAATGCTCGTGCGCTTTGGCTGCCATACCAATTCAGAACTCTGAGCTTTCCTTCGGTAAGGGTGCCGGTCTTGTCCAGGAGAAGAGTACCGCCGCGCGAGAGTTGCTCGAGGGCGACGCCATTTTTCACCAGGATGTCGCGCCGCGCCAGCCGGCCGATTGCGATCGCAATCGTCAGCGGCGTTGCCAGCCCCAGCACGCAGGGGCAGGTGACGATAAGCAATGCGACTGTGTGATCGATCGCCAACGGGAGACTAATTCGGCTCCAGAATGCGAAGGTCGCAATAGCGACTACGGTGATTGCCACGACAAACCATTTGCCGACTCGATCTGCGAATTGAACGACGGCTGGCTTTTCGCGGATGCCGTCTTCGACGAGCCGCATCAGCTTGCCGATGCGGGTCGCGCCGCCGACCGACTGGACCGTGAAACGCACAACTGAACCGATATTCTGCGCGCCGGCATGAACTGGGGATCCCGGAGCGATCGGCGCCGGCATCGATTCGCCAGTCAGCATTGCCATGTTAATGCTTGATTTACCGCTGAGAACGATGCCATCTGCGGGAAACAAATCGCCGGCACGGACTTGCACGATGTCTCCGGGAACCAATGCCTCGGCCGGTATATCGACCACCTGACCATCTTCCACGCGTTGGCAACTGCGCGGCGTCAAATTGAAGAGCAATCCCACCGCATCATCCGCCCATCGCTGTTGGCGATATTGAATGAACCGGCCGACGAGCAGAAGAAAGATCAGGACGCACAGCGAATCGAAATAAATTTCTCCACGATTGAGCACCACGTTGACGAATCCCGCGACCCCGCCAACTGCGAGTGCCAACGCGATCGGTACATCCAGATTCGTAGTTCGCATCCGGATGGCAGTCCAAGCACTTCGGAAGAAAGTCGCGCCCGGCCAGCAGAGCGAGATCATCGCCAGCCCCGCGCTGATCCATCGGAAGAACATGCGATACTGCACATCCATGTTTCCAAATGAGCCGGCATAGAGCGCCAGCGCCAGCAGCATCACGTTGCCCATGATCGCGCCGGCGACGCCGACGTGAATCAGCCGCTTGCGGGCCTCTTTCCGATGCGCTTCACGGCCCAATTCGCTGCGGGCCGCGTGTGGCGTGTATCCGAGCTTGTCCAGCGATTGAGCGATGCGCGACAGCTTGATCTGCTGCGGATCCCACGTCAGGCGAACGGTGGCTTCGCGAAGGCTGAGCCGTGCATCAATAATGCCGGGAAGAACACGAGGGAGTCGCTCGAGAAGCCAGACACATGCCGCACAAGTGACGCCTTCAAGAGTGAGATCAACACTCAGCGCACCATCGTTCTTCGGCTGCACATAGAGCTTGTAAAACGCCTCGGTATCGAAGCTGAGAAAGCTCTCATTTGTCGGATGGGCCGGCTGAAAGGTGGAGTCGCCCAGATCGCGAAGGCGGTAGTAGTTATCGAGCCCGCAAGCATGAAGTGTCTGAAAGACCGCTTCGCAACCAGTGCAGCAGAACTGGTGCTCGGCTTCGAGCTGAATCAGCGCATCAGGAACTGCCAGCCCGCAGTGCGCGCAGGCCACCGGCTCGGCAGGAATGCTGGGGCGAACTAGATCAGCGGTGAGCGTCATGGACCTCGCAGCAAGGGTGAGCATCCGTAGCCGGAATAGTGCTCGATAAATGAATGCGCTTGGCCAGCTCGGTCGGATCGAGCTGTGCCCGGCCGACGAGTGTGAAGACGCCGGCCATTACCATCGCGATGACGGTCAGTGTCGGAAGTTGCTTGCCGACGATTCCTAATAATCCGCGCAGTCCCGCGCCAACCGCGACCAATGCTGGGAGCGTCCCTGTCCAAAACGCTGCCATCGCAATCGCGCCCCGAGCAGGTGAACCGGTGCCGGCAGCAGTAACCGCAAAGGCATACAGCCAGCCGCAGGGGAGCATGGTCGTCAGAAGTCCGATGGCGAAGGCCCGTACCAGGGCCGGTCGATTTATGGCGAAGCGATGTCCACATGAAACGACATTCATCCAGGATTTGGGCAGGTGCAGATGTTGAATTGCGACGCCGTGAGAGCGAAGCAATGTGGTGATGCCGAAGAGCACCATGGTGATTCCGGCCAGCCCCGCTGCGAGCGGCCGAATGCCCGCCAGCGCGCTGGTGACGTTGAGCAGCTTTCCAAGCGAGCCGACAGCGGCGCCCAGTGAGATGTAGCTCAGCAGCCGGCCCAAGTGATATGCACCTTGCAGGGCTGCGGCACGTTGCCACGATGCGCGCGGGCCAGTCGCAATTGCCAGGAATGCGCCGCACATGCCGGCGCAGTGGAAGCTGCCGAGCACACTGGCCAGGAAAATGGCAACGACCAGAGCGATCAAGAGCCCCTCCGCGCGTTCGTCACATAAGCCTGCTGCTTTCCAATGAAGCTCTGCTTGCCGGCGGTGATGGTGTAATGCAGTTCCCATTCACCGGCGTAGCGCATGGGAAGCAGTGCCGTGAAGTACCTGGGGTCAATGGAATCAGATTTCAGTGTGACGGTACGGTCTTCATTGCCGTGCGCATCATGAAAATACTCCAGATCGATGACAGCGCTGGGAATTGCCCGGCCGTGTGCATCAGTCAGTATGAAGCGAACCACCCGGCGACCAAGCGGATCTACTTGTTCAGCCGCCTCCATCTCGACATGCCAGCCGAGCTTTTCGCTCGCGCGATATTTGGCCTGCTCTGCATCCCAGTTGACCGCACGCTCATAGTAGTCTGGAACGATGGCAGAAGATTTATCGTGTACCGCAATCATCATCGCCACGACCATGATCACGACATGCGTCAACAGCATGCCGACGATGATCCACGGCCAGGGGCTTCTGCGGTTTCGACCCGCGCCGGTGCCTTCAAGGTTTCGCATTGGATTCTCCAGCAGAGCGGGTTTGAATGGCCGAATTATTGATGGGCGTCATCGGCCCCAGAAGCCGGCAGCTTCTATCGATTTTCACGCCATCGCCGTTGATGCGCAACGTGATATCGAGCGTTCCGAAAGTGAATGCGGCGGGAGGTGCCAGCACACGCACTGGCTCAACCCATGATTGGCCGGGATTGATGAGGATGGTGTCTTGCGTCGCGATTGCGCGAACGTCCGTACGATCGGCAGCAGCAATGTGCAGCCTAAGCGGCTTTTCCGTGCGGTTGGTCATTTTCACCCGCACCACATTTTCAATCTGCCCCGCTTCCGTGGTGATAAATGGAAGACCCAGGCCGCGCAGCAGGGTTACATCGACCGGTGAACGCGTGGCGATCAGGAAGACGATCAGCCCAAGGAGCAGCGCGACGATGGTCGGATAGATGATCACCCGCGGACGAAGGGTCTTTGTTCTTTCGCCGGCCAGGGCGGCCTGCGAGCTGTACCGAATCAGCCCAAGCGGCCGGCCGAGTTTGCTCATGACGGCATCGCACGCATCGACGCACTGCGCGCACCCGACGCATTCAATCTGCAGGCCGTCACGAATATCGATGCCGGTCGGGCAGACGTTGACGCACATGTTGCAATCGACGCAATCGCCCGGAGCATCGGCAACGGGAAGGGCAATGCGCCTGGCGGCGCCGCGAGGCTCGCCCCGCTTGCGGTCGTATGTCACGATCAACGACCATCGATCGAGAAGAGCGCTTTGAAATCGGCCATAGGGGCAAGCGATGATGCACATCTGCTCGCGAAAGAATCCAAAATTGAAGAGCATGAGCGCCGTTGTCGCGAGCATGACGACAAACGCAGCCGGGTGTTCCACCGGAGAATGCGTCATCCAATGGCGAAGCTGCTCGACGCCGACGAAGTAAGAGAGAAACGTGTTGGCCACAAACAGGCTGGCCACAACAAAGCTGAGATACATTCCTACCAGGCGCCACGGCGCAAGATTCTCGCGTGGCTTCCCGCCGGTGCCTGTTCGACCCATGAAAAGTCGTTCGATTGGGCGATAGAGGAATTCGAGGTAAACCGTCTGCGGGCACCCCCAGCCACACCAGACGCGCCCCATCAGCGCTGTCAGGAAGAAGATGGTCAGCAGCACACTGATAGCAAATAGCGCCAGCAGCGGCGTGTCGGTCGGCAGAAAGGTCGTACCTAATAACGTAAATCGACGACTGACGACGTCCAGCAGCAACAGGGGCTTGCCGGCGATCTTGAGGTACGGAATGAAGACAAACACGGCCATGAGCAGATAGGCAACGGCCCGCCGACGCGTCCAGAATCGGCCGTGCGCAAGCTTCGGATAGAGCCAGCGCCGCGACCCATCCTGCTCGAGCGTGGAAAGCACGCGCTTCGGGGTTGACAGAAGTTGGTTCTCGGTAGACAGCGTCATAAATGCTTTCGCAACTAATCACAACTATTAATTGCTGCCCCAGGCTGGAATCTGTTGGCCTTCCGCTGCTTTGCCAGAATGATTTTGACCGCGCAGAGATGCGACGTAGGCCGACACCTGAACGATTTCATTGGGGCTCAGGCGATTTGCCCATGAAGGCATTTCCGCCGCCTTGCTCTTTCGCCCTTTCGTCACGACATCCGGAATATCTTCGATTTTGCGAACGTGGAGATAGAACTCATCGGTGAGGTTCGGCCCGATAAGCCCTGAAGCATCTCGGTTGTGGCAGGCAACGCAGTTGGTGGCGAAAATCGCCGCCCCGGCTTTCAAGGAATCATCATCCTTGAGCAACCGCAGAAGCGTCGTCGCATCGGGTTTCAAAGCGCCGCCACTGCGTTTCAGCTCAGCGATGGATGCGCGACCATATTCTTCAACGGGGCTGAGCTGTCCGCCTAGAAGCATCGCAGTGAAGAAATAAATGCCCGAGAAAATGATGGTCGCGGCCCAGAGCCACTTCCACCAGCCCGGCAGCGGCGAGTCATATTCCTGGATCCCATCGTACGTGTGATCCAACGGCGTCGGTTCATATCTGTCGTTCATGGCTACTGCTCCATCTCAGCTGAACGCTTCTCAATCGTTTGAGCCAGCGGGAGATTCGACCAGTGATCGACTTCCTTGCGGCTTCGCGTAACGCTCCATGCGAGGATGAGGACGAAGCTCAACAGGAAGAGAACCAGACCAATTTCTGCCGAATGCATCATGAATAGTTCTTTCAACATGTTTGTTTCCTCAGGGGTTGGCTGATGCCGATGCGACCTTGGAAGGGTGTGTGGTCGGCGCGGGCTCCGGTGTATCGGATGGAGGAGCCGCGAACAGATCGATCCCGAGCCGCTGAATGTACGCAATCAGCGCAACCGCCTGCTTGTCCTGCAGATTTTGTGGACCGCCTTGCTGCGCGATGGTCTGGGCGATCTGAGCCGCCTGTGCCTTCGCGTTATCAACGGAGGTTTCCCGATCCTGTTCCGAATAGGGCACGCCCAGCATCTTCATCGCCTTGAGGCGGACCGGGATCGAATCAAAATCCAACTGGTCCGTGAACAGGTGCGGATAGCGCGGCATGATCGAGCCCGGCGTCACCTGGGCCGGATTCATGAAATGCATTGCGTGCCATAGATTCGACTGCCGCCCGCCTTCGCGCGCCAGATCAGGACCAATTCGACGCGAACCCCATTGGAACGGGTGATCGTAAACCGATTCGCCGGGCTTAGAGTATTCGCCGAAACGCTTGGTCTCAGCCAGGATCGGACGGATCATCTGCGAATGGCAGTTGTAGCAGCCCTCGGAGAGATAAATGTCTCGACCGGCCAGTTCCAGCGGCGAATAGGGCTTGACCGAAGCGATTGTTGGAACATTTGAGCGAATCAGGAATTCTGGAATCGCTTCGAGCAGCGATGCCAGCGCCACCGCACCGACCACCATCATGGTGAACTTCACCGGCAGGCGTTCCCACTTTCGATGCCACCAGAAGGTGGACCAGACGTCGATGCCCTTGGCGATGTCGGCGCAGTTTTCGAGTTTTGAAGCTGGTTTGGTCGCGTCGCCGGTATAAACGGGTGACAGGGCCGGCGCACGATGAACAGGAACGTCGTACACCGCCGGGCGCGATTTCCAGGTCTTGTAGAAGTTGATTCCGCCGAGGATCGCGCCGGTGAGATAGAGCGTCCCCCCCACGCCGCGAAGCATGTACATCGGCATGATCGCCAGGGTCGTCTCGATGAAGTCCGGGTATTGAAGCTGACCGGTCGGCGTGAGCGCTCGCCACATCAGTCCCTGCGTGATGCCGGCCACGTAAATCGGAATGATGTAGAGAACGATGCCGATCGTTCCCACCCAGAAGTGGGCGTTGGCCAGCTTCTGGCTCCAGAGCTTCGTCTGGAACAGCCGCGGCAGAAGCCAGTACATCATGCCGAAGGTCATGAATCCGTTCCAACCGAGGGTGCCGCTGTGGACGTGGGCAATGGTCCAGTCGGTGTAGTGCGACAAGGCATTGACCGACTTGATCGAAAGCATCGGCCCTTCGAAGGTCGCCATGCCGTAGAAGGTGATCGCGACGACAAAGAATTTGAGCACCGGATCGCTGGCGACTTTATTCCACGCCCCGCGAAGCGTGAGCAGGCCGTTGATCATGCCGCCCCATGAAGGCATCCAGAGCATCAGTGAGAAAAGCATTCCCAGGCTGCTGGCCCAGTCGGGCAGCGCAGTGTAGTGCAGGTGGTGCGGGCCGGCCCAGATGTAGATGAACACCAGCGACCAGAAGTGAACGATCGACAGGCGATAGCTGAAGACCGGTTTCTCCGCCGCCTTGGGCAGGAAGTAATACATCAGCCCCAGGAACGGCGTCGTCAGGAAAAAAGCCACCGCATTGTGGCCATACCACCACTGCATGAAGGCGTCCTGTACGCCTGCATAGACCGAGTAACTTCGTGTCAGGCTGACCGGGATCGCCAGGTTGTTAAAGACATGCAGCACTGCGACGGTGACGATGCTGGCAATATAAAACCAGATCGCGACGTAGAGATGACGTTCGCGCCGTCGGAGCAGCGTCATGAAGAAATTGACGCCGAAGAAGCCGACCCAGACGATGGCAATGAGGATGTCGATCGGCCATTCCAGCTCCGCATATTCTTTGCTTTGCGTGATGCCCATCGGCAGCGTGATCGCAGCACAAACAATGATGAGCTGCCAGCCCCAAAGGTGCAGTGCGCTGAGTGTGTCGCTCCACATCCGCGCTTTGCAGAGTCGTTGCGTCGAATAGTAGCAGCCCGCAAAAAATGCATTTCCAGCAAACGCGAAGATCGCGGCATTCGTGTGCAATGGACGCAGCCGGCCGAAGGTGAGGTATTGGATTCCGAACGCGAGCTGCGGCCAGATCAACTGCAGCGCGCAATAGAGGCCAACGAGAAATGCCACGATCCCCCAGACGTAAGTCGCCAGCAGAAACCCACGGACGGTCTGATCGTCGTAGGAGAATGCTTCGAGCCTCTCGACGGCAGGTGGCGGTAATGCCGTTCGAGCTTCCATTTCCAACGTCGCTTGGTGCATGGTCTGATCCCTGTCAAAAACTGCTCTCGTAGGAGATTGCGCTGTCAGCGAGCCCTCGGCTTCGCACGCGAGTAACTTCGGCGATATTTCGAAGACAAAAAATCGGCGGGCACTCGTATACCGGCGTAGGGAGGATCCCTAGGCGAACGTAGGGATTGCCGCGAAGTGATTGCCTTGATTAGCGCGAAGGATTTGGAGCCGGAGGTTTAAGTGATTTCGCGGGAGCGGGTCCGGCAGAGCCGACCCGCCTGTACTTGCGAGTTCTTTGATCGTGGCATCGGAACATTCACCGCGAATCAGGTGAATTCTGCACTGCAAAGCGCAACAACTCGGCACTCGTCTTGAGGTTCAGTTTTTCCTTGATATGCTCGCGGTGGGCTTCAATCGTTTTGACGCTCAGGCAAAGCTTTTCGGCTATTTCCTTCGCGCTCTGACCCGCGCCGATCATGCGGAACACTTCCAGTTCGCGATCGGTGAGGCGATCCATCGGCATCTGCCCGACCGACTTTTTTCCACCGACCATGCGCTGAAGCAGCGTGGCGCTCATCTTGTCGCTGACATAGATTTGTCCCGACAGCACCCTGCGGATCGCCGACAGAAGCGTCTGTGGCCCTTCCTGTTTCATAATGTAGCCGCTTGCCCCGGCGCGCAGGGCACGCTCCGTATAAAGCGCTTCATCATGCATCGAGAGCATGAGCACTGGCAGATCGGAATTGAAAGATTTGATTTCTTTGAGCAACTCCAGGCCATCGCCGTCTTTCAGCGACACATCCAGAAGGATCAGATCAGGCTTCGCAGCACGAATGGCGGCAAGCGAGCCATAAGTGTCTTCCCCTTGTCCACAGACAGCCAAATCGGCCTCCGATTCCACCATTTGGGCCAGGCCCTGCCGAACGATTGGATGATCGTCCACGATAAAGATTTTGCGTTTCCCGGCAGCACTCTGCACAGCCGGTTGAGCAGGGACAGAACTCTTGGATTTACTTTTTACCATTCGAACCCTCACGATCATCTACGAACGTGCCCATTGGCAAACGACTCTCACACCCCTGTTTGACACATTGCATTCTAATCGCAGATTGGCCCCGATAACCTTTGCCCGATGCTGCATCATACGGATTGCCAAGTCACTGCGGTAGCGTTCCTCGCTCAACAGGCTCAGCCCATTATCGCAAATACAGAGCGACAGGACACGCCCATCATCGACAAGTCCAATTGTAATTTCCTTCGCATGTCCGTGTTTCAGTGCCTCGCGGACAGCCTCCTGGGCGATGCGGTATAAATGTGTTGCAGCCGAGGCGTTGCGCACTTCGATATCCTGCGGAGCCTGGAATTTGCACACGATTTTGTGCGCATCGGAAGTATCCAGAGCCAGTCGCGACAGGGCGACGCTCAGCCCATTGGGTTGCGGATCGACTGGATAAAGTCCGTAAGAAAGCCCTCGTCCATGCCGAATTGCATCGTTGAGCTGAGCCGTAACCCTTGTCAATTCGGAAGCTTGAATAGTCGCCCCACCAGAAGTCTTCCGATGAAGTGACTGGAGGGCAAATGCAATACCCGCAAGCTCCTGGCACAAGCCATCATGAAGCTCGTGGCCGATCCGCTGCTGTTCCCGCTCGCTGACTTGAAGGATTTCGTTTTCCAGTTGTCGACGTTCGCTGATGTCTCGGACCACGCCCGTGAAGGTGCGCGATCCTCCGGCGAGGACCTCGCTGACAGAAAGCTCTATCGGAAATACGCTGCCATCCTTCCGCTTTCCGACGGCTTCGCGCCCAATCCCGATGATCTTCGGCTCACCCGTTTGGAGGTATCTTGAAAGATACGCATCATGCTGTTCCCGAAACGGCGCTGGCATCAAAATACTGACGTTCTTCCCGATCACTTCTGCCCGTTCGTATCCAAACATGCGCTCGGCAGCTCGATTGAAAGTTTGGATTATGCCGCGCTCGCCAATGATGACGATCGCATCGACCGCCGTTTCCAGAACGGCTTCTAACTGGCTGCTCGCCCGTCCAAATTGAATCTTCCCGCCTTTTTCACTGAGGCTCATTCTGGCTTTCTCAAGAGCTGGGCGTTTCTGCCGATTCTGGGTTGCACGAGGCGCCCAATGCGTCCCGGGACGAGCGTTTGATGAAGAGGATTGTAAAACGTCTTTCACTGCATCCATCATCGCACGTTGCACGGCGCCCAAACATCGGGATATCGCGGCATTAATCTCTCAAGAAAGGTCTTAGCCTCAATAGGGTTTTCACCTAGAAGACCAAGGCCGCAAGGAGCAGCGTTCCAAAGCGTCAATGAAACACTGGCGCCTTCGCACTGCCCATGCTGATATGGAATACCTCGCTCGATTGCACCGATATCGTTTCCGTGAAATAGCCCGCGAGATGTTCGGCGTTCGCAAGCACGCGCAGTGCAACTTTGGCTGGCGGAGTGGCGACCTTATGCACACCGGCGGCCAATAAAAGCAGGTCCCAGTCGATCTCCGATAATTCGACGGGATCGACACGACCTTTGAGAATCAGGTCGGCAAGCAGAACAGCGCGTCGTTGGTTCCTGGTCACGGTCTACTCCGCTCGAATCGGCAAAACAATCGCCGACCAATTGAGCGTATGAATCATGCCGGGCCACAGCCATCAGATAATCTGCGACATGTGCCATCGGGGAATTCCCTATCCAACTTCGCATCATTCGGTCGGATCCGTTTCAGTGCTGCCTGACGTCGATCCGCCCGAGGCCTTGGCAGATCCAAAGCCGATGTACACGTCCACCAATTGTCCAGGAAACAGGTTCAGGTTTTTCTTCTCGAACCGGAACAGAACAGGCAGCACTCGCACATCCACGCGCTCCTGCCGCTGGTCCGCCAGCTCTATCTTCGGCGAAACATACGGCTGTACCCGGTCGAACATGATCGGCACGCTGATGTCCGTGCCGCGAATGGAGAGTTTCGCGACGATGTGATCCTTATCCGGCAGTCGCGAGATCAGGATTTCATCCACATAGCAGCGAACTTCCAGGTAATCCTGCACCGTCCCCATCGTCACGAGTGGCTGGAAGTTTTGCGTATAGGTGCCATACGCGCCTTGCGGCGACACATATCCTCCGACCGCGCCTTGAATCGACAGAACGACGCCATCGCACGGGGCACGGAGCGTATATTTGGCCAGGAGCGCCTCGGCAGCAGAGGCGGCCTTGGAGAGCGCTTCATATTGCATTTCCTGGTTTCGCACGTCGTAGCTCCAGGCGCCGGCCCTCGTCAATTCGTATTGGCGTTCGGCAAGCGCAAGGTTGGTTGTCGCAACGGCAGTCGCATTTCGCGCATTATCCAGGTCGTCGAGAGTGACCGATTCTGCGCCGGCATATGCAGCCTGCATTTTGTCAGAGTGATCTTTGAGCTGCTTGAGATTTGCTTTGGCGGCCACCACTTGAGCTTCCACAACGCGTAACGTTTCCGGCCTCGGCTGGGCCTTGAGCTCTTCCAGGAGCACCCGTGCCGATTCGGCTTGTGCGTGCTGCTGGGCCGCCACCGCGCGCTGCACTGAATCATCGACGATCAGCAGCGGATCTCCTTTATGAACGGTTTGGCCCTCGGTGACGCGTAGCTGCGTAATCGGCCCTGATATCTCGGGATAGATATTGATGTTGGAGCCATTGGACTGCGAGCTTTCGATGATGCCATTGGCGTAGATCCCTCGCTCGTAAGGGTTTGCTGCAGGCGTGAACGCCGGCGGCTGAGCCGGAGGACGCCGGCTGTAGACAAACGCGCTATACAGGCCGACCAGGATTCCAATGCCGGAGAGAATGAAGATGATGCTAGTTTTCATGGGAGTCTCCATCCTCGATCCCTTTGAGCCGGCCATCCTCCATCTTCAGAATGCGGTCGGCGAAGGGAAAGATTCGATCATCATGTGTGACGATGATGATGCACCGATGCTCGTCCAGAATGTTCTTACGGACAAAGCCGACGATGTTGCGGCCGGTATCTCCGTCGAGCGAAGCGGTCGGCTCGTCGAAGATCATGATCTGAGGGCGCGTAACGATTGCACGAGCGATCGCGACGCGCTGTTGCTCGCCGCCGCTTAGCTTCACGGGAGGTAGCTGTGCGCGATCCTTTAACCCAACAATTTCCAGGTCTCGCGCGGCCTCTGAAATTGCCTGGCCCCAGGACCGCCGCTGAAGGATTAATGGAATCGCGATGTTCTCGACCGTGGTGAGGCGCGGGAACAGGTGATAATCCTGGAAGACAAAGCCAATCGTATTCAGACGGAAATCTGCCAGACCGTTGTTCGAAAGCTTCCAGAGATCGATTCCCTTGACACTCACTGTGCCGCTATTGGGCCGCAGGATGCCGGAGATCATGCTCAACATGGTGGTCTTGCCGCTGCCTGATGGCCCAACGACGTACAGCATTTCTCCAAAACAAGCCTTGAAGCTGACATCGCGCACCGCCATCGTGCGGGCATCTCCGCTGCCAAACCATTTGGTGAGGCCCACCGCTTCAACAGCAACGGGTTTTTCCACCGTCGATGTTTGCGGCGACTGGGTACCTGAAAGAATTTCAGAAACGGGCTCGCTTGCGCGCTGCATGCTGGACTGCTCAAGTACCGGCATTTCTTTCATCCTCGGAAAATATCAAAAGGTTCGATCGTCAAGACTTTGCGAACCCCGACATAGCTGGAGAGCCCGGCGATGATGATGACCATGATGAATGCGAGGCCGAGATTCGAGAACGTGATCATCGCCGCGTAATCAGGCAGGTAGAGCTTGGCCAGCCAGATGATGGTCGCACATAATCCGACGCCCATCCCATAGCCGGTCAGGGCGACGAAGGTCGCCTGAAAGAGAATCATCCCAACCAGCTCATGACTCTTGGCTCCGATCGCTTTCAAAGCGCCGAACTTCTCGATGTTTTCGAGGATGAAGGTGTAGAAGGTCTGCCCAGAGATCGACAGACCAATGATGAAACTGATCAGCGTCATCAGCAGCATGTTGGTGCCGAGGCCTGTTTTGTATTTATAAAAATAAGAGATCTTGGCATTGAATTGGTCGTCGGTCAGGGCGACATATCCTGCCGCGGTCACCTGCTTTTGAATTCGGGGGATATCCTGCGGCGTCTTGGGCTCAACGAGCACATATGAAACCGTAAACCGGGAGTTGGGAATGTACTGCAGGCAACGGTTATAAGTGGTGTAGAGCGTCGGCACGCCAAACAAACCACTCGACGCAACACGCGCAGTTCCAACAATCACGCCCCGGTGATCGTTCAGCTCGAATTCGGTACCGATCTTGGGATTTTCCAGCTTGGAATACTCAGAATCCTCGACGGCGATAAACGCATTTTCAGCAAAGATATCTTCGATCCGCCCCTGGATCATTTGCGGCCTGCCCAGCAGGCTGTTGTCGTCTAATCCAACGATGTTGCAGGCCTGATACATTCCGCTATGCAGCTTCACCAGCGCAGCGCCCGTGTAAATCGGGACTGCATATTTCACCCCCGGAATGCTTCGCACTTCATCCAGCACGTAATCGGGCAGTGGGATCGAATTCGCCACCGTCTGCACCGCCGGATCCATCACCCAGATCTTTGCGCCGGTGTTGATCACCGTCGCCGACGCGCGACTCATGATCCCGGAAAACAGCGATGTCATCTCGATCATCAGAAAGACGGCGAAGGTGATGCCGATCAGCAAGGCAAAGAATTTGGTTCGGTCGTTCACCAGCAGTTTGAAACCGATTTTCAGAATTCCAAACATGGGCGCTACTGCCTTTCGCCGCAATGTCAGGCGACGAATTAAGCCTATTCACGAATCGACCCGCGAGACATCCGCGGGACGACCTAACTTTCACTAGGATTTTCTACAGATTCCGATCGGGAGATTTCCTATTTCCTTCGGGGGCGGGAGTAGGTTCATCAGCAAAACCCTCATCTCGAGACGGGGCTTCTCACCAATATCCGCGCGGAGTGTTTCGGGCGATAAGCCTCATAGATTTTGGTTGGGACGGTGTTCCCGGCCCCGCGGAGACCACTATGAAAAAACGAGAATCAACCCGTGAGCGAGCAAAGCGCGTCAGTCGCAGTCAGCAGAAGCGGGCAGATAAAGGCCTGCCTTCGAGAACGAAGTCTCGTCCTGCTGCGCTGCAGCCGGTCGCGCCTTCAGTTTCGACCGAGGAGCAAGTTTGCCTGCACAGATTTCACCTTCAGGAGACGCTCAGCCGGTTTGCCAAGCTTCTTTGAAAGGCGTCGCCTGCGGCATAGGAACCGCCCCTAAGGCGTCCCGGAGAGAAGCCCCGATATTTAGCGTTCCCGCGAGAAGCAATACTGACTTTCGTCTTGATGTGGATGGACGGTCATGCAATCGCAACCAACATTATCTGATGTCCAGCGCCTGACGAGGGCGCGAATTTGTGCAAATTGTCCATCGCGCACGCCGGGAACGGACGGGCGGAGCGGAGAGCTTGCTCGACCGTGCGAAGCCAGGTGCGATTTGTTCTCTCACCTGCCCATTCTGTACGAAGCCGCCGCCCGACTCGATCCCATGGTTGGGCATCGCCCCCAGGTGATGCGCCGCCTCATTCATCGCATGACCAGCTGCCGTCATGAGCCCGGGACCATTCATGTTGGAATGCCTGGATATGTCCATCGAACAGTTGATCTGTTTGAGGAATTGCTCGGATAAGAAGTTGACCATGAAGGTCAGCAGGAGTTTCCCATGGCAAACACAATGCGAGCCAACGTCTTTCACGGCGTGAACGACATCCGAGTCGAACGAGTTGAACGACCGAAAGCCGGACCGGGTGAAGCGGTTATTCGCGTCACGTTGACGACGATCTGCGGCACCGATCTTCACATATTGCGTGGCGAATACCCCGTGCAGCCAGGTCTGGTAATCGGTCATGAACCGGTCGGCGTGATTGAGGAACTCGGGCCCGGTGTGAGCGGATACAAGGTCGGCGATCGTGTTTTAGTCGGCGCGATCACGCCCTGCGGCCAATGCCTCGCGTGCCTTTCGGGTCATTTATCTCAGTGCGGTCACGGGGCAGGCTATGAAGCAATTGGTGGCTGGCGATTCGGAAACACAATCAACGGCGCTCAAGCCGAATACCTGCTGGTGCCATACGCCCAGGCGAACCTCGCGAAAATTCCTGATGACCTTTCCGATGAGCAGGTCGTTCTGCTGGCCGATATCGCGTCAACCGGTTTTTCGGGAGCGGAATCGGGTGGTGTGAAGATCGGCGACAGCGTCGTCGTCTTCGCGCAGGGTCCCATTGGTCTCTGTGCCACGGCCGGCGCGAAGCTGATGGGTGGGTCGCTGATCATCGCAGTTGATGCGGATGATCGCCGGCTGCAAATGTCGCGACGGATGGGCGCCGATGTGGTGATCGACTTCCGCACGACCGATCCGGTTGCCGAAGTGATGAAATTGACCGGCGGGGTTGACGTCGCTATCGAGGCGCTCGGCACCCAGCAGACGTTTGAGAGCTGCCTGCGGTGTCTACGCCCGGGCGGCACTCTTTCCAGCCTCGGCGTTTACTCCGGCAAGCTTCAGTTGCCCTACAACGCCTTTGCCGCCGGATTGGGCGATCATCGCATCGTCACCACGCTTTGCCCCGGCGGCAAAGAACGCATGCGCCGCCTGATGAACGTTGTAAGAACCGGGCGGTTCGATCCGACGCCACTCATCACGCATTCATACCGTCTCGACCAGATCAAGGATGCCTATCGCCTGTTTGGCGAGCGGACCGACGGCGTATTGAAAGTCGCGATTCGACCTTAAACAAGTAGACGGAGCCAGTCGATACAAAATCGTTTCTGTTTAGAAAGGAGCTGAAACATGTTTGACCATCTTTTTACCGACAAGGAAGCGGAGTTGATCCTGGAATTGCTCCAGGCTGAAGCGCAGACGGTGACAACCGAAGCGCGGCACACCGACACCGCATCGGTTCGTAAAGAACTCCACGAACGACTGCGCACCACCAAGCGATTGATTCAACGCTTCGGGGACTTACGTGCAGGAGTTTACGGCACCCAGGACGTACACCCGGCACCTGCCAAAACTACGGGAGGCACACTATGAACCGGCTTAACCTGTATTACGACGCGGCCGAGCGCCATTATCGCAGTGTCCTGGCTGCGATAAAGGAGGCGGCCGCGGAGCGGGCCTCCAGGAAACAGGTGCAAGCGCTGCCCGGCTCCACGCCATTTATCACGATCAGCCGTCAGGCGGGCGCGGGTGGAAAGTTGTTGCCCCAGCAACTCGTGGAGACGCTGAATCGACACGATCCGCAAGGTAAGCCCTGGTCAGCCTGGGATCAGGAATTGATCGAAAGGGTTGCGTTCGAGCACAACATACCGCCCGAGAGCATTGCTGCTCTGGAAGATGATCGCCGTCCCTGGTTTTTGGAGTTTGTGAACGGGTTGATCTCACAGCACGCAGGCGCTGGCGACGAATCCATTGTGTATGCGCGCGTAGCCGAGACCGTGCGTGCGCTGGCATTGGCTGGACGCGCCGTGATCGTCGGCCGAGGCGGCGTCTATCTCACTGCCGGTATGGACGGCGGCGTTCACGTACGCCTTGTTGCGCCGCTGGCGCATCGTGTCGAAAACCTGGCCACGCAACTGAATATCTCGCTCGATGAAGCCGTAAAGCGCGTGGCGCAGATCGACCATAATCGGGCGATCTTCTATAAGCGGTACTGGCCAAAGAAGCAGCTCACGCCGGACATTTTCACCGTGACGCTGAATACTGCGGCACTGACCCACGATCAGATGATCAAGTGCCTACTGCCATTGGTTCATGGCGCCTCAACCAAGACGTGCAAAGATGGATGCCAGTGTAAGGCCAAGGCATCGGCACCCGCGACGGTCGCCACATAAGTGATGGGCAAAGTCAACATGGATTCGGCTTCTCCACCTCTCCCACTTGTTGTTTTCCGCATCCTCGCAGCAAGTGGGAGACTCTTTATGGCCATTGCATAATGCATCAGCAAACCCAAATCATTGAATCCCACCCTGCTGTTCCCAAGCGCTTGCGGCTGCCGGAATGGGGAAAGGGAAAGCCCAAGCCGGAACAGGTCCAATTCCTGCAGGGGCCTCAGCCACGCGGTTTCGAACTGTTCGCGGCTCTTCGCATTTTTGCAGAGCTGATCCGCGGCTTTCGCACGCTTCACTTTGTTGGACCTTGTGTAACCGTCTTTGGATCGGCTCGATTTACGGATGACCATCCTTATTACAAATGGGCCTGCGATGCAGGTGCGCAACTCGCACGCGCCGGGTTTACCGTAATGACCGGTGGCGGGCCGGGAATTATGGAAGCTGCCAATCGCGGCGCCAAAGAAGCCGGCGGCTACTCCGTTGGGTGCAACATCAAACTTCTTCACGAGCAGCAGCCCAACCCCTACCTCGATCGCTGGATTACCTTCAATCATTTTTATGTTCGGAAGCTGATGCTCGTGAAATATTCGTATGGTTTTATCGCGATGCCCGGAGGTTTCGGCACGCTCGATGAAATATTTGAAACACTCGTGCTGATTCAGACCCAGAAGATTGCCGACTTTCCGCTCGTATTCATCGGCCGTGACTATTGGCTGCCCCTGCTCGACTTCATGCGAGGTGAGCTTTTGAATGAGCGCACGATTGACCCGTGCGATGTCGAGCGGATACTCGTAACCGATTCGCCGCAGGAGGCTGTCGAATTCATCACCAGGACAGCGATGGCGCGGTTTGGCCTTAAATATGGACCGCGTCCCAAGCGGCACTGGTTCCTCTGGGAATAGCCGGTATGTCAAATATCGAAGCAGGCGGGTCGAGCGTCAGCCGCGTTACCGATCTGGCTCACGATGTTTTGCGACAGCGCCGCCAACCGCTCGATGCGATTTTCTCGCCGCGCAATGTTGCGGTGATCGGAGCAACCGAGCGCGCCGGAAGCGTCGGCCGCACAATCGTTTCTAATCTGTTAGCCAACCCGCAATTTGCCGGCAAAATCTTTCCCATCAATCCCAAGCGACCAAGGGTGCTTGGCCAAACGGCCTATCCCTCCATTAGCGCGGTCCCGACCCCGATCGACCTTGCGGTCATCGCAACGCCTGCGGAGACGATGCCGGAGGTGATTGCGCAATGTGTCGCGGCGCGTGTGAGCGGCGCGATCATCGTGTCGGCGGGATTCCGCGAAGTGGGTGCAAAGGGAGTGGAACTTGAGCGCAGTGTGCTGGCCGAAGCGCGGCGCGGCGGCATGCGCATCATCGGACCCAATTGCCTGGGTGTGATGAATCCGCTGATCGGGCTGAATGCGACCTTTGCCGCGGGCATTGCCCGGCCAGGCAACGTCGCCTTCCTGAGTCAAAGCGGCGCACTGTGCACGGCCATTCTCGACTGGAGTCTGCGCGAGCTGGTCGGCTTCAGCGCATTTGTATCAACCGGCACCATGCTGGATGTCGGCTGGGGCGATCTGATCGACTACTTCGGCAATGATCCCACGACCAAAAGCATCCTCATTTACATGGAATCGATTGGAGATGCCCGCTCATTTTTGTCGGCAGCGAGGGAAGTTGCGCTCTCCAAGCCCATCATCGTCATCAAAGCCGGGCGTACCGAAGCAGCAGCCAAGGCAGCGGCCTCTCATACCGGCGCCCTTACAGGCGGCGATGATGTCGTTGACGCTGCATTTCGCCGCGCGGGCGTCCTGCGGGTAAAGAACATCGCGGATCTGTTTCATATGGCCGAGGTTCTAGCTCGTCAGCCGCGCCCGAGCGGACCAAGGCTGACCATCCTGACCAATGCGGGCGGGCCTGGCGTGCTCGCTGCCGACGCATTGATCCTCGCCGGCGGCGAACTGGCGCAGCTTTCTCCCCAAACGGTCGAATCACTGAATTGCGTCCTGCCTCCACAATGGAGCCACAGTAATCCCATCGACGTGTTAGGAGATGCCGGGCCTGAGCGTTATGCCAAGGCATTGGAAGTGGCCGCGCGCGATCCCGGTGGCGATGGACTGCTGGTGATTCTCACGCCGCAGGACATGACTGATCCCACTCGCACTGCCGAAGCGCTTCAACCCTTCTCGAAAATCCCAGGCAAGCCCTTGCTCGCAAGCTGGATGGGCGGCCCCGGAGTCCAAGCCGGCATCGACGCGCTGAATCAGGCAGCGATTCCTACTTTCTCCTACCCCGATACTGCCGCGCGGGCGTTTCATTACATGTGGCGCTATACCTATAACCTGCGCGCTCTCTACGAAACGCCAACGCTGTCCAGCGAAGCCGACATTGATCCCGCGAAGGCCAGCTCAATTATTGCTTCCGCACTCGAAGCTCGTCGCACGCTTCTGAACGAGGCCGAATCGAAGCAGATGCTTGCAGCCTATGGCATTCCCACCGTCACCACGACCATCGCTCCGGATGTCGATACAGCTGTGCGCTCTGCAGAGGCAACCGGGTATCCCGTCGTCCTCAAGCTCTTTTCCAGTACGATCACCCATAAAAGCGATGTAGGCGGCGTGCGATTAAACCTCACTGGCGCCGACCAAGTTCGGCAGGCCTTCGAGCAAATTCGCAATGCCCTTACAGAGCGCGCCCCGGGAACCGCGTTTGAGGGAGTCACGGTCCAGCGGATGGTGCGCGATCCCGATGCATTCGAAATCATCATCGGCAGCAGCATCGACCCGCAATTTGGGCCAGTGTTGCTGTTCGGTGCGGGCGGCATCCTCGTCGAACTCTATCGAGATCGCGCGCTGGGATTTCCACCACTGAACACCACGCTTGCCATGCGGATGATGGAACAGACCACCATCTTCCGTGCGTTCAAAGGTATTCGTGGACGAAAGGCGATCGACTTGGGGGCTTTGAGCGAAATCCTCGTTCGCTTCAGTCGACTGGTTATAGAACAGCCGCGGATCAAGGAGATTGATGTCAATCCACTTCTGGTATCCGGGACGGGAATCGTCGCGCTGGATGCGCGGGTCCTGATCTTTCCGCAGGACATGCCTGAGGATCAACTGCCCCGCCCCGCCATCCGTCCTTATCCGTCGCACTACCAATGGCACTTCACGATGCGGGATGGACAAAAGGTATTGATCCGCCCGATCCGGCCGGAGGATGAGAACCTGCTGGTGCAATTCCACCAGGACCTTTCTGAAAACAGCGTTCACCATCGATATTTCCATGCCGTCAAATTGAAACAGCGCATCGCTCACGAACGGCTGATCCGCATTTGCTTTGCCGACTATGACCGGGAACTGGCGCTGGTTGCTGAGCATATGGATGCCGCAACCAGCCAGCGCCAAATCCTCGGCGTGGCTCGACTAAGCCGATTACGCGATCGATCGACTGGCGAATTTGCCCTTTTGATTGCCGACCATTGGCAGAACAAAGGATTAGGCACGCAAATGCTCGATCGCCTGATCGAGATGGCACGAAATGAGCATTTTCAGCGTCTCACTGCTCGCATCCTTGTCGAGAATTACGAAATGCGATGCCTCTGCCACAAACTCGGCTTCCAGTTCGATTCGAATATCGAAGACAGCCTGCTAAGAGCTGAACTGAAATTGACTTGACATCCAGCCTCTTTGAATCCTGCCCCGCAAATGCGGCTCAATCCCTCCACCTCGCCTTATGAAAATCATTTTTCATAGGGAAAGCCCCTACGTTCCCTAGGTAACCGCCCGAACATCGAATGGTGCGATCTTCCAATACTGATCGAGCCCGAAACTCCAGATAATTCCAATGGAAATGGGAAACGGGCGCAATCCTCAGCCGCCCCTCCAGATCAGGATTTCATTGGTGAATTCCGCTGGAAATGAGGCGGCCGAGGATTGCAGGAAGGATCTGCGGCGGGTTGCGGCAATCAGCTCAGGGAGCCGTTGAGCGTGTGGGCGAAACGGAACCAGGTGTTGAGCTGATTTTCGTGCCGGCAGACAAGAAAGGTACCATGAATCGCGCTACGTCTCGTATCATCCGGTCTGCAGTTCTGGGTGTGGCATTCGCAGTCGGAATTTCGACCGGCACGGCATCAGCACAGGATACTGGTCAGGGCACTGCTGCTGGCCCCACAACTCAGCAGGCAAGCACGCCGACCAATTCTGGCACGTCGATTACGTTAGGCGCTGGCATCGGCCCCAGGCTTGAAACGATCTTCAAGCCGCGCACCGAGCAGATTTATTTCTCGCCGTTCGAGATCATGAACCCGTCTCATATCCGCCCCGACCTTCCTATGGAAATCGGGTCTTACAAGGACCTGCACCTGGACATGGGATTCCAGTCGGTTGGTCGGTTTCAGGCGATTCAGCAGGAGAACGTGTTCATTAAGGGCGCTCATCAGAAGGGGCTAAACCCGGGCATTCAGGACCCCTTCGCGAATCTCGACTTTCTTGCATCAGTACCGGGCAAGCTGGACGTGTATTTCGACCTGTACGTCGCCAGCCGTCCGCACCCGAACACAATGTACGCACACGAAGGCTATATTCTGCTCAAGAGCCTTCCGGAACCATTTGAAGCCGGACCCCTCGGGAAGGCTTTTGACTATATCAACGTGAAGGTCGGCGGCTTCGACATCGATTTTGGCGACGGTAACTATCGCCGATCGAATAACGCCTTCGTACAGCGCAACCCGCTGATCACCAATCCACTGGTAGACCCCAACGTCGAAGAACTCGGTGGCGAAGTCTACAGCGTCCAGGGGCCCATCTACTGGCTTGCAGGAGCCGGCGGCGGAACGACGACCGAGCACTTCGATTACGGCGCTGGCGCCAGCGGACATGCGAAGATCTGGGCAAATCCGCTTCCTGAGTTGCGCACGTCAGCTTCGGTCTATTACGCGGATCTTTCTGGAAGCGCTAACGCCAACGGCAACGAGCACTCTGACCTCTACGCTGCCCAGCGCAGTGGCGGCGCCCTGAGCTCTGTCTTTGGTGGTGGCGATTCCCCCGGCCAGGTTCTGCCGATGAGCGGCGATCGTATCGTTGCCGTCCAGGGCGATGTGACCTGGAACCATTGGCCCTTTGATGTCTATGCCAACGTGGGCTGGACGCAGGACACCAATGCCAATGGTCCGCTGCCCGGCAATCCTGCCGAGCGATGGATCTATGGCACCATCGAGCCTTCCTATCACATCACACCCGCCTGGTATGTCGCGGGGCGCTATGGCGTCGCGGCTGCACAAGCCGTGCATGGCGTGGACACCCACGGCTGGGTTGATCGTGCGGAGATCGGCACCGGTTACTGGATCACCGAAAGCATCCTGGCCAAGGCCGAATACGTGTACGAGCAATATCACGATTTCCGTTCCGGCACCGGCATCGTTAGCGGCGTTGATACCGGCGGCCGCAGCCCGCGGTTCAACGGAATTCTCGTGGAAGTTTCCTTCTCCTTCTAATGGAGGTTTAGAGTCATGAAACGGCAAACGACAAAATCTGCTTTCCGTCCGTTGGTGTTCACGCTGGTGTTCGCAGCGACCGCAGCCGCGCTCTTGAGCGCGGCCTGCGGTCGCGCGGCAGCGGCCGAATCCCCTTCCAAAGCCAAGGACGCATCGCGTCACTTTGTGGGAACGTACAAAGACACTCTCGTCACGATCAACGGCACCTCCAGTCTTCACAACTGGACGGTTAAAGGTGGTGTCATCGATGGCGAGGTCAATATCGCGGTCGATCCAAAAGGCAAGCTCGAACTTGGCGGCATCCAGGTCAGCATCCCCGTCGTCTCTCTCAAGAGCTCCGAGGGAAGCGGCATGGACAAGACCATGTATGACGCGATGGACAAAAACCACCATCCGACGGTCACCTATTCGCTTACCAAAGCAACCCTTAACGGTCCGACTTCCGCAACTGCCGGACCGCTGCATTTCGATACCGTCGGCCAGCTTACGATTTCCGGCCAAAAGCGCGATGTGAAATTGGAGGTTGTGGTCGCGATTAATGGCAACCATCTGACCGTCACCACCCAGACCTCACTGAAGATGACCGACTACGGAATCAAGCCGCCTGTCGCCATGTTTGGAATGGTCAAGTCAGGTGATGCCGTGACGGTGAAAGCCGTCTGGCAATTGGATGAACGAAAATGACCGCGCGATTTATAAAATCACTGACTGCATCGCTCATCGTTGCCTTTGTCATGGTTGGATGCATGGTGCAGTCAGCAGGACCCAGGCACTTTGCGGTGTCAGGTCATGTGTCGGCTGGCAGGAGCTCGTCAGTGAGCTCCTCAGCCGGCCACACCGCCTTTATTCCGGGGGCCGGCAGCGAGGTAACGCTTCGCGGAACCGCTACGATCGGCGCCTGGTCCGCACAAAGTTCCGATCCGGATGCCCAGGTGGATCTGCCCACGCAACTCGCCGCAATCGATTCCGCTTTCGAACGATTGGCGCGGGCTCCTCGGGCAGGACTGCCCTTGTTCGACGTCCGGCTCGCAGATGTAAACGCGACGGTACGCGTCTCGGTGCCCGTGAAGTCCCTCAAAGGAGACAGCCCGGGGATGGAACGCGACATGCGCGCCAGCCTCAAGGCCAATCAGTTTCCCACGATCAGTTTCGTTCTGAATCAACTGTCCTCCATTGAGCCGGCTGGCGGTGCAGATGCGCACGGCCAGCCCGGCTTGAGGATACGCGGCGTTGGCGACTTGACCGTTGCCGGCGCCACGCGCCGGACATCGATCGAAGCCACCGTGACTCACAACGCCGCTGGCATCTTTGCGGCACATGCCCAGGTCACTCTTTCGATGAGTGATTTTGGCATCACTCCCCCTACCGCACTCTTTGGGCTGATCAAAGCGGGAAACACGATCACCGTTGCCTTCGATTTGAACTTTGAACCGACCGGCGCGGCCGAGAACGCCTCAACGGACCGCAATGCAAGGACTTCGCAGCGCGGTTGAATCGTTCATCCCTGCCTATCAAGAGAGCGGTTCATGTCCGCCATCGGGATTTTCCCGATGGCGGATACCGTTTTTTCACGACTCCGTTTGCCGTTCTCATCCCGATACCGGCGGGCCTCTGCCGACTCGATAATTCATTAGACATCTTGAAGCTCGGCGAGGGTTGTGAACTCCAGGGCTTCGCGATGCACGATTCTTGTTTTTGAATGGAGGACAATATGAGCGTCTTCATTACAGCGGAAAAATTTCCTGGTCCAACTTCAAGAGCTTCAGAACTCGAGCTACATGGCGAATTCATCGAGCCATCCAACGCCCGGGCGAGTGTCATCTTCGTCCATGGCTGCGGGAGCGCCAGGCACAGCGATCATGATCGGGTCATTGCCGAGTATTTGACCCATCACGGCTACGGTGCTCTTCTGCTGGATATTCTCACGCCCGGCGAAGAAGTAGCCGACATTGGCGCCGGCAGCTATCGCTTTAACCCCGAGTTCCTCGCCCACCGCCTGACGGTGGCCACCGACAAGCTGGTTCATGTTTATGAGCCGGAGCTGCCGGTGGCGTATGTTGGAGTTGGCAGCGGAGCCGCGGCAGCGCTCATCGCCGCCTCGCGCCGGCCGATGTATGTGAAGGCGGTTATCTGCCGCAGTGGCACGCCCGATCTGGCCGGCAAAGAACTCGCGCTCGTGCGCGCTCCCACGCTCTTCGTCGTCGGCAGCGGCGATCGTGCCGGCGTCGAATCCAACCAGCGCGCCTACAACCAAATGCCCGACTGCGAACGCGACCTGGTCGTCATCCCCGGTGGCAGCCACTTGCTCGACGAGCCGACCAGCACCGAACAACTCCAGCGTTCGATCCTTCGCTGGCTGAATATGTATGTCGGAAACACCGAGACGTTTCGGAATTGAGAGCGGCGCGTGAGCGATGAGGCTTCAGCCGGTGTCGACTTTGGTGCTCGTTTTCGGAACGCGGCCGACCCGCGAGCTGCTGACTGCGATCAACCAAGTCCGGCTGTAGCGGTGCAGACGGAGCTTCCAATGCACGGCGCACGAGACCTGAAAGGAGGTCTTTATGTTCCGCATGTGGAAAACTGGACTGATGGGCCTCGGCATTGCCGCCGCACTGGCACTGGCGGGCTGCGCATCCAACGAAACCCCCGCTGCCCAGCCGGCTGTGGCGGGCGGCCCATCAACACAGGCTGTCAGGTGCAGCAAGTGCCAGATCACTTACGTGCAGGTGCCGACCAACGACGCGAAGGGTCGATTCAGGGGATATACCACCCGAAAGGACATGGAATGCCCCAACTGCAAGACCGCAGTTGAAACCTTCTTCGACACCGGCAAGCTCGAACATTCCTGCGCCCACTGCAACGGAACGATGGAGGTCTGCAATTCCCACACCTAGGCGATCGGAAGCGATTGAGCGGGCGTGTTGGTGGTCCCATTGAAGATCACCGATGCGCCCGCAGTTGTTTGAACCTTACGGCAGCCCTCACTCGCCAGGAGGTGTGGGATCTCCAATCGCTCTTGATCTCCGTTCCGAAATCCGGGGCGGCTCTCCTGAGCTTTGTCGAAGGGGCACGAGTACGTTTGCCCCGGCGTGGACAGGAAGCTCCTCTTGCCGGTTGGGCAAACTCTACATAACAAAATGCTGTCTTCGCGAGCGACCTGTCGAGCAACTGCGGGACTGAATCCGGCTTCCCCGCCCTGTCACGATTGGAACGAACTGGCGGATCCTTCTTCAGCAATCTACCGAGCGGCGCGGCCGCGGACCTTGGCGACGATTTCCTGGGCCTGGAGTTCCGGTTGCGTCATAGAGATCAGAAACTGGAGAACTGAAATTCATCTGCGTTAATCGGCGTGCATCGGCGGTTAATTCCTCGATTCCAGCCGCGGGGCGCGGCGAGACACACGTGTTTTGCGAGAAAAATGCATCCAAACCGATCTGTCGGCGTAACTGGATGTCCGGTCTGGTGTTATGCGGCGACATATGTAAAATCACTTGACAAAAGTGCGGGGCGCATGTACCGACTTTATCAATAAATTGCCAAATATGTAGCTGATTATCCAAAAAGGATTTATGGAAAAAACAGGGTCATTTTGGGGGTCGAAAATGACCAAAAAGGCGCCCCGTTTTGTCTCATTTTGTTCCATGTACGGTGACGTACTATCGTATCCGGTTGGATATGCGGGAGTTGCGACGATGGACCAAATGGGGCGCGGCGGGACACTTTGGCATCGCGCGCCCCGCGCGCCCTACTTAGCCGCCCGGCTTGTCGGGCGCTGTCGTCACTCCGGGGGCGAGGTTCACTTTGCGCCGATGCAACCCGCTTTGCGCGAAGATCGCGCACGGCGGCTCGCTATCGGACCTGATCGAAGCGCACCGCCCGTTTTTTCGGCAGGGCTTCTCAATCCGCGCTCATTCCGATCCGATGACAAGCGCGGCGGAGCCTTGCGATCGTGCTGCAACACGTTTTGCGCACCGCGGCCAGCCGCCATGAGAAGAATGCCAGCAGGGAGAGGCTTGTGGCCGACAATTCAATCTTGAGTCTCGTGTCGATCGAACAGGATGGGTGCATTCGCGTCGCGTCGTCCGGCAGCATCACCGCGGCCGCGGCCCATTTCCTGGGCAAAAATCCATTGGAATCCATACTTGGCGCGACCTGGTCGGCCAATCGCGTGCTGATCGATATGTCGCGGACCGATTTTATCGACTCAGCCGCCATCGGCTGGCTGATCGCCACGGCTCGCGAGTTTTCCCGTCGCGGCGGACGGCTGGCGGTGCATTCGGTGACGCCTCGCGTGCGGCAGATGCTGAATCTGCTCAAGATCGGGCAGCTTGTTCCCCTTCTGAGTGATGAGGAATCGGCGCGACGGTTTATTAACGGCAACCCGCCGACGCTCTTCGCGGCAAGTGCTTAACGCAAGCGGTTGATCGGCAGGACGATTCAAAATCAAGTCAATTCAGAGTCAGCGGAGGCAGCGTGGACGGCATCGCAATCAAATCGGAGCAGTTGATCGAACTGGGCAAGATGACGCCGGAGAACGCGGTTTCTCTGATGATCGAACATGCGATCCAGGCTGGCGCCAGCGATCTGTTTATCAATTCGGGCGAGAAGCATTTCACGGCACAGGTACGCCATCTCGGCATCGTGCGGCCGCTGAGCATCATGCCGGTCGAACAGGGACGGCGCTGCCTGTCGCACATCAAGGCGCGGGCGAGCATGGACACGACCGAAAAACGCCGGCCGCTGGATGGGCGCTGGATTTTTGAAGTTCGCGAAATTGAGGGTGACGCGTCGCCAGCTTCAAGTACCGTGAAAACCAGCGTCGACCTTCGCATCAACATTATTCCGACGCTGCATGGCGAGGACGCGACGATCCGATTGCTGCCGCACGATCACGCCCATTTTGTGATGGAAGATCTGGGCATGACCCGCGGCCAGCTCGAGCAATACCGCGGCATGATCGAAAGCCCCAGCGGCTTGATCCTGATCACAGGCCCGACCGGTTCGGGCAAGACCGCGACGCTTTATTCGACTTTGCTGCGCCTCAACGATGGCGCGCGCAAGATCAATACGATTGAAGATCCGATCGAATATGCGGTCGAAGGCTTGCACCAATCGCAGGTGAACAGCGCGATCGATTTGAATTTCGCGGAACTTCTGCGCGGCGTGCTGCGGCAGAGCCCCGACATCATCATGGTCGGCGAGATCCGCGACGAGATGACGGCACAGACAGCGGTGCACGCGGCCAACAGCGGCGTGCTGGTGTTTGCAACGCTGCATGCGACCGATGCCCCTGCCGCGATTCAGAGCATGCGGAGCCTGGGCGTTCGGCCGCACTTTCTGGCGTCGAGCCTTCGTGGCGTCGTCGCCCAGCGGCTGGTGCGCACGCTTTGCCCCGGCTGCCGATCGACGCTCGACTTGGCCGATGCGCCGCACGTTTTCGATGAGGTGCGGCCGTGGTTAAACGCTGGCGAAGGCACGGCTCTTCATGCCTCGTCGGGCTGCAATGCCTGCGGCATGACCGGATATGCGGGCCGATCCGGCGTGTTCCAGGTGATGCCGATTTCTTCGGGGATTCGCGAGCTGATTGCCGATGGGATGACCAGCCGGGACGTCCGCAATCGAGCCGTGGAAGAAGGCATGCTGCAGTTCCGCCAGGCAGCGCTGCTTAAAGTTGCCGCTGGACAGACCAGCACCGAAGAGGTGTTCCGAGTCATTCCGACCGAACATCTGCTGGAAGATTAAGGGGCGGATCATGTGCTGCCGAGCGCGTTGCCGCCATTGACCAGCAGATTTTGGCCGGTGATGAAATTGGCGGCATCCGATGCGAGAAACGCAACCGCCTCGGCGACGTCCTTGGGATTTCCCATCCGCTTCATCGGGACTTTTTCGGCATAAGCGCGTTTGTCGCTTTCAGCATCGTTCGCGTGGCGCTCCGTAGGAATCCAGCCGGGGGATACGGCATTCACCGTAATCTGCCAGGGGGCAAGCTCCATCGCCCACGATCGCATCAAGCCAAGCTGCGCGCCCTTTGCGGCGACGTACTGCGAAAAGCGTGGCGTTCCCTGCGAAAATACTTCCGATGCGATGTGAATAATTCGGCCGTGGCGGCGCTCTTTCATGGAAGGCAACACCGCCTGGGCCAACAGAATCGGGCTTTTAACGAAGAACTCGAGTTGATCGAGACATGCCTGCCACGTGAGCTCTTCGATTTGCAGGAATGGCTGCGGGCCAGTGGCATTGAGGACGAGAATGTCGATTGGGCCCAGATCGGAAGTGATTTGCCGAGTCATTTCATTGATGCTTGCCGGCTCGCGCACGTCGGCTCGATAAGCCCGGGCTTTTCCATTCGATTCGGCAATCTTTTGGACAAGACGATTGGCCTTGTCGGCACTGCCGAAGTAATTCACCGCGACAGCCGCCCCGCTTTGTGCGAGACGTTCGGCAATGGCCGCGCCCAGGCCGCGCGAGGCGCCGGTTACCAGGGCGATGCGATTGGATAGATCATGCATGGGAGTCATTGCGATTTTGGCCTGCTGTTCTGAAGCGTCGAACCAGAGAATTCAAATTTCAGATTTCAAATCACACCCGATCCTCTATCGAACTGTATCGCCTGAGCTACTGGGTCGCGTTTGTGATCCGCTCCGTCGGCTGCGCGAATTACCGGCGGGAATCGCCAGCAATTCCTTTTCGGTCCACGCGGCCTGACGATCTCCCACTTCACGACGCACGCGCGTAACGGAAGACGCGGTGATGGGCCGGGCGTTATGGTCCCACTCGTGGCGGACGTACGTCAGCACATCCGCGATCTGATCGTCAGCCAGCACCGCCAGCGTTGGCATCTCAATATTCGGCGTCCAGCCCTGCACATGAAATTGACCCTTTGCGCCATTCAGAACTATGCGAATCAGCCGATTCTCCGGCCCCAGCGCAAGGGGAGATTCACGGAGCGACGGAGCCTTTCCTTCCATGCCTTTTCCATCGGGCTGGTGACACTGGGCACAAATCGCGCCGAAAAGAACTTTGCCGCGATCGAAGCTTTCCTGTTGCTTTGCATTCAGAACGATCCGCACTTCCTTTGGCGTGTCATCCGGCTTGCCGGGCCAGGTGAGGATGGACGCCGCCAGCTTTGCATCGGCAGAAATCCCCTTGTCGGTGCCCTTCTCCATCGCCAGCAATGTCGATGGAACTGCCTTGAGCGCGACCTTCGGCTTTCGACCCGGCGCCTTGGCGATTGAAGCTAGCCCATTCAGGAGCGCCGCCTGGCGCCACTGATTCGCCTCCTTCTGCGAGGTAATCAAATCCACCAGTGTCGCGACCGACTTACTATCGCCTGCATTGAAGATGCAAGTCGCCAGTCCGCTCAACACCGCGGTGCGCCCCTTCGATTCACTTTGCCATTTCGAATCAGCAATTACGCGTTGCAGAAAGTTCAACTCTCTGCCGCCAAGACCACTCAAAGCCGCATCTTTGATATACGGTTCATCCGCCGATTGCGCGACCACATCCGCAAGCGACTGCTCGGCAGCCGGGTTCGGAACGGCACTGACGCTTAAAACAAACTGGAGCCGCACGTCCGACCGGTGCGATTCCTTGAGTACGTCGGCCAGCAGCGAATTGTCCTTCGTCGCCAGGAATGGCTCGCTCAAACGGATGGCAGCCGACGCCACGCGGGCATCGGCATCATTCATCGCCGTTCGCAATGTCTGCGTGTCGATGCGGTCCATGCCCGACAGCGTCCAGAGCGCTTCGAGCCGGCCGAGCGGGTTTCGCCCGGAAATCGCGAGTTTTCGCAGCGCGGGTACCGTTGATTCATCGCGCTTCTGCACAAGAAGGCGTTGTGCCGTATCGCGCCACCAGCCGTTCGGATTGGAAAGATTCTCCACCCACTGAGCCGGCGTCTGGCTGGACATGTGCGGCAGCTTCGTCAGCGACATGCCATCTTTGACGATCCGGTAAATGCGTCCCCAATGCAGCGGCGCCTGGAGCTTTCGCTCAACCGTCTGATTGCGGAGGTACGGAGTCAGATACACGCGGTGCTGAATCAGGCCGCGATACATATCGACGATATAGAGCGCGCCATCGGGACCGGTGAAGGTGTTGACCGGGCGGAAGCGCTCATCGGTCGAGCAGAGGAAATCGAGCGTATGGCCATCATGCTCGTGCAGCACGTTCTGCACTTTGATGTTCCCATCGGCTTCGATCAGCCTCTTGCGCATGACCAGATTGCCCACGGGCTCTGGAATAAAGGCATTGCCATAGCAATCTTCACCCAATGCGGTGCCACGGAAGATGGTTGGCCCGCAGGTAGCGGTGACGGTGTTGAGGTGTCCGTCCTTGCGGAGGTTGCCCGGCTCATAGCCGCGATTGATGCCGGGATTGGGGCGGTTTGACCAGACATGCTGGTCCTTCTCAATCTGCACGTTTCCGCCGGCGGCTTTGTAGTGCGGGTTGCGCGAGAGATAGTCGGTGGGAATCAGGTCGCAGCGAAGCTGGTCGGAATTGTAATTAAAGTACAAGCGACCAACATCATCCTGCGTGATGCCCCATTGGCCGCGATGCGCTGTGGGCGCGGTTTCAAACTTGTCGCCGCCCATGTAGCGGAATCGGATGACGGAGTTGGCGTTATAGATCCAGTTGTCGCGCGCCCAGAGCAGGCCATTGTCTCCGTATTCCGGATCACGCGCGATGCCATACTTATCATTGATTTCGATCTGCTGATCGCAATGGAGATCGCTCTTAGTCGATCTGCACAGCCACAGGTGCGGCGGTGAGCCGACGAGTACGCCACCATCTACCGGCGAAATTGCCCGAGGCAGATAAAGATGATCGAGGAAGATCGTCTTCTTATCAAAATGGCCATCGTTATGCGTGCTTTCGAGCACGACGATCCGGCCATTCAGTTGATCTTCATTATGGGCGTAGGCGTCGGGCATGTAGCCGCGCATCTCGGCAACCCAGAGCCGGCCATCCGCATCGAAGGCAGCCGTCACCGGATCCTGCACGTCCGGTTCGGAAGCGACGACCTCAATGTGGAACCCGGCCGGGAGCGTGAAAGATTTAAGAGCCTCATCTGTCGTCAGAGGCGGCGCCGGAGGCGCGGGATAATGTTCCAGCGTATCGGCCGTCAGCCGGGCGGGCCGGGTGCCAGGAGCGCTCGGCCGAGTCTGCGGAGCCGGATCGGCCTGCGCTATGGACGGCGGCTTGCTACTGTCTTCAGTTGAATTGGGTGCGACTGCTGCCGATATAAGTCCGACCGGGAGCAGTGCGAGAGCCAAAAGCGTGTAACGTCGCGTCATCCTTGCATTTCCTCATTTTGTTTCATGATCGCAATGCACAAAAGTTACTCGATTTCCGCAATAATGTTTAGAGTGTGTTGGCTGAAACGCTCTTCAGTTTTGATAGCTTGCCTCGTCGGGTATCATTCTTGACGAACCGGGCAATGGACAGCCGATCCATATCGAATTAGTGGAAGGAACTTCGGTGGAAACAGATCCTGGGCCGCGCATCTCCCGCAGAACGATCCTGTGGGGAACCGCGGCGGCGAGCTTTGCCGCAACGACAGGCTTGATAGCCGAGCATTCCTCTCTCGCGCAGCCGACTGCTCCTGGGAACCTGCGCGAGCTTGCGCCCGCCTTGCGCGATCTTCAATCTGCACTTCACGACCAGGCCCGCCTATGGATTTCAGCGGATCGTTTGCTGCGCGATGATGGATATTTGTATGCCGTAGACGTCGGCCAGCTCATGATCTGCATGGCGGGGGTTGGCGATCGCGAATCGTATGATGTGTTGCGGAAGCGCGCGGTTGCAGACTTGATTCGGGATGACCCGCGCGAGCCCTACACGCGCGGCATGGTCGCCTGGCGGCGTAAGGCCGGCACGAAGATGGATGCCAGCGGCACGACCGAAGCTTTACGCGTAGCGCGCGGCCTATGGACTGGAGCCAGGGCCTTTGGGCAAAGCGAAGATGCCGATCGGGCCATGACCATCCTGGATGCATATGCCCGGCACGCGATGGTCGATCAAGGCGTTTGGATCATTAGTAACTATTTCGATTTCACTACTCACGGCTTTGCGAACAATTCGTTTTTAGTCGATTACGACGCGGACTTCGTTTCGGAAGTGGCTGAAGCGCGCAAGAATGCTTCACTTCGGGACGTAGCCCAGCGGTCTGCTCGCGCGGTGGAAATGGCAGTTGCGCCATCAGGTCTTCTTTACGACCTGCTTCAACCAGAACTCAAAACTCTCTATCCCGAAATGGACGTCGTCGCCTTCAGCCCCAATGACATCGTCCAATTTTCAAATTGTGCAACGGTGGCCACGACCGTCGCGCGAAGTGTGCCGCACGTCGCAAGAAGTGTCTTGGCCTTTGCTCTCAATCGAATGGAAGATCTGCGAATCTACTACTTTGGTCGCTCGGGCCAGGTGGTGAATGATCGCCCCGCGGGATTGGCCGAACTCAGCGCGCTGGCAAGGCTTGCCATGCGAGTTGGAAGTGTCGATTCCGCATCGGCAGTTGCCACTCGGGCTCTGCCAAAATGGAAATACTTTGCCGCGCATGCGAAACCAACACAGGCGTATCTTGTCAGCGAAATCCTTCTCGCACTTCACGAACTTCTCGCGGCCTGACGCCGCATCCCACCAATAGTCCGATAAAAAAATGGGGAAATTTGCCGCACTTGCGGGCTCTTTCACTGCGCGCGGGCAATCTAGCCGATGCAAAAAGTAGACGTTCGTTGACTGGACGCAACACGATTCCCGGAAACAACACCCATGCTGCAGGCCAATGTGCCGCCCAAACCGCGGCTGCTGATCCTCGATGAAGACCGCATCATCCTTCAATCGCTTTCGCAGTTCCTGCGGCGGGATGGATATGAGGTGAAAACCATCGATCGGCCGGAGGAGGCGCTGGGCATTCTCGAGTCGGGACAGACCGAGCTACTGCTGGCGGATGTGAACATGCCGGGAATCAAGCCAGCTGACTTTCTGCGGGATGTTCGCCGGCGCTTCCCGCACGTCGTCGTAGTCGTCATCACCAGCTATGGATCGATTGGCGGCGCGGTCGAGGCAACCAAGATCGGCGCGTTCGATTACCTGACCAAACCGATCGTCGATGAGGAAATTCGAGTCGTCGTGGAGAAGGCGGCCCGCCAGCAATCGCTGCTCTTTGAAAATCAGACTCTTCGCCAGCAGCTCGATCTTCGTTTTGGTCTCGAGAACGTGATCGGCCACGATCACAAGATGCTCAAGATTTTCGATCTGGTGGACGCGGTAACCGACAGCCGGACGACCGTATTGATGAGCGGAGAGAGCGGCACCGGTAAATCGCTGCTGGCCCGCGCGATCCATCATCGCTCGCCTCGGCGGGATAAGCCGTTCGTCGAAGTGAGTTGCGGCGCGCTGCCAGAGACCCTGCTCGAATCGGAACTGTTTGGCCACACGAAGGGCGCCTTTACCGGCGCCATAGCCGACAAGCCCGGCCGATTTCTCGCTGCCGATGGCGGGACGCTATTTCTCGATGAGATCAATTCCGCATCGCCTGCCATGCAGGTGAAGCTGCTTCGCGTGCTGCAGGATCGCGCGTTTGAGCCACTCGGAAGCACGCAGACGCGCACAGTGGATGTGCGACTCATTCTGGCGACCAATGCCGACCTGGCGCAGCTCGTGTCGGCCAACCAGTTCCGCCAGGACCTGTATTACCGCATCAATGTGGTCAACATCAAACTGCCGCCGCTTCGCGAGCGATCGGGAGATATCCTGCTCTTAGCGACTTCCTTTTTGCGCCGATTCAGCAAGGAAATCGGCCGCGAAGTCATCGGCTTTACCGACGACACGCTCGCAGCCCTTCAGCGCTACGACTGGCCCGGCAACGTGCGCGAATTGGAAAACGCGGTCGAGCGCGCGGTCGTGCTCTGTCGCCGTCCGCAAATCGACGTCGAGGATTTACCCGAAGCTATCCAACTTCATCGTGGCGCTCAGACCCCCGCCACCAATCGCATCGCGCTGCAGCCCGGCACTTCGCCACCCCTTCCACTACATGTTGCCCTGGAAGGCCCGGAACGGCAGATCATCGAGGAAGCGCTCCGTCGTAATGACTGGAACCGTCAGGCCACCGCCGCCGAGCTGGATATCAACCGCACGACGCTTTACAAGAAAATGCGCAAGTACCAGCTCGACGTTGGCGAATCGAATTGATCAAGCAATTACTTTGCTGAATACCCCTCCCACACATACACCAACGCCTCCGGCAACGTTTGCGCCACCACCCTGCCGTCCACATGCTTTGCCTGTTTGGCAAAGAAGTATTGGTAGTGATATCCCTTGGCATTGAGCGCGGCTGCCATGCGATTGTTGGCCATCACCCAATTGTGGTAGCTGGCTTCATCTCGTTTGTAGCCGTTATCAAGCTCGCCGACTTCCATCCAGATCCGCAGTGGCTTGGCCTCGGTCGCAGGGATGAAATGTTCGTGATATTCCCACGCGCCATGCGGCGATTGCGGATTGACCGGCGACTGCTGATTCACATACGTGCCGGAGTAGGTCAGGATTCGGTGATAAAGCTCTGGATGAAACCAGCCCATCGTGAAAGCTGCAGCGCCACCCGAGCTTCCGCCCATCGTCGCGCGGCCATCGGGGTTTTTGGTGAAAGTGACGTTGTATTCCTTCGAGACGCGCGGCAGCACTTCCGTCTCGATGAACTCGGCATATTTGCCGGAAACCGTATCGTATTCGAGCCCGCGCTCGCTGCCCTTTCCGTCGCCGCCGCCTGAATTGATCATTACGGCCACCATCGCCGGCACGCGCTTTTCGTGGATCAGATTATCCAATGCAATCGGCAGATTCTTCACATATCCGCCGCCGTCCTGCGCGACGATGACCGGCGCCTCAGTGCCGGGCTTGTACTGGCTGGGAATGTAAACCCATACCTTGCGGGAGTAATGGCCATTGAGACCCGGATAAATCTTGCTGTCGGATGAGTCCATGGTGAAGGTGTGAACCGTTCCCTTGGGCACATTCTCTTTTTCGATCAGCTCGGGAGATTTCTGATAATCAGGCCCGATGGTGAAATCACCATCGGATAGATTCATGGATTGAGCGTCGGCTGGTTTTTGGGCGTCGGCTGCGAAAGTGGGAATTGGTTGTGCGGTGATCCATGCCAGAGTTGCTGCACAGGCTAATTTTGCGAGATGTTTCATTGGGACCTTTCGCGTTGCGTGATTTCAGGTAGTACGTGTTGTCAGCAATTACCGGCAAGGTCATCCATTGTTGCGGGAAGTACATTGACAACCGACGCACGTTGCAATTGTTTACCGCCGCGCAGCGTCCTGCTTCCTTTAGCCGCCCCTTTTTGTGGGGCGCGTCCAAGTCGCGTAGCGAGCAAAAGGGTCTTGAAGGAAATCGGGCACGGCTTTCGAACTTTGAATTGCAGTTGCTCTCGGCGCCGCTAGACGCGCCCCACAAAGGGGCGGCTAAAGTGAGCAGGGCGCCGCGATGCGGCGGCGGTGCAAGTCAAAACAGCGTGCTCGAGCTTACTCAATTGGTACGCGGCGGCAGTCAATGGAAATCTCTCGATCGCAGATCGCAATCCGCTAAGAGATGACTCAAATCATGCAGGCGCAGGGCCATCACATGCTGCACCTTCCCCTGCCGCTCGACATATCCATCGGCCTGCACGAGCGTCGCGTGACGCGCTGCTGTCCGATAGCGCTCGAAGATATCCGGCTTGATGATCAGGTTGAGCGTTCCGCTCTCATCTTCGAGCGTTTCAAACACGATGCCCTTGGCGGTGCCGGGCCGCTGACGAATGACGACGATGCCCGCCACGCTCACCCATCGGCCATGCGGATATTTCCCCAGATCGGCGGCAAGAATCACTTTTCGCCGATCCAATTCCCCTCGCACCTGCTTGACCGGATGCCCCTTGAGCGACAAGCCGATCGTGCCGTAGTCGGCATGAATTTCCTGCCCGAGGGTCATAAAGGGGAGCAGCGGCTGCGGAAGATTCGCATTGCCCTGTCGCGCCAGCGGCAGCCGCTCTTCCGGCAGCGCCAGCGTCTCCCACAGCGCAACCCGGCGGGTCTTCGGTAGCCCTGCAAAAACATCCGCCTGCGAAAGCCTGGCCACCGCGCTGACTGGCAGATTGGTGGCGGCATGAAAATCATCGATCGAGGAAAATTCGCCATGCTCACGCCGCGCATCCATGATGCGCTGCGCGTGGGCCACGGCCAGTCCCTTGATCATGCGGAATCCCAGCCGGACAACCGGCCCACCTTTCCCCCAGATTTTTTTGCTGCTGTGAGGTGCTGTTTCGATATGCGTGCGATCGCATTCCTCCAGCGTGCAATCCCAGTCGCTGCGATTGATATCCACCGGTCGCACCTCCACGCCATGCTCGCGGGCATCGCGCACAATCTGAGCCGGGGCATAAAAACCCATCGGCTGGCTGTTGAGCAGCGCGCAGCAGAAAGTCGCGGGGTGATAGCGTTTGATCCATGAGCTGGCATAGACCAGCAGCGCGAAGCTGGCGGCATGACTTTCGGGAAAGCCATAAGTGGAAAAGCCGCGGATCTGGGCAAAACAGCGCTCTGCAAAGTCGCGCTCGAAGCCGCGCCGGCACATGCCTTCGATAAAAAGCTTTCCGAAGGTTTCGATATCGCCATAGCGACGAAATCCGGTGACGGCCCGGCGGAGATGGTCGGCCTGCTCGGCGGTGAAGCCGGCGCATTCGATGGCAATCCGCATGGCCTGCTCCTGAAACAGCGGCACGCCCAATGTTTTTCCGAGCACTGCCTCCAGTTCCGCGCGCGGATAACTGACCGGCTCAATTCCATCGCGCCGGCGCAGGTAGGGATGCACCATGTCTCCCTGGATCGGCCCGGGCCGCACGATCGCCACTTCGATCACCAGGTCATAAAACTCCTTGGGCCGCAGCCGTGGCAGCATCGACATCTGCGCCCGGCTTTCGATCTGAAACACGCCGATCGTGTCGGCATCGCTGACCATGACATAAACGCCCGGGTCTTCAGATGGAATCGTGTGCAGCTCGAGCGGCGGTTGCTGAGGATGCGTGGTATTGATCAGCTTTATCGCCTTGGCGATGGCCGTTAGCATGCCCAGCGCCAGCACATCCACCTTGAGAATGCCCAGCGCATCGATGTCATCCTTGTCCCATTCGATGACGGTGCGATCGGCCATCGAGGCATTTTCGATGGGCACCAGCTCGCACAGGAGGCCGCGCGTCATCACCATGCCGCCAACGTGCTGGCTGAGATGGCGCGGAAAACCCAGCAGCTCGCGCGTGAGGGCCACGACCATTCGGATGGTGCGGTCGGTTGGATCGAGGCCGGCTTCGCGCACCTGCTCATCCAGCGGCGCGCCGCTGTGCCAGCCATCGAGACGCTTGGCCAGTTGATCCACCGCATCGAGTCCCAATCCCAGGGCCTTGCCCACATCGCGCACGGCTGATCTGCCGCGATAAGTAATCACCTCGGCTGTCATGCCGGCGCGATCTCGCCCATATTTTTCATAGATGTACTGGATGACCTCCTCGCGGCGCTCATGTTCAAAATCGATATCGATATCGGGCGGCTCGCCGCGCGCGGCACTGATGAATCGTTCGAAAAGCACGTTGATCCGGCTTGGGTCCACCGAAGTGACGCCGATGCAGTAGCAGACTGCCGAATTGGCCGCCGACCCGCGTCCCTGGCACAGGATGCCGCGCGAACGGGCAAAGCGAACGACGTCATAGACGGTCAGAAAATAAGGCTCGATCTTGAGCTGCTCGATCAATTGCAGCTCGTGAGCAATCTGAGTTCTCACTTTTTCAGGAATGCCCTGCGGATAGCGCGCCGCCGCCCCGCTCCAGGCCAGCTCGGCAAGGTGAGAAGCCGGCGTCTTTCCCTCGGGCACAATTTCATCCGGATATTCGTAGCGCAATTCATCGAGCGAGAAAGCCGCCTGCTCGGCAACCTGCATTGTCCTTCGCAATGCGAATGGGCGATCGTAAAACAGGCGATGCATTTCCTCGGGCGGCTTGATGAATCGCTCGCCATTGGCAAAAAGACGGAAGCCTGCCTCCTGAATCGTGCAGCCATGACGGATGCAGGTGAGCACATCCTGCAGCATCTTTCGCTGAGCATCGTGATAGTGGACCTGGTTGGTCGCCAGGAGCGGGATGCCATGCGAACGGCTCACTGATTCGGCATTGCGCAGAATGATGGAATCGGTTGGGCCGTAGGAGCGCGAGATGGCGATGGATAGGTTTTTGCCAAACGCATCTTTGAGTTTTCCTGCGACGGTTTTGATTGCGTCTGGATCGACATCGCTTGCCTGCGGATCGATACGCTGCGGCGCAATCGCTGCCAGGAGTCCTTGAGGTGATCCAAGCAGGTCTTCCAGATTCAGCGTGCAGGCCCCTTTTTCCGTCCGGCGTTTTCCCAGCGTCAGCAGTTGGCACAGGCTTGCATAGCCTTTGCGATTTTCCACCCAGACCAGCACGTCCGGCGCATCGGTAAAGGCCAATCGCGTGCCGACGCAGAATTTGATCCCGGCGTTTTTCGCGACCTGATGGGAACGGACGATGCCGGCCAGGCTGTTGAGATCCGTGACGCCAATAGCTGCATGCCCGAGTTCGGCGGCGCGATAGACCAGTTCATCGGGGTGCGATGCGCCGCGCAAAAAGGAGAAATTGGTCGTGACGTCCAGTTCCGCATAGGCGCATGAAGACACAGCTCGTGGCGCCGAAGGCGGCGGAACAGTCGGGCGATGCTTGGGATTGGGTGCTTCAGGCATGGCTCCCCCTTATTCGAAAATTCCATGCAAGAACCACGCGCCACTCTGCGCGACGCGAAAGATCCAGTAGCGATTGCCGGCTTCGTCAAGAACGTCGAAATAATCGCGGGTTTTCCATCGCCCTTTCCACCACGGGCCGGTGATGCGCTCGGGGCCGCGCGCGTGAGCCAGGCGATGGACCGCGCCGCGGTCGGTAAACGAGATCGGCTGCCCCTCGATGCTGGACCAGGGCACTACCATCACTTGAACCGCGCGCGGCCTTCGCAACAGCCGAAGCGGTCGAAGCAGATCGACAGCGCTGCGTGTGCTGTGATGGACCGCGACGGCAGCCGCGCTGTCGCACGATCGGCAGGCATCTTCGGGCAAATGCGATTCGACCAGCTCGCCCCATTCCACCGCCGGCTGAGAGACGCGATTCGCATCGCAATCGAGCCGGGCGCGCAGCCGTTCAACCAGATGATCGAGAGCGGCGGCATTGCGTTCTTCCTGTCCTCCAATCAGTGCTGCCTGCTCATCATCCAGGGGCTGGGCCGACGTGATCTTCAGGCTGATGCGGATAAATCCTTCGGAGGATTGCAGCGTTTCCAGCACGCAGCCCAGCAGCTTGAATAAAGCCGATTCATTGCGGCAGGGCCGCGCCAGCCCCACCGTTTTTTCCACCACCGGACCGTAAGGCTGTTCAAAGGTCAGCTTTAATTGCCGCGCCCCCTGCCCGCGCTGGGCCAGTTGCTCGGCCACTTCTCGCGTCAATTGCCGAACCACAAAGCCGATCGCATCCAGCGATTCGATGGCCCCTTCAAATTCCAGCGATGCGACAATGGGCGAGCGATGAGGGAGAAACAGCAACGGTTCATGAGCCGCTCCGAGCGCCTGATCGATCCGCTGAAGAATCAGCGGGCCAAATCGTGCGGCCAGATCGTTTCGGGGAAGCGCAAGCAGCGCGCCGATGGTGTGAATCCCCAGAGCGGAAAGAAGCTCGGTCGTTCGATGTTCCAGCCGGAGGGCTTGGGGCGGAAGCGGCGCGAGGGCATCAGGCAATTGATCGAGGGAGATGCCGCAGGTCTGCTTGCCGCAGGCGGCCAAGGACCAGGCCGCGCCGGCAGTCGGCGCGATCGCCAGCGATGCGGTGATCCGCAACCCGGCCAGTGCCTTCGCCACTTTATTGCGAAAATTATGAAGCCCGCCAAACAGGCGCTCCACGCCGGTGGCATCCAGGAAAATGGAGTTGGGCGGCTCCAGACTGACGCCGGGGCTGAATCGCATCAGCCAATGGCCTAGGGCACGCAGCGAGCGCAGATCAGCATCCGGCGTAGCGGGAAGATCGAGCAACTCGCCATGCCGCGCGCGGGCCTCGGCCAGCGTCATGCCGGGATAGATTTCCTTTGGCGCATCGGGGCTGACATGAACGACGATCTGTCGATTGCCGACCGTTTCAATCAGGACAAAAGGCTTATCCAGTAGCTCGCGCCGGCAAGGCTCGCTCGCCCTGAGCAAAGTTCGGCGCAGCCGATCGGTCGGCCAGTTGGCCAGATGCGCGCACAGCACGTGTCTCACGGTCTACCTCCAGAAGAAGGACTTGGCTGGTTCGTCCGGGGTTGAACGAAGACCGTCTTCCGTGACCGTGGAGAAGTTCCACGTTCCATCGCTGCACCTGCGGGCTGCCGGGGGCCGGCTCGATCAGCCAGCGGCTGGCGGCCGCGTAGGTGGCGATATTTCGCGATTCATAGCGGCGCATGAGGACCCCCACGCCGCCCCCGCGCTCGGCGGCAAGCTGCAGCCGGCGCGCTTCGATAGCAGAAAGCTTATCGACGCTGGCCACCATTGCGCTGAGGCCCGGGCATCGCAGACATTCAGCCAGCGCCCACATCTGCTCCGATCGTCCAGAACATCGCAGCAGCACGAGCCGGCGAAGATCGATTCCAGCGGCAGCCACCGCCGGCAGGTACAATTCGCGATCGGGGTCGTTCCAGGCAATCGCCCCGCCGTTCTCCTGCGCCGCCCGCGCCAGCAACAGCGCAAACGAGAGCGGAAAGCCGGCCGACTTGCGCCACAGCAACTCATGCACGGCCCCGCCCTGAAACTGGCCATGCGGAGCCATTTCATCCAGGGCCTCGATGCCCGTGCGAAACCCGCGCCGGCTGGCCATCGGCGTCGCCTTGGTTTCCATCAGCCGGCGCAACGCGGCAGTGGTGTTTGGAAAATGAGTCGCCAGAGTTTGCACGGTGTTAGGGTATTGGTTTTAAGAATCCCTCGTCAATCCCCGGCTGATCGGATTTGTTCAATGAGAGTGAAACGCGGCGCGAAAACACTCGCTGGCTAAAAATCTTGCGGATCGCATCTCACGCATCCACAATGCAATTACGCTCAGTTCAACGAAGTTCAGCAGCGAGGAAACATCCAATGCCCACGCGACGCCAATTTCTAAAAACCGCCCTCGTGGCTTCCGGCGCGGCGGGCATCGCGGGAGCATTTCCGGAATCGATCCGCAAGGCGCTGGCGATCGAGCCGGAGCCGGGCAGCACTTATCTCGATGCCGAGCATGTCGTCATTCTCATGCAGGAAAACCGCTCGTTCGATCACTGCTTCGGCAGCCTGCGCGGCGTGCGCGGATTTAACGATCCCCGCGCGATCACCCTTCCCGATGGAAACCCCGTCTGGGTGCAGGCCAACTCCGCCGGGCAGAGGTATGTCCCATTTCGTCTGAACATCAAAGATACCCAGGCCACCTGGATGGGCTCACTCCCGCACACCTGGGCCGACCAGCAGGATGCGCGAAACAATGGCCTCTACGATCGATGGCTGCCCGCCAAGCGATCGGGGCATCGCGATTATGCGGATCTGCCGCTGACGCTCGGCTATTACACGCGCGAGGATATTCCTTTCTATTACGACTTGGCCGATGCCTTTACGATTTGCGACCAGCATTTCTGTTCCTCGCTGACTGGAACGACGCCTAATCGTCTGCATTTGTGGACGGGAACGATTCGCGCAAAGCAAACTTCCGATTCGCCAGCCAATGTCCGCAATGAAGATGTGGATTACGGCGCGTGGGCAAGCTGGAAGACTTTTCCAGAGCGCCTGGAGGAACATGGGACCTCATGGAAGATCTACCAAAATGAAATCACCATGGATTCAGGATTGAGCGAAGATCAAGCCGCGTGGCTGGCGAATTTCGGCGATAATCCCATCGAGTATTTTTCGCAGTTCAATGTTCAGTACGCGCCACGACGTCGACAGTACATTGCGCGGCGGATCGAAGAAATCCCGAGCGAAATTGAGACCCTGAAAGGAAAGCTCGCGCAGGCCAGCGGGCGCGAGAAAGCTGCTCTCTCAAAACAAATCGATCAATTGAGTCGCCAATTGAAGCAGTTGAAAGAGGAGGCGGCGCAATTCAGTGATGAGAACTTTGAGAAGTTGCCGGCTGATGCAAAGAGCATCCATGCCAAGGCCTTTTGCGCAAATATAAGAGATTCCGATTACCGCGAACTGACGCAAATCAGCTACAGTGAAGATGGCAAGACACATCGTGTAAACGTGCCAAAAGGCGATGTTCTCTACCAATTTCGCAGAGACGTGGCGGACGGAAAGCTGCCGGCCGTTTCATGGTTGGTTGCGCCGGAGCGATTCTCCGATCATCCCAGCTCGGCATGGTTTGGCGCTTGGTACGTCTCGCAGGTGCTCGACATTCTCACGCAGAATCCCAAGGTCTGGGAAAAGACCATTTTCATCCTCACGTACGATGAAAATGATGGCTATTTCGATCATGTGCCGCCGTTTGTCGCGCCAAGGCCTGGTCATGAGGAAACGGGAAAGGTTTCAAAAGGCATCGATCCATCATTGGAATATGTCGAGCTGGCGGACGATCTGAAACGGACAAATCCCCATCACGCGCGAGGCGGGCCGATCGGCCTGGGCTATCGCGTGCCGATGATCATCGCCTCCCCCTGGAGCCGAGGCGGTGTGGTTTGTTCCCAAGTCTTCGATCACACTTCTGTCCTGCAACTGCTCGAGAAATGGCTGACGCATAAGACCGGCCGGAAGATTGTCGAGCCGAACATCAGCGATTGGCGTCGCGCCGTTTGCGGCGATCTCTCGTCTGCCTTTGGATCGGCTGAAGATAAAAATGATGCCCCGGCATTTCCGCCCCGCGACGAGTTTATCTCTCAGATTGAACGCGCGCGATCGAAGAAGATGCCTGATGATTTTGAGCCGCTGAGTGCCGAGCAACTTAAAGCGATCCATGAAAAGCCGCGAAAAAGTTCTCTTTTGCCTCGCCAGGAGCCCGGCCTTCGTCGAGCGGCCGCGCTTCCTTATGAACTTGATGTCCGCGGTGCACTGAACGATGCACGAAATCAATTAGTCCTGAAGCTCAAAGCCGGTACCGATCGTTTCGGGGCGGCTTCAGCGGGCGCACCATTTGTCGCATACGCTTACTGCGGCCCCCGAAAGATCAAGGTACGAAATTACGCTGTTGCGGCCGGAGATGAGATTGAAGATTCCTGGCGGCTCGAAGAATTCGAGAACGGTGCCTACCACATCTGCGTCTATGGCCCCAATGGGTTCTTTCGCGAATTCATCGGCTCGGCCACGGCTCCGCGCTTGAATGTCCTGGCCCACTATCCCCATTTGTCCTTCTCGCGAGATTTATCGGGAGACATTCACATTTCTGTAAGCGCAAGTCCCGAGCAGCCCCCGATCGAAATTAAATGTGAGAATCTTTCTTATGGAACCGGTACGGCTCATGTTTTTGTGAAGCCCGGAACTTCGAATTTGTTCAAAGTACAGGCGAACAAGAATTATGGCTGGTACGATGTTGCCATTCGTGCCTCCGACGGCGCATTTCAACAGCGTTACGCCGGCCGGGTCGAGACAGGCCGGTGGAGCATGAGCGATCCACAACTTTCCGGCACCGACCTTAAGGATCGCGATCTTCAAGGCCCTCCGGCGGCCGATCCAATAGCCGAACCTTGATGGCCTTCACATGGATTGTGACGGCGCTGCCAGGGTAGAGCGAATAAATCGCAAGGCGCGACGGGCCGAAAACGTGCTGGAGTTTTCCCTTTGCCCGCGGGATATTGAGCTTCCGGCCGTTCAAGGTGGCGTTAAACCGGTTATCCCAGAATTGCAGATGAATCTCATTGGTCGCGGGAATCTTTGCCGAGACGGCAACGCCCTTGAAATTCACGTATCGGCTGTAGTCCTTGAAATGGGGTGACACCACAAGGCCATAACCGCTGGTCGTGCCGTCGTGGTCGAGCGCGAAGCCGACGCCCGTCGGATCGGAGGGCGATTTTTGCTCATACTCAATTACCGCCTGCACTTCATAGCGATGATTTAGATCGAGAGTGCTCCGCAAAAGCAGGCCTGCTTCATCCCATTGCCCGACCAGCTCTCCGTTGGCGTCAATTGTCCAAAGCCCGGCCTTCGGCTCCCAGTAATGAAACACTGATTCTTTGGGCAGAACATCCAGCCATTTCCCTTCGGCAAGCTGAAGTTCCGCAGTATGTACCTGCACATAATGCTCAAAAAAGAAGGTCGAAGGATCGTGCAAAGTTTTGGCCAGCGCCTCGATTTCCTGCGCATGTGATTCGATATTTCCCCGCTCTCCGCTGGTGATTAGTTTTGCAAGATCGGCATGAGGGCCGGTGATTGCATAGATATAGCTCACGACGACGCGCGGGACATTGGTGAAAGAGGCGAAGCGATCCAAAGCCGGTGGCGTGGTCAGTTGATCCAATTGCTTTCGAGCGTCGGGGTATTTTCCCGCCCGCCAGGCCACCGCCGCGTGCCAGGACCGAAACCAGTCACGCCGTCGACCCGGCGGCACCGAGATCTCATATTTTGCAAAGACCTGCGCGGCTGGTTCGTAATACCGATCATCGGTCCAGATTCGCCTTTGTCGATCCTGCTGATCATCTGCGATAGCATCGATGCTCAGCATCATTTCTGCGGGCAGCGATGTGTCATAGCGATCGCTCTCGGCGGCTTCCTGGCCGAGGCTGAACATTTCATCGATGGAACCACCCCACCCTGGGCGCATGGCCTGCAACATCGCCGCGAACGCTTCGCGATCGTCCAATTTTGCCTGGAGCGCGTGAACGAACCATTTGCGGAAAGACTCATCCTCTGGGAAGCCGCCATCGAGTCCGAGCGGAAGCATGCGTCGTGCGGGGCCGGGCAGCATCGGTTCCAGACGCCAGGCCGCATCCAATGCGTTGTGCGCGGCTACCAGCCGCTTTTTGTAGTCCTCGAGAATTTGCTGGTTGACCTTTGGCGCGCCAGGATCGGGGGGGCGAATGGTCCATGCCGCGGTCGATTCACTTTGGCCAATCGCCATATTCACAAACCATGGATCGGCTCCAGGCAGGTCTCGCAGTGCCTTAACAATTTCCTCCTCGAGCGGACGCCGATTGCGCAGTGCATCTCTGTAGTAATCAAAGAGGATCGAGCGGTCGTGTTTGGCAGATGGATGCTCGACGGCCAGCTTGAGGCAGTTGTCCATCACCATTTTTCGCAACGCGTCGCTTTCGCCTTTTTTGAGCAGGTACTCCTTGCGGCGCAGCCGAGCCGCCGCGGATACGATCAATTCCGGCGGCAGAGCCTCGTTTTTGGCATGCTCGATCACAAATCGAAATTGCTTTACTGCGTCCGGGTCGCGACGGAGTGAATCCACAGCCATTCCATAGAAACATCTGACGAGCGGGTTGTCGCACCGCTTGGCCAGGAGTGCTTCGCCAAGTCGCGCGATGTCGCGAGCCGCTGGCGTATCATCAGGCTGAAACGCGGGCCAATCCCCTTCATAGGCCAGCCACTGAAAGCTTTTGTTCAGGAAGTCGGCCCCGTCCTTGCCCCAAACGGGATTCGTTGCACCGATTTTGTTGTAGAGTTCGAGGAAATGGCGACGGTCGAAATCGACCGTATCCATGGCGGCTTGCCTGTCGGTATAGGCGTCTTTGAAATGCGCGCCGGGAATCTCAGCGCGTACGGATGTTGAAAGAAGCGCAATGATTACCGATCCGACAGCAATCAGGCGATTCATGTCGAAACTCCCCAAACGCGATTGAAAAATTCTAAATCTCCCACACAACTCCCGCCGGCCCTGCGTTTACCACCGGTGTGACATTAAGCATTGTACTCTTTCCTGCGCTAGCATGAATGTGCCCCGATACAACCAGTTTCAGATTTCTTAGAATGATCGTTTCGCGAACAGCGGTACTTCCAAGACTTTGGCCCGAGGAAGAACGATCGACCAAGCCCTGCGGCGGAGAATGCGAAACCAGCACCGCATGATCCGGACATGCCTCCAGCAGTTTCGTGGCCTGCTCTTCGGATAGATCAAAACTCCAACTGCCAAAGGGTGTCACCGGGACACCGCCGCCGAGGCCGAAGAATGAGATGCCATAGATTCGGGTGCCTTGGCCATGCAGAGCGTGGGCGCTCTTCCAATCTTTACACGCGGCCAGAAGTTCATCGGGCCATTCATTATTTCCCGGCACAAGAATCGCTGGCCGATCGATTTGGGAGAGCACGTCAATGCATGATTTCAGCCCGCGAGACATCGTCGCAAAGTCTCCCGCGCCAATCACGACATCGACTTCTCGCGATTTGGCAACAATCTGCCGCGCGGCTTCAAGATCGGCGTGAATGTCGCTGAAGAGTAAGAGCTTCACGAGTGATCACTTGGGCCGCTTCGCGGCGATGAATTTCTTGAGCTTCTCGATGCTCATGCAGTTGATGACGTTGTCTTTGGTCGCCCACGCCCGCCGGGCGACGGCGATGCCCAAATCGATGCTATCCAGCTCCCCGGTCGAATGGGCGTCAGTATCAATGGCCAGCATCGCTCCGGCTTTCAGCGCGGCATAGGCATGAACATCATTCAGATCGAGCCGAGGATAACCCGCGTTAATCTCCAAAGCCGTTCCGCTGTCGACGGCAGCCTTGATGATTTTGTGAATGTCGATCGGCAATCCCGCGCGTCGATTGATCAGCCGACCTGTCGGATGTCCGATGATGTTCACGTACGGATTATCGATCGCCCGCAGCAGACGATCGGTCGCCTTCTGCTCATCCTGTTTCAGCGACAGATGCGGGCTGCCGACGACGATGTCCAATTCCGCCAGCACCGCATCCTCAAAATCCATCCGCCCATCCGCAAGAATATCCACTTCGCAACCTGCCAGCAGCGTGATGCCTTTGATGCGATCGTTGGCCTTGTGAATGTCTTTCACATGCTTGAGCAGCCGTTCGGCAGATAAGCCGTTGGCGATCGCCTGGGCCTTGGAGTGATCGGTAATGGCGAGGAAGCTATAGCCCAGCGCCTTTGCCGCCTCAGCCATTTCTTCGATGCTGGCGGTGCCGTCGGAGGCGTTGGTGTGAGTATGAAGATCGCCGCGCATGTCGTCGCGCGTGATCAGCCGCGGCAATTTTCCAGCGAGTGCCCCATCCACTTCGCCGCGGTTCTCACGAATTTCCGGCTCGATATAGCTCATGCCCAGCGCCTTGTAGACGTCGGCCTCCGTCTTCCCAGCAACCGAAGGGATCGGCGGAGCTTCAGCCGTCTTCTTGGAGGCTTTGTCATATTCCTTGAGCTTGTAGAGGCCCCATTCGTTGAGCGTCAGGCCCATATCGAGCGCGTGCCCGCGCAGGCGCACGTTGTGGTCTTTGGAACCCGTGAAATAGAGCAGCGCCGCGCCAAAGCTATCGGCCGGCACGATACGAAGATCGACCTGCAATCCGCCGGCGATGATTACGCTGGCTTTGCTGCTCCCTTGCCCGTTGATCTTCTGTACTTCGGGAAATTTGACGAAGGCATCGGACACCGTTTGCCCGGCTGCTGCATCATTGAGCGCGCAGATCAGATCCACATCACCGACGGTGTCGCGCCTTCTTCGAAGACTGCCGGCGATTTCCGCCTGCTTGACGACTTTGATCGCCCGCAGTCGCTCGACGAGGCCTTGAGCGAGTGGGAGTGCCTCGCCAATGCCCATGCGCTGTGCCGCCTGCGAGCGCATCGCGATCCCTTCCTTGATCGCGGCGATTTTCTTTTCGCCGATGCCTTTGAGGCCTTGGAGACTTCCGTTGTCAATCGCTTTCACTAGATCTTCCAGGCTCGTCACATTTCGCTCTTTCCACAAAAGCGAAATCGTCTTCGGCCCCATGCCGGGAATTTGCAAAAGATCGAGCAGGCCTGCCGGTACGCTGGCCGCAGCTTCCTCGTAATCGGTGCTTCGGCCGGTCTTGACGTATTCCTCAATGATCCGACAACTGCTCGCACCCAGCCCCTCGATCTCCTTGAGCGTGCCGTCTTCGCAGAGCCTTTTCACATCATCCGGCAGATCTTTGAGGATGCGGCCGACTTTTGAAAACGCGATTGCCTTGAACGTGCTTTCGCCGCGGATTTCCATGATGGCCGCGAAGGATGCGAAGAGATCCGAGAGGTCGTGATTGAGCGACATGCCGATAGGTTAGCTGCATGGGGCCGGGCAAGACAAATGTCGCCCGATGCGCACATCATTCAAGCCACGCGACGCTGGTCTTGCGGGCGCTCGGGCTGGATTCGGCGGGAATTGAGCCGGGCGTGGGCTTCTTCGAGCCGGCGGATCGCCTGGTTGGAAACGTGTCGCAGCCACTCGGCCATTTGCGGCCGGCTGACATGCAGCGCGATTCGGCGTTCGCAGATCTCGCGCACCTGGGATGCGATGGTTTTCGCTGAACGCGTGTGGTTGGGCAGGTTCGCCAGTTCCTTGCGGATCTTGGATTTCAATGTTGGAGGTGGCGGAGGCGGTGCTGCGGCTAACACTTCGGATGCCGCGCGCTCAGCGACGGTCGGCTCCATAATCGCGTCGGCCCCGACGATCGCATTGAACAGATTGAAATCGGTGCCGGTCGTGCGCCGGATCACCTGGCGCACGTAAGGCTTTCGCTGGGGTCGGGGCGAGTGAGGATTCATAGGCTTCGGCACTCGGCGCGGGCCGATTGTTTCCGTCGGCTGCGCCTGCCAGTTACTTTTTTATCCGACCAACGCGCGACAAATCTTCATCTTTTCTATCGCTCTGAGCATCACGCGGTGGTTCCGATAATTTGCGCCTCGTTTTCGCTGGCTGGCGCGTGGTCTGGATCACCATTTGAGTCGGTGGCACTGCATTCGCTATCCGCACTTCGGCCCGCTGTGGAACGGCGGGTGGAGCACCGAACGATGAAGTGCAACGATGGATTTCAGCTGATGCTTGCGGCAGCCTTACTGGTTGGCGGCCTGTGGGGTTGCGAGACGATCCGGCCACACACCATGAGCATGATCGAGGATTTGCCGACGGGACCGACGACGGCGGGCCTGATGGGCCATAGCTATTTGATGAAAGACCTTGTGGACGATCAGTTGGGTCCAACGGGCGGATTTTTGATCGCAGCCGCCCCGGAAAAATTCGATCAGCATAAAGAGAGAGAGGCAATTACCGTTTCTCAAAAGGCCGAGCAATCGCCGGCGACTGTTGCCGACGCACGTAATAGCGTTACAGCAGATCTGAACGGTGACGGATATGTGACGCTCGATGAAGTGGTCGCGCTCAAGCATGCCGGGCTCAGCGATGCTGAAATTGTCAGCCGACTCGACAATACGCACCAGGTTTTCTCCCTGACGCCCGAGCAGGAGCGATATCTGACCGATCGCGGCATCAGTCACGATGTTGCCAATCGAATCTATGAGTTAACCAAGCTTGGATCGGCAGGCGCCATCATGGCCGGAGCGCCTACGACGCGGCCGTAGGTTCAAACCGAAAGCCACTGGACAGGTGACGATTGCGTCTTCTCCGGTTAACCGCGACGCGAAGCGGAGCGCTTTCCCATGGCGCTCAGAGAAGCGCTCCGCTATCGCGTCGCGGCTAACCTTGACTTCTATATTTGTCGTGGTGTTGCGTGCTTACCGTCATCCGCAGTTCACGTCGCGCGTGGCTTTCCGGGTGAATGCTGACCGTGGATTTGCGATCTTTGAAATCCAATAATGGTGTATGCCGATGCTCGCACCGCGGAACCTCCGGTGGCTGGCTTTGCCGCTCATAGCGTGCATGCTGGGCGGCTGCGCGCATTATCGATTCGACATCGTCTCGCCCGCGAATCTGCGAAGGCCGATTCCGCAAGACAGCACGCTGGTGATCCGTCTCTCGCCGATGGAATATCGAATGCAGGCGGTGGAGAACCATCTGGTCATTCGAGTTTTCAATATCTCCTCTGATCCCATCCGCTTTCTGGGCGATCAAAGCACCATTGTCGATCCGGGCGGGCAAAGCCATGCGATGTATGGCCAGGCCATCGCGCCCGGCGCTTACATGAAGCTGATCCTGCCGCCAATACTCGAGTATGTCGCTTATTATCCCTACACGACCGTCGGCGTCGGTTTTGGTTATGGATGGCATCACCGCTTTTATGGCGGGTGGCATGGGGCCTATTGGTATGATCCCATTTATGAGCCGGCTTATGTGCCCGCCTATGAACCCAATCAACCTTACTGGCGCTGGTATGGGCCGGGTGATGTGAAGCTGATGCTGACCTTCCAGCACGGCACCGATAAGCCGTTTACGCAAGCCTGGACATTCGATCGCGTACGGGATTGACGACGCATCATACGCTCAGATGGCCCAGGGCCAGCAGGCCATACCAGGTGTATTCGCAATCCAGCACGTCGTCTTCCCAATTGCCCAGGAATCCGCCTCGACTGCTCCAGAGCGTATCGATGAAATCGAGTGTTTGCTCCCGAATTCCTGCAATGTCCACATTCGCAATGGAAAGAGCATGGAGAGCCGTTGCGGTCGAAAGCAAATCCGGAATCGGCGCGGCTGGCGTCGCAAAAAAGCCACCCTGCGGGTGAACGCGAGAGAGCAGCCAATGGCCGATCTTCTCATCAATCGGATGCTGTAGTTGATGGAGCAGCACTACCGCGGCGGCAGTCGATGGGGTTAATCCCTGCGGCAAATCTCTCTGGTTTGCATAGCCACCATCGGTCGCGCGCAACGATTCGATGCAGTTCAAAATGCCCTGAGGATTGGGCAGCGGTAAATCCAGGTCCTGATACGCCCCCATCGCGATGAAGCAGCCGTAGAGTGTCCCATTCGTGGAACGAGGCGAAGCTTCATAGCCGCCGTCGGCGCTGCGATACGATTCAACTCGAGCCGCGATGGACTGGCGAAGCTCGATGCTCATCCTGTTCGGAGGAAGCATCGCCCAGCAGCGCGCAAGGCAGCCCAGGTGAACCAAATCAAGCCCCGCTCCATCGCCGAACGTTCGCAGATATTTTTCCAGTGATTCCAGTGGAAGCTCGGCTCGCAGAATGAAGAGCCCTTCGATGCCGAAGACGGTGTAATAAAGATCGCTGTTCCCACTTCGGTCCTTGAAGCCGCCGTCGGGATTCATTTGTGATCGGTAGAAATCAACGATCAATTGAGTTGAATCCCCGAGCAAACGTGGCGCGAGCCGCGCGACCTGGAGCATTTCAAGGCGGAGGGACACGTGGAACTTTCGATAATGGAAGACGTCAATTGCTTTTGGCAGATGTCCAGCGATCGACGGTTCTTTGGAGGGCGGCAGTCCTCTGCCGCCGCGAGTTCACGATAACTGCAAACACGGATCGTAGATGACTTAAAAAGAGCCGCGCACGAAGTAAGCGGATTTGCCGTGGGACGTCACATTCCGAATCCGCTTACTTCTATGAAGCCGGGCTTGTCAAGCGGTGATGGCTTTAGACTTCTATCCGGGTTTTCTCGGCTTGGCTCCAGATGGAGCATCGAGTGCCGAGATCCCATTCAACCAGGCAAACGCATTG